>Ga0316628_100002159_pt1 | contig 14400 bp, 11 predicted proteins | sample OWC_Aug_M2_C1_D5_FD_207648 | JGI IMG/M metagenome (GOLD analysis project Ga0316628, IMG submission 207648) | Wetland soil microbial communities from Old Woman Creek delta, Ohio, United States - OWC_Aug_M2_C1_D5_C | ecosystem: Environmental > Terrestrial > Soil > Wetlands | place: USA: Ohio... | reverse complement strand
TTGACCCAGATGCGAATCGCCTGGAACGTACGGGTCGCCGGGTCGATGCGGGGCCGGCCCCGCGTCGGCACCGCCCGCCGCACGATCGCGGCCAGGTGCCCCGTCGTGGCGATCGGCCCGCCCCCCGCGCGCGCGCGCACGATTGCGCGCGCGATGCGGCGGGAATGCCGTTCCTCGCCGAAACGGAAGATCACGTCGGCCAGTTCCTGCTCGGTCGCCTCGCCGATCAGGTCCGCCGCCGTCGGCCCGCTCCCCGGATCCATGCGCATGTCGAGCGGGTCGTCGCGCAGGAAGCTGAACCCGCGGCCCTCGCCGTCGAGCTGCATCGACGACACGCCGAGATCGGCGACGATGCCGTCGACTCTGCCGATCCCGTGCCCGTCGAGCACGGCGTCGAGCGATCGGTAGTCGGCGTGCACCAGCCGAACGCGGTCCCCAAACCCCGCCAGCCGTTCGCGCGAGATGTCGAGTGCGCGCGGGTCGCGATCGAAACCGACCACCCAGCCGGCGCCGGCGGTTAACAACGCGGCTGCGTGCCCCCCGGCCCCGACAGTACAATCGACGAACACTCCACCGCGCTGCGGGCGAAGAAGGCTCACCACCTCGTCGGTCATGACCGGTTCGTGCGGGGCCATCTGGCTCGACCGTTGCGCCTGCGACTCTCTCGGTGATGTGCGCGCCGCAAAGGGCTGCGGAAGCGCGTTCGAAGACCGACGATTCAGATGCCGAACTTGGCGAGGGCTTCCATGTCCTCGTCGCTGATCGGTTTGTCCAGCCTGGTCGCCACGAACCGCTCGTGATTCCAGACCTTCAGGTAGGTGGACTGTCCGAACACGTCCACTTCGCCGTTGATCTCCGCGCTGTCGCGCAGGCGCTGGTGAATCAACACCCGGCCCTGTTTGTCGAGCTCCGAGACCTGTCCGAAATAGTTGACCCGGTCCAGGTAGCGGCTCTTGGCCGGCAGCGTGCTCGGTACAAGGTCCAGCTTGCGTTCCTGCTCCTCCCACACGGGCATCGGGTAGATGAGGACGCAGTCGCCCAGGACGCTGGTCACGAAGAGCTGCGGCTGTGGGCCGTAGGTCTGCTCGATGTAGACCCGAAACGCGCTCGGCACCTTCAGCCGGCCCTTCTCGTCGATCTTGGCTGGACAGTTCCCCCGAAGCACCGTAGCATCACTCCACTTTGCTCTACTAAGGTCCACCAAATCCTAGAAGAGCTTCTCTCGGATGTCAATCACCAAAGATCACTAAAAGAAGACACTGCAAGCACTTAGGTGCTCTGCCTTACGCTGTACTTTCGCCTTTAGGGCGAAAGACCTCAATCCATCGGCTTGGATTCTCGACCGATCGACTCCGTCGCATGTCAGTGGTACGATGGGCGTCCCCTGAGGCCCCGACGCGGGGGTACCATCGACAATGCTTCGCACGGCACTGATTGGCTTCCCGCTCAGCGGTAAAAGCACCCTGTTCGAGCTCATGACCAGCCACCGGGACGCGCCCCGGGGACACGGGAAGCTCGAAGTGTCGGTCGGCGTGGCCCGCGTCCCTGACGCCCGTCTCGACCGCCTCACCGAGATGTATCAACCGCGGAAGCGCGTGCCGGCCACGGTCGAATTCGCCGACATCGCTGCCGCCACGCGCACGGCCGCGCAGGCGCTGCTCGATGTTGCGCCGTTTCGCGACGCCGACGCGCTCGTCCACGTGGTCCGCACGTTTGGCGAGGGCGCGGTGCCGCGCGGCGCCGGTTCAACGTCCCCGGCGCGCGACGCGCAGGCAATGGAGGACGAACTCATCCTGGCGGACCTCGGGGTCGCCGAGCGTCGCCTCGAGCGCATCGATCGGGATCTGAAGAAGGCGCGGACCCCGGAGCTCGAACGAGAGCGCGAGGTCATCGCCCACTGCCGTGAGGCACTGGAACAGGCGAAGCCGATTCGCGCGCTGGCGCTCGGCGAGGAAGACCGCAGGCGCCTGCGCGGCTTTCAGTTCCTCTCCGCGAAGCCGCTCCTGCTGGTGGTCAACGTGGACGAGGCCGATCTCGCGTGGCTGGCCACCCCCGGCCGCGCGGCAGAGGAAGTCGGATTGGCGGGGTTCCTCGCCGGGGCCGCCACGCGAGCGGTGGGCGTCTGCGCGAAGATCGAGCTCGAAATCGCCCAACTGGACCCTGCCGACGCCTCGGCGTTCCTGGCGGATCTCGGCCTGCACGAAACGGGCGTCGATCGCGTGATTCGCGCGACGTACGACCTGCTCGGGTACATCTCGTTCTTCACGGTCGGCGAGGACGAGTGCCGCGCCTGGTCGATCCCGCGCGGGACCCCGGCTCAGGTTGCCGCCGGAGAGATCCACACCGACATGGCGCGGGGCTTCATCCGGGCCGAGGTCGTGAGCTACGACGCCCTGGTTGCGCGCGGTTCCGTGCAGGCCTGCCGGGAGCACGGCGAGGTGCGCCTCGAGGGCAAGGAGTACCTCGTCAAGGACGGCGACGTCATTACCTTCCGCTTTGCGACGTGATACGTTATACGCGGTAGAAACGCCGGCCAGTTCCAGACTTACCCCCGACAGCCGTTCGACGGATGGTATGAGCGTTCGGACAATCCTGGTGTGCGAAACGCAGGTTCCGCTGGTCCGCGGCGGCGCCGAGCTGCTCGTGCGCCAACTGGTCGGCGAGCTCCGGTCGCGCGGGTATGAAGTGGACCGGGTGAGCCTGCCGTTCAAGTGGTACCCCAAGGAGGAGATCTTCACGCACGCCGCAGCGTGGCGGCTGCTGGATCTGAGCGAGAGCAACGGCCGGAAGATCGACCGGGTCATCGCGACGAAGTTCCCGACCTACTTCGCGCGCCACCCGTACAAGGTGACCTGGCTGGTTCACCAGCACCGGGCCGCGTATGATCTGTGCGGCACGCGGTTCAGCGATTTCGAGGAAACCGACGCGGACGTCGGGCTGCGCGATCGGCTCCTGCGCCTCGACCGCGAGATGCTGGCCGAGTCGCGGCGCGTCTTCACGATCGGCCGGGTCGTCTCCGAACGGCTCGAGAAGTTCAACGGCCTGCGCGCACCGGTCTTGCACAACCCGCCGGTGCTTGCGTCACGGCTCGCTCCCGGTCCGTACGGCGACTACGTCCTGTCGGTCGGCCGAATCGAGGCGATCAAGCGCGTGGATCTCGCCGTCGCCGCCCTGCAGCACGCCGGCCCCGCGGTCCGGCTGCTCGTCGCCGGTGACGGCACGTACCGCGCCGAGGTCGAACGCCGCGCCCGCGATCTCGGCGTCGCGGATCGCGTCCGCTTTCTCGGCACGGTCGACGACGACACGCTCGTCGGGCTCTACTCGAACGCCCTCGCGGTGGTCTTTGTGCCGTACGACGAGGACTACGGGTACGTGACGCTGGAAGCGTTCCTGTCGGCGAAGCCGGTCGTCACGGCGCGCGACTCCGGCGGAACGCTCGAATTCGTCGTGGACGGGGTCAACGGGTTCGTGTGCGAGCCCGAGCCGGAGTCGGTGGGCGCGGCGATTCGGGCGCTGGCGGCGGATCGCCGGCTGGCGCGCACGCTCGGAGAAGTGGGGCTCGAACGCGCGCGGTCGATCACCTGGGACCACGTCGTCGAGCAGTTGGTGGCGGATTAGCGCGCCGGTCGGGCCGCCGCGCCGGCGCGTCCCGCCCCACGATCGCCGCCGCGGGCCCCCGTCCGGTCGGGACGGCGGCGCCAGGGAAACGAGCAGCCCTTGAAGAAACTGATCATCCAGATACCCTGCCTCAACGAGGCGGAAACGCTGCCCGGGACGATCCGCGATCTTCCCCGCGCGATCCCGGGCATCGACGTGATCGAGTACCTCGTCGTGGACGACGGGTCGAGCGACGGCACCCGCGAGGTGGCGCGGCAGGCGGGCGTCCACCACGTCGTCGGCTTCACGTGCCGCAAGGGTCTCGCGGCCGCGTTCATGGCCGGCATCGACGCGTCGCTGAAGCTCGGCGCCGACTACATCGTCAACACCGACGGCGACAACCAGTACCTGGGCGAGGACATCGCGACGCTGCTCGCGCCGCTGCTTGCCGGCAAGGCGGACGTGGTCATCGGCGATCGCAACATCCAGGCGATCGAGCACATGAGCGGGATGCGCAAGCGGCTGCAGCAGCTGGGCAGCTGGGTGGTGCGCCAGGTGTCGAACACCAACGTGCCGGACACGACGAGTGGCTTCCGCGCCTACACGCGCGAAGCGGCGCTGCGGATGACGATCGTGTCCGATTTCTCGTACACGCTCGAGTCGATCATCCAGGCCGGCAAGAAGCGCATGGCGATCTCGCACGTGCCGATCCGCACCAACCGGCGCACGCGGCACTCCCGCCTGTTCGACAGCGTGTGGACGTACGTGAAGGCGTCGGCGGCCACGATCGTCCGTATCTACGCGATGTACGAGCCGCTGAAGGTGTTCGGCACCATCGGCCTGCTGGTCTTCGGCGGCGGTGTCGGTCTCGGCGTCCGGTTCCTCGTCTACTACTTCGGCGGCACGGGCCGGGGCCACCTGCAGTCGTTGATCCTCTCGGCTGTGCTCATGATCGTCGGATTCCAGGTGGCGCTCATCGGGCTGGTCGCCGACGTCATCTCCGGCAACCGCAAGCTCCTCGAGGACGTGCTGTACCGCGTGCGCCGGCTCGAACTCGAACCCGGCCGCGATCGGCCGGAGGACCCGGTGGCCTCGCTGTTCGATCGTCCCCGCTGAGGTGGGACAACCGTGGCCGCGCCAGAATCCACCTCGATCGTGATCCCCGCCTACAACGAAGCGGACGCCATCGGGCGCGTCGTGTCGGCGCTGGCGGCGTCGGCCCCCTGGCACGAGATCATCGTCGTCGACGACGGATCGAACGACAGCACCGCGGCGACGGCGGCGGCCGCCGGGGCGCACGTCGTGCGGCACCCGTACAACAAGGGCAACGGCGCCGCGGTGAAATCCGGCATTCGCGCCGCGAGCGGCGAGTACATCCTGATCATCGACGCGGATGGTCAGCATCCGCCGGCCGACGCGCTGCGTCTGGTCGGGCGGCTCGGTGAATTCGATCTCGTCGTTGGCGCGCGCTCGCCCGCCACTCAGGCGACCCTCGGGCGACGGGTCGGCAATCAGCTGCTCAACCGCGTGGCCGGATTCCTGGCCGAACACGAGATCCCCGACCTGACGTCCGGCTTCCGTGCCGCTCGGGCCGCGTACCTGCGCGAGTTCATTCACCTGCTGCCGAACCGGTTCTCGACGCCGACGACGACGACGCTGGCGTTCCTCAAGGCGGGGTACAACGTCGGGTTCGAGCCGATCGAGGCCGCCCAGCGCTGCGGTCAGTCGAAGATCAGGCTGGCCAGCGACGGCGCCCGGTTCTCGCTGATCATCCTCAAGGTGATCACCATCTTCAGTCCCCTGCGCGTCTTCGTGCCGATCAGCCTCGCGTTGTTCGCGCTCGGCGCCGGCTATGCCCTGTGGACGATGATCACGCAATCGCACGTCACCAACTCGTCCGTCCTGCTGATCGTGCTCGGCGTCATCGTGTTCCTCGTCGGTCTCGTGTCCGAGCAGATCGCGGCCTTGCGGTTCGAGGGCCGGGAGTAGCGCCGGCCATGAGCGCATCCGCCGTTCCGGCCCGCCCCCCGACGAACGGCGCCCGCCCGATCCGCAGCTTCATCGTCGCCGCCCTCGTCCTCGCGTTCTCGCTCCGACTCGCTTTCGCCGTCGGCTACTGGGTGGGCAAACCGCTGACGCTCGACGAGCAGGAGTACCTGCAGCTCGGCGGCAGCCTCGCGAACGGCCAGGGTCTGGAATACAACGCTGACTCTACCTCGCGTCACTTCGAACGGCCGCCGGGGTTCGCGGCCTTCGTCGCCGGCGTCCTGGCGCTCTCGGGCGGGGGAGCCGCTTCGACGCTGCCCCGCTCGTCTTCCGACGTGCCGGCTGCGATCAAGATCGCGCAAACGCTGCTCGGCGTGCTGGGCGTCGGGCTCGTGGCAGCGGTCGCCGCGCAGGCCGCCGGCCGGGCGGCGGCCGTCGCCGGTGCATTCCTGGCAGCGGTTTATCCGCCGCTCGTCTGGATCTGCGGCTACGTCCTCTCGGAGCCGCTGTACTCGGCGCTCGCACTTGCCGTCGTCTGGCTGCTCAACGCCGCCGAGCGCCCGCGCGTCCCGGGCGGCCGCGGCGTTTCCGTGTTCGTGCTCCTTGCCGGGGTCGCCGCGGGGGCTGCGGTCCTCACGAAGGAAGCAATGGTATTCTTCGTCCCCCTGGCTGCCTTGTCGTTGGCAGCGCGAAGACGGGTCATCGCGGCACTGGTGTTCTGCGCCGGTGTCGGCATCGTGCTCGCACCGTGGGTCGCGCACAACTACACGGTGTACGGCCGGTTCGTGCTGACGGCTCCACATGGCGGCGTCACCTTCTGGACGGGAAACAACTCGCTGTCCAGCGGTGAAGGGGACCTGGCGGCGAATCCGGAGATGGGCCGCGCGCGCGTGGCGTTCGAGCAGCGCCATGCCGGCGTCAGGCCGGAGGACCTGGATTCGGCGTACTACCGGGAGGCGTTGAGATTCATCCGGGACCACCCGCTGCGATGGCTGACCCTGCTCGCGCGGAAGTTCTTCTACACGTTCGCGCCGATCGGGCCGTCGTACCGGCTGCACTCCGCCCTCTATTTCGGCGCGTCGCTCGCATCCTACGCGCTCGTCTTCGCGCTCGGACTGGCCGGCCTGCGCCGGCTGGCCCGTGCGCGCCGCCTTGCAGCCGCCTGGGCGCTTTGGCTGCTTGCCGCCTCCACCGTGCTCATGAGCCTCGTGTTCTTCCCGCAGGAGCGGTTCCGGATCCCGGTTCTTGATCCGACGTTCGTCGTCGCGGCGGGCGCCTGGCTCGGAGCGCTCGGGAGAACCGCGCGGACGTTCGGATCAATGGTGTAGCGAGGAAACCCACTGCGATGCGTTCCCTGGTCATCATCCCGACGTACAACGAGCGTGACAACCTGCCGATCCTGGTGCGCCAGGTCATGGCCTATCCCGATCTGCACGTGATGGTCGCGGACGACAACTCACCCGACGGCACCGGCCAGGTGGCGGACAGCCTGGCGCGCGAGTTCGAAGGCCGCGTCGAAGTGCTGCACCGCACCGGGCCGCGCGGGCTCGGCCGCTCGTACCTCGACGCCATCTCGCGCGCGGTTCACGGCGACTGGACGGCGATTTGCCAGATGGACGCCGACCTGTCGCACGATCCGCAATACCTGCCGGCGATGCTCGCCGCGGTTGCCGACCACGATCTCGCGATCGGTTCCCGGTACCTCGAGGGCGTCAGCGTCGTGAACTGGCCGCTGCACCGCATCATGCTGAGCGCGTTCGCCAACCGCTACATCCGCCTGGTCACCCGGCTTCGGGTGAACGACTGCACGAGCGGCTACAGGTGCTGGCGCCGGGAGGCGCTCGCCCGCCTGCCGCTCGATCGGATCGTCTCCGAGGGCTATGCATTCCTGGTCGAGATGCTCTACGACGCGATGCGGACGGGATGTCGCATCACTGAAGTGCCGATCGTCTTCGTGGAGCGACGCCACGGTACGTCGAAGTTGTCGGGAAGCGTGCTGCTGGAATCGCTGCTGATGCCGTGGCGGCTCGTGCTCGGCGCGGGTCGCCGCGCGCGCCGCACGGCCGGGTCGGCCGAGGGGCGGCAGGTCGGGACCAAGCCGTGAACGGGACGCAATCCGAGGCCGCGGACCGCCCAGGTGAGGGCGAGCGGGTCGTCATGATCACGACGTCGTACCCGCGCTTTCCGGGTGACACCGTCGGCACGTTCCTCGAACCGATCGCGAACGGTCTGGCGGCCCGCGGACACCAGGTGCACGTCGTCCTGCCGTGGCACCCGCGCCTGACCCGGCCCTCGCGGGAGGGAAACGTCCATTTCCACCCGTTCCGCTATGCTCCCTGTCGGCGGCTGAACGTCTTCGGCTACGCGGACGCGCTCAAGGCAGACGTCAGCGTGCGCCGTGCGGCGTTCGCGGCCGCACCGCTGGCGTTGGCTGCCGCCTGCCGCGCCGCCCGCCGCGTCGCGCGCGAAATCCGTGCCACCATCGTGCACGCCCACTGGGTGATCCCCGGGGGCGCCATCGGCATGGCGACAGCCGGCCGCCGACCGCTGGTGGTGAGCTTGCACGGGTCCGACGTCTTCGTCGCCGAACGGCATCCCGTGATTGGCGCGATCGCCCGCCGGGTATTCGCGCGCGCGGCCTGGGTGACGGCGTGCAGCGACGACCTGCGCAGCCGGGCCATCGCGCTGGGAGCGCCGCCCGCCCGCACCGAGACGCTGCCCTACGGGGTGGATGCCGAGCGCTTCCGGCCCGATGACACAGCGCGCGCAAGGCTGCGCAGGCAGCTGGGCGTCGGCGCCGATCAGCCGTTGTTGTTCACTGCCGGGCGCCTGGTTCGGAAGAAGGGGTTCGAGTACTTGATCGACGCCCTGCCGCAGATCGCCGCGTGCCGGCCGGACGTGACCCTCGTCCTCGGCGGTGGCGGCGACCTGGATGCCGAACTGCGAAGTCGGGCGGAGGCGCGCGGGGTGTCCGACCGGGTCGTCTTTTGCGGCGTCCTCCGACAAGACGAGGTCGCCGAGTACCTCGCCGCCGCCGATGTCGTCATCGTTCCCTCCGTGCGCGACGACGCGGGCAACGTCGATGGGCTCCCCAACGTGGTGATGGAGGCGCTCGCTTCCGGCACGGCACTGGTCACCACGACGGCAGGCGGCATCGCCGCGGTGGCGCGAGAAGGCGAAAACGCGCTGCTCGTGGCCGAACGCGACCCCGCGGCGATCGCAGCGGCTGTTGGCAGGCTCTTGAACGACCCGGCCCTCCGGTCCCGGGTCGGCGCAACCGCGCGCCAGGAAGCGGTTCGCCTGCGCGGCTGGGCCAACTTCGCCGAGCGGATGGAGGACGTCTACCGCCGTGCGGCAGACAGGTCGTGTTGACTGCGCCGCAACAGGCAGCCATCGGTCCCAGGTCGCGGGTCGCTTGCCCTTCAAAACACGGCCGTGCTATGGTTTAGCCCGTTCTGGACAGCCATTCGGACGGGGACTCGCCGCTCCGGTCACCCGCAATGAAGCCATCGGGCCTCAGCATTTTCTTTCCGGCCTATAACGATGCTGCGACGATCGCCAGCCTGGTGATCGCGGCGGTCCAGACGGCCGGCCGGCTGACTCCCGACTTCGAGGTGATCGTCGTCAACGACGGCAGCACCGACGCGACGGCGGCGATCGCCGACGAGCTGGCGCGGCTCTACCCGCAGGTCCGCGTTGTCCATCACGATCGCAACCGCGGGTACGGCGGCGCGTTGCGCAGCGGATTCGCAGCGGCCACACGGCCGTACGTCTTCTACACGGACGGCGATGCCCAGTACGACCCGCGGGAGATGGAACGCCTCTGGGCGCGCATCGACGAGGGCGTCGACGTGGTGAACGGCTACAAGATCAGCCGCTCCGATCCGCTGCACCGGATCTTCATCGGGCGGGTCTACCACCACACCGTCAAGCGGCTGTTCGGCCTGGAAATGCGGGACGTCGACTGCGACTTCCGCCTCATCCGCCGCGCGGTGTTCGACCGGGTGCGGCTCGAGAAGTCGAGCGGCGTGATCTGCCTGGAGATGATGAAGAAGATCCAGGACGCGGGCTTCAGGATCGTCCAGGTGCCCGTGCACCACTACCACCGCGCGCACGGCAAATCCCAGTTCTTCAACTTCCGGCGACTGGCTCGCACGGCTGTCGACGTGTTCCGGCTCTGGCGCGAGCTCGTGCTGAAGGGCCCGGCGCCCGGATTGGCCCGCGAACGGCGCGACGGCACCCCCGCGGCGCCCGCCGCCGAGGCCGGACGTGCATCGGCGGAGAGCGAACGATCGTGATCACCGACTACCGCGCCTTCTATGCGGGCCGAGCGGTGATGATCACGGGCGGCCTGGGGTTCATCGGCAGCAACCTGGCGCGCCAGCTGGTGGCGCTCGACGCCAACGTGCTGCTCGTTGATTCCCTCATCCCGGACTACGGCGGGAACCTGTTCAACATTGCCGGGATCGAACAGTGCGTGCACGTGAACATCGCCGACGTGCGCCAGGAGAGCACGATGAATTGCCTGGTGCGCAACCGCGACGTCATCTTCAACCTCGCGGGACAGGTGAGCCACATCGACAGCATGCGCGACCCGCACACGGATCTGGAGATCAACTGCTGGAGCCAGCTGTCGCTGCTCGAGGCGTGCCGCCGGCACAATCCCGGCGTGAAGGTGGTGTTCGCCGGGACGCGCCAGGTCTACGGCAAGCCTGACTCGCTGCCGGTCACCGAACGGCACCTGGTGCGCCCGACCGACGTGAACGGCATCAACAAGGCTGCCGGCGAGAACTACCACCTGCTCTACAACAACGTGTTCGGCATCCGCGCCTGTTCGCTGCGCTTGACGAACGTATACGGGCCGCGGCAGCTGGTGAAGCACAACCGCCAGGGTTTCATCGGCTGGTTCATCCGCCTCGCGGTCGAGGACAGGGAACTCGAGATCTACGGCGACGGCTCGCAGCTGCGCGACCTGCTGTTCGTCGACGACGCCGCAGACGCGTTCCTGCGCGCGGGCGCGAGCGACCTCGTCAACGGCGACGTGTTCAACGTGGGCGGCGAGCCGCCGATCAGCCACCGCGATCTCGTCGCGCTGCTGTTCGAGATCGCAGGCACCGGGCGGGTGCGGTTCGTCGATTGGCCCGCCGAGAAGAAGCGTATCGACATCGGCAACTTCTACGCGGATTCAACGAAGTTCCGGACCGCGGTGGGGTGGCGGCCGCGCACGAGCCTGCGCGACGGCCTGGCGGCGTCGGTGGCGTACTACCGGCAACACTTGGCTCAGTACCTCGACGGCGCCGAGGAAAGGCAGGTTCCTCCCCTGTGACCCTCGCGTCCGTGCCCTTCGTCCAGCTCCGTCCCGCGGAGGACGCCGCGGCTGTCGAAGCGGCCATCCGACGGGTCGTGGATCGCGGCTGGTTCGTGCTCGGCCCCGAGCTGGAGGCCTTCGAGCGGGAATTCGCCGCTGCGTGCGGCCTCCCGTACGCGGTCGGCGTCGGAACCGGCACCGACGCGCTCACGCTGATCCTGCGCGCGCTCGGGATCGGCCGGGGCGATGAAGTCATCACGACGCCGCTCTCCGCCGCCTACACGGCGCTGGCGGTCCTGGCGGCGGGCGCCCGCCCAGTGTTCGCCGATCTGGACGAGACGCGGCTCACGCTCGATCCACCGGCTGTCGAGGCTGCCGTCTCGCCCAGGACGCGCGCGATCCTGCCCGTGCACCTGTACGGCCAGGCGGCGGACCTCCCCGCCCTGTCGCGAGTCGCCGATCGGCACCACCTGGCGCTCGTCGAGGATTGCTGCCAGGCGCACCTGGCGAGTTGCGGGGGGCGCCCGGCGGGGACCTTCGGAGTGGCTGCCGCGTTCAGCTTCTACCCGACGAAGAATCTCGGGGCGTTCGGTGACGGCGGCGCGATCGTGACCGCGGATCGCGCGCTCGCTGAACGAGTGAAGCGGCTGCGCAACGGTGGGCAGGCGGATCGGTACCACCACGTCGAACCGGGCGTCAACAGCCGGCTCGACGAGATCCAGGCGGCGATCCTCCGCGCGCGCCTGCCGTGGCTGCCAGCCTGGACCGCCCGGCGCCGCGCGCTCGCCGCTCGGTATCGGGCAGCGCTCGCGGACGCCCCGGTCGCGCTCCCAGTCGAATGCGACGCGGGCCACGTCTATCACCTGTTCGTGATTCGATCGGGCGCCCGCGATGGGCTTCAATCGCACCTGGCGCGTCACGGCGTGGAGACGTTGATCCATTATCCGATCCCGGTTCCGCGTCAGCCGGCGCTCGCCGGGGTGCAACCGGCCGTCTGCCCGATCGCGGATCGCGTCTGCCGCGACCTCCTGTCGCTGCCGCTTCATCCGGCGATGCGTGACGAGGACGTGGCGCTGGTCGCGCGCGCTGTCGGTTCGTTCGGCGGCGCTTGATCGCAGGCCCCGGACCACGTCGTCATGCAATCGATGCTGCTCACGATCCTCGGCTTGCTCGTCGTCGCCTACCTCCCGGGTGCGCTCGTGTTCCGCGCGCCCGTGATGGATCGGCATCGCCGGGCGGCCCTCGAGCCGGAAGAACGCGTCTTCTGGGCCGTGCTGCTGAGCATCGCGTGGTCGTCGATGGTCGTGCTCGGGCTCGCCGCCGCCGGCGTGTACACCTTCGGCCGCCTCCTCCTGGCGGACACTGCGATCGCCGCGTGCCTGGGCCTCGTGTTCCGCGGCCGGCTCCGCTACCGCGGGACCGACGCCGGGCCCTCACCTCCCCGACTCGGCGGGGCGATCCTGTTGCCCCTCGTGCTGATCGCGCTCGGGTGCTGGCTGTTCTTTCCGCCGTTCGAACACGTGGTCGGCGGCCAGGACCCCGGCGTCTACGTGAACGAAGGGGTGGCCATCGCCCAGCGCGGAGCGCTCGTCGTTCGCGAGAGCGTCGTCTCGTCGATGCCGGCGCACGTCCGGGATCTGTTCTTCCCCTCGCACCACAACGCCAGCTACTACAGCCTCCGCTTCATGGGCTTCTTCGTCATGGATCCGGACCGCGGCACCGTCGCCGGGCAGTTTCCCCACCTGTACCCGGCGTGGATCGCCATCGGCTACGGGCTGGCAGGCTTGCGCGGCGCGCTGGCCGCGACTCCCATCGCCGCGATGCTGGGGCTGTTGGCGGTGTACTTCGTCGGAACGCGGTTGCTGGGTCGATGGCCCGCTTTCGTGGCCGCGCTGCTGCTCGCCCTCAACGTCGTCACGCTCTGGTTTGCGCGCGAGCCGAATTCCGACGTCGTGGCGCAGGCCCTGGTCTTCGCCGCGCTGCTGGCTTTCTCGCGAGCGCACACGGACGGCGATCGGTTCTTCGCGCCCGTCTCGGCCGTTCTGCTCGGCCTGATGTTGTTCCTGCGGATCGACTCGGTGCTGGCGCTTGCCGGCGTCGGCGCCACCCTGGCGCTGCTCGCGATCGATCGCCAGTGGCCGCGCCTGTCGTTCCTGCTGCCGCTCGTCGCGATTGCCGCGGTCGGCTGGATCTACCTGCGGACGGTACTGCCGCTGTACTCCGGCCGCCCGATCGCGTTCGTGCAGAACCTGCAGCCCCTGCCGCGCGCCCTGCTGGGCGCCGGACTGATCGGCCTCGTCGCGCTCGTCCTGCTGGCTCGCGTCGAGAGGCTCAGGGCGCTGTTCCGATGGGCCGTCCCCCGTCTGCTGGCGCTCGTCGTTGTCGCGGCCGCCGTCTACGCGTACTTCTTCCGCGCGCCCGACCAGGTGCCCGGTGGACTCGCCTGGCACGACGCCCGTTCGCTCGAGACCTTTTCGTGGTATTTTCCGCCGCTCGCGCTTGCCGCCGCCCTCGCCGGATACGTGTTCGTCTCGTGGCGTTCGTTCTGGCGCGACCCGGCACTGCTGGTGACCCTCACCGTCTACTCTCTCTTCGTGTTCTACAAGACCCAGATCGTCCCGGATCATTTCTGGGCGGCGCGCCGGTTCGTCCCCATGATCCTGCCGGGTGCCTGCCTGATGGCCGCCGCCGCGGCGTGCGCCGCGATCGCCGCCGCCCGACGACCGCACATGATCGCGCGTGCGGGCGGTCCGCTGGGTGCCGCCATCCTGATCGTTGTCGGCGTGCAACTCGTGCGCGCCGATCGCCCCGTCGCGGGACATCTCCAGCATGCCGGCATCATCTCGCGGCTTGACACCCTGGCCGGCCGGTTCGAAGCCGATGACCTGCTGGTCGTCAACCCGCGCGACGTGTCCACGGATCTGCACGTGATCGCCCCGGCGCTCACCTACATCTGGAATCGCACGGCGCTCGTCCTGCCCTCGCCCAAACCGGACAAACAGCTGTTCCGCGAGTTCCTCGACTGGGCACGACGCCATTACCGCAACGTCTACTTCCTCGGCGGCGGCGGAACGGATCTCGTCTCGACGTCGATCGCCGCGCAACCGGTGTTCAGCGAACGCTTCCAGGTCCCCGAGTACGAATCGTCCCGCAACGCGTACCCGCACGCGGTCAAGCGAAAGGAATTCGATTTCGGCGTGTACCGTTTCACCGACCCGCGGGCGCAGCCCGACACCTTCGCGCTGGACGTCGGCCAGCTCGACGATCTCAACGTCGTCCGGTTCCACGCGAAAGAGCGCAGCGGTGGACTGAGCTTCCGATGGAGCCGCGATACGTCGTACATCGCGTTGCCCCGCATGGACCGGGCGCGGACCCTGACGCTGTGGATGGACGCGGGAGGACGGCCGGCCAGCGTGCCGCCTGCCCGTGTCGCCGTGTACCTGAACGACAGGCTCCTCGGCGAGGTCCAGGTGGCCGAGGGCGTGCACGTGTACCCGTTCTCGATCGTC
>Ga0316628_100002158_pt1 | contig 14403 bp, 14 predicted proteins | sample OWC_Aug_M2_C1_D5_FD_207648 | JGI IMG/M metagenome (GOLD analysis project Ga0316628, IMG submission 207648) | Wetland soil microbial communities from Old Woman Creek delta, Ohio, United States - OWC_Aug_M2_C1_D5_C | ecosystem: Environmental > Terrestrial > Soil > Wetlands | place: USA: Ohio... | reverse complement strand
CCGGGTGAAGTCTATAGCCGTTGTTACAGCACCCTTTCAGCACGCCGGGCGAAAAACGCCATGCCCCTCAGCCGCAAATCCCCACGACCGTTGACACGGAAGGGTATCCGGACCATCGCGCTGAAAGCGTCATTCCCTATAGCGGCAGATCCCTTCGGGTGTCAAGGAAATCGCACGGGATTCCGGTTGACCTGCTGGATTGGGGCGATCTATATAGCGCATACCACGTTCTCCCCTCCTCGCCGCCATACAGCTGCAAGGGAGGGGTATTTTGACGGGCATGGCGTGGAACGGGAAACCGACATCATGGGTAGGGGCACGTCATCCGCTCGTGAACACCGCGACGCTGGTGTTGTCCCGCGAAGCGGTGGCGCGTTTTGTCGCGCTGACCGGCCATCGGATGCACCTGGTGAAGGTGCCGGAGAAAGAGTAACGAGCAACGAGTAACGAGGGATGAGTAATGAGTGATGAGTAACGAGTAACGAGGGATGAGTCAGGCCTGTGAAATAGATGATACAGGATACAGGATGCTCGATGCTCGATAAAGGAGCATGCTTTCACTCGTTACTCGTTGCTCGTTACTCGTTACTTTCCATGCTGTAGCCAGCATCGAGCATGTGGCACTTAAGGTACACATTCCCGAATAAAACCGGCGAGCCGCGGGAGGACAAAGCATGGAATCGTACATCATGGCCATCGACCAGGGGACGACCGGATCGCGCGTTCTGATCGTCAACGCGGCGGGATGTATCATCGCCAACGCGTATGCCGAATTCCCGCAGATCTACCCCCGGCCGGGCTGGGTGGAGCACGATCCCGAGGTGATCTGGCAGGCAACCCTCGGCGTCATGCGTCAGGCTCTCGCTTCGGCCCATGTCGCCCTGGATCGCATTGCGGCGCTGGGTATCACCAACCAGCGCGAAACCACCGTGGTCTGGGACAGACGCACCCTGCAGCCGGTCCACAACGCCATCGTCTGGCAATGCCGGCGTTCCGCCGGTATCTGCGACCGGCTCAGGGCGGAAGGTCTCGAGCCACAGTTCCGCGAGCGCACCGGGCTGCTGCTGGACGCCTATTTCTCGGGAACGAAGCTCAAATGGCTGTTGGATGAGGTGCCCGGCCTGCGGGCGCGGGCGGAGTCCGGCGAGCTGGCCTTCGGTACTGTCGACAGCTGGCTGATCGCACGCCTCACCGGCGGTCGTCGTCATGTCACGGATTACACGAATGCCGCGCGCACCCTGATGTTCAACATCCATGAGCGGACCTGGGACCGCGACCTGCTGGAGATGTTGGGCATACCGGCGGTGCTGCTGCCGGAGGTGGTGGCCTCGGCGCATGTGGCGGGGCTTACGGATGCAAAGATCGTCGGCGCCGCGATTCCCATTGCCGGCATCTCCGGCGATCAACAGGCCGCCCTCTTCGGCCAGGCGTGCTTCGAGCACGGGCAGGCGAAGAATACCTACGGAACCGGATGCTTCCTCCTGCTCAACCTCGGCGGGGAGCGCGTCGACCCCGGGCCGGGACTGCTCCTGACTCTTGCCTGCGATCGCAACGGCCAGCCGTGCTACGCCCTGGAAGGCTCGGTCTTCATCGCCGGAGCCGTCGTCCAGTGGCTGCGGGACGGACTGGGGATCATCGGCAGCGCAGCGGAGACCCAGGCCCTGGCGCAGAGCGTTGCCGACACGCAGGGGGTGCATCTGGTTCCGGCCTTCGCGGGGCTGGGAGCCCCCCATTGGGATATGTACGCCCGCGGCGGCATCCTGGGCATCACTCGCGGCACCCACCGGGCCCACATCGTGCGCGCGGCTCTGGAGAGCATCGCCTTTCAAACCGGGGAGCTCACGGCCGCCATTGAAAAGGCAACGGCGTTTAAACTGGGCGAGCTTCGGGTGGACGGCGGCGCCTGCCGCAACGATTTCCTGATGCAGTTCCAGGCCGACTTACTCGGCTGCCCGCTCGACCGTTCCGGGTACCTGGAGTCCACCGGCATGGGGGCTGCGTTTCTCGCCGGGCTTGCCGTGGGGATGTGGAAAGCGCCCGAAGCCGTCGCGGCGCTCCGGACCTCCGAGAGGATCTTCCATCCGCAAATCGATGAGAACCATCGCAGGCAGCTTTATCGCGGTTGGATGGAAGCGGTGGAGAGGGTGAAAAGCCGCCCTTAGCGGTTCATGACTTGAGACCCTTGAGGCGCTCCGCGCGGCTGGTGATCTCCGTGATCCGGATGCCGTACTTCTCGTTGCGGACCACGACCTCCCCGCGGGCAATGAGGACGTCGTTGGCCAGGATGTCCACCGGCTCGCCTTCCAGCTTGGCTAGCTTGACGGCCGACCCCGGCTGAAGCTTCAGCAGTTCGTTGATCCGTATTTTCGTTCGCCCCAGCTCCACGGTGAGCTCCACCGGGATGTCCACCAGGATGTCCAGACCGAAATCCTCCGGCGGGGGGGCAGCCCCTATCCTGGCCGCTTCCGGTTGCGGCGGTGGTGCTTGATCCGCCGCCGCTTTGTTCCGGCCCGCGTCCGGTTTGGGTCCGTCGCGGCGGCTCACAGCGGCTCCGGCCTTGCCTGCCGTGGCCGGCGGCCGGTCCGTGTCCGCGGAGGAATCGTCCACCCGGTAGTGGATGTCCTTCCCGGTAAGGGTTGCCGCCTTGGCCAATTCGGAGATTTTAACCCCCATCTCCACAAAGACCAGGTGGTCTTCCGCCTGGAATGCGAAACGCTCGTAGCGCTCGAGGTTGAGGGCCTCGATCATGAAATCCGAACCGGTGGTGCAGGAGGGGGCCGACAGGGCGCACCGCAAGCCGGCGTCGGTCAGGGCGGATTTCAGGTTGCCTCCCACGATGTTGCTGAGTTCGGCGAGCATGTCGTCGATATCCGCTCCGCCTTCGACCTCCTCGGGTTTCATGCCGAGCATGTTCGCCGCCATGCGGCGGGACAGGTCCGTCCCCACGTGAATGCTGACGATGCCGGTGGCGTCTCCGGCGAAACACACCGAGGACACGTTGCGTACGCCGGTGAGGCTGGCTGTGGTGACGGTATCGGTCCCCTCAAGCTTCACCGAGAACATGGTCTCAAAGACATCCACCACCGACCCGCCGACCCTGTCCTTGTAATCGAGCGCGGTGAGTTTTTCGAGATCCACGTTCGGCATCCGGCTCATGGCGTCCGGGGTGCTGAAGTCGATGCCCGTATCTGTCCCTTGTACGACCTTCAACCCGACTTCAACGATCAGGAGGTGTTCGTCCTTCCGGAACACGAAGCGTTCGAATCGATCCATGTTCAGGGACTTCAGGGTGAAATCGGTGCCGTAGGTGATGGAGGGAGTGGAGAGCACGCAGGAGTGGCCGGCATCGTTGAGGGCTGACTTCAGATTGCCGCCGACAATATTGGTGATTTCGGCGATCAGGTCTCTCACGTCGGTGCCGAGATCGACCTCGTCAGGCTCCATGCCGAGCATTCCGGCTGCCATGATACGCCCGAAATCGACGGTGACCTGGGTGTTGAAGATGCCGGTGACCTTTCCCGCAAAATTGAGGGTGCCGACCATGCGGTGGACTCCGGACCCGGCCGGCGGCTCCTCCTGGAGGGGTTCCATATCCATGGACAGCATGGTGCTGCAGGTCTCGATGACCGAGGCGCTCAGGCATTTCTGGATGTCGAAGTTCTCGATAACGCTCATGGCCCTGTGAAGTGACTTTTTATGACTTCGTCTCTCTTAACATATTGATGTTAGTATAAAGCCGACCTAACTTCAACACCCCCTCTGCGCCGTCGCATAGATCCGGGTATCGTTTTTCGGTGGGAAGGTCATAGGGCCGAAAATTCAGCGCGTGTGCTTGTCTGCAATGGCGGTCATCTGTTTGACGAAGCTGGCGGCGGAGCGGTCCCCGGAATACCGCTCGACGACCTCGCCGTTGGGGCTCAGAAAGAAAATGGCGGGAATGCCGCGAACCTTGTAGACGGCCAGTGCGTCGTAGTTTTTGTCCACATCGATGTAAATGTTCACCAGACGCGACGACGCCTTGGCCACCCTCTTGTCCGAAAAAGCGTATTTTTTCAGCTCAATGCAGGGAGCGCACCAGTCCGCGGTAAAAAAGAGCATGGCGGGCTTGCCGGTTTCCTTCGCCAGCCGCAGCCCTTCGGACAAATCCTGAACCCATCGGATCTTGGCGGTGGAATTGTCTTCCGATCCGGCAAAACAGCCGGTTACGACTGACAGCACCAGCAACACGGAAAGGATACGACTCATGCGGTGGCCTCCGACTGGCTCGGGACTTCCCATCCGCTTCACAGCTTCAGCTTTTCAAAGGGATCCCGCTCCCAGGCTGCGGGGCCGGCTTCCGTTGCGCTGGCATCAGATCCGTAGAAATCCACCGTGACCACGTTTTCGCACATGGCCTTGACTTTTGCCACCACCGGTATGTGCTCCGGGTGGTTCTGGTACCGTTCGAGAGCCGCAGGGTTGGCGAAGAGGGCCGTCACCGCAAAGTCATAGGAGCGCGGTGAGCGCAGCACGTCCCGCCCGAACTCGTACATCTTGATGTCCATGATTTTGTTGGGCAGTTGGTCCAGAGAGGTTTCAAGATCCCGGATGGCGTCTTCGGTCACCCCTGGTTTGAACTTCATCACCACGATGTGATTAATCATCAGCGGTCGGCTCCTAAAGAACGACGGGGCAGCCGGCCGCACCGCGCTGACTGCCCAGTCCCCAGCTCAATTCTAACCTGAATTGAGCGATTTTATCGAGTGCTACCGAGTCCCGGAGGGGTCTGCGCCCCGCATGGGCCGCCGCAATTTCGCCGGAGGCCGTCGCAACGGCAGCCATAGCCGCTCAGATAGGCCCGGACAGCCCCCGACGGAAACATCCCACGACAGCCACTGCCGTCGCTGCCTGTTCAGATGCATTCTAGTACCCCTGGGGGCGTTGTCGCAGCCGCGGTGTCATTTGCGGCGGCCCATGCGGGGCGCAGGCCCCTCCGGGCCTTACAGCTGGAAGCCAGAAGAAAATCGCCCCAGTTAGGTCTAAGTTATTTGGCCGTGATCCAGTCCGATTTCCCGGCGAGGCGGACCGCTACGTCGGTGAACCACACTCTGAATACGCCGTCCGGGCTGTGGTGGTCAAGAGCCAACGTGAGGGGCCCCACCTTCTTGTAGTCCTCCCACGTGGTGATCCGGGTCGGTTTAGAGTCTCCCCCCTTGCGGTAGATCCACTGCACCATCCGACCGGATTTATCGATGAACAGCTCATAGACATCCCCCGGCGTGTAGCCCTCATTGTCAGGGTACTTGACGACCAGCCGCTTGGCCTGCCCGGTGCCGATCGGCAGCTTCACCGGGGCCTGGTATGCCGTGACCGCAGCGGATTGGTCCCAGAACAGCCTCAGAGGGAAGATCAGCCAGTAGTTGTCATTGACGAACATGGCGTCCACTTTTTTCACCTGCTCGTTCGGCTGCTGCGCCAGAGCCGAGCGGTTGTAGGCGACCGTCCCACCCTGTTCGGTCGTTCCCTTGAACGTAACCCGGTCTTTTTTAGGCTCCCAGGACCAACTGCGGCTGACGGTCCGGTCGGGAAGCTTAACATTAAACGTGTAGCGCAGCTCTTCCACGTTATCGAAGTTTCGAATGCCGTATGCTTCGGCCAGGCGATCGCGAGGGGATTGGGATTGCTGCTGGGCGGTGTAGCCGTAAACGACGAACTGCAGTGAGATGACAAGAAAGGTTGCAAGCAAGATACGAAATTTTTTCATGTGAAGCCTCCTTTTCCAGGCTGGATGTCCTGGCGACTGGTATTGCGGTAGAAGAAATGCGTGCTGAAGATAATGATTAAACGCGGTGGGGAAAGGGGGGGGTCAGTCCAGCGGGTGGCGCGAATGCTTGCGTGCGTGCACAATCTGGTTTTTGAGTTCACTCAAGATGAAGCTGCTCATCAGGCTGCGGGCGATGTGGTCATCGCGGGTGGCTGCGCCCAGCACGGTTTCAGCGTGTTTTCGAATGCGGGCGATGCTCTCAGCGATCGTTCGGCTGAAAAGCCCGGCCCGGGCCAGCGAATTTTTCGGCGGACCGGACATCAGGTTGATCCTGAGAGGGAGGCGGCCCGGGTCGGCATCACCGCCGGCGGATGCGTCCTCCAGCGGCCTTCTCTGCAGGTAGCTGATCTGGTTGGTTACCTCATCGAGAGTAAAATAGGACTTCAAGACTGCGGCGATTTCATCCTGGCTGGGTTCGGTTCCCGTCGCGTGCCTGACGTAGGCCATCACCATCAGGATGGCCTCCTTCAGGTTTTTCTCGAGTTTGACCACCGGCGGGGAACTATTCTGCAGATCGGAGGGGGCATCGCTTTTCGGTCTGTCTGCCGTTCGGGACGGATTCATGGTATTCAAGAACACGCTTCAGGCTGTCAGCCCGCGTGTGCGGCGGCTTGGTCTGAATGAACTCGTAAGAAGTTATCCAAATCGATGGCTTTGTAATGAGGCCCAGTTCCCCGCTCAAGAGCAGCGGGGCAGGCACGGCGCGCGCCCTAACGACCACCCGCCGCGCGGGTGGCTTGGATTTTCGGCCAACGGCCGAAAAGACAAAAGCACGACAGTGCTTCGCTACGTTTGCGAAAGCAAATAATTTCGTGGAGTAAGGCGTATCCCGCCTTTGGCGGGACCGCAGCGACAATCCCGCCAGCGGCGGGAAAGCGCAACGCCGAAATTGGCCTATTTACAAAGCCATCGGTCTGGCTTTATCAACAGCCGAAGGGGACGGGGCCCGGGGCCCGTTCGTCAGAACTCACCCAGCGGGCGCTGGAAAGTCCAGTCGAAGGGATCCACAACCAGTTTCTGGGTGGACTCGTCGGTGTTGCCGCCCAAGGCAGCAAAGGGATAGCTGACCAGCCAGACCACTGCGCCCACAGCCGTGCCGACGATGCCGATCGGCCGCATGGCCAGGGCATCCCACATCATCATGCCGCCCGTGGGCTTCTCGGTCTCCATGTATTGCTCCCCGGCGACCGATCCCAGCGGGCCGATCATCAGCGCGGCCATCAGCACAACCGCTAACCAGCAAGGCTTGAATCCAGACATGGTATCCTCCTCATGCTCGAGCTTGAAAATAGATTGAATTCAAACAAACAACTCACCGCAAATGCCTCAGGCCCTGTTGTGGAACCTGTTGCATGTACCAGCACTAAAACCTATTATATCCCGAAATCGGTATCGATTTCAAATTTTTTCATAATTTCATTGTAATTCAATGGGTTGAATTTGACCTCGCCTTCTGAGACCACTATCGAAGTGGCAGTGGCCATGCCCGTGCACGGGACCTTCACCTATGGGGTGCCCGAGCCGCTCACACCTGCGGCCGGCGCCGGAAGCCGGGTGCTGGTGCCCTTCGGCCGCCGCCGGGCCACCGGTTACATCCTGGGACCGGGGTGCTCTCCCGGCCTGAGGGACATCAAGCCCATTCTGGATGTACTCGACGAAAGCCCCATTTTCCCTCCCGCCATGATCCCGCTATTTCGCTGGACGGCTGAATATTATAAGCATCCTCTCGGCGAAGTCATTCAGACAGCCCTGCCCGGCGGCCTGACCCTCTCTGAGTCCGTGGCGTTCAGTATCACGGAGAAAGGGCTCAGCGAGCTTGACCACGGTGGGTTGCCTGCCCCTGAGGAACGAATCCTGCGCCAGCTCGTCCACGGACGGCTCAGGGCGCACGAACTTCACGAGCGCATGGCCGAGGAGGCGCCGGTGGCGCTGCTCGCGGCCCTGGAGCGTCGCGGGGCTCTCCTGAGACAGAGGCTTCTGGGGGGCGGCTCCGCCAAGCCGCTGCGGGAACGCTGGGTGCGGGCGGCATCCGTGGCAGGAGCGGGCGAGCGGCTTTCTCCGAAGAAACGCGCCATTCTCGAGGCCCTCGTCTCCGCCGGAGAAGTGCCGGTGCGTGAGCTGGCCGCGCGTGTTCCGCGTTCCGCCGCCCACCTGCGGGCGCTTGAGCAGGCGGGGCACCTGGAAACCTTCCGCCGCAGGCTCTACCGGGATCCTTTCGGCGAGGCTATTCCTGCCGATTCGGCCCCCGCCCTCACCCCTGCGCAGGAAGCCGTGGTGAACGCCGTTTGTGCTTCCTTGGGAAAAGGTTTTCGCACCTTTCTGCTGAAAGGCGTCACCGGCAGCGGCAAGACCGAGGTCTACATGCGCGTAACGGCCGAAGCGGTGGCCTCCGGCCATTCCGTGCTGGTCCTGGTGCCCGAGATCGCCCTCATCACTCAGACCGAAAGGCGGTTCCGCGCCCGATTCGGGGAGTCCGTGGCTGTGTTGCACAGCGGGCTTTCCGAGGGCGAGCGTCTCGACCAATGGACACGGATCCTGCGACAGGAGGTACTAATTGCAATCGGTGTCCGCTCGGCGGTGTTCGCTCCCTTCTCCCGGCTCGGCGTCATCATCGTCGACGAGGAGCACGATGCATCCTACAAACAGGAGGGCGGCCTGCACTACAGCGCGCGGGACCTTGCCGTGGTACGGGCGCAGCAACTCGGGGCCGTGGCCCTGCTGGGCTCGGCCACTCCTTCGCTGCAGTCCTACTACAACGTCAGGACGGGCAAATACACGGAACTGACCTTGGCCCAGCGCATCGAAGAGCGGCCCCTGCCCGAGATCCAGGTGGTGGATTTGCGCCAATGCAGAGACCTGCGCGGCCCCGGGCGCTTTATCAGCGCCGAGCTCAACCGGGCCATGGCCGAAACCCTGGGCCGGGGCGAGCAGGCGCTGCTGTTTTTAAACCGGCGGGGCTTTGCCAGCTTTCCGGTCTGCGCCGCCTGCGGCAGCGCCCTGCGGTGCCGGCACTGCGACATCTCCCTCACGCTGCACCAGGCGGCAAACGCCTACCGCTGCCACTACTGCGGGTTCAGCCGACCGGCCACGGCCGTCTGTGAGGCCTGTGGTTCTAACAAGATCAAGCGGCTGGGCGTGGGCACTGAAAAAGTGGAGGCCGCCGTGCAGGCCCTTTTCCCTGGGGCTCGCATCGGTCGGATGGACCGCGACACCACCCGGCGAAAGGGCGACATGCTGAGGTTGCTGAAAGGTCTGCGCGAAAAAACCATCGATGTGCTGGTAGGGACTCAGATGGTGGCCAAGGGCCACGATTTCCCGGACATTACCCTGGTGGGCATTATCTGCGCTGACCTATCGCTCAGCTTTCCGGATTTCCGGGCCGGGGAGCGGACCTTTCAGCTGCTCGCCCAGGTGGCCGGCAGGGCCGGACGAGGGGAGCAGCCGGGACGGGTCATCCTTCAAACGTACAACCCCGAGCACTTCAGCATTCGCGCAGCCCGCGACCAGGACTTCGAGGCCTTTTATGACCAGGAGATCGGCTTCCGCAAGACTCTGGGCTACCCGCCGCTGGCACGCATGATCCAGCTGCGAATCTCCGGCCGCGACGCGCAGCGCACCCGCCGACTGGCGGAGGAGTTGGGGGAACACTGCCGCTCGCTCAAGGCCCTGGATTCGGGGCGGTTTGGATTACTGGACATCATGGGGCCGATCGAGGCCCCTCTCTCCCGCATTGCCGGCCACTACCGCTGGCAGATCCTGCTGAAATGCGTTCATGGCGCCTCGCTGCACCGGTTCATGGACCAGCTGATCACCGATCATCCCGAAACCTTTGCCGCCCGTTCCGGGCGCGTGGCAATCGATGTGGACCCGCTCTATATGATGTGACGGATTCAGCTTACATGCCAAAAGCAAGTTCGGGCGAGGGTTAGGATACCGTTCCCTCTGATCAGCGCACCGGGCGCAAAACACCATCGCTGCACCTCTGACCGGAGCGGAATTCTGGCAACGGCTGTTACCATTAGGGGTGCCTTGAGCGCAGAACCGGTAAAATCCGAAGACTGAAATCTCAACCCGCACGTCATCGCCATCGTTATCACGCGGGATCGTGCCTTGACTTTGACCGGGCCTCAACCTAAAATTTTAGATTGGGCATCTTACCAAAAAGAGGAGACCTCAGAATGCGTCTAAAGCGAATAGCGACTCACGGAATGCTCCTGGCGGTGGTGATCAGCTGGGTTTTCTGCCTCCCGGCCTCGGCGCAGTCCAATTTGACCTCCGGCGGTGCTCCGGCCGTGTTCTTCCCGGAAAAGGCTTTTGAGTTCCAGCCGGTGATCGACGGCATCAAGGTCATCCACGATTTTGTCGTGGCCAACCAGGGCACGGTGCCCCTGGCCATCGAAAATGTGCGGACCGGCTGAGGGTGCGCAGCTGTCTCCTTTCCGAGACAGATCCCTCCCGGGGGCGAGGGAAAAATTACCATCAAGGTCGATACCACCGGCTATGGCGGAAGAAGGCTGGAAAAATCCGCCGAAGTGCTGACCAACGATCCAAAGCAACCCGTGGTCCAACTGGCGATTGCCGGTCCAGTGGAACGCTTTGTCGCGATCAGCCCGCGCACGTTAAACCTGCGTGGCGCAGCCGGTGAGAAGCTGCAAGGCACCGTGAGCATCGTGCCCGAGGACAAGTACCCCTTCAAGGTGATCAGCGCCCAGGCGCGCGAGGGGCGGCTCAAGGTGAGCCTAAGCGAAGTCAAGGAGGGCGGTAAGGCCGCTTATTCCCTTGGGGTTGAAAGCATTAAGACGGAGGCGGGGTCTTACAACGACACGGTGGCTCTGAAAACCGACAGTCCGCTTCAGCCGGAGCTTGAGGTGCGTGTTTTCGTCTATTTGCGGGCATTGCCTCCCGCGGAAAAGAAAGCCCAGTGACATGATGGACGTTCGAGTGGTGGCGTTCGACTGCGACGGTGTGCTGTTCGATACCCTGGAGGCGAACCGGCATTATTACAATCACATCCTGCAGCATTTCGAGCGCCCGCCGATGGACGAGGAACAGTTGCGCTTCGTTCATGCGGCCACCGTCCATGAGGCGCTGGGACGTCTTTTTGGCGATGAGGCACAGCGGCAGGCGGCCGACGTTTTCCGCCAGACCATCGACTACGGCGGGTTTCTCCAGTACCTGAGGATCGAGCCTCATCTGCTCGAACTGCTGGATTGGATGCGCGGGAAATTCAAAACCGCCATCGCCACCAACCGCACCAACACGATGAACCGCCTGTTGCAGGAGTTCGGTCTCGCGGATCGCTTCGATCTCGTGGTGACCTCCCTAGACGTGGAGCGGCCGAAGCCTTTCCCGGACCCGCTGCTCAGGATCCTGGCTCAATTCAAGGCTGCGCCGCACCAGGCTCTGTTTGTCGGGGATTCGGAAGTGGACGAACGCACGGCCCGGGCCGCCCGCGTTCCCTTCGTGGCCTATGGCAACCCGTCGCTGCCGGCGCATCATCACATTCAAAGCCTGAAAGATCTCCGGACCGTCCTGGAGCGTTGAGGCATGATTAGACAGGATTAACAGGATTTTCAGGATGCTTGCCGGCTTTGTGCATTCAGATTATCCTGTTGATCCTGTAAATCCTGTCGGGTAAGATCTTTTTTCAAAATCCTAGGCTCCGGCTTGTCCGGATTGTGAGAAAACTTGAGGTGATGATGGGATCTGAGCTCAAAGATACGCAATCGAGCGGCGCCGCTGAGAAGGTTTCGGATTGGGACAACCGCCGGCTGTGCAGCGACGAGAACTGCATCGGAGTGATCGGGCCGGACGGCCGCTGCAAGGAATGCGGCAAACCTTTTGACGGAGGGCCTGTCGTCGACCTCCCGCGATCCGAGCCGGTACCTGCCGCCGAGCCGGCCGGCCTGCCGCCCGAGCCGGCTGAGCGGGTCGGCACGGATGACGAGTGGGAGAGCCGCCGGCTGTGCAGCGACGAGAACTGCATCGGAGTGATCGGGCCGGACGGCCGCTGCAAGGAGTGCGGCAAACCTCACGCCGAGTAGAAGCTCATGTCTCGTGATCCCTCTGGCGCATAGGAAGAGTAATGGTGAAGACCGCCCCTCCTTCCGGTGCGTTGGTGGCCGTAATCCGGCCATGATGCTCCTCGACGATGCCGTAGCATATGGCCAGGCCAACCCCCATCCCCATGGGTTTCTTGCTGGTAAAAAACGGGTCGAAAACCCGCTTGAGGTCGGCCGGGGGGATGCCGGGACCGCTGTCCTTCAGCTCGATCACGAACTCCTCGTCGCGGTTGTAGGTCTGGATGGTGATGCTGCCCCCGCCCCCTTGGGCCCGATGGGCGCGGTCGAAGTAGCCGGGCACGCCCGCGATGGCCTCCACGGAGTTGTTGATCAGATTCATGAGGACTTGACCCATCTGCTGGGGGGATGCAAAAAACGTCGAGTTCTTGGCACTCAGATCCAGGTGCGCTGAAATCAGGTTTTTCTTGAGCAGGCTTTTGGTCAGGGCCACGGTGTTCTCGATGACCTGGTTCACATCGGTTAGTTGCTTTTTTTCCTTCCCCGGACGGTTCAGGTCGATCAGGTTCTTGACGGTGTCGCGGATGCTGTTGAAGGCGCTCTTGATCAGCTCCAGCTTGCGTTGCAGGTATTCATCGCTGCTGTAAGTCGAGCGCAGGACGTTCAACAGGGCCGTGATGCCTTGCAGGGGCGAGTTGATTTCATGCGCGATGGATGCGGCCAGTTGGCCGGTGGCGGCCAGCCGCTCGGAACGGATCAGTTGGTTTTGCAGCAGCTTGGTCTGGGTGATGTTCCGGGCTACGCACAGGAAGCAGGGTTCGCCCAGATAAAAGACGTGGCGGCAGCTGATTTCAAAAGGAATAGCGCTGTCGTTTTTGGTTTTAAAGCTGAGCTCGAAGCGGGATTCCTCCCGGCTCAGAGCTTGTTGGAGCATGATCCGGACAATGCCGACATCGTCGTTCACGACCAGCTGGCTGATGGGGACCGATACCAGTTCGGAAGTGGCATGACCGATACTCTCCTGGACCCGGTCGTTGCATTCCATGATGATGCCCTTCTGGTTGAGGATGAAGACGCTGTCGCCCACGTTTTCAAAAAGCTCCTTGTAGCGCATGAGCTCTTCAGCCCGCTTGAACTCGGTCGTGTTGGTCGAGATAATGGTGGCAGCAATCACCCGGCGGTCGAGGCGCAGCGGACCCACCCGGAAGGTATACCAGGCCGGGTTGCGCTCGTCCTTCATGAGCACCTCAAACATGTCGGTCTGGCCCGTCTGGAAAACGTTTTTGACGATTTCTTCCGCAGTCTGCCGGTACTCCTGGGGGAGCAGCTCGTACAGCGGCCGCCCGGTAACGCGCACCGGCGGCATTTCGGCCAGCGGGCGGTTGACGAAGCGAATCACGCCGGACTGGTCCAGGGTCATGATGGTATCCGGCGCGGTTTCCACCAGCGAACGCCAAAGCTCCTCGGACTCGTTCAGTTTCTGCCTGGCCTCGTTCAGGCGGTTGATGATGTTCTGGGCATGGGATCCCAGGATGACCAGCAGGCAGAGAACCACCACGCGGATATAGACGTCGTAAAGATCGGGCCCGACCAGCTGGGCGATGAGGTTGAATTTGTTTGAAAAGAAGATGTTCAGGATGGAGTCCAGCACCCAGTAGACCGTGGATATGCAAATGACGGCGATCACCATGGAGTCCGACGTTTTGCCGAGCTGCAGGCTTTGCACTTTCATCTCAGGGCTCTTTTGTGTGGGTTGGTGGGATAGATAAAATAGTTGCTATTATCATACTTCAAAGAAAATGATAAAGAGAAATCCTACAAGAAAATTGTTGGAGAAAAGCCTGCTCGGCCATTAATTGTAGACTCAAATACAATACTTATGTCCACACGGGCCATCCAGTTTCTGAAACAGCGGCGTTTTTCGTTTGAAGTAGTCCACTACGAACACGTGGAAAAGGGCGCCGAATTCGCGGCCCGGGCTACTGGATTCCCTCTGGAACGGACGGTCAAGACGCTGGTGGTGGACATCGGGCCCAAGCGTTATGCCCTGGCTCTGGTGTCCGGAGATCGTCAGCTTGACATGAAACGGCTGGCCCGGGCGCTTTCGGTCAAACGGGCGGAGATGGCCGATGCCCTGACGGCAGAGCGGATTACCGGCTACCACGTGGGCGGCATCAGCCCGTTCGGGATCCGGCAACCGCTGCCGGTGGTGCTGGACGAGGAAATCATTGAGTTAGACGAGGTGCTGATCAACGCCGGCCAGCGAGGCGCCATGCTCAGGATGTCGCCGCTCGATATCCGCACGGCGCTGAACTGTGTCGTGGCGGCTGTTTCACAGGGATGAACGGCCCATTTGACACCCACACGCTGCGACACCATGTTAGAAGCTGTCTCGTCCTTATTCAAGGGGAGTCATTTCTCATCTGGGGAAGGGGGAGGCGAGGGGAGATTTTCAACTATAGGCTCAGATCAGCATGAGATCATGACGATAGCCGTCAATACGAAGGGATTCCAATGAAACGTTTAGTCACTGCTATAGTGATCCTCGCAGGAGCGGCCCTGGCGGGGGTTGTTGTTGCA
>Ga0316628_100002157_pt1 | contig 14405 bp, 27 predicted proteins | sample OWC_Aug_M2_C1_D5_FD_207648 | JGI IMG/M metagenome (GOLD analysis project Ga0316628, IMG submission 207648) | Wetland soil microbial communities from Old Woman Creek delta, Ohio, United States - OWC_Aug_M2_C1_D5_C | ecosystem: Environmental > Terrestrial > Soil > Wetlands | place: USA: Ohio... | reverse complement strand
ACACTCAGATGCAGGTGGAGCTGATCACGCCGATCGCGATGGAGAAGGGGCTGCGCTTCGCGATCCGCGAGGGCGGCCGCACCGTCGGCTCCGGCACCGTCACCGAGATCATCGAATAGGAGAGCGGCTCCGCCATGATGCTGAACGAGAAGATCCGGATCCGGCTGAAGGCCTACGACTACCGGATCCTCGACCAGTCCACGGGCGAGATCGTGGACACCGCGAAGCGGACGGGTGCGCGGGTGGCGGGGCCGATCCCCCTCCCCACGATGAAGAACCGCTGGACGGTCAACCGCTCGCCCCACGTCGACAAGAAGAGCCGGGAGCAGTTCGAGGTCCGCACGCACCGGCGCCTCCTCGACATCTTCGAGCCCACCCCGCAGACGGTCGACGCTCTCATGAAGCTCGACCTGCCGGCGGGGGTGGACGTCGAGATCAAGGCGTTCGGAAAGGAGCACCAGAAGTAATGCTATCGGGGGGTCCCGGGGGGGCGATCAGCCCCCCCGGTAGGAAGGCCCTCTGGCACGAGGAAAGACGGTGAGAGGCTACGCCGGCCGGTGCCCTCGAGAAGCCGTGATCCTCTAAGCGGGAGCGAAGGCGATAGCGCGATGTCGGTACATGGAATCATCGGCAAGAAGGTGGGCATGACCCAGGTCTACGCCGAGGACGGACGGGCGTACCCCGTGACCGTCATCGAGGCGGGACCCTGCGTCGTGGTGCAGAGGAAGTCGAAGGACAAGGACGGCTACTCCGCCGTGCAGCTCGGCCTCGTGGAGGCACGAGGGGCGAAGAAGGCCACGAAGCCCATGAAGGGCCACTTCGACAAGGCGGGACTCCCGCCCTGTCGTGTCCTCCGGGAGTTCCGGGTGGCGGACGGGGCCGGGGTGAAGGTCGGTGACAAGGTCTCCGTGGACCTCTTCGCCGCGGGCGACACCATCACGGTGTCCGGGGTCAGCCGCGGCCTGGGCTTCCAGGGCGTCGTCAAGCGGCACCACTTCCGCGGGGGCGCCGCCACCCACGGCTCGATGTTCCACCGGGCCCCCGGCTCGATCGGCGCGTCGGCCTATCCGTCACGCACGCTCAAGGGCATGAAGGCCGCCGGGCACATGGGCGCGGAGAAGGTCACGTTGCGCAACGTGCAGGTCGTGCGGGTGGACCCGGGCAACAATCTGCTGGTCGTGCGCGGCTCGGTGCCGGGCGCGGGCGGCTCCATCGTCGTGATCAGGAAGAGCTAGCCATGGCCGAGAAGAAGGCGAAGGCCGCCCAGTCGCCGAAGGTGACGGTGGTCAACGCCGCGAACGAGACGGTGCGCGAGATCCAGCTCTCGCCGGACGTGTTCGCGGCCAAGCCGAACGCTCACCTCGTGTACGAGGCGGTCAAACAGCACCGCGCTGGCGCCCGCCGCGGCACCCACATGACGAAGAACCGAGCCCTGGTCTCCGGCACGGGCAAGAAGCCCTTCCGGCAGAAGGGTACCGGGCGCGCCCGCGCCGGCGAGGCCCGGAGCCCGCTCTGGCGCCACGGCGGCACGGTGTTCGGTCCCCGTCCCCGCGACTACTCCTACGCCATGCCGAAGAAGGCCCGCGCCGCCGCGCTCCGCGCCGCGCTCACCCAGCGGCTTGTCGAGGGGGCGGTGAAGGTGGTCGAGGCCTTCTCGGTCGCGGAGCCGAAGACGAAGGCGCTCAAGGGCCTGCTGGCCAATCTCGGAGTCGCCGGCCGGGCGGTGGTGGTCGACCACCAGCCCGCGGACGCCCTGGTCCTGTCCAGCCGCAACCTCCCCGACGTCAAGGTGGTCGCGGACTCCCACCTGACCGTGTACGACGTGATGGACTGCCGACACCTCGTCGTGAGCCAGGAGGCGATCGACAAGCTGGAGGCGCGGCTCGCGCCGCAGGGGCGGGAGTAGGCGATGAAGAACCTCTACGACGTGATCCGCCGGCCGCTCCTCACCGAGAAGTCCACCGTCCTCAAGGAGGCGCAGCAGACCCTGTGCTTCGAGGTCCACCGCGACGCGACCAAGCCCGAGATCAGGAAGGCGGTCGAGGCCCTCTTCGGCACAAAGGTCGCCGACGTACGCGTCGCGCGCGTCCACGGAAAGGTCAAGCGGCAGGGCCGCCACGCCGGCCGCCGCCCGGACTGGAAGAAGGCCTTCGTCGTCCTGAAGAAGGGCGAGAAGATGGTCGAGTTCTTCGAGCAGGGCTAGGGGGCGAGAAGCGATGGCACTCAAGCAGTACAACCCGACATCCCCCGGGCGCCGCTTCATGACGACGCTCGACTTCGCCGACCTCACGAAGAAGAGGCCGGAGCGCGCTCTCACCGAGCCCCTGAAGAAGACCGGGGGCCGCAACAGCCTGGGTCGCACCACCATCTGGTTCCGCGGCGGGGGCCACAAGCGCCGCTACCGGGTCGTCGACTTCCGGCGGGACAAGCGCGACGTCCCCGCGAAAGTGACGGCCCTGGAGTACGACCCGAACCGCTCGGCACGACTCGCCCTGCTCCACTACCGGGACGGGGAGAAGCGCTACATTCTCGCCCCGGACGGGATGAAGGTCGGGCAGACCGTGGTGGCGGGGGAGGGGGCGGACATCCTCCCCGGCAACGCGCTGCCACTGAAGATGATCCCCGCCGGCACCATGATCCACAACCTGGAGCTGCGCAAGGGCAAGGGAGGCCAGCTCGTGCGCAGCGCCGGCGCCGCCGCCCAGCTCGTGGCCAAGGAGGGCGAGTACGCCCAGGTGAAGCTGCCCTCCGGGGAGGTCCGGCAGGTCCACGCCGACTGCGTCGCCACCATTGGACAGGTCGGCAATCTCGACCACAAGAACGTCTCGTTCGGCAAGGCGGGCCGGAAGCGCTGGCTGGGGCACCGGCCGCACAACCGCGGGGTCTCGATGAACCCCATCGACCACCCGCACGGCGGCGGCGAGGGCCGCACCTCGGGCGGGCGGCACCCGGTGACCCCGTGGGGCAAGCCCACCAAGGGCGCCAAGACCCGGAACAACAAGCGCACCCAGCGGTTCATCGTCAAGAGGCGGAAGTAGCCATGGCAAGGTCGCTGAAGAAGGGGCCGTTCGTGGACGACCACCTGTTGAAGAAGGTGGAGGCGATGAACGCGGCGGGGGACAAGAAGGTCATCAAGACCTGGTCCCGCCGCTCGACCATCACCCCCGAGATGGTGGGCCACACCCTGGCCGTCTACAACGGCAAGAAGTTCGTCCCGGTGTACGTCACGGAGAACATGGTCGGGCACAAGCTCGGCGAGTTCTCCCCGACCCGACTGTTCAAGGGGCACTCCTCCAAGGTCGAGAAGGTGGCCAAGATGGGGGCAGCTCCCGGCGCGCCGGCGGCGGCCGCGGCCCCGGCGCCCACGCCGGCCAAGGCGTAGGGGGCGGCCATGCTCGAAGCCAGCGCCACCAACCGCTTCGTCCGGACCTCGGCCCAGAAGGCGGGGCTGGTCCTGGACGCCATCCGCGGCAAGAAGGCCGCGGACGCCCTGAGCATCCTCCGCTTCACGAAGAAGTCGATCGCCCGGGACATCGAGAAGACGCTGCGGTCCGCCATCGCCAACGCGGTGCTGGTGGCCGACCGCAACCAGAAGCGCCGACTGGACGAGGAAGACCTCGTGGTGACCGCGTGCTACGCGGGCCAGGGACCGTCCCAGAAGCGGGTCCGCCCCGCCCCCATGGGCCGCGCCTACCGGGTCATCAGACGCACCGCCCACATCACCGTCCAGGTGGCGGAGAGGGAGTAGCAGGAACGATGGGTCAGAAAGTCCATCCCACCGGGTTCCGCCTCGGGTACGTCAAGACCTGGCGGAGCCGCTGGTACGCGGAGAAGGAGTACGCGGCCCTCCTGCACGAGGACCTCGCCCTCAAGAAGGACCTGAAGAAGCGCTTCGGCCACGCCGGGGTGAGCCGGGTGGAGATCGAGCGCGCGGCCAACAAGCTGAAGATCACCATCCACACCTCGCGGCCCGGGATCATCATCGGCCGCAAGGGGCAGGAGGTGGACAAGCTGAAGCAGGAGGTCCAGAAGCGCACGGGCAAGGAGGTCTTCGTCAACATCCAGGAGATCCTCAAGCCCGAGCTCGACGCCCAGCTCGTGTCCGAGTCCGTGGCCCTCCAGCTGGAGAAGCGCATCGCCTTCCGCCGCGCCATGCGCAAGGCGGTGGACGCCGCGCTCCGCTTCGGGGCGCGGGGGATCAAGATCAAGGTCTCCGGGCGCCTGAACGGGGCGGAGATCGCGCGCTCCGAGTGGTACCTCAACGGGCAGCTGCCCCTGCACACCCTGCGCGCGGACATCGACTACGGCTTCCACGAGGCCCACACCACCTTCGGCCAGATCGGTGTCAAGACCTGGATCTACCGGGGCGAGACCGACGCCGCCCGGCCCGCTCGGGCGCTCGCCTAGGGGTAAGACGCCATGTTGATGCCCAAGAAGGTCAAGTTCCGCAAGCAGCAGCGCGGGCGCATGAGCGGCAAGGCGTGGACCGGCGGCCACCTCGCCTTCGGCGACTACGGCTTGAAGGCCACCCAGTGCGGGTGGGTGACGGCCCGCGAGATCGAGGCCGGCCGGATCGCGATCACGCGCTTCATCAAGCGCAACGGCCGCATCTGGATCCGCATGTTCCCGGACAAGCCCTTCACCAAGAAGCCGCAGGAGACGCGCATGGGCAAGGGCAAGGGAGCGCCCGAGGGCTGGGTCATGGTGGTCAAGCCCGGGCGCATCCTCTACGAGATGGAGGGGGTGCCGGAGACGGAGGCGCGGGAGGCCCTGCGCCTCGCCGCGCACAAGCTCTCCATCACCACCCGCTTCGTGACGCGGGCGGAGGGTCACTGATGAAGGCGGACAAGGTCCGTGAGATGGGGCTCGAGGAGCTCCGGACGAAGGAGCGGGATCTGCAGGAGCAGCTCTTCCGCCTCCGCGTCCAGCAGTCCATCGGCCAGCTCGACAACGCCATCAAGCTCCGCCAGACCCGCCGCGACATCGCGCGGGTGAAGACGGTGCTGAAACAGAAGCAGGTGTCGCGATGACGGAGAAGAAGGAGCCGGCAGGGCGGCGCCAGGAGCGCGTGGGCGTCGTCACCACCGCGAAGATGCAGAAGACCGTGGTGGTGGCGGTCGAGCGGTTCGTCCGGCACGGTTTCTACCGCAAGACCATCCGGCGCACCTCGACCTTCATGGCCCACGACGAGCTCGGCGCGCGGGCCGGCGACCGGGTGCGGATCGTGGAGACGCGGCCGCTGTCGCGCCAGAAGCGGTGGCGGGTCGCCGAGATCCTGGAGCGCGCCACCGCCGAGGCGGCGGGGGCCGGAGCCTGAGGGGGGCGGGAGGACGACATGATCCAGATGCGAACCATCCTCCAGGTGGCCGACAACTCCGGCGCCCGGAAGATCTCCTGCATCCTTCCCGTGGGCGGGTCGGCCGGCCGCTACGCGCGGCTCGGCGACACCATCACCGCCAACGTGAAGGAGTCCGCCCCCGACGCCCCGGAGCCGGTCCGCAAGGGCAAGGTGGTGAAGGCGGTGATCGTGCGCTGCCGCAAGGAGCAGCGGCGCCGGGACGGAAGCTACATCCGCTTCGACGAGAACGCAGCCGTCCTCATCAAGGAGGACGGCGAGCCGGTGGGGACGCGCGTCTTCGGTCCCGTGGCACGGGAGCTGCGGGACAGGAAGTTCACGAAGATCGTGTCCCTGGCCCCGGAGGTGCTGTAAGGCCATGGCGAGGCAGCGGAAGAGCGAGCGGACCCGGATTCGCATCCGGAAGAACGACCTCGTGGAGGTCATCTCCGGGCGCGACAGGGGAAAGCGGGGCAAGGTTCTCGTGGTCCTCCCCGAGAAGGGGCGGCTGCTGGTGCAGGGCGTGAACTTCATCAAGCGCCACACGCGGCCCAACCCCCAGAAGAACATCAAGGGAGGCATCGCCGAGCGGGAGGCGCCCATCCACGTGTCGAACGTGATGATCGTCTCGCCCGACGACGACAAGCGGACCCGGATCGGGTCGAAGCTCCTGCCGGACGGGCGCAAGGCGAGGATCGGCCGCCGCAGCGGCGAGGTGCTGGACAAGTGAGCGCGACGAGAGCAGTTCCCCGGATGAAGGAGAGCTACCAGAGCCAGGTGGTCCCGCGCCTGATGAAGGAGCGCGGCTACCCGAGCGTCATGGCGGTCCCCCGCCTGAGCAAGGTGGTGGTCAACATGGGCGTGGGCGAGGCCACCCAGAACATCAAGCTCCTCGACGCGGCGATGGACGAGCTGGGCCGGATCACCGGCCAGCGTCCCGCCACCCGCCGGGCCAAGAAGTCGATCGCCGCCTTCCGCCTGCGCGAGGGCATGCCCATCGCGGCCACGGTGACCTTGCGTGGCGACCGCATGTACGAGTTCGTCGACCGTCTGTTCAACGTGGCCCTGCCCCGCGTGCGCGACTTCCGCGGGGTGCCCACGAACGCCTTCGACGGCCGGGGCAACTACACCCTGGGCCTCAAGGACCAGATCATCTTCCCCGAGATCGACTACGCCAAGGTCGACAAGCTCCGCGGGATGAACGTGACGTTCGTGACCACGGCCCGGACGGACGAGGAGTCCAGGCTCCTCCTCGCGTATCTCGGGATGCCGTTCCGGAACCAGTAGGAGGCAGGCGAGTGGCCAAGCTGTCGATGATCGCCAAGGCGAAGCGCAAGCCCAGGTTCGCGGTGCGCGCGTACACCCGGTGCCGCCTGTGCGGCCGGCCCCGCGCCTACATGCGCAAGTTCGAGATGTGCCGGATCTGCTTCCGGAAGCTGGCCCTCGCGGGCGAGATCCCGGGCGTGATCAAGGCGAGCTGGTAGGAGCCGGAGAGGTAAGGCCGATGAACATGACGGATCCCATCGCGGACATGATCACCCGCATCAGGAACGGGGTGCGGGCGAGGCTGCCCAAGATCGACGTGCCGGCGTCCCGGCTCAAGATCGAGATCGCGCGTATCCTGAAGGACGAGGGGTACATTGCCAACTACCGGTTCGTCGACGACGGCCGGCAGGGCGCGATCCGCGTCTTCCTGAAGTACGGCCCCGGCTGGGAGCGGGTCATCACCGACCTGCAACGCGTGAGCCGTCCCGGCTGCCGGATCTACTGTGGCAAGGGCGAGATCCCCCGCGTCTACGGTGGCCTCGGCATCAATATCCTGTCCACCTCCCGTGGAGTCATGACCGGCCGCGAGGCCGCGAAGACCGGGGTGGGGGGCGAGATCCTCTGCAACGTCTGGTAAGGAGCCCACGATGTCTCGGGTCGGACGCAAGGTCATCGTCGTGCCCGCGGGCGTCAAGGTCTCGGTCTCCGAGACGGCGGTCGAGGTGCAGGGCCCCAAGGGGAAGCTCACCACCACCGTGCCCCCCGGCATCTCCTTCGGCCTCAAGGGACAGGAGCTGTCCTGCCAGCGCGCGAGCGACGAGCGACAGCTACGCGCCTCCCACGGCCTGGCGCGGGCGCTGGCGCAGAACGCGATCAAGGGCGTCACCGAGGGCTTCTCCCGGGATCTCGACATCGTGGGCGTGGGCTACCGCGCCCAGGTGGAGGGCAACAAGGTGGTCTTCGCCCTCGGCTACTCGCACCCGGTGGAGTACCAGGTCCCCGACGGGATCAAGATCGCGGTCGAGAAGCAGACCCGGGTGACGGTGTCCGGGATCGACCGCCAGAAGGTAGGGCAGGTGGCGGCGGAGATCCGGCGCCTGCGGCGCCCCGACCCCTACAAGCAGAAGGGGATCCGGTACGTGGGCGAGGTCCTGAAGAAGAAGGCGGGCAAGGCCGGGGCGACCGGCGTGAAGTGAGCGAGAGATGAGCACGAAGACCAGGCAGGACGTCCGGCAGCGGCTCCACGACCGCATCCGCAAGAGGATCCGGGGCACCCCGCAGAGGCCGCGCCTCGCCGTCTTCCGCAGCCAGGGGCACATCTACGCCCAGGTGATCGACGACGACGCCAGCCGCACGCTGTGCGCCGCCTCCTCCCTAGACAAGGATCTCCGCGCCAAGGCGAAGCGCGGAGGCAGCGTGGCGGCGGCGAAGGACGTGGGGTCGCTCATCGCCAGCCGCGCCAAGGAGAAGGGTATCGCCACCGTCGTCTTCGACCGGGGGGGGTTCCAGTACCACGGCCGGATCAAGGCCCTGGCCGACGCCGCCCGCGAAGCCGGCCTGAAGTTCTAGCGCCGTTCACCGAAGAGCCATATCGAGTGAGCCAATGAGATTCATAGCCGAGAAGATCGACGTGGGCAGCCTCGAGCTGAAGGACCAGGTGGTGTCCATCAACCGCGTCACGAAGGTCGTCAAGGGGGGCAAGAACCTGTCCTTCTCGGCCCTGGTGGTGGTGGGCGACGGCGCCGGCCACGTGGGCTACGGCATGGGCAAGGCCCGGGAGGTCTCCTCCGCCATCAAGAAGGGCGTGGAGGCGGCCAAGAAGAACGTGGTGCGCGTTCCCATGACCGAGAAGGGCTTCACCATCCCGCACGCGGTCACCGGCGAGTTCGGCTCTGGCATCGTGCTCCTCAAGCCGGCCTCCGAGGGCACGGGCGTGATCGCCGGCGGCGCCGTGCGGGCCGTGATCACCGCCGCCGGGATCCAGAACATCCTCACCAAGAGCCTGGGCTCCACCACCGCACACAACGTGGTGAAGGCCACCGTCGACGCGCTGCTCCGCCTCAAGGCGCCGCAGCGGGTGGCGCGGCTGCGCGGCCGGACGGTCGAGGAGATCCTCGGCACCGAGGCCAGGGCCGAGAAGCCCGCGCTCCCCGTGCCCCCAGTGGCGTCGGAGAGCGAGCCGGCCGCGGCTCCGGCGGCCGAGGCGTCCGGGGCGGCGGAGCCTCCGGCGACGGCCGGGGCGTAGGGGAGCGAGCGAGCCATGGCCAAGGCCAGCAAGGCGGCGAAGGCCGCCGGGACCGTGAAGATCAAGATGATCGGCAGCGTCATCGGCTGCACGGAGGACCAGCGGGCAACCGTCCGCGGGCTCGGCCTGCGCCGGCTCCACCAGGTGGTCGAGCGTCAGGACACGCCGATGGTTCGGGGAATGGTCAGGAAGATCCCGCATCTCGTCGCGGTGGTCGAACAGGGCTAGCGGAGAGAAGCAGTGGGCCTTCACAATCTCAAGCCGGCGAAGGGCAGTGTCCGCAGCCGCAAGCGCGTGGGGCGCGGCCCCGGCAGCGGCCTCGGGAAGACGGCGGGGCGCGGGGAGAAGGGACAGAAGAGCCGCAGCGGCTTCGCGCGGAAGCCCGGCTTCGAGGGCGGCCAGATGCCGCTCCACCGCCGGGTGCCGAAGCGCGGGTTCAGCAACCACCCCTTCCGGAAGGAGTACGCCTGCGTGAACCTCGGGCGTCTCGAGGTCTTCGAGGCGGGCACGATCGTCACCCCCGAGCTCCTCGTGAAGCAGGGCATCGTCAAGCAGCTGCGCGACGGGCTCAAGGTGCTGGCCGACGGCGACCTCACCAAGTCCCTGACCGTCCACGCCCACCGCTTCAGCGAGAAGGCGAAGGAGCGGATCGCCTCGCTCGGCGGCCGGGCCGAGCTGATCGAGAGGTAGGCGCATGCTGCAGGCCATCCGGAACATCTGGGACGTCCCCGACCTCAGGAGGCGGGTGCTGTTCACCCTCGGCCTGCTCGCGATCTACCGCCTGGGCAACCATGTCCCCACGCCGGGCATCAACGCCCAGTCGCTCATCGACTTCTTCGAGCAGAACCGGGGCAACTGGTTCGGCCTGGTGGACATGTTCTCGGGAGGCAACCTCGCGAAGGTCACGATCTTCGCCCTCGGGATCATGCCGTACATCACGGCCTCGATCATCCTCCAGCTGCTGACCGTGGTCTGGCCGTTCCTGGAGAAGATCTCCAAGGAGGGCGAGCTCGGGAGGCGCAAGATCACCCAGTACACCCGCTACGGAACGATGCTCATCTCCGTCGTGCAGTCGTTCGGAATCGCCGTCTACCTCGAGCGGATGACCGTGTCCAACCAGTTCCGGATCGTCGATCATCCGGGCTGGGCCTTCAAGTTCATGACCGTGCTCACCCTGACCACGGGCACCTGCTTCATCATGTGGCTGGGCGAGCAGATCACCGAGCGCGGGATCGGCAACGGGATGAGCCTCATCATCTTCGCCGGGATCGTGGTCGGCTTCCCCCGCGGCGCCCTCGACACCTTCGAGATGATCCGGCGCGGCGAGCTGAGCCTCCTCGCCGCCCTGATCCTCCTCGCCGCGATGTTCGTGATCGTGGGCGCGATCGTGTTCGTCGAGCGAGGCCAGCGCCGCATCCCGGTGCAGTACGCGAAGCGCGTGGTGGGCCGACGCGTCTACGGCGGTCAGACGACCCACCTGCCGCTCCGCGTGAACACCGCCGGCGTCATCCCCGTCATCTTCGCCTCGTCGATCATCGCCTTCCCGCAGACGGTGGCCTCGTTCTTCCAGGCCGACAACGTCTGGATGCAGTCGGTGTCGGAACAGCTCCACTGGGGGATGCCGCTCTACAACATCCTCTACGTCTCCTTCATCATCTTCTTCTGCTACTTCTACACCGCGATCGTCTTCAATCCCGACGACGTGGCGGAGAACATGCGGAAGTACGGGGGCTTCATCCCGGGAATCCGCCCCGGCAAGCGCACCTCGGAGTACATCGACCACATCCTCGGCCGCATCACGTTCGGGGGGGCCATCTACCTCGCCCTCGTGGCCATCCTGCCCGAGTTCCTCATCACCGGGATCAAGGTCGCGCCCATCCCCGTGATCGGCGCCCCGCTCGACATGTTCCTGTCGAACAACAACCTCGGCTGGATCACCGAGGGGCTGCACCTCAACTTCTACTTCGGGGGGACCTCGCTCCTCATCGTGGTGGGAGTGGCCATGGACACCATCGCCCAGGTCGAGGCCCAGCTCATCATGCGGCACTACGACGGCTTCACGGGACGGGGGGGGAAGAGGATTCGTGGCCGCCGCTAACCCCCGCCGCGCCGCCGATGCCGTCCGCGTCGTCTTCCTCGGTCCCCCGAGGGAGCGTACGGGGGTGCGGGCGTGAGCGTCCAGAAGTCCTGGAGCGAGCTCCAGACGATGGCCCGCGCCTGCCGGATCGTGGTGGGTGCGCTCGACGCGCTGGAAGCGGCGGCGGTGCCCGGCGTCACCACCAAGGAGATGGACCGCATCGCCCGCGAGCACCTCGAGAACGCGGGAGCGAGGCCTGCCTTCCTCGGCTACCGGGGCTACCCGGCGACGCTGTGCACATCGGTGAACGAGGAGGTCGTACACGGGATCCCCGGACCGCGCCGGCTCCGCGAGGGCGACATCGTCGGCCTCGACCTTGGCTGCATCGTGGACGGCTTCTTCGGCGACGCGGCCCGAACCGTCGCGGTGGGGCGGGCGAGCGAAGAGGCGGCGGACCTCATGAAGGTCACGCGCGAGGCGCTCTTCGCGGGAATCGATGCCTGCCATCCCGGCAAGCGCGTGGGCGACATCGGCCACGCGGTGCAGACCCGCGCCGAGCGCCACGGCTACTCGGTGGTGCGGGAGTTCGTGGGCCACGGGATCGGCACGAGCCTGCACGAGGAGCCGCAGGTCCCGAACTACGGGCCGCCGGGTCGCCGGGAGCGGCTGGTGCCGGGAATGTGCCTGGCCATCGAGCCGATGGTGAACGCGGGACGGGCGGAGGTGGAGGTCCTCGCCGACGGCTGGACGGCGGTCACCCGGGACCGGAGCCTGTCCGCCCATTTCGAGCTCTCGGTGGCGGTGACGCCACAGGGGCCGTGGATCCTGTCGGAGCCCTACCCCTACGAGCAGGCGGAGGCGGTGAATGCCTGAGCCTGGCCGCCCCCTGCCGGGGGCAAGCCCCTTGACGGGGGCGAGGGAGACGCTCGAGGTGGAGGCGACGGTGCGCGAGGCGCTGCCGAACGCCCTCTTCCGGGTGGAGCTCGCGACGGCGAGGGGTACCTCGGTGACGGCGCACGTGGCGGGCGAGTCCAGCCTGCTCCGCTTGCGGCCCGGAGACGCAGTAGTGGTGGAGATCGCCCCCTTTGACGCGGGTCGGGGCCGCATCGTGAGGCGGCGGTAGGGGAATGACACAGTGAAAGTAAGGTCGTCGGTCAAGAAGATCTGCGTCAAGTGCAAGGTGGTCCGCCGCCACGGGGTGGTGAGGATCATCTGCCCGAACCAGAAGCACAAGCAGAGGCAGGGGTAGCAGATGGCTCGCATAGCAGGTGTCGATCTCCCGCGGCAGAAGCGGGTGGAGACCGCGCTCACCTACATCTACGGGATCGGCCTCACCCGCTCGAACAGGATCCTCTCCGAGGCCGGCATCGAGCCGAGCGTCCGGGTGAAGGACCTGTCCGAGGAGGAGGTGAGCCACATCGCCCGGATCCTCGACGCCGGGGGCGGCGTCGAGGGCGATCTCCGCAAGGAGGTCGCGATGAACATCAAACGGCTGATGGAGATCGGCTCCTACCGGGGCGGCCGCCACCGGAGGAACCTCCCCGTGCGGGGCCAGCGCACCCACACGAACGCCCGCACCCGCAAGGGCCCGCGGCGGGGCATGATCCGCGCCAAGAAGACAGTCTAGGGGAGCCGACAAGATGAGCACGAAGGTCATCGGTGCCAAGAAGGGCAAGAAGGAGAAGAAGCACGTCGCGCACGCCATCGCGCACGTGCACGCCTCCTTCAACAACACGATCGTGACCATCACCGATCTCGAGGGCAACGTGGTGTCGTGGTCGAGCGCGGGGACCCTCGGGTTCAAGGGCTCGCGCAAGGGGACGCCCTTCGCCGCCCAGCAGGCGGCGACCACCGCCGCCTCCTCGGCGCGCGAGCATGGGCTGCGCTCGATCGACATTCGGGTGAAGGGGCCAGGGAGCGGCCGCGAGTCGGCGATCCGGGCCCTCCAGGCCGCGGGGGTCGAGATCAAGTCCATTCGGGACGTGACCCCCATCCCCCACAACGGCTGCCGCCCTCCGAAGCGGCGTCGCGTCTAAGGAGTCGAGTCTCGTGGCACGATACACCGGTTCCGTCTGCCGCCTCTGCCGCCGGGAGGGCATGAAGCTCTTCCTCAAGGGTGACCGCTGCTTCACCGAGAGGTGCGCGATCGAGAAGCGCAACTACGCTCCCGGCCAGCACGGCAAAGGCGGGCGCATCAAGTCGAAGGTCCAGGGCTACGGGCTCCAGCTCCGCGAGAAGCAGAAGGTGAAGCGGCTCTACGGCATGCTGGAGGGGCAGTTCGCCCTGACCTTCCACCGCGCGAGCCAGGAGAAGGGAGTCTCCGGCGAGCTCCTCCTGCAGAAGCTCGAGCGTCGCCTCAGCAACGTGACCTACCGTCTCGGCTTCGGGGGCTCGCAGGCCCAGGGCCGTCAGCTCGTCCGGCACGGCCACGTCCGAGTGAACGACCGCAAGATCGACATCCCGTCCTATCAGGTGAAGGTCGGGGACGTGATCACCCTCGCCCCGCGGGCGGCGAAGAACGCCCTCGTCCAGGCCTCGGTGGAGGCCGTCAAGGGCCGGGGCGTCCCGCGCTGGCTGGAGCTCGACTCGGCCAACCTGACCGCCAAGGTGCTCGCCCTGCCCGGGCGCGACGACGTCAGCTTCCCGATCCAGGAGCAGCTGATCGTCGAGCTGTACTCGAAGTAGGAACTTCGGCCCCCGGGTGCACGGCGCCCCGGGCCGCGGAGGACTCAAGAAAATGCTTTGGAAGGGTTTCCAGAAGCCGAAGCGCCTCGAGGTCGATCGCGACACCGCGACCGAGCTCTATGGCCGCTTCTACGCGCAGCCGTTCGAGCGGGGCTTCGCCACCACCGTCGGCAACGCGCTGCGGCGGGTCCTGCTCTCCAGCATCGAGGGGGCGGCCGTCACCGCGGTGCGGGTTGAAGGCGTCCTGCACGAGTTCTCGCCGATTCCGGGGGCGATGGAGGACACGACCGACCTCATCCTCAACCTGAAGCGCGTGCCCCTCAAGATGCACGTGGACCACCCCAAGACGCTCACGCTCCGGACGTCGGAGCCGGGCGAGGTGAGGGCCAAGCACATCACCCCCGACCCCGACGTCGAGATCCTCGAGCCCGAGGCCTACATCGCGACCCTGGGCGCGGGCTCCACGCTGGCGGTGGAGCTGCGGGTGAAGCCGGGCCGCGGCTACGTCTCCGCCGACAAGAACTTCGACGAGGACCTCTCGATCGGCTGGATACCCCTCGACTCCGTGCATTCCCCGGTCAAGAAGGTCAACTACTTCGTGGACCAGGCACGCGTAGGACAGGCCACCGACTACGAGAAGCTGACCCTCGAAGCGTGGACCAACGGGGCCGTCTCCCCGCGCGACGCGGTGGGTCTCGCCGCCAAGCTCATGAAGGACCATCTCCAGATCTTCATCAACATCGAGGAGGACGAGGAGGAGGAGACCGAGAGCGTGGTGGTGGAGGTGTCGGACGAGG
>Ga0316628_100002156_pt1 | contig 14405 bp, 8 predicted proteins | sample OWC_Aug_M2_C1_D5_FD_207648 | JGI IMG/M metagenome (GOLD analysis project Ga0316628, IMG submission 207648) | Wetland soil microbial communities from Old Woman Creek delta, Ohio, United States - OWC_Aug_M2_C1_D5_C | ecosystem: Environmental > Terrestrial > Soil > Wetlands | place: USA: Ohio... | reverse complement strand
CCGGCGGCGACCGCCTTCTGATACGGACCCGGCACGTAGGCGCAGAAGGGATCGGATTCGAGGTAGTCGCCCATCATGCCGTAGGCGCGGGCGCGTGAGCCTCCGCAGACCTCGCGGAACTCGCACATGCCGCACTTGCCCTTGAGCTGCGAGTAATCGCGCAGGGCACGGAACAGCTCGCTGTCGCGGTAGATCGCCGCCAGCGGCGTCGCGCGGATGCTGCCACCCGAGATCGGCAGAAATCCGCTCGGAAAAACCTCTCCGGTGTGCGAGATGAACACGAAGCCGTTGCCGTCGTTGACGCTCTTCGCCGCGCGCGATTCGGCCCCCTTGATGGCGAAGCCGATGCCGCGGGCAACGGGCAGCTCGCGCTTCTCGCGCCGCGCCGCGGCGCGCTGCTGCAGCAGGAAGCGACGGTAGTGCGGCGCCGCGGTGCTCTTGATGTCGAACGGCACTCGTTGCCCCAATTGATACATCTTCTCGAAAATGACCTCGTACTGTTCGGCGCTGACCTCGTCCTCGGGGCGCCCGCGGCCGGTCGGCACCAGGAAGAAAACGCTCCACAGATCGATTCCGAGCTCGGTCATGAGCTCGGCCATGACGTCGAAGTGATCGAAGTTGAAGCGCGTGACCGTCGTGTTCACCTGCGTGGACAGGCCGATCTGGCGAGCGTAGCGAAGCATGTCCAGCGACCAATCGAACGAGCCGCGCACCCGGCGGAAGGCATCGTGAACCTCCGCCGTCGGCCCATCGAGGCTGACAGCCATCCGGGCCAGGCCGGCGGCCTTGAGCCGATCGATGACGGCGTGGGTCATCAACGGAGTACCCGACGGCGTCATCGTCATCCGCAGCCCCAACCTGTCGCCCTGGCTGATGACTTCGTAGATATCGGGCCGCTTGATCGGGTCGCCCCCGGTCAGAACCACCAGCGGGCTGCCGAACTCGGCGATCTGATCGAGCAGGCCAAGACCCTCGGCGGGGGTCAACTCGCGCGGGTCGCGGAAGGGCACGGCCTCGGCGCGGCAGTGCACGCAGGCGAGATCACAAGCCCGCGTCACCTCCCAGATGACGATGAACGGCGACCGATCGAAGTCGAGGGCGCTCAGATCGGGCCGGCGCGAAGCAACGCGCTGCGCTTCCATGCCCCTCATAGGTAGCATACAGACCGCGTGTCACAAGCACGGCCAACCGCGACCTGCCGGGTTTGCGACACCGGCCCGCGCGGTCCGCAAAGGCCGCGGCGCGCCGTCAAAAGAACCGGCCAGCTCGGGCGCAGGATCGGGCCCGGCCGCGGCGGCGGCCGCCGCAAACGGATCGGGCGCGCCGTCGACGACATGGAGCACTGCGGCGATTGTTTCACGCAGGTCGTCGTGGTGACGTTGGAGCAGACGCTGAAACAGCGCCAGCCGGTCATTGTAGAGACGGTAGTGAAGAATGCGCGCGTTGTTCAGCTCTCCCTTGCCGAAGTCGCCGTACAGGTTGGTTTCCAGCGGCAGCTCGCGCAACTCGGTCTGGGCACCGCGGAAGAGTCGCTCTCGTTCGGCGGCCGAGATGCCTCGGGCGTACGCGGCCTGGAGGCGGTCGATCAGTTTCTCGAGAAAGTCCGAAAACACCAAGGCGTCATGCCAGAGTTGCTCCGCGTGGCGTGCGCCTTCGGCATCGTGCTGAGCTTCGAAGAAGGCGACTGCGCCTCGATAGCCGACGAAGTTGGCGAGCGACTCGTTGAAGGCGCTCTGGCCGGGAAGATAGCGGGTGTTGTGCGTCAGCTCGTGAATGATCACGCTCGCGAGGCTGACGCGATCGTAGCGCAGGAGATTGGAGAGCAACGGGTCGTCGAACCACCCGAGCGTGCTGAATGCCACCGAGGGCTGGACCAAGGTGTCGAACCCTTCCCCTTCCAGCTCGGCCGCCGCCCGATCGGCCCTCTCCTTCTCGAAGAAGCCCTTGTAGGGAACCGCGCCAACGATGGGAAACCACCAGGTCTTCAGCTCGAGGCGGTTGCGGTGCGCGGCCACCACCACGTAAACTACTTGGTCGGCATCGACGCGGGCGAAGCCACGAAAGCTTCCCCCCACGTTCAGGCCGAGAGTGTCCCGGGCGAAGGCGCGCACGTCGAGCGTCAGGACCAGCTTGCGGCGGGTGTCGGGATCGAGGTCCGGCTGCTGCAGCAACTGCTGGATCGGCTGCCGCCGCCATAGAATTCGTGCCTCCTCGTACCCCGACCGCAGGACGTACAGGGGAGCCCCACAGCCGCTCAACGCCAGCGCGCAGACGACGGCCAGCAACAGCCGGACGCTACTTCGCCGCACTGGAGCGCAGGTCCATCGGCGGCGAGTCGGGAACGCGGTGATACTGCAGCTCGTACAGCCGGAAGTAGAGACCGCGGGCAGCGATCAGCTCGGCATGGCTGCCGCTCTCGCGCAGCTGGCCGTGATGCATGACCATGATACGGTCGCTGTGCTCGATGGTGGAGAGGCGGTGCGCGATCACCACGGCGGTGCGGCCGCGCATGAGCTTCCGCACCGCGTCTTGAATCAGCAGCTCGGTCTCGGTGTCCACGTTGGCGGTCGCTTCGTCGAGCACCAGAATCGGCGGATCGTGCGCCAGGGCTCGTGCGAAAGCGAGCAGCTGTCGCTGCCCCGCGGAGAGATTGTTCCCGCGCTCGCGCAACGGCGCCTGATAGGCCCCCGGGAGACGCTCGATGAAGCGGTGGGCGTTGACGTTTCTGGCCGCCCGCTGGACAGCGGCCATGTCGATGTCCCCGCGCCCCAGGGTCAAGTTGTCGGCGATGGTCCCCGAGAACAGGAAGACATCCTGAAGAACCACTCCGATGCGACCGCGCAGAGCGTGAAGATCCCACTCGCGCACGTCGATCCCGTCGACCAGAACGCGCCCGCGCGTCACGTCGTAGCCACGGTTGAGCAGCTTGATGATCGAGGTCTTGCCCGCGCCGGTTGCACCGACGATGGCGATCTTTTCCCCCGGCTCGATCACGAAGGAGACGTCGCGCAGCACCCAGTCCTCGTTCTTGTACGCGAACCAGACATGATCGAACTCGACGCGACCCTGGGTGTCGGCCGGCCGCTGGGCATTCGCCGGGCTGACGATGGTGGGGGGAGTATCGAGCAACTGGAAGACGCGCTCGGCCGCAGTCATCGCCGACTGCATCACGGCGTACTTGCTCGAGAAGTCGCGGAGCGGGACGAAGAACTTCTGGACGTACTCGATGAAGGCCACCAGCGTGCCGAAGGCGAGCGTCGTGGCCACGATCTGGCCCCCACCGTACCAGACGATGAGCGCGATCGAGATCGCACTGACCGCCTCGACCATCGAGAACAGCGCGGCCTCGTAAATGTTCGACCAGTGGTTGGCCATCCGATGCGAGTCGTTGAGCAGCTCGAAGTGGCGGTAGGTCTTGTCCTCGCGCGCAAAAAGCTGGATCACGGCGATGCCGGAGATCGCCTCCTGGAGATAGGCGTTGAGCCGCGCGATTCGCTCACGGATGGCCCGGTAGCTCTCGCGCGCCTTGAGCCGGAAGAAGTTGATCGCCAGGAGCATCAGCGGCAGCAGCGACAGGGTGACGAGCGCCAGGCGCAGATCGATGGCGATCATGATGGCGACGATGCCGACCAGGGTGACCACGTCCATCAAGATGGTCATGGCGCCGGCGGCGAACATCTCGCTGATCACGTCGACATCGGTGGTCAGGCGCGTCAAGGTCCGCCCCACCGGGTTGCGATCGAAGAAGGAGGCCGGCAGCGTCTGCACGTGCGAGAAAAGATCGAGCCGGAGGCCGGCCAGGCTTTTCTGGGCTACCAGCATGGTCAGGTAGTACTGCACGTAGAACAAGGCGAAGTCGCCGACCATGCAGGCAGCGTAGAGCAGGCCCGTCATCGTGAGCCCGCCGAAGTTCTTCACCGAAATGTAGCGATCGATGGCGATCTTCAGGAGGTACGGCTGGGCCAGAACGAACGCCGAGTTGATCGGCAGGCAGATGAGCGACAGGACGAAAAGACCGCGATAGGGCCGGATGTACTTCCACAGGCGACCCATGAGCCGCGCGTCGTAGGCTTTGCCGAGCGCCTCTTCGCGCTGTAGCTCGGTCGGGCGCGACGGCAGCGCCGAGGCCCGTGCGGGAGAAGGCATGCTCACAGCTCCGACAGCTCCTCTTCCAGACGCTGCTGTCGGAACAGGTCGGCGTAGAGCCCGTCCCGTGCCAGCAGCGAGGCGTGATCCCCCAGCTCGACGATGCGTCCTTCGTCGACGACGGCGATGAGGTCGGCGTCCTGGATGGTGGAGATCCGGTGAGCGATCACGATACTGGTGCGGGCTCGGCGCGCCTCTCGCAGCGCCTGCAGGATGCGGCGCTCGGTACGCGTGTCGACGCTGGAGAGGGCATCGTCGAGCACCAGGATCTGCGGTTTGGCCGCCAGGGCGCGGGCAAGCGTGAGGCGCTGGCGCTGACCGCCGGAGAGCGTAATGCCGCGTTCGCCGATCACGGTGTCGTAGCCGTATCGGAAGGCCTCGATCTCGTCGTCGATTCCCGCCATCCGCGCCGCCCAACGCACCGTGCCGTCATCGACCGGATCGAGCGGAAAGCCGATGTTCTCCTTTACCGAGTCGGAGAAGAGAAACGGATCCTGAGCCACGAAACCGATGCTCCGGCGAAGCTGCTGCAACGGTAACGTGCGAACGTCCCGGTCGTCGAGGTAGACCGCTCCGCCGGCGGCATCGGCCAGCCGCGGCAATAGCTGCGCGATGGTCGACTTGCCCGCACCAGTCCGCCCCACCAGCGCCAACTGCTGTCCGGGCTCGACCGTGAAGCTGATGTCATCCAGGACCTGATGGCCATTCCCGGCGGTCGGGTAGGCAAAATCAACCCCTCGGAACTCGACCCGGCCGCGCACCTCGGGCAACGGCTCGGCGTCGGCAGCGTCACGAATGTCGGGCACCGCCGAAAAAACGTGCTCGAGTCGTTGCAGCGCAGCCCGACCTCGCTGCAGGACGGAGAGCATCCATCCCAGCGCCATCGTCGGCCAGGCCAGCAGGTTGAGGTAGCCGATGAAGGCCACCAGATCGCCGAGGCTGAGCCGCCCCGTCATCACATGGCGTCCGCCGTACCAGAGTACCACCAAGGTGCCCAGACTGGAGGCGATCTTCATGATCGGCAGCATGCGGCCCCGAACCTGCGCCAGGCGAATGCCGTGGTCTTGGAGCCGGTCGTTGATCTCGGTGAAGCGCGCGATCGCGGCGCGCTCGGCGACGTAGGACTGGACCACGTGGATGCCGCTCAGATTCTCCTGCACTACGCTGCTGAGGCCCGCGAGGTTCTCCTGCACCCGCAGGGTTCCCTCCATCAGCTGCCGGCTGTAACGCTTCACGGCCCACAGCAGCAGCGGGTACGGCAACAGGGCGATCAGGGTCAGGTGCGCGTCCAGCGATACCATGATCGAAACGCCGTAGAGGTAATAGATTGGGGTGTTGACCAGATTCAGGATGGCGGGCCCGAGCAGCATGCGCACGGCGGTCACGTCGTTGACCAGGCGGGACATTAGGTCGCCGGTCTGCTGGGCGTGATAGAAGGATTGCGGCAGCTTCTGCAGGTGCGCGAAAAGGTCGTTGCGCAGATCGTACTCGATGTCACGACCAACGTTGAAGATCAGCGACCGCGAAAGCGTGCGCGCAACCGCCTGCACCAAAGCAATGACGACGATGGCCAGCGCGAACAGCACCACCTGATGGAACGGCCCGCCGTTCTCGATCGCGTTGATTGCCCGTTTCAGCAGATACGGGACGCTCATCGCCAAGGAGGCGGTTGCCAGCAGGCAGACCCCGCCGGCCAGGTACCGCCAGCGATAACGCCACACGTACGCCTGAAGTCGTCGCACGGCGGCATCATCCCACAACGTCGCCCATATGCAACGTTGTGGTGCGCTGAAAACAAAAGCGGCAGGCGCCGAAGCGCCTGCCGCCGAAGGAACCCAGACTCAGGTCAGGGCAAAGGAAACGACGAGCCTATTTGTTGATGTGGCCCCGCCAGACGTCGATCGACCCGAAACGGCCGCGTTCCGGTCCGCGCTCCTTGTTGGCTTCCTCGGGGCTCTTCTCCTCACCCTTCTTGGTCGCGTCTTTCATGTCCATCTTCTTGCCGCCGATCTTGTACGAAGGCGAGAGCACGTCACCAAAGGCGACGCCGATGTCGAGCACGCCGTCGCGATCGATGTCGGCGAGCCCGGCACCCCAAGTGCGCTCGCGTCCTGTCGTCGGCAGTCCGGTGTTCTGCAGGAGGGTCCAGTTGCCATGACCGTCGCCCAGGAAGGGGAAAACGCCGTACACCCCACCAATCTGCTCGAGATCCGTCTTGCCGGCCACGACCATATCGAGCTTGCCGTCGTTGTTCAGGTCACCGAACGCCACCCCCAGTGCATTCATGGGAACGAGGCCCTGGCTGGAGGCTTTCCACTTCCCGTTGTCCCAGAGAAAGACCTCGATCCCCGGAATCGCGCTGCTAGCCGCTAGGTCGAGCTTGCCGTCGCCGTTGACGTCACCCAGCGCCACACCGAACATGTAGAGCCCGTGCACCTCGGGTGCCGGCAACCCCTCGGACGCCTCGCGGAATCCGCCCTTACCGTCACCGAGCCAGACCCGGGGTCCCGCCGAGTACGCAGCGGCGATGTCGAGGTTGCCGTCGCCGTCGACGTCACCAACGGTAACCGCGTTCCCCCACTCGGTCTTCGGCAGACCATCTGACGAGTTCTCTCGCCAGGTTCCCTTGCAGTCGCCGAGGAACGTCCGCACTCCCTCTTCCGAGGCAGCCACGATGACGACATCGGGGCAGCCGTCTTTGTTGAAGTCGCCGAAGGCAACATCTTCCGAGCCGATGGTCGGCAGACCGGCGGACGAGGTCTTCCAATGTCCCGCACCGTCACCGAGGAAGACGTAGACCCCCTTGCAGTGGTCGGCGATCGCTACGTCCATCTTGCCGTCCTTGTTGACGTCCGCGAAGTCCATGCCGCCGCCACAAAACGTCTCTCTCGGCAGTCCCGAGGAGGCATCGGTCCAGTGGCCCTTGCCGTCGCCCGTATATATGTAGGGACCGTCGGCCAGACGGGAGACGACGCCGATGTCGGGAAACCCATCGCCGTTGATGTCACCAAAGGCGATCTGGGACTTCCAGATCTTGCCCGAAGGCAATCCGTCGCGTGCCATGGTGTAGGTGAGGGGCGACTCGGCGGCCGCCGTGGCGGCCGCGGACGCCTTAGCTTCCGCCGGTTTCACCGGCTGGGTCGACTGGCACCCGGCAGCCAAACCGACCGCCACCAAGGCACACAACAGCTGAACTTTCGAATCCTTCATCATCCAAAGACCTCCCCGTTTCTCGCGTGTCGTATACAGACTGTGGATAGGCGGTTCTTATTCGGCAAGAAAAACGTAGCGCCGTCTACCAGAGGCTCCCTGAGGCGTCAAGCTGAGTCGCCCGCGCCAGGGGCGGAATCCCCGAAAATCTGCGTACTTCCAACCCCGCCTGGGCAAAATGGGGCCTGTTTTCCGCTTGACAACCGGACCCTCTTCGAGTATCAGAACAGCGCTTCCCGTCTATCCCCTGAGGGGTTCGGCGGAAAGTGCACGCGTGGAAGCTCACGCGTGGGCGGTGTGGCAAGTGGCTCTGGGAGCGGTGAATTTCTCCGCTAGGGAAAGGAGAAAGACAATGGGTTTTGCATTGGGGAAGCGACGACTCGCGGGTTTCGGCGCGGTGCTGGCGACGGCGCTCCTACTGGGGACGGCGGACCGAGCCCCGGCTGCCGACCCCAACTTCAACTCTGGGGTGACCGTGGATCAGCCGGGCGCGATCCTCATCTTCCCTAAGGTGGTCTTCTCGAAGGGACGCGACACCCTCATCCAGCTGAGCAACACGATGAACGTCACGGCGCAGGCGCGTTGCTTCTATATCGACGCGCGCCTCCAGTTTCCTGATCAGCCTCCCGGACCATTCAACCCCCGCGCGTGGTCGGAAACAGATTTTACGCTGTTCCTGACCCGCCAGCAGCCGACTCACTGGGTGGCGAGCTTTGGGCGTCCGGTCGATCCCAGCGACGGCCTCGGCAACCAGAACTCCGGTATCGATCCCGGCGGTATCCCGCCGGTCACCGCCGGTTTCGAGGGCGAGTTGCGCTGCGTGGTGGTCGACGCCGGCGAGAACCCGATTCCGGCCAACTGGCTCAAAGGCGAGGCCACCATTCGCAGCCTCGATGGCGATGTTTCCAACTACAACGCCATCGCCATCCGTGCCGGTGAGCGCGCGGGCGAGACCGGGAACACGCTGATCCTCGACGAGGTCGGCAAGGACACCGGCGGCCAGTACAACTCATGCCCGGATACGCTGCTGTTCAACTTCGTCAAGTACGATTCCCCGGATCCGGTGATTCAGCAGAACGGTCTCTGCGTGGGTGACAACTGCCCGATCGAAACCAGCCTCACCTTGGTCCCGTGCCGTGCCGATTTCGAGAATCAGATCGGCGGACAGGTGACGGTGCATTTCGACATCACCGACGAGTTCGAGACCACGCTGTCGGAAGTCACCACGGTCCAGTGCTGGTACGACACCGATCTGAATCGCATCGGCTCCGGTGGCGCTCCGACGCAAAACTCCTTCGTGACCCTGGCGTCCCCGACCGGTTTGGCCCGCATCACCCCGGCCGACGGGCAGGGAGGTGTGCTGGGCATCGCCGAAGAGACTCACATCGATTCAGACAACAACCAAGCACGCGCCGCGTTCAACCTGCAGCACGAAGGTAGTCGCGCCACGTCGCTTCCGTTCGAGAACTTTGATCGCATCGTCCTCTCCGCACCGTTTTGACCAGCGGGACCGAGAGCGGGAGTGGACTTGAAGACGTCCAAGCGGTGAGGAAAGGAGACAAGCGATGAGCACGAACAAGGGGTTTTGGCGGCGAGCGGTCTTGTGGACTGCGGTGGGGACATTGGGGTGGTTGGGAACGGCGCGTGCGGACGTGGTCGCCGATCAGGCCGCAGCCATCCTGGTCTTCCCCAAGATCGAGGTCGATACGACAGACAGTGTGACCAATCCCAACAAGCCGAAGATCGACACGGTGGTGCAAATCACCAACACCTCGCCCTTTCTGACCAGGGCGCGGTGCTACTACGTCAACGCAAACGGCAAGTGCTCCAATGCCGGCGCGACCGACTCCGTGAATACGGCACCGGTCATCTGTCGGACGACCGACGACTGCAACCCCGGCACGATTCGCGGTGGGGTTTGCGTGCCGGGCTGGGAGGAGCGCGACTTCCAGCTGACGTTGACCAAGCGGCAGCCGCTCTCCTGGAACGCCAGCACCGGGCTGTCTGGAAACGATGTGCCGCTCACCAACGGGCGGACGTCCAAGGACGGCCAGAGCAACGATCCGACCAACGTCCCGAGCGTCCAAGAAGATCCCTTCATCGGTGAGCTCAAGTGCGTCCAAGTCGATACGGCCACGGAAGAGCCGATCGACCGGAACGACCTGAAGGGCGAGGCGACCATTACCACCGTGCTGCCCCTGGGCGGCGTCGATGTCCGCAAGTACAACGCCGTCGGAATTCAGTCGACCGGCTTCCAGGACGGCGACCCGACCACCCTCACCCTGGGTGGACCCGATGCCGAGTACAACGCCTGTCCGAACGTGATCATTCTCGACCACTACTTCGACAGCCTCGACCTCTCGGGTAATGAAGGCGTGGAAAGCCACAACGACGGGGCGGGCAACCCGCTTGTCACCGGTCGCGTGGCAACCGACCTGGTCGTCGTTCCTTGTAGCGAGGACTTCCTGACGCAGGATCCCAAGTACGGCAGTGCCGTGCTCCAGTTCCTGATCTACAACGAGTTCGAGCAGCGCTTCTCCAGCTCCACCCGAGTCGACTGCTTCAAGCAGATCCAGCTGTCCGACATCAACACCCGACCGGGACCCTCGGACAACGCATCCTCGATCTTTAGCCAGGCGGTTCAGGGTACGTTGACAGGACAGACCCGCATTCGACCGGTTTCCGGCGTCGATCGTGCCCACCGGGTTCTGGTCATGGCCGAAGAACGCTGGGAAGCACGGCCCGTGGCAAATGGCATCCCGGTCTACACGACGGCCCGTAACGTCCAGAACATCCAACCCACGGTCCCGACCGACGCTCCCCTGCCGGACATCATTCAGTTGAGTCCGCTGGTACAGTAGTAGACGGAATCCGGAACCTCACCACACAGAGGGCCGAGCGGCGGAAGCCGCTCGGCCCTTTCTTTTTCCCCGCCAAGGTTTCTCGTTCTCACCGTGACCGCAAAGGACTCGGCGACCCTCGCATTGCGTCCCTGATGCCCAAAGGCTACCTCGCAACGGGCCCCAAGTGCCTCCGTCTCCTCCGCCTCGGTTGCGCCCCTGTACGAAGAACTGCGATCACCAAGCCCCTCGCGCAAGACTGGCGCCAACAGTTGGCCGCGCGCGGCCCTCCCAATGGGGGAGCCGTGAACAAGAACCGAATGCCAGCCCCGCCCTCGAGAGCCCTGGGCCAGGTTACCTCGATTAGCGACGGTTCACGGGTATCCAGTAGTCGAGTGGGCAGCCCCATTTCCGGTCGAACCGAGCCCGACCAGGGTGAGTTGACCGCGCACCTCGATTTCTTGCGGATTGGACTTGTCGACGACTGCGAACTCGAAGCCCCAGCAGTCGCATTGGGACAACAGCCGCAAGCCGAAGTAGTTCTCGAGGAACCGGTCGTTCTGGATGTCGACGCGGCCCGAGTAAATGAAGCCGAGGGTGTTCGTGAGGCGGAGTTGGACGTTGCTGTCGACCTGTTGCAGCAGGCTGCGCGTAATGAAGCGGTAGGTTACCCCGACAGAGTTACGCGTCTGCAGCCGCCCGGCCGTTTCGCTACCGGAATATCTCGGGTCGCGAACACGAAAGCCGACGCTGGTGGACGACACATCCGAAGCGCTGGTGTCGTACGTCGTCCGGCTCCGCAGCGACAGGACGTCGCTGGGATGTACCCACAGACCCAGGTCGACGTCGGAAAAATGGTCTGCGGCTCCTTTGCCCGTCACCGGCGGTATTTCGCGCTGTGTGTCATAGCTCTGCACCAGCGACGCCCGTGCGAGCTCCCGGATACTCTGATCCGGCCGTGCCGGGGCCTGATTACCGTCAGCGCCATCGGTCGAAGCCGGCGCGACGGCAGACTTCGCGAGCAAACGGCTGACGACCCCGTAGGTGAACAGGCTGCGCCGATTGTCTCGATCCACGCCGTCGAAAAGCGCCAGATCGTCCTGGCCAACCCCGGGAACGAAGGTGTACTCGGCCAGCGGCTCGATCGTGTGCTTCAGCTTCGCGACACCGAAGCGGTTGAAATCGTACACCCTGCTCAGCGAAGTCGAGGCCTCGCCGGTCAGATGGAAGATCTCGCGGCTGCGGTTCTGCGGCAACTGAACGAGGTCACCGCTCTGGTTGCCATTGAGTCCATCAGCGGACTCCGTCTCCGTGAGGTGGTATGCGGTCTCCCGAAATCCTGCTCGCACCGACCCGAACAACGCCGGGTTCAGATGGATGGGAATCATCGCCTGCGGCTGTGCGTCCAACCGCAGGCCGTCTATGCCATCCCGGCGTTGGAAATCGGAGCCCGTTACGTCCCACCTGGCCAGCAGCTTATCCCCAAAGAGTTGCTGCCCCCAGAGCTTGGCGTCGGGCAGGCGCTGCAGCGTGATCTCGTCGGGTTTGATCAAGTCCTGATAGTACGTCCCTTGTACGCGGAAGGCGTTGCGGTCCCAGAGCTGCGCCAATCCGAATCGCGAGGTCGTAAAGGGCAAGGTGCGAATCGAAGTGTCGCGTCGTGGATCGAAGGTAAAGGTATTGATCTCTCGCAAGAAGGAGTCATCGCTGATCAGGAACAGATCAGCGTAGGCTTTGGCCGTGCCTAGCCCATTGGTGTGCTCGGTCAATACGCTCCAGCGATCGTTCGGGATGTTGGGATCGGCAATGTTACGAACCGTCGTGCTCGTGCCGCGGAAGAACTCATTGAAATAGGAAGGGCTGATCTGCCCCTCGAAGTCGCGGCTCAAGGCGTAGCGATATTCGCCGACCAAGCCGACGCGGGCCCCGGTCTCGAAGTCGCCGGCAACGGTGAGGTCCTGGCTCCGGTTGATTGCCCAGTAGAACGGAGCCAGCGTCTGAAAGCCGCGCCGGTTGGAAACGCTGAAGCGAGGCAGCAGAAATCCGGTCTGCCGTTCCCGGTTGACCGGGAAGACCGCGCGCGGGATGTACAAGACCGGCACGTCGAGGATGTTGAAGGTGCCGCCGCTCAGAGTGCCATAGCCCTCGAGCGTCACCTTCAAGTCCTTCCCGGCAATGCTCCAGCTCGGCGGCCCGTCGTCACAGTGGCATGTGGTGAACTTGCCGTTTTCGATGTGGTAGGTCTGTCCGACTCCCTTCTCCATTCGCTCGCCACTGAGGGAATACTTCAACCGCCGCGAGGTCACCGTTCCGTCGACAATCGAGCCCGTCTCCTCGTCCAGATTGAGGTCGACCCGGTCGGCAAAGAGCGTTCCCTCCGGATCGCTGACCGTCACGCCACCGTGCGCCGACACCTCGTTGGTGACACGATTCACCCGCACCTCGTCGGCACGCAGCTCGGTTTCCCCGCGCCGGACCACCACGCCACCGCTGGCGCTGATCGCGTTCTCCTTCTGATCGTAGGAAAGGGACTTCGCGTCGATGGAGATCTCTTCGGACGAGCCGCGGTCTGGAGGTGCCGGCTGCGCAGCCGACACACCGGCGAGCGTTATCGCGATCAGTATCCCTGCTCGAAGACGACCCACGCCCGCTCCGCCACATGGTCCGCTATTTCAAGGTTGCGCCAGCGGATGGATGTTGCCTTGCTCGCTTCTCAGCTCTCGATATACCGCCCCAATCAAGAAAAGCGACCCCGTCACCAGCAAGGCCTCCTGCCCCGGCAGGCGCCGGTAGAGGTGGCGGACAGCGTGCACCGGATCGGCATCGACGGTAACCTGGCAATAGCGACGGAAACACTCGGCCACGACCTCGGGGGTTTCGCCGCGCGACGACAACACGGAGGTGATTGTCGCCGAGCGAAGCAAGGGCCCCAAACGCTCGACCATGGGCCGCCAGTGCTTGTCCCGCATGACGGCAAACAGCAGGTGCAACGGCCGCTGCCCTATCAGAGAAGGGAGCTCCTCGACGAGCATCGAAATACCGTCCTCGTTGTGAGCTCCGTCGGCGATCACCAGGGGGGCCGTCGACACCACCTCGAGACGTCCGGGCCAACGTACCTTCGCGAGACCAGCACGCACGGCCGGTTCCGTGATACCCAAGCGGTCCCGTACCAGGGCCGCCGCCGCCAGGGCGGTGCGAGCGTTGTCGATCTGGAATCCGCCGGCAAGCGCCAGGCGGATACCGTCGAGGTCCCAGCCCATTCCATGGATTTTCAGCGGGGTGGAAGCATCCACGCGCATCTCGCGCTCGCATTCGACACAAGGCGCGCCGCGGTCGGCGGCGATCGCTCGCAGGACGCGGTTCGCCGCGGCCGGCATCCGCCCCAGCACCACCGGACGGCCGGTCTTGATGATGCCGCCCTTCTCCGCGGCAATCTCCTCGATGCTGTCCCCCAGGTACTGTTGGTGGTCGCGACCGATCGTGGTGATCACGGCGACCTCGGGATCGACGACGTTGGTGGCATCGAGACGCCCCCCAAGGCCGACCTCGACGACCGCGCAATCGACTCCATGGCGGGCAAATGCCAGGAAAGCGATGACCGTCACGAACTCGAAGAACGTCAGCTCGATCCCCCGCACCGTGGCGGCCGAGCGGATCTCCCTCGTCAGCTCGACGACTTCGTCCTCGCCGATCTCCCCGGTACCGATTCGAATTCGCTCGGTGAAGCGCACCAGATGCGGCGACGTGTAGAGACCCGTGCGGCGGCCGGCGGCGTGCAAGATGGAATGAAGCATGGCCGCCACCGAGCCCTTGCCGTTGGTGCCGGCAATGTGCAGGCACGGGTATCGGCGGTGCGGATCGCCGAGCGCCGAGAGAGCCAGAGCAACGCGCTCCAGCTTGAAATCCATCCCGCGGGCCGCCTCGAGGCCGTAGAGCCAGGCGAGGGTATCCGAGAAAGCGCTCATCGCCGCTGCCGCGGCGGGCTCAAGCCGCCCGTCCCGTGCGCGCGTTGCGCACCGCCGTCTTGAGGTCACCGATGAACTCGGCAACCCGTTGCACCAGATCGGGCGCTCCCGCATGCTCTTCAACGATGCGCATGATCGCCGAGCCCACCACCACCGCATCGGCGAACTGGGCAACCTCGCTCGCTTGCTCGGGCGAGCTGATGCCGAAGCCGACGCCAACGGGCAGCTTGGTGTGCCGCCTCAC
>Ga0316628_100002155_pt1 | contig 14408 bp, 11 predicted proteins | sample OWC_Aug_M2_C1_D5_FD_207648 | JGI IMG/M metagenome (GOLD analysis project Ga0316628, IMG submission 207648) | Wetland soil microbial communities from Old Woman Creek delta, Ohio, United States - OWC_Aug_M2_C1_D5_C | ecosystem: Environmental > Terrestrial > Soil > Wetlands | place: USA: Ohio... | reverse complement strand
CCACGGCTGCTGAGGTTCATGGCGATCCAGGCGTACTGAACGCTGACCAGTGCGACGAGGGTCCAGATTATCAGGGAGACCACCCCCAGAATGTTCTCGCGGGAGGGGTTGAGAATGATGAATACTACGGTCATGGTATATATAGGACTTGTGCCGATATCGCCGAAGACGAGGCCGAGCGATCGGGTGATTCCTTTTAACGATTTTTGTTTTTCGACCATTGGCTGCACTTTTTTCTGAACCTATATATTTTATCTATTGAGACCGGAGTTCACAACAATAAAAAACCAGGGTAGTGTCCTGCGACACTACCTAATCTTATGCTCCCTTGACAAACCCCGGACCTGCTGTTTAGATTAGGGGTAAGGGTTCACCCCCCCTTACCCTCCAGGAGAGGGGGACTGAATTATTACTATCAGGGAACTGAATTCCCCGGCCCGGATGCTTTTGCGCCGGGTTATTTTTTTTCGGTCAGGAGATAACCATGGAATTGCATTTTACAAGGACTAACGGGCCGATTGACGACGAGATCGACAGGCTGATGGAGTTGGCCGGTGATGTCCGCTCCCCTGAGATTGTTCGCGAGATGATCCTTGCCGCTCTTAAGGCGGGACAGGAAGGGGAGGAGAGGGCCGATCTTAAACTCATGAACTCTACGCTGAAGGAGATGAGGTTCACCTCGAAGGTCTTCGGCCGTTACCGGGATGTTAAAAAAGTTACGGTCTTCGGCTCAGCAAGGACGAGACACGACGAGCCGGTCTATGCGATGGCGCGTGAACTCGGCACTGCCCTTGCGGCCTCTGGGTATATGGTCATAACCGGCGCAGGTCCCGGTATAATGCAGGCCGTGAACGAGGGGGCGGGGCCCGATAACTCGTTCGGCGTCAATATACGGCTCCCTTTCGAGCAGAGACCGAATCCCGTACTTGAGGGCAACCCCCGTCTGATCACCTACAAATATTTTTTTAACAGGAAGGTGGCCTTTCTCAAAGAGGCGCATGCGATTGCCCTTTTTCCCGGAGGCTTCGGGACCCTGGACGAGGCGATGGAGACGCTGACTCTTGTCCAGACGGGGAAACGCGACCCACTGCCCCTCGTCCTTGTGGATGAACCGGGAGGTGAATACTGGATCAGGTGGCTGCGGTTCTTTGAAGACGAACTCCTTGCTCAGGGATATATTACGGCATCTGATTTCAATTTCTTTGAGCGGGTCGATTCGGTGTCCGCGGCCATCGAGGCCATAAATCACTTCTACAAGCGTTACCACAGCCTCAGACACGTCGACAGGAAGCTTGTGCTAAGGTTGACCTCGGAAATAAGCCATCACGCGGCGGGTGAACTTTACAGCCTTTTTGGGGATATACTGGCCCCTGGCGGCAGGATTTTCCTCTCCGGCCCCCTCCCTGAAGAAGCTGACGAGCCGGAGATAGCCCATCTCCCGCGGCTTGTCCTGGATTTTAATGAGAGGGATTTTGGAAGATTGCGGAGCCTTATAAACGCGGTCAACGATTACTGATTTTCTCCGCTCCTGGCGCCCATCAAGGACAGGCGGTCTTCCCGGCAGGCGCGGGTTCGGGGAGGGAAAACTCGAACGAATCCCTGTCCCATCTGCGATGACTCTGCCAGTCTTCTCCCCTGTCTTTGAAATCCGACCTGTAATGTGCCCCGGCGCTGCCTTTTCTTGCGAGCGCGGCCTCCACAATCAGGGCCGCGATCATGATCATGTTCTTGAGTTCGAGTTCAGACCTTGTAAGAAAATGTTGTTCGGTCATCTTTTTCCATGAATATAGAATCTCCTTTGCCTCGCTCAGAGAAACTGCACAGCGGATAATTCCAGCCTTTTCCCACATCATTGTCCTCAGGGAACTTCTTATAGCCTCGCATCCCTTTATGGTATCTGTTCTCAGCTCATACTCTGCGGCCTCCCGGGGGGCGACTGAAGACTTCAACGCTGCCGCTCCGGCCCTAGCTCCGAAAACCAGTCCCTCGAGGAGGCTGTTGGAAGCAAGCCTGTTTGCGCCGTGTACGCCGGTACAGGCCACTTCGCCGGCTGCATAGAGCCCTCTTATATTCGTCTCTCCGTCAAGGGTCGTTTTCACTCCGCCCATGAAGTAGTGGGCCGCCGGCGATACAGGGACGAGATCTTCTGTAATATCGATCCCGTAATGCAGGCATGTGGCATAAATCTGTGGGAATCTCTTTTTTACGTAATCTATACCCATATGTCTGAGGTCGAGATATACATGGTTGCTTACTGTTTTCACCATTTCGGAAATAATGGCGCGTGAAACGACATCCCGAGGAGCAAGTTCGGCCATAGGTGTATAATCCCCCATAAACCTCTGTTCGCGGATGTTCAGCAATACTGCGCCTTCTCCCCTCACAGATTCGCTCAGGAGGAAATGAGGGGCTGAGGGAAGATAGAGGCTCGTAGGATGGAACTGGACGAATTCCATGTCTTCAAGTTCTGCGCCGGCCCTGAATGCTATAGCCATGCCGTCTCCCGTTGCAACCTGGGGATTTGTTGTCCTCGAATATATCTGTCCGGCGCCGCCGGTCGCCAGCACGGTGGCCTTTGCCAGGAGTTTGCTGACTTCTCCTTCCTGCAGGACGTAGGCCCCGTGACATTCCCGATCATTGACAATCAGATCCGTGGTGAGGGCATAGGGATACTTTCGGACCGAAGGCATCGAACGCACCTTGTTGAGGAGCACCCTTTCCAGTTCCTTTCCGGTGGAGTCTCCATGGGAGTGGAGGATCCTTCTCCGCGAGTGGGCGGCCTCGAGGGTAAGCGAGAGGTTGAGACCTTCCCGATCGAACTCGGCGCCCCACGAAATAAGCTCCATTATCCTCTCCGGCCCTTCTTCCACAAGCGTTTTGACGGCGTCTTCCCTGCACAACCCGTCCCCGGCCTTCAGGGTATCTTCGAAGTGTATGCCTACCCTGTCTTCGTCGCTCATGACGGCGGCAATGCCGCCCTGGGCATATTCGGTGCTGCTTTCCGAAGGTTTGTCTTTTGTTACGACAAGGACGCTGCCGTAAGGTGCGAGTTCGATCGCTGCACGGAGGCCCGCGACGCCGCTGCCGATTATGAGGAAGTCGACTGTTTCAGTGCGCATATAGGAAGGATACAGGGATATGATGGATGAAATCAAGTATCGAACGGGAATATGTGAGGTATCGCGAAGTGGTTTTCCGGCCCGGCTACAGACCCAATATCTTTTTCCTCAGTATGACAATTTCGAAGCCGAGCGATGCCATGGTGACCAGGGTGTCGAAATAGGTGAGACTGCCGCTAAGCACCGAAGAATTGCCGTTGTCCGCGTATAATAACGCGATAACCTTGTCCCTGATATTAATAGGAACAATGAGGCAATCCTGGGGAGTGCCCGAGAGGAGCGAGATCATCGGCTCATTTCCCGGTATTTTCAAAAGGGGGCCCCTATAGTAGGTCTTTTTTGAGACGACATCAGAGAAGACAGAGTTGGAGGCCACTGGAGTACTGAATTTCTCGACCTCAATTCCTCTGGCTTTCCAGCCTATCAATGTGTCGTCCTTAAGGATGAAAACCGCGGCACGTGAGGCTATCTTGCGGGACTCATTAAGGAGGATGCCGATTATTTCTTCCCTTTCCTTTGCGTTGGCGAATTCCTCCTTCACCTTCCTCATCTGGGCCCTTGTGTCCTCCTCGTTCGTCTCTCTCTCCTCTTCCTTGACAAAAACGCTGATATAGCGAAGGTCCCTCTCTATGCCGTAGTACTTTTCGAGTGCGTAAAGCAGGCGGAGTTCGGTGATGGCGTAAGGTATGATGTCATATCCCGTTATGAACCTCATCTCATCGGCACTTGCCATGGAACGCGGCTCCAATATAGCAACGTGAAGTCTGTTCCTGTCTTTCCTAAAAGGGACCACCTTGTATTTTTCCGCGAGCTCCTTGCTTATGCATGCAATGACTTCCGGGTCAACTGCTGTAAGCTGCACGGGGTCGACCGCGGGAAGCTTGAAAAAGCGGCTGAGAAAGGCCGAGAGGTCTTTTTCCGTCAGTATGCCGAGCTCCACTATGTTCGTACCGATTCGTCCCCCGAATATGACCTGTCTTTCGAGCGCCAGCCTGAGCTGATCCCTCGTGATGAGACTGTCCTTAACCAGTGCCTCGCCGAGTTTCATCGCCATTATTTCATCCCATATTTGTGAAGGCGGTGCCTGAAGGATCGAAAGGAGAGGTTCAGCATCTTGGCGGCCTCGGTCTTTACCCCGTTTGATTTTTCGAGGGCCTTATTGAGATAGTCCTTCTCAATTCTCTCCAGCAGCTTCTCGAGATCGAAGACGCCGTCACCGAAGTCGGGCAGGCATCCGAGGTTGCTTGCTGTCTGCAAGATTTCGTCCGGAAGGTCCTCGGGCGTGATGACTTCCTTGTCGGAAAGCAGCACAATCCTTTCCACTATATGTTCGAGTTCCCTTACATTTCCCTTCCAAGAATAGTTCATGAGCAGTTCCATCGCCTCATGGGAGATCCTCCTCGGCTCTTTTGAAAACTTGAACAGGAAATGGTCAAGGAGCAGAGGGATGTCAGACGTCCGCTCCCGAAGAGGCGGGATAGTAATAGGCACGACGTTGAGCCTGTAAAAAAGGTCCTCCCTGAAACTGCCCGCTGCGACAGCCTCTGTGATATTTATATTCGTTGCAGATATTATCCTGACGTCGACCTTAATGTCGGTAGTTCCCCCGACCCTTCTGAAGGTCCCGTTTTCGAGGACACGCAGGAGTTTTGACTGAAGCGAGAGCGGCATTTCCCCGATCTCGTCCAGGAAGAATGTGCCTCTGTCGGCCACCTCGAACAGGCCTGATTTGCTGGACACCGCACCTGTAAATGAACCCTTCATATGTCCGAACATCTCCGACTCAAGGAGGCCTTCGGGGAAGGTCGCACAGTTGATAGTGACATAATTGTTGTTTTTCCTGGGACTGAGGTTGTGAAGCGCCGATGCAACGAGTTCTTTCCCTGTGCCGCTCTCCCCGCTGATGAGCACCGCCGAATTGCTGTTGGCAACTCTGGGTATCAACTTGAACAGTTCAAGCATCTTGGTGCTCTTGCCGATGATGTTCTCAAGTCCGAACGAAGACCGGAATTTCTCCCGGAGGAGGGAAAGTTCTTCGCTGAGGCTCTTTTTTTCAAATGCCTTTTTGACTATCAGTCTTATTTCGTCGATCTTGAAGGGTTTGTGAATGTAATCATAGGCCCCTTTTTTCATGGCATCGATGGCTGCTTCGGTAGTGCCGAAGGCAGTTACCATTATCACCACGGTGGATGGGGAGATCTCTTTCGCCTCTTTCAAGATCTCAAAACCGTCGGCCTTGGGCATCTTGATGTCCGTTATGATGAGGTCGAAGATATTTTGCCTGATGTATTCGATCCCTTCCATCCCGTCCGAAGCAGCGGTGACTTCGTACGCCTCCTCTTCGAGAAGTATCCGAAGCACTTCCCTCATGCTCTTTTCGTCCTCTATAATGAGGATCCTTCCCTTAATATTTTCCATCATCCTTGGGTAGTATAATCGCAAAAGTCGTTTTTATTCCAGGGACACTCTTTACTGTTAGCTTCCCTTTGTGTTCCTCTATTATCCTGTAGGCGATCGAAAGTCCAAGTCCGGTGCCCTCATCCTTCGTAGTGAAAAAAGGATAAAAAATCTTTTCCGTTCGTGCAGGCTGTATCCCCGGCCCGGTGTCCGAAAAGGTGATAGTGATCATATCCCCTTCCCTATTTGTCGAGACGGCCAGTTCCCCGCCCTCTTTCATGGCTTCTATCGCGTTTATCCCCAGATTCCAGAATACCTGCCTGAACTTTTGTGGGTCTATCCGTGCAAAGAGCGGACCCTCAAATCCCTTGTTGAATGATATATTGCCCTTGTTCTGCTCAGCGTTCTTAAGCAGAGACAGGGTCTCGTCTAAGAGGAGGTGAAGGTCAGCATTCCTTACTTCTAGGGGCCTGGGGCTTGAATATGTCAGGAAGTCCGTGATGACGTTGTTAAGCCTCTCCATCTCCTTTAAGGCAATACTCATCAGTTTCTCCTTGTGTTTCTGAGGTATTTTTTCGTCTCTGAGCATCTCGATAGACCCCCTCATCGATGCGAGGGGGTTCCTTATTTCGTGGGCAATGTTTGCAGACAATTCCCCTATTGCTGCCCATTTCTCTTTTTGCTTTACTTCGGCCTCAAGCAACTTGAATGAAGTCAAATCCTGAAAGATGCCTATGAATCCGGTCTCCTGTCCGTTCGCATCCCTGAGCACTGAGACCGTGAGCCCTATGATCTTGGGTCCTTTGTCCCTGGTCTCAAGGGTGACTTCCTGGCGTCCTTCCTTCAGGGGAAAGGATAGCAAGGGAAGCGCAATTTGAATCCCCCTGCTGGTCACAAGGTCCTTATCGATCCCGGTGATCTCCTCTGCTGTCCGGTTGAAGATCAGCACGCTGCCGTTTCTGTCCGTTGTGAAAAGGCCGCTTGGCAGACTTTCTATGACCTTCATGTTGAACAGCTCAAGCTCTCTGAGGTGTGTGACTTTCTCCTCGAGCTTCTGAGAGGTCTTTTCCAACCTGGATGAAAGGTTGCCGCTGAGGTAGGCGGTGATATAGAGAGAGATCGTATGAATAAAGACATTGTAGAGAAATAATCTTTCAAAGATGACCGAGTGGGGGATATTCAGTATGCCGTAATATTGGAGGTCGAGCAGTATTCCATAAAGGATACTGCTCAGACTCGCAATGACGTAGCCCGCCCTTTTGTTAAGGACAATGCTCGCCGACAACACGGTGAGAATCAGGGTAAAGGAAAACCAGCTTTCAACCCCGCCGGTTATATAAATCAAGACGATTTCTGCTATGACGTCCAGGATAAGCTGGATGTAGGTAAAAGGGAAAAGGCTTTTTATCCTGGTGATGAGGAGGGCATAGATGATTGTGAGCAGATAAAGCGAGGTAATAAGATATGAGATTGCCTTTGGGTGGGCGTAGAAATACTCGATCCTGAAAAGGAAAGACGATCCGAGCAACAAGGTGACGAATAAGGCCCTGAGGCTTATCAGGGCCTTCAATCTTGCGGTCAGAACATTGACGACCATTACCCCTTATTTTATGAGGGTGATAAGCTTGAAGATCGGCAGATACATGGCGACCACTATGTAACCGACGGTGCCGCCGAGGAAGACCATCAGCATGGGCTCCATCATGGCGGTGAGGTTGGAAACAGCAGCATCTACTTCGTCATCGTAAAAATCGGCGATCTTCGAGAGCATAGAATCGAGGGCGCCGGTGGATTCACCGACCGCGATCATATGGGTCACCATAGGCGGAAACACCTTGGATTTCAACAAGGGTTCGGCGAGTGTTTTACCTTCCGACACAGCCGCCCGTACATCCATGACCGCATATTCTATGACCTTATTGCCGGCGGTCTTGGCCGTGATTTCGAGGCCGTCAAGTATCGGCACTCCGCTGCCAATGAGCGTGCTCAGCGTCCTGGTAAATTTTGCGACAGCCACCTTCCTAAGCAGGATCCCGAATATCGGCAATTTTAGAAATATCTTGTCAGTTGCCACCTGGCCCTTCTCTGTCTTTCTGATCTGCCCAAGGCCTATGAAGAACGCGACGATCGCCAGGAAGGACAAAACTCCGCCGATGCCGGCGAGGAAATTACTCAGCTTTATAATCATGAGCGTAGGCAATGGGAGGGTCCCCCCCATCGTTGCGAACATCTTGGTAAATGTCGGCACGACGAATATCATTATTATGGCGATGACCGCAATTGCAATGGTAGACACTACAATCGGATAAGTCATCGCGCCCTTCACCTTCTTCTTAAGCTTCATCGATTTTTCTATATATGCCGCAAGCCTGTTCAGGATTGTGTCGAGTATACCTCCCGATTCTCCGGCCGCGACCATATTTGCGTACAGCTCCGTGAATGCCTTCGGATGTTTTCTGAGGGCATCTGCATACGTAGAACCCGATTCCACGTCGGATTTTATCATGCCGAGTGTCTTGGCCAAAAATTTATTTTCGACCTGGGCGGTGAGTATTTCGAGTGCCTGAACAAGGGGCAGACCGGCATCGATCATGGTGGCGAACTGTCTCGTGAAAATGACTATGTCCTTGTCCTTTACTTTGCTGCGCATTGCGGACAGGCCGGCAAACGCGGCCTTCTTTTCCTTCGGCTTTATGAGGGTGGGAGTAATGTTCTTTTTCCTCAGAAGTGCCATCACCTCTTCCTTTGAACCGGCGGGCATCTCGCCGGATTCAATGGTCCCTTTGCTCGTCTTCCCCGACCACTCAAAGACGTTAGCCATTTTTGTATTACCTCCCGCGTCCAGAAGGCGCGTTTGTTGCCCTCTGGAGCATAGTGATTAATTCTTCAGGCACCATCGATCTGCCTATCGCATCTTCATAGGAAAGATGCCCCTTTGTGTATAGCTCCACCAGAGACTGGTTCATTGTCTGCATGCCGAATTTGGTCTGTCCGGTCTGCATCATGGAGTATAGCTGATGTATCTTGTCTTCCCTTATGAGGTTCCTGATGGCCGGATTTGGCACCATAAGCTCAACCGCCAGGGCCCTTCCTTTTCCGGTTTTCTTAGGTATCAACTGCTGAGCGAGTATCCCCTCGAGAACGAAAGACAGCTGGACCCTGATCTGTTCCTGCTGATGTGGAGGAAATACGTCGATTATACGGTTTATTGTCTGGACCGCCGAGTTCGTATGGAGTGTCGCAAGAGTCAAATGGCCTGTTTCCGCAACCGTGAGGGCGGCTTCGATCGTCTCGAGGTCCCTCATCTCGCCGATAAGGACGACGTCGGGATCCTGCCTGAGTACATATCTCAATGCGGCCTTAAAAGAGGTCGTATCTGCGTTCACCTCACGCTGGTTGATCAGACACTTCTTGTGTCCATGGAGGTATTCGATAGGGTCTTCTATCGTTATAATGTGGTCGTATCTCTCCGAATTGATCCTGTCCACCATCGCGGCAAGGGTGGTGGATTTGCCGCTTCCCGTAGCTCCTGTGACGAGTATAAGCCCCCGGGGTTTCTTGACGAGATCATTTACTATCTCAGGAAGCCCGAGATCAGCGAATGTCCTTATTTCGAATGGGATTGTCCTGAAGGCTCCGGCCACGGCCCCGCGCTGCATGAAGATATTCCCCCTGAACCTGCTGAGGCCTTTTACCCCGAAAGAAAGGTCGAGTTCATTATGTTCTTCGAATTTATGTTTTTGACTGTCGGTCAAGATGCTGTAGCACAACGCCTTGGTCTCTACGGGTGTAAGGGCAGGGTTGTCCAAGGGAACAAGTTTGCCGTCGATCCTTAACCGCGGCGGGCTGGCCGTAGTGATATGGAGGTCTGAGGCGCCCTTTTCAATCATGGTTTTCAATAGGTCATATATATTTGCCATTAATCTCCTTTAATCGCCGAAAGTGACTCTCATAACCTCTTCAATTGTCGTTACGCCTTCGGTAACCTTAGTAATTCCGCTCATTCTCAAGGTCTTCATCCCCAGGCGGATCGATGCCTTCTTTATCTCGGCAGTGGAGGCCCCTTCGAGTATCAACTCTTTGAGTTCGTCTCTGATAGGCATTACTTCGTATAGGGCCACCCTTCCTTTATACCCTGTGCCGTTGCATGTCGGGCAGCCCTTTCCCTTGTAACATTTCACAGTTTTTGCCGCTTCCTCGGTAAACCCCGCCTTCACGAGCGCTGTGGCGGGTAACTTTTCCTCCTCCTTGCACTGCAAGCATATTTTACGGGCGAGCCTCTGGGCGAGTATAAGCACCACAGCCGAAGAAACGAGGAAAGGCTCAATCCCCATGTTTAATAGCCTGCTGATAGTGCCCGGGGCATCGTTTGTGTGAAGGGTGCTCAGCACAAGATGGCCGGTAAGGGCGGCCTTCACGCCAATCTCGGCTGTCTCGAAGTCCCTGATCTCTCCGACCATTATGATGTCCGGGTCCTGTCTGAGGAAGGAACGTAAGGCCGCGGCAAAGGTAAGACCTATTTCTTCCTTCACCTGGACCTGGTTTATACCCATGAAATTGAATTCTACCGGGTCCTCTGCGGTCATAATGTTCGTGTCGGGTTTGTTAAGATAGTTCAGCGCTGAATAGAGGGTCGTTGTTTTTCCGCTGCCCGTAGGGCCCGTTACCAGTATCATACCGTAAGGTTTGTTGAGCGAGTCCATGAAGTCGTCGAGTGCCGACTGTTCAAAGCCCAACTTAGTGAGGTCGACCTGGAGGTTCCCTTTATCGAGGAGCCGCAGCACGGTTTTTTCGCCGAAAAGGGTGGGAAGAACCGAGACGCGAAAATCTATGTCGCGTTTTTTGCCGAGCTTGAGCTTTATCCTTCCGTCCTGGGGGAGCCTCCGCTCTGCTATGTCGAGCTTTGACATTATCTTTATCCTCGAAGTGAGGGCCGCCTTTATCTTTGTCGGAAGGTTCATGACCGTATACATTACGCCGTCTACCCTGTACCGCACCCGCAGGGACTGCTCATAAGGCTCCACGTGGATATCGCTTGCCCCTGATTTTATCGCGTTAACGAAGATGCCGTTCACAAGTTTCACTATCGGGGCCTCGACCTCTTTTATGACATTGGAATCTTCCTGTTCCTCGATGACATCGACATTGTCCAGTGCGCTGCCGACGATCTTGTCGAACTCGTCCACATTCACACTCGGGCCCTCTTCAAAGGAGGAGCTGTCGAAGGTACTGTCTCCCGGCATGTCGTCATCTCCCATGGTATAGTCTTTTGCCTGAATCTGCATACTGGAGGCCGTTGCAGCACTTGGTGTTGCCAGCATGCTGTCGCCTTTGCCGAGATAATGGCCGGTAATAGAGCCGATGATCGCGGATTCGCTCGAAACCACTACTTCCACATTATAGCCGGTCATGAACTTGACATCGTCGATAGCGAAGACATTCGAAGGGTCGGCCATCGCAATGGTCAAAGTCGCCCCTACTCTCGCCACAGGCATGATGAAATATTTCTTGGCCATGTCTGCAGGTATTAACTTAAGGACAGCAGAGTCTATTTTGTAATCAGAGAGGTTTATGGCGGGGACGCCGTACTGCTTGCTCAAAAATGACACAAGTTTGTCTTCCGTAATAAAACCCAGCTTTATAAGATTAGTGCCGAGTCTTCCCCCATCCTTCTTTTGGATCCCCAATGCCTGCTTTAACTGTTCGTCAGAGATGATACTCGAGGCTATAAGTAATTGCCCTAGTTTAACCGCCATATGTCTAAAATATATGAAATTAAAGTTATTGTCAATAAAGGATACGCCCATGAAAGCGTTGGTTTTTCTGGATATTATTTACGTCGATGTTTTATTATAAAGCCGGAGCCGGGGAAAAACGGAAATATAATTTGTCGAAGGTTCAAAACGGATAACTTTTCATAGAAATTCAGACATTTGCCATGCTTAATACGCACAAAAAGATGCCGTCAGTCGAAGAAACCGAGAGGGCGGAGAGGCTCAGAGAGGTACTAGTCGCCCTGGTCGAAGTCAACAAGAGAATACCTGTCATCGTCGAGGGAAAGAAGGACGCAGTCGCACTGAAAAAACTCGGGCTGGTCGGCGATATCATCATCCTCCACAGCGGGAAAGGGCTTTATGAGTTCTGCGAGGACATAGCCGACAATTTTTCGCGGGTGATTATCCTGCTCGACTGGGATGAAAAGGGAGAGAAGTTGAACAGTCTTGTGTCTGAGAACCTGAGCGGTCACTGGGAGGAGTTTTCAGTATTCAGGGGCATCATCAAGATCCTCTGTCAGAAAGAAATAAAGGACATCGAGGGGATCCCGAAACTCCTTGGAAGGCTGGAAGGTGATGAATACCCTCGGTAAAGAGGGTGAGGAACTTGCCGTCTCCTTCTGCAGGAAAAAGGGCTACAGGGTTTTGGAAAAGAACTATAAGACCGTATTTGGGGAGATCGATATTGTCGCAAGAGACGGTGCTAAGATCGTCTTCATAGAGGTAAAAACTCGTGCCGACGACAGCTTTGGATATCCCTTTGAAGCGGTGGACGCAAGAAAAAGGGAAAAAATAAGGAGGGTCGCCCTCTGCTTTTTGAAAAAATTCAAACAGGAAGTCCCCGCCAGGTTCGATGTCCTAAGCATCAGTTGTGAAAACGGCAGAAAGCGCATAGAACACATTATCGATGCCTTCGAAGTCTGAACCCTTCCGTTCAGAGAAGTTAGAGTGAAACAGCAGAGGAATTTTAGTGTACTGCAATATTTGTAAGGCTGGCCGGCAATATGTTATTTTATTAGCACCTTAAATTCACAATGGGGCTGTAGCTCAGTTGGGAGAGCGCTTGAATGGCATTCAAGAGGTCGTCGGTTCGATCCCGATCAGCTCCACCATTATTCCTCTTAAATATCAATCCCTCGCTCGCCATTGAAATTCTCTCGGTTATCCGTTCCCTGCCCGACTGTCTAGTTTTTGTATAGTTGGCTTTCCGGTCAAGGTTCTGTCCAGTATGTCTACGGCCTTCACCTTGTGAGCCGGAGCTAGGTGAATATATCTGAGCGTCACCTTGATGTACTTATGCCCAAGCAGTTCCTTCACCGTAGTCAAGTCTACGCCGGCCATCACCATGTGACTGGCAAAGGTATGTCTAAAGTCGTGAAAATGGAAGTCAGTTATTCCGGCCTTTTTGCAAGCTGTGTGAAAGCTCCGCGTAACATCCTGAAACGGTTTTCCTGTGGTAGCATCAAAGAAGACATAGGGAACATCAATCCTTCTGGTCAAGCACTGGAAAACAGGTTTCAGCAGGTGTCACTTATAGAAAAGTCCCGGCGCTCTCCGTTAGTCAAGGGCTACACGCGTATCGGCCAGCTAGCTCGCAAATAGATACACCATATTATCTAATTCGGACCATAGGTGGTTAACTTAAACCAAATCTGGCCGTCCGTTGTCGGCACGTTTTCAAAATCAGCGTGATATGAGACATCTTTGTAAATGCCAGATGAAATAAGCAGGTGTTTCATATCGCGGCTCAAGGTTACTTTTGAAAATAAGTGCGGACACGGAAGCAAAAGATTACGGTTACGTGTAGAACATCACTTCCTACTGCAATAAATATCGCTAGCATTAGGATGTTTGTAACATCGACTTAATGGCAGGTATTGACGAATCGAAACTAGTACGGGTTTAAAAAAGAAATCCTCGCGTAACGTCTGAATTCACCGGCCACCGCGGTTTTTCGCGCAGCTCCGATGGAATGACGGAGTGAACATAACTGCCCAACGGCTACGGGCTTGTCAAAATGATATTTTCAACAATTGCCGTGCCATTGGTAATCGTGAGGGAACCCTGGATGGTGGTGAAAGATTCAGAATTCGATACAAAATTCACATCCCATCCACCCATAACCCATACGTTGGAATCCAGAGTTATATTTTCGGCATAAGTGTCCTGAGTGATGTTCAAGTTCGCTGGGGTGGGTGCAGCGTTAATTCCAGCCTGAATCCCGGAGAAGCAAGGACTGTTGCCACTGCATATACCATCCTTTGATATAAACACATCGGTTGCTCCGGCAGCGACAGGTTTGTTACAGGTATCCTCATATCCCCAGTCTATGATGGTGCCTGAAGATACTGTATCGCCTCGATATCGAATCCAGCCATAGTTATAGTCACTTCCCGTGCAGACACCAACCGTATTAAACCGTACGCCGATAAAACCTGTAGCATTGTTGAAATTTTGTTTGCAGTTGTTTGTCAAAGTCCCATTAAGGTTACCATAGGTATTAGGACGCCAAGCGAAATTTTGGTTAGCCAGTGTCGACTTTATTTGATAATTGCTTGCAAGTCTAATTGCAGCGCCATAGCAATTGAGAGAAGCGTCTCGTATGAACCATGCATTGTGCGTGCCAAATATATACGGCCCTTTTGGATACCCAGCGTAATATCCAAATACAAACTCAGACGTTCCATCACCATTGAGGTCGATAACTTGACTGGTGGAGGGATTCACCGGAAGATTCTGAAGGCCAGAGTAATGAATCGCAGCCTCTGCCGAGGGCGCCAGTGCAAGAACTCCCGCTGCCACCGCCGAGTAAATCTTCAGCTGTTTATCAAGTGTCCCCTGAAGTTTTTTCTTTGCCATTTTCTCTCTCCCTTAAGATTAATCATGAAAAAACTGATTACAAAATCAGGATACAACTAGCGTAGCACCAAAAATTAATGACGTCAATTTTTTATAAAGAGCCTGCCTTCGGCCTTGGAGGCTTTTCATTCCGAATTGCCTCCGCCACGAGAGCCCAGTCGCTTAAGGGTTGGGACAACCGCCTCCGACATTTTTTTCCCATCCAGGCCGCCACCAAGAAATGCATTCAGTCTTGCGGCGGTCTCTTCGGAATTCTCGA
>Ga0316628_100002154_pt1 | contig 14408 bp, 10 predicted proteins | sample OWC_Aug_M2_C1_D5_FD_207648 | JGI IMG/M metagenome (GOLD analysis project Ga0316628, IMG submission 207648) | Wetland soil microbial communities from Old Woman Creek delta, Ohio, United States - OWC_Aug_M2_C1_D5_C | ecosystem: Environmental > Terrestrial > Soil > Wetlands | place: USA: Ohio... | reverse complement strand
CACGGATTCTTGGTCTTGCCGTGCTCGGTGAGCACGCCCGGCGCGACCCTGTAGATCATGTTGACGAGCTTGAACAGCGGGTCGTTCGGCAGGTGCTTCTGGCAGAACTCCATCTGCGCGATGTAACGCGGGTCGGTCTTGCGCAGCACCGCGTGCCCGTACCCCGGGATCACCTGGCCGGCCTTGAGCGTGTCCCACAGCGCCTGCTTGACGTTCTCCTCGGTCGGCTCCTTGCCGCCCAGCTTCTCCTGGAACTTCATGATCCAGCGCAGCACCTCCTGGTTGGCGAGGCCGTGGAGCGGGCCGGCGAGGCCGTTGATCCCGGCCGAGAGCGAGTAGTACGCGTCGGAGAGCGCCGACGCGACGAGGTGGGTGGTGTGCGCCGAAACGTTGCCCGACTCGTGGTCCGAGTGCAGGATGAAGTACATCCTCGCCACGTCGTCGTAGGGCTTGGCGATGCCCATCTGGTGTGCGAAGTTGCCGCCGAAGTCGAGCTTGGGGTCGGCAGCGATCTGCTTGTCGCCCTTGTACTTCAGGCGGTAGATCATCGCCGCCACCGACGGCAGCTTGGCGAGGAGGTTGGTGGCGTCCTCGAACGTCGGTTCCCAGTACTCGTCCTTCTTCATGCCGGCGTTGTAGCGCTTGACGAACACCGACTCGCGCTGCATCGCCAGGATCGCCGCGGAGAACATCGTCATCGGGTGGGTGTCGGGCGCCATCGCGCGCAGCATGTTGCCGACGTAGGCCGGCACCGCGCGGCGGGCCTCGAACTCCTTCACGACCTCGAGCGTCTGCTGCTCCGTCGGCACCTCCCCGGTGAGGAGGAACCACCAGAACGCCTCGACGTAGGGGTAGTCGGACCCCGGCACCTTGGGCAGAGCCGCGAACGTCTCCGGGATCGTCTTGCCCCTGAACCTGATGCCCTCGAACGGGTCGAGGTAGGAGATGTCGGTGACCAGCATGCGGACGCCGCGGGCGCCCCCGATTGCCTGGCTGATCGTCACCTCGCCGATCTTGACGTCCGCGTGCTCCTTGACGAGCTTCTGAACGCGCGGCCGCTGCTCCTGGATCTTGGCCAGAAGCGTTTCCTTGAGTGTCGCCACGATACCCCCCTTCCCGCGACCCGGCCCTTCCGGCCGACCCGCAAACCTCCGACGTTCAGATCGTGAATGATACCCGATTGCGGGGCCGGTGGCGCGAGTCACGCCACGGTGGCCAGCACCGCGCGCTCGTACTCCTCGACGCTGGCGAATGTCGGTATGGGGGCGGACGGAACGAGGAACGTGGCCGGGGTCAGCTCCGCCTGCGCCCCTTCCGCGATCCTGCGCACCAGCTCGCGGAACGCCTGCAGGGGGGCCAGGTCCGGCCGCCCGACCATGTGGCGCGGGTCGAACTCCGAGGAGACCAGGCGCTCGACCTTGCGTCCTCCTCCGGGCGCGCGGTGCAGCACGAGGTCCAGCACCAGGTAAGGCCGTCCCGAGCCGGTGATCCCGGCGACCGCCACCTTCTCGACCTCGATGAACGGCAGGAGCTCGCATCCCCCGGTCGCGTCCCGCAGCATCACGCCGTCCAACTGGACCGTCTCCAGTCCGCACACCTCGACGGTCGGCGGGCCCGACTCGGGCGGCGGCCCCTGCACCGAGCCGGTGTCGTCTTCGAACACGACGCCGGCCTCGCCCACGGCGGCGGAGGTGCGGGCTCCCAGCGCGAACGGCTCCTCGGCCGCCTCGACAGTCGGCTCGGGCGGGGGTTCCGGCGGGGCAGGAAGTGGCGCGGCCGGATCGGGCGGTGCGGGAGGCGCGGCGCCCGCCGGGCCTGCAGACGCCGCCGGGGGAGGTGTCGCCCCCAGCGCCGCGAGACGGCGCCGCGCCTTCTCGGCGAGCAGCCCCGCGGTGCCGTCGGCAGCCAGCTGACGCAGCACCTCGATGGCTCCCGCGGGGTTCTCGGGCTCGAGCACGGCCGCGAGCCGCCAGCGCAGCGCGGCGGGCCCGCCATCGTTCGCCGCGGCGTTCATCTCCCGCCAGTGCGCGAACCCCAGTTCGGCCTCGCCGCTTCGTACCTCTTCCTCGATCGCGCGCTTCGCATGATCGACTCCCTCGGCGGCGGAGCCGTCCTGGCAGTGGCTCTGCCAGACCCCGAGGTGCGCGTCCGGATTCCGCGGCTCGGCGGTGAGCACCCTCTGGAAGGCGACGCGCGCGCCGCGCGTGTCGCCGCGGGCGAGGAGCTCCATGCCCCTGTCGAGATCCGGGTGCTGCGTCACGGAGATCGCCTTCTCGATCCCTGGTGCCACGAACCGCTCCTCGATCCGGAGGTACTTGATCGCAAGTGCAGCGAGGAAACCGAACGCGAACCCGCCCACGTGCGCCCGATACGCCACGCCGCTCTCCGCCGTGAGCCCGGCGAAGAAGACCTGTTGCAGGAACCAGAGCGGCAGCACGATCCAGGCGGGAAGGTCCACGGTTCCCGTGCGGAAGACAAAGATGAAGTACGCGTAGAAGAACCGGATCTTGGTGCGCACGAACCGGACCAGGAACGCCCCCATCACACCGGCGACGGCACCCGAGGCGCCGACGAGCGGGGCCTCCGAGCCGGGGAACGCCGCGATGTGAACCAGGCTCGAAACGGCCCCGGATGCCAGGTAGAGGCCGGCGAACAGGGGGCGCCCGAACGCGTCCTCCACGAACGGCCCCGAGAGGTAGAGGAAGAGCATGTTCCCCAGCAGGTGCATCCAGCCCGCGTGCATGAAGAGGCTGGTCAGGAACGCCAGCGCCTGCGGGTGTGCCGGCACCAGCCCCCACGCCTTGAACGGGTGGTCGCCGAGCGCCTCCTGGAACGCGGCCACGAGGCGATCGAGCTCCTGCTGCTCCTGGGCGCGCTGCTCCATGGATTCCGGTGCGCTGCCGGAGATGCTCTTTACGCTCTCGGTGAGCAGTGCGACCTTCTCGCGCTGCGCCTCGGACATCCCCGCCGGCAGCATCCTTGCCGGGAACTCGAGGTACGGGTGCTGTGCCCAGTACGCCATCACCGCCTGGCCCCGGCGGTTGATCTCCTCCTCGACGCTGCGCACCGCGGTGCCCACGACCAGAAAGACGACCACGTTGATCGCGATGATCGCGAGGCTCACCCACGGCAGCCGCCGCACCGACGTCTGGTCGAGCCCGATCGGGAGGAAGAAGAACACAGGGGGCGCTCGCTTGCACCCATGATACGGGGATTCCGGTCGGGCCGGAATCCCCGTGGAACGGCGAGCGGCGACCGAGGCGCTAGTGGTGCGTGCCGGCCGCGGCCGGCCCCCGCGCGGGAAGCACGAGGTCGTAGGGGACCGGGGACCTGATCTCGTTCACCCGGTCGAACAGCTCCTCCGCTCCGGGGACGGCGAGCACCGCCGAGCCATCCGGCCGGCGCTCGTACGCCATGGTCCCGCCGGTGAACGGGTCGGGAGCTGCGGCCTCCGGCCACCGCGCCAGCGAGTCGGGATAGCGTCCCTCCTCGATCGCGGCGAGCCTCAGCGCGATCGCGATCCTCGCCAGCCGGCGCAGCGAAAGGCGGCTCTGGTAGCGGACCAACGCGCCGGCCAGGTGGTCGGCGACCGACCGACCGCTCCGCATCCCCTTCGACTTCTGCAGGCGGTCCGCGAGCGCCGCGTCGAGCCCGATCGGACTCGCCGCCAGGCCCTCGACCTCGAGCGCGATCCGGAGGTAATCGTCCCCGCTCGGGACGGTGATCTCGACGTTCGTGGCGTCCCGGTCGAACATGTCGTCCGGGTGGACGACCCCGGTGCGGACGCCGGTCGCCAGGGCACCGATGGCGCGCCGCCACGCCCGGACGAGGTCCAACGACGGGATCGCCGCGTCGAGACCCTGCAACGCCTCGCGCCCCGCCGCCGGCGACTCGACCCCGGCGCGAACGACGTCGAACGCCATCGCCTCGGTCGCCACGCCAACGAGCTGCCCGATCAACGGCGACTCGCTCTCGAGCGACGAGGCGAGGCAGGCGAGCTCGGACGCCGCCAACCGGAACGCGGCCCAGTCGCCCTTGGTCACCGCGAACCGGCCCTGCAGGTCGATCGTGCGGGCGAGCCACATCATCTCGAGCAGCGACATCGGGTACTTGGAGTCGGTCGCCTCGCGGCCGGAAAGCCCGTAGCTCGACCGCGCCAACGACGCGGCGCGGCCGGCGAGCAACAGCGCAGGTGCGTTGCGGGCGAAGACGCGCTCGATCGCAGCGTCCTGCTCCGCGGTCCACTGCTCAGCGGGCAACCGACCGAGGTCGCCGATTAGGTCCTTGTCAGCCCGAGACAGGTTCACCGCCGCACCGGCCCCGCGCAGCCAGATCGCGGCGTTCTCCGCGTCCAGAACGGCCACCGAGGCGTACGCCTCGGGGTCGAGCGGGCCGACCACCCGTACGAATTCGCTCTCCAGCTTCGCGTCGGCGCTGCGCGCCTGCAGCCGCACGGCGAGCAGCAGGGCGAGCGCCACCGCCCCCACGATCCCCACGATCCGAAGCGCCGTCGAGAGCCTTCTGCGTTCCATCGTGTCCTCCACTTCCAACTCACGAGCCGATGCGAAGCGCCTGCCCGAGAGTGAGCCACGGCTCCGGGCCCGCAGGTTCGGCATCGAGCCTCATCCCGACGGCGAGGAGATCGGACTCGCCTACCAGCTGCGCGACCGGCTCCACGGGCGAGGCCAGGGCCGATCGCCGCGCCGAGACCGTTGCCGCCGCCCGGTTGGCGAGCGAGAGCCAGACGTTGCACGCAACCAGCAGAAGCAGCGCCGCGACCCAGACGAGATCGAGGCGCCGGAACCCCCACGGCGCCGTGTCCGTCGCCGGTGCCTCACGCGCCGCCGCTCGCGCCGCGCGCATCGCCCGTTCCCTCAGGTCCGCGGGCGGCCGCGGCGTCCGCATGCGGTCGAAGACGTCAGGTGTCATGGCTCCACCCCCAGGAGGCGGCGCAGCCGCCGGATACCGAGCCGGTAGCGGCTGGCCGCGGTGAAGACGGGCACGCCGGTCGCCTCCCCGATCTCGGCGAACGTGAGCTCCGCGAAATGCCTCAGCCACACCGCCTCGCGCTGAGCCGCCGGCAGGCGGCGGAGCAGCGCGGACAGCCGACTCGCGTCCGCTCTGTCCTCGTAGCCGGCGGCGGTTGGCTCGAGGAGGGCGTCGGTCGCCTCCACCGTCCTGCGCCGCCGCCTCAGGATGTCCACCGCGGCGCGGTGGACCATGGCCAGGAGGTAGGCGCGGGGCTTGTGAACCCCGGCGAGACGGCGGCCCGAGCGCGCGAGGCGGATGAAGACCTCCTGGACGGCGTCCGCCGCATCCTCGCGCGAGCCCGTGCGCCAGAGCGCCAGGCCGAAGAGGTCGTCGGCGCAGGCGTCGAAGACCCCCGCCAGCGCCTCGAGGTCTCCGCCGGCGACCGCAGCGAATGCGCGTGCCAACGGGTCGGGATCACCGGCCATCGGCGTGCACCCGGCGGACTCGGCGCCCCCCACGCCGTCGACCGCTGCCAGCTCGATGGTGCCGTTCACATCTCAACAGACGGGTCACATCGGCGATTTTGTCACGCCGATGCCCTGAGAGGTGGTCCCCTGAGGTCGCGGCCGCACCCGCCGGCGGGCCTGGCCTTCATCGCCGATGCTCACGGCCGCCGTGATCTTCTTTTCGGTGTTGCTTCGCCGGCACGGGCATCGAGCGTCGCGTGCTTCTCACTTTACCCTTTTCACTCTGCCCTTTTCACTTCTTCTCGTCCCGACGGCGGCCAGGCGGGCGAGGTCCAGCAGTTCGTCGAGGTCCGCTTCCGGCAGGACGCCGAGGCGGCGCGCCACCTCGGAGACGGTCGAGCCCTCCCTCTCCGCAGCTTTGGCGACCTCCGCCGCCCGTTCGTAGCCGATGCGGGCGGCGAGGGCGGTGGCGAGCGCCGGGCTGCGCTCCGCCAGGGCGCGGGCCCGCCCGACGTTCACGCGCAGCCCCGCGAGGCAGCGCGAGGCCAGCACCTCGGACGCCGCGGCAAGCAGCCGCACCATCGTGTCGAGGTTCCAGGCGAGGAGCGGGTTGGCGAGCGAGAGGTCGAGCTGGTGCATGACCGCGGTGGCCCGGCAAGCGGCCGCGAGCCCCTCGACCTCGAGGGCGACCTGAGCCGCCGCCTCCGCGATCACCGGGTTGACCTTACCCGGCATGATCGAGGACCCCGGCTGGACCGCCGGCAGTTCCAGCTCGCCCAGCCCGCCGAACGGACCGGAGGCGCGCAGGCGGAGATCGTTGGCCACCGCCAGCAGGACCCGAGCCACGCCGGCCACCACGTCCGCGAAAGCGATCGGCGCGTCCTGGGCGGCGATTCCGACCGCCGCGTTCCCCGCGGCGGTCAGCTCCAGTCCGGTCGTATCGGAAAGCAGCTTCACGGCGCGAGCCGTCGCGTGCGCGTCGGACCCGACCCCGCTCCCCACCGCAGTGCCGCCGAGCGGGAGAACGAGGAGACTCCCGGCGACGGCGACGCCGCGCGCCAGGGCTTCATCGAAACGATCCGCCCAGGCGTCGAACACGCGCCCGTAGGTTGTGGGCACCGCGTCCATCAGGTGGGTCCGACCAAGAGTCACGGTGGATCGGTGCTCCCGGGCGAGGCGCCGGAGCTCGGCGACCACCGTTCGAACGGCTGGGACGAGGCGGTCGCGCCACGCAGCGGCCGCAGCGATCCGCAGCGCGGCGGGGATCACGTCGTTGGACGACTGCCCGCGGTTGACGTGATCGTTGGGGTGCACGGGCCGGTGGGCCGCCGGTTCCCCGCCCAGGCGAAGGTTGGCGAGGTGCGCCAGGACCTCGTTCATGTTCATGTTCGTCGAGGTTCCGGAGCCGGTTTGGAAGACGTCGAGGGGAAATTGCTCGCGGTGGCTCCCCGCGGCGACCTCGCCCGCCGCCCCGGCGATGGCCTCGGCCACCTCGGGGGGCACTAAGCCCTGCTTGCCGTTGGCCCGGGCGAACGCCTCCTTGATGCGCGCGAGCGCCGCCAGGAACCCGGGCGGGAGCGTCCACCCGCTGATCGGGAAGTTCTCGACCGCCCGGGCCGTCTGGGCGCCGTACAGCGCGTCCGCGGGCACCTCCATCACACCCAGCGTGTCCCTCTCGGAACGGGTCCCTGAGGACCGGCGCCGTGCCATCTTCGCCACCTCCACCGGCAGCAACGTGGCGCGAGCATAGCGCCCTTCCGGTCGCCGGCGGCGCCTCAGGCCTTCCGCTTCCCGGGATGCGGGAACAGCAGCGACCCCGCGGTCGCCCCTCCGAGGATCAGCGCCACCACCGCGAGGGAGGCCTCGGTGGGGACCTCGACCACATCGGCGAGCAGCATCTTGGCCCCGACCAGAACCAGGATGAGCGCGAGCGCGGGCCGCAGCAGGCGGAGGGAGCGCAGCGCCCCGGCGAGCACGAAGTAGAGGGCGCGCAGGCCGAGGACCGCGAAGATGTTGGACGTGTACACCACGAACGCGTCCCTGCTGACCGCCAGCACCGCCGGCACCGAGTCCACCGCGAACATCACGTCGGTGCTCTCGATCGCCAGCAGCACGAGGAGCAGGGGGGTGAAGCGCCAGCCGCGCCCGGTCCTCACCGCGAAGTGCTCGCCGTGGAACTGCTTCTCGACCGGCAGCAGGCGGCTCGCCCACCGCACCACCACGTTGCGCTCGGGGTGCACCTGCTCGGCCTGGCCGAGGCCCAGCCTCGCCCCGGTCGCCACCAGCAGCAGGCCGAGGATGTACATGACCCAGTGAAAGCGGGCGATCAGCGCCACGCCCGCGAAGATGAAGATCCCGCGGAAGACGATCGCCCCCACGATCCCCCAGAACAGCACCCGGTGCTGGTGCTCCGGGGCCACCCCGAAGTAGGTGAAGAGGGCCAGGAAGACGAACAGGTTGTCGACCGAGAGCGACTCCTCGATGAGGTAGGCCGTGAGGTAGGCGAGCGCACCGTCGTGCCCGCGGACCAGCAAAACGAAGAGCGAGAAGGCGAGGCCCAGCCCGACCCAGACGATGCTCCACAGGAGCGCGCGCCGGGTGCTCTCCCGCCGCGAGTGGCGGTGGAACACCGCGAGGTCGAGCGCCATCAGCGCCACGACCAGTGCACCGAAGACCCACCACCACCACTCGGTCACCGACCCACCTCCACTTCCCCTGACCCTGCCGGGGGCAGGCTCGCGGGGACCGTCAGTACGCCGGGGCGAAGAAAACCGCGTTGGCGAGGAGCATCATCGTCGCGCGGGGGATGCCGCGCGCGGCGGGGTCGTCGGCGAAGGCGACCACCTTGCCGCGCCCGTGCGGCTGCACCATCAGGTACGCCTTGCCGGGAAGCTGCTCCCGCGACGCCTTGAGGACGAACCCGGACTGCACGAGTCGATCCCCCGCCGCGAACACGCCGACGTTGGTGCCCTTGCCGAGCTTGAGCGGCGTGAACACGCGCCGCGAGTAGATCAGCGCGTCGACCGAGGCGCCGGGGAACCCGGCGGCCAGTGGGTTCTCGGTGTCCAGCTCCACCCGCAGGATCGACCCCGGCACCATAGGCGGCTCCTCGCCTCCCGGCCTGGCGGCGTCCTCCGGGTCGGGCGCGCGGGCCGGCGGGGTGGGCTGCGGTTGGGCTGCGGGCTTGCCCTTCTCCGGCGCCGCCTGGCTCCCCGGCCGCTCCTCGAGTTCCGAGGCCAGGAGGCCCACCTTCTCCGCGGTCAGGAACGCCGCGCCGCCGCCGATTCCGATCACGGTCCCGCCCTCGCCCACCCACGAGGCGAGCCGCTTGACCCCCTGCTCGCCCAGCGCCTCCGCGTACGAGCCGCTCCGGCCGCCGGTGTCCGGCAGGATGATCACGTCGAAGCGCGACAGCTCCGCGTGCGCCAGAGCGCTCGTGCGCACCGCGCTGACCGGGTATCCGAAGTAGCGGTCGAGAGCGTACCTCAGGTCGCCGGCGCACAGGGGTGAGGTCGGCGCGTCCCAGGCGAGGGCGACCCGCGGCGGCTTGAGCGGGACGACGCTGTTGGAGCCGAGGTCCACCCCGCGTTCGGCGTAACCGGTGTCGGAGCCGACGAAGCGCACGCCGGTTTCGCGGGCCACCGCGATCAGGCGTTCGCGCAAGTCCGCCCCGTTCGCGGCGCGACGGACCACCAGCGTGCCGCGCTCGAACGCCTGCCCGGCGATCGTGAAGGGCTTGGTGGCGACGCCGACCTTCACCCCCTCACGGAGCAGCCGGGCCAGCGTCCGGACCGAGGCGCCGGCGTCCCAGGGGAGGAGGAACGCCACCTTGCCCTCGCCGGCGACGGTTCCAGTCGGAGGAGGCCCGACCGCGACCCGCTCCAGCGCCACGCCGGCGGGCACCGATGCCAGCGGCTTCGCGGTCGCGCCCCACAGCAGCGGCAGCGACCACGCCGTGATGTCGTAGATCTCGTCGGCCAGCCGCTTGCGGTCGCGCCGCTCCTGCTCCTTCTCGAACGCCTCCCCCATCGACTCGCCGGGCTCCAGAAGCGTGTGCGCCAGCCGTCCCAGCGGCTGGTCCAGGCGCACCAGGAAGCCGCCGGTCGGCACGCCCTCCGCACCCGCCGTCACCCGGAAGACCTCGATCCCCTGGCGGTCGAGCTGCTCGGCCAACTCACGGGCGCGAAGCTCGTCCGTGCCACCGGTGAGCAGGTAGGCGCGCACCTGGCCCCGGCGCCCGTCTGCGACCGCGGCCTCGCGGTACGCGTACCAGGCGCGCACGAACCGCGCCGGGTCCGACGCGACGGTCAGGCACGTCGTGAACGCCGCCAGCAGGTGGTGCTGCACGGCCTCCCTGTACGTCAGCGTGCCGCCCTCCTCGAGGCGCACGACGAGGCCCCGCGCGGAGGCCTGCTCGAACGTCATCCCGACCGCGCCGGTGAACGCCGGCCAGGAGTCACCGTAGCCCGGGTAGAACTCGTCGAAGACCTCGCGGGTCCAGTAGCGGAAGCCGTGCGCATCGAACGCCGCCGCGTTGGCGCGCCCGAGGAGGTCGAGGAGTGGGCCCTCCGCTTCGAGCAGCGGGTTCCGTGGCGGTGCCGGCGGCGCGAAGTAGTACCCGTCCTCGGCGCCCATCTCGTGGAGGTCGGCGACGACGGTCGGGTGGTACGCCAGAATCGCCTTCACCCGGCCCCGCGTCTCGCTCTGGGTGAGCGCGAACCAGTCGCGGTTCAGGTCGAAGAGCTCGTGGGAGACGCGACCGCCGGGCCACTGCTGGACGTGCTCGGCGCTGGCCTCCTCCGCATCGGGGTGCGGGCCCCGCGCCGCGCGGGTGGCCGCGACGAAGCGGGCGCGGCCGTCAGGGTTCTCCATCGGGTCGATCACCACCAACGTGTGACCGAGGATCGCGTCCACCTCCGCGGCGCGGCCGGCGGCCAGGAAGTACGCCAGGGCCAGGCCGGCGTCGCCACCCGAGGCCTCGTCGCCGTGGACCGAGCATTCGATCCAGACGATCGCGGGCAGCGAACGCACAGCCTGATCGAGCTGGGACGCGGGGAAGGTCCGCGGGTCGCCGAGCGCCGCGAAGCGGGCCTGGATCTCGTCGAAGGCCGCAACGTTCTCCGGGGAACCCACGACCAGCAGGACGAGGGGCCTCCCCTCCTCCGACCGCGCGTACTCGAGCAGGCGCACCCGGGCGGGTGCCCCCTCGGCCAGGGCGCGCGCGTAGCGGGCGACCTGCTCGGGGTCGCTGATCTCCTCGCCCCAGCCGAAGCCCAGGACCTTCTCGACCCCCGGCACGCCAGGGTCGAGCGTCGCCCGCGGCAGCACGTCGAATAGGTCGGCGGCGCGGGCCCACCCCGCCGCGAGGAGAACGGCTGCGACTGCCGCCCCGAGCCTTCGTCTCGTCATCCGCCATCCCTCCACATCGGGCCGTCATTGTACGGCGCCCCGCCACCTCCAAACGAACCTCGATCGAATGCTGGTTGCACCTCGGGAATCTCCAGTCAACCGATCCGGTTGACACGCTCACGGTGCCGGGTAGAATGTGGGAAATGGCGTCTCGGTCGCAGCGTTGACAACGCTCCTCCCGGCGCCCGAGTCGAAAGGAGACGGACAGATGCACAGATTCCTGCGCACCTTCGTCATCGCGGCAGTCGCCGCAACCCCGGCGTGGGCGGGTCTCGAGTTCACGGTGGTCACCAAGACCGAGGGCGGGGAAAACGCCAGCATGGGCAACATGGTCATGAACGCGCAGGCCGAAGGAGGCCAGGCCCGCATGGAGTTCGTCGAAACCAACAACCCGATGTTCCGACAGGGGTCGTACCTGCTGGTGAACGCCAAGGGCGAGATGACGATCGTTGACCCCGAGAACAAGACGTACGCGAAGCTCGACCTCGCCGCGATGATGGAGGGGATGGGCGGCGCGATGGACGCCATGGCCAAGGCCGGTTTCAAGTTGGAGTTCAAGGACCCCAAGGTCGAGAAGCTGCTCGAGGAGCCGGGCGGGGAGATCCTGGGCTACCCGACGACCCACTACCGCTGGCACACGACGTACACAACCGTGATGCACATACCGATCATGGGAGCCAAGACGATGAGCGGGGATTCCGTCGAGGACGTCTGGAGCACCACCGCGATTGGCCTGCCTGCCCAGACCGAAAAGGCGTTCCAGTCGATGGGCCAGAACCAGTTCTCGGGCGAGATGAAGAAGATGATCGACGCCGCCAAGGTCACGATGACGGGGTTCCAGCTCAAGCGCGTGGTGGTCACGAAAGGCCAGGGGGGCAAGGGGTCCCAGACCACCACGACCGAGGTCACCAAGTTGCAGAAGGCAAACATCCCCGCCACGAGGTTCGAGATTCCCGCGGGATACACTGAGACCGACCTGATGCAGCCGCAAAAGGGGCCGGCAATGCCCGACCTTAAGGAGCAGTAGGAACGACCAGAGGACTCCCGGGGGTAGGGTCCGACAATGCGATCTCCAAGGCTTCTGCTGGCAGTGGTGTCGACGATGGTCCTGGCGCTGGCAGCGCTCGCCGCCGAGCCTGGCGACGACGCGCTCAACAAGCTCCTCGCCGACGGAACGCTGGCAAAGTCGCGAAACCCGGTGCCGGCGAACTTCCTGGTCAACGAGGGGGAGCGGCACCTGACCGCCGACCAGCGAGCCGCCGCTCTCGAACAGCTCCGGGCCGGGCTCAAGTCGCAGGTCAACATCATGCGGCTCATCGGGGAGCAGACCTCCGGGGCGATGAACGGCGAAGAGGTGCAGAAGCAGATGGACTACGCCAAGAAGAACATGGGCGCCGGCTCGATGGTGAAGAGCATGCTGGGCTTCGGGCCGCGCCCGCCTGACGTGAATCAGCAGAAGATGCAGAACGAGGTCAAGCAGGCAATGATCGACCCATGGGTGCGCGGGATCGAGGCCGCCCACGCCCTGGTGAAGGCCGGCGATGCCCAGGCGGCCGGCCACTTCTACTACAACTGCCTTCAGTACCTGCAGTCCGACTGGGTCCCGTCCGCGTGCGTGGACGGCATCGTGGACATGGGCCCGCGCCGCGCCAACCTGCTGCTGACCTGGATGCTCGACAACGCCGACACGGTCTCGGTCGCGTCGAGCGGCTTCGCCCCCCCTCCCCCCGCTCCGAAGCACGGCAAGGCGGAACCGCCCGCCGCCGTCGTCGAGCTTCGGGTCGCCGCGCTGGAGGGTCTCGGCGCGCTCGCCGCCCCGGGCGGGCTCGAGGGTGACGCCCGAGAAACCGCGATGAGCAAGGTCCTTTCCTACGCGTCCGGCAAGGACAACGAGCCCTACCTCAAGGGCGCCGCGCTCGGGCTCGGCCGCTCCCGCGACCCGCGGGGGTTGGAGCCGTTGCGGCAGATCGCCAAGGATTCCCGCAAGGATGTGCGCTTCGCGGCCTGGCGCGGCCTGGCTGTCGCCTTCCATGACGAGACTGCCATCAAGGCGCTGCACTCGGAGCTCTCCTCCGGCGATCTCCAGGAGGAGCTCGAGGCCGCTCAGATCCTGTTCGAGATCGGCGACGACACGGCGCTCGACTGGGCCGTTGAGACGATCGGACACCGGCGCACCAGTGACGCGAAGCAGGCCGATATCCGGCCGCAGGTGGTCCGCAGTCTGGTCGCGCTTGGCGGCGACAAGGCGCGGCCCACGCTCGAGCGGGCGCTCAAGGCCGGCACGGGCAACGACTGGCTCGAGGCGTGGGTGCGGGTCGCACTGTTCGAGCTCGGCGATGAGAGCCAGTTCGAAGCGGTCCAGGCGGCGCTCGACAAGGAGGACTGGTCGCTCGACCCGCGCGGTTTCGGCTCGATCTGGCGCGCAATCAAACCACTTCTGTACGCGGCGGCGCAGACCGTGCTGAGCGGCGGAGCCGCGGCGCCGAGCGCGTTCCAGCAGGTTCAACGGGCGGTCCAGCTGATCGGGAACTTCGCCGAAGGGGAGCGCGGCCGATACCTTGCCAACGCGGACGCGCGCAAGGCCGCGACGGCGCAGCTGCGCTGGCAGACTGCGGACGCCCTGGCGGTCGCGCACCCACCCGGCGCCGCGGCCGTGCTCCGCCGCCTGTTGGATGACGAGGTCCCCGCCGTCCGTCTTTCCGCGGCCAGGGCGCTCGCGTCGCTCGACTCGCCGGACGCCCTCGACGGGATCATCGTCGCGTTCGGCAAGGACTTCGGCGACGAAAGTGGGATTTCCCGGACCGCCGAGGTGCGTGCCGCGCTCCTGCGGGCCGTGTTGATCCGCTTCCCTGAGGACCCGCGGACCAGGAAGCTCCTCGACGCAGCCGCGGCGGACGCGGACCCAGGGGTCCAGTTCATCGCTCTGGCGGGTCTCAGGCCCGCCGCGTAGCGGCCGCCAACCAGGCGCCTTCCGTCAGTAGGCCGGGCTCAAGGCACGGATGGGCTCGGGGGGACGATGCAAGAGGCTGGCAGGATTCTGCTGATCGCCGGAGGGGTTCTCGCTCTCGTCGGCGCGGCGCTCGTCGTGGCGGGGCGGTTGGGACTTGGGCGCCTCCCGGGGGACATCCTGATCCGACGCCCGCATGTGACGATCTACGTTCCCATCGTCACATCGCTTCTCCTGTCGCTGCTGCTGACCGCGCTCCTGCGCCTGCTGCGGCGCTGACCCCGGCGGCGGAACGCGGGCACCGGGGAGGAGCCACTTGGGGTCAGCCGCGCGCATGGTCGCGCGCGACCCGGGGTGAGGGCGCCTCCTCCCCGTAACACGGGGGACTCGGCTTACACGTTGACGACCTGACGGATCTCCGGGACGCGGTGCTTGAGGCGCTCCTCGACGAAGCCCACCAGGGTCATCATCGCCATCGGGCAGCCGCCGCACGCCCCGAGCAGGCGGACGCGGACAACCCCGTCCTCGATGCCGACCAGCTCGACGTCGCCGCCGTCGCTGCGCAGCGCCGGCCGCAGCTCCTCCAGCGCGTCCTGCACCTGTCTTTCCAGCAC
>Ga0316628_100002153_pt1 | contig 14410 bp, 10 predicted proteins | sample OWC_Aug_M2_C1_D5_FD_207648 | JGI IMG/M metagenome (GOLD analysis project Ga0316628, IMG submission 207648) | Wetland soil microbial communities from Old Woman Creek delta, Ohio, United States - OWC_Aug_M2_C1_D5_C | ecosystem: Environmental > Terrestrial > Soil > Wetlands | place: USA: Ohio... | reverse complement strand
GAGAAGGTGAACAGCGCCCCGCACGAGAGCTGGATGGTGACGCTCAAGCTGAGCGACCCGGCCGAACTCGACAACCTTCTGGATGCAACCCAGTACACAGAGCTGGCCAAGTGACTCACCGTTACATTCCCAACACGGGCGACGATATCCGGCGGATGCTCGACGCCATCGGCGTTTCCTCCGTGGACGATCTCTTCGCCCCGGTGCCGGCCGACGTCCGGCTGCGCCGCGACCTGAAGATCCCCGCGGCGATGTCCGAGCCGGACCTGATGAAGCACCTGCAGGATCTTGCCTGCGAGAACGCGGACTGCGGCCGCGCGGCCGTCTTTCTCGGCGGCGGCATCTACCGCCATTTCGCGCCCAGCTTCATCGATCAGCTCCTGCTGCGCTCCGAGTTCTACACCGCCTACACCCCGTACCAGCCAGAGATCGCGCAGGGCACGCTGCAGGCGATCTTCGAATTCCAGACGATGGTGTGCCAGCTGACGCGCATGGATCTGGCGAACGCGTCGATGTACGACGGCAGTACCGCGATGACCGAGGCGGCGCTGATGGCGACACGGCTCACGCGCCGCGACCGCGTCGTCGTCGCGCGCAACGTGCACCCGCAGTATCGCCAGGTGCTGGCCACCTACACCCAGAACCTCGGAGTCACCATCGTGGAGGTCGGGTTCACGGGCGAGGGGGGCGTGGACCTGCAGGCGCTCGCCCGCCTCGCCGATGGGGCAGCGGCGATCGTCTTCCAGTACCCGAACTACTTCGGTGTCGTCGAGGACCCGCGGCCGATCGTGGAGGTCGCGCATCGCGCGGGCGCCCTCGCGGTCGCAACCGTGACCGAGCCTCTCGCGCTGGCGCTGCTGCAGCCGCCGGGCGCGTTCGGCGTGGACATCGTCGCCGCCGAGTTGCAGTCGTTCGGCATCCCGCCGAGCTACGGCGGACCCTACTGCGGGGTGATCGCGGCGACCGAGAAGTGCATGCGCCAGATGCCCGGGCGCCTGGTCGGCATGGCGAAGGACACCGAGGGCCGGGACGGGTTCGTGTTGACGCTGAGCACGCGCGAACAGCACATCCGCCGCGAGAAGGCCACGTCGAACATCTGCACCAATTCGGGGCTGATGGCGCTCTGCGCCGCGATGTTCATGGCGAGCTACGGCAAACGGGGACTGCCCGCCCTGGCGCGGCTGAACTTCGACAAGGCGCACCATGCCGCGGGCACCATCGCTGCCGCAGCTTCCGCGTCCGGCGTGCGCCCGCGCTTCGGTGCGCCGTTCTTCAACGAGTTCGTGCTCGGCGGGTTCGGCGACGCCTTCCAGGTGCAGAAGGGGTTGCTCGAAGACGGGTTCATGGCCGGCGTGCCGCTCGGTCGCGACTACCCGGAATTGGCCGACGCGATGCTGTTATGCGTCACCGAGATGAACCCGGCCGGGCAGATCGACGGCCTGGCGTCCGCGATCGCGAAGCGGGCCGCGCTCGCAAGCACGTAGCGCCTGGCGCGTGCACATGGCACGCCCCATGTGGCACCTTGCACTTGGCACGAGCACCTTGCGCCTGGCACGCAGCACCTAGCACTTATCTTGAGTGACCAATGACAGACCCACGCGACCGGTTGATATTCGAGAAGAGCCACGAGGGACGACGCGCCTACTCGGTTCCCGCGCAGGACGTGCCGGCGACGCCGATGACGGGATCCCTGCCCGCCGATCTCGTGCGCGAGGAGATCGAGGATTTCCCGGAGCTGAGCGAGAACAACCTCGTGCGCCATTTCACGCGGTTGTCGACCTGGAACTACGGCGTGGACACCGGGATGTACCCGCTCGGCTCGTGCACGATGAAGTACAACCCGAAGGTCAACGAGGCGGCCGCCCGCCTGCCGGGGTTCGGGGAGCTGCATCCGCTGGCCCCGGAGTGCGCGGCCCAGGGCGCGCTGCAGGTCATGTACGAGTTGCAGGGCCTGCTGGGCGAGATCACCGGGCTGCCCTCCGTGACGCTCCAGCCGGCGGCCGGAGCGCACGGCGAGCTGACGGGCATGATGATGATCCGCAAGCGCCTCGAGGACCGGGACGGCCGGCCGCGCTCGCTGGTGCTGATTCCCGACTCGGCGCACGGCACCAACCCGTCGAGCGCGCACTTCTGCGGCTACGACGTGCGCGAAATCCGGTCCGGCCCGCAGGGAAACGTGTCCACCGACGCCCTGTCCGAAGCGATGACCGAGGACGTGGCCGCCCTGATGCTCACCAACCCGAACACGCTCGGCATGTTCGAGGACGAGATCGTGAAGGCAGCGGGCATCGTGCACGCGAAGGGCGGCTTGGTCTACTGCGACGGCGCGAACATGAACGCGCTGGTGGGCAAGGCCCGGCCGGGTGATTTCGGCGTGGACGTGATGCACCTGAACCTGCACAAGACCTTCTCGACGCCGCACGGCGGCGGCGGTCCAGGGTCGGGCCCGGTGGTCTCGACGCGCGAGATGTACCCGTACCTGCCGGCGCCCGTCGTGGTGAAGGAAGGGGACGCGTTCCGGCTGGATTCCGACCGCCCGAAGTCAATCGGGCGGGTGAAGGCGTTCCAGGGCAATTTCGGCATGCTCGTCCGCGCCTACGCGTACATCCGTGCGCTCGGCCCGGATGGCTTGCGCGCGACCGCCGAGAACGCCGTGCTCAACGCGAACTACGTTCGCGTGAAGCTGCGCCGCCGCTACGACGTGCCGTACGACCGCGTCAACATGCACGAGGTCGTGCTGTCCGATCACCGCCAGAACGCGCACGACGTCACGACGCTCGACATCGCGAAGCGGCTGATCGACTTCGGCTTCCATCCGCCGACGATCTACTTCCCGCTGGTCGTGCACGGCGCCATCATGGTGGAGCCGACCGAGAGCGAAGGCGTCGACGAGCTCGATCGCTTCGTGGACGCGATGCTGGCCATCGCCGACGAAGCCGAGCGCGATCCCGACCTGCTGAAGCGAGCGCCGACGACGACGCGGCGGAGCCGGTTCGACGAAGCGGCTGCCGCGCGCAAACCGGTGCTGCGCTGGAAAAAGGCGTAGGGCTTCTCGGGCTTCAGGGTCCAGGCCCAGGGGCTCGAGGTCGGAAGGGGGCCGGCGCGAGTCATTCGCGCCGGCCCTTCGTCTTTCTACTGGCTGATGATCTCTCTGACCTTCGCCCGGTAGGCTTCGAGCAGGCGCCGCGTCACCGGCCCCGGCCGGCCGTCGCCAATCCGGCGGTCGTCCACCTGCACGATCGGCACGACTTCCTGCGTCGAGCTCGTCAGGAAGGCCTCGTCGGCGCCGAACAGATCCGCGTCGTAGAGCACCCGTTGCTCGACCGGGACTCCGGCGCCCGGGCAGAGTTCGAACACGAACCCGCGCGTGATGCCCGAGAGCAGCCCCGCCTCGATCGGCGGCGTCCACAACGTCCCGTGCTTCACGACGAACAGGTTCGCGATCGAGCACTCGGCGATCTCGCCCCGGTAGTTGCGCAGGACGGCATCGAACGCCCCGCGGCGGAAGGCTTCCTGGGCCGCGAGCGCGTTGTTCAGCAGGTTGTTCGACTTGATCAGGGGGTTGATCGAGCAGGGATGATTGCGGACGACCGACGCGATGACGACCTTCACGCCGCGCTCGTACACGTCCGGGGCCAGGCCGACGAGCGGCTTCACGATGATGACGAGCGAGGGCTGCCGGCAGGACGAGGGATCGTAGCTGATTTCGCCGGCGCCTCGCGTGACGAGCATCCGCACGTACACGTCGGCGACGCCGCGGTTGTCCGGATGGTCGAAGAACACCTCGGCCGTCTCCCGCAGTCGCTCGCCGAGCTCCGCATCCGAGTAGGGGACCTCCAGGGCGATCATCTGCGCGGATTGTCGCAGGCGCTGCAGGTGGCGATCGAAGAGGAATGGCTTGCGATCGTAGGTGCGGACCACCTCGTACACCCCTTCACCGTACAGGAACCCGTGGTCGAGGACGGAGATGACCGCATCCTGCTCGCCACCGATTCGGCCGTTGACATAGACAACGATCGCCATGGGAACGCCTCCTGGACGCCTGCCTGGCCGCGCCTTCCGCAGCGGCACGCCACGGCGCGGCCCCGCGCGGGCCGCCTGGTCCTTTTCGACCCGCGCAGGGTAACTCGTATAGTATGGTGTTCGCAACGATCATGAGAATCCTCAACGCCAGCCAGATGCGCGCGGCCGACCGGCGCACGATCGAAGAAATCGGCATACCCTCGCTGGTCCTGATGGAAAACGCCGGGCGCCAGGTGGTCGGTGCGATCGAGGCGCATTTCGAGGACCTGGACGACCGCCGCGTGGCGGTCCTGTCGGGGCGCGGCAACAACGGCGGCGACGGCTTCGTCATCGCGCGCACGCTGCTGAACCGCGGCGTCGACGTGACCGTGTTCGTCATCGGCTCGCTGGACGACATCAAGGGCGACGCCCGGGTCAACCTCGAGGTGCTGGGCAAGCTGGGCCTGTCGGTCGTGGAGATCGCGAACGAACAGGAGTGGGAACTGCACTCGTCCGAGGTGAGCGGCGCCGACCTCATCGTCGATGCCATGTTCGGCACCGGCCTGAAGACGCCGATCGCCGGCACGCTGGAAACGATCGTGGCCGACATCAACGAGATGGGGATCCCGGTCGTCTCGGTGGACCTGCCGAGCGGCATGTCCGCCGACACGCACCAGCTGATTGGCGATTGCCTGCAGGCATCGCTCACCGTGACGCTCGGTGCCCCGAAGCTCCCCCTGGTGCTGCCGCCTGCCTCCGCGCGCGCGGGCGAACTCGTCGTGGCCGACATCGGCATCCCGCCGGAAGTGATCGACGAGGTGGAGGGCCCCCGCATCGAGATCATCACGCCAGACCCGCTTCGCGAACACGTGCGGCCGCGGGCAGCCGACGCGCACAAGGGCGACTTCGGTCACGTCCTCGTCCTCGCCGGGTCGAGAGGCAAGAGTGGAGCGGCCCACCTGGCGGCGATGGGCGCGTTGCGGGCGGGGGCCGGGCTCGTCACCGTGGCGACGCCGCGATCCGTCCAGCCGATCGTCGCCGCCCTTGCGCCCGAGTACATGAGCGAAGCGCTGGAGGAGACGAGGGAGGGCCGAATCGACCCCGCCACGATCGAGCGTGTACTGGCCATGCAGCGCGACGTCATCGCCGTCGGCCCGGGGATCGGCCTCGACTCGGGGACGCGCGAGTTCATGTGGGCGCTGCTCGAGCGCGCCACCGTCCCGCTCGTCGTCGACGCGGACGGCCTCAACGCGTTCGACGCCGATCCAGGCCGCCTTTCGGCGCGCGACGGGCAGACCGTCGTCGTCACGCCGCACCCGGGTGAACTGGCCCGCCTGCTCGGTATCTCCGCGTCGGACGTCCAGGCGAACCGGCTGGAATCGGCCGTCAACTTCGCCACGACTCATCGCCTGTACGTGATCCTGAAGGGGAGCCGCACGATCGTCGCGACCCCTGACGGCGCGGCCTCCATCAACCTGACCGGCAACCCGGGCATGGCGACCGGCGGAACGGGAGACGTGCTCACGGGCATGATCGCGGGATGGCTGACGCAGTTGATGGACGCCGATGCGGCCTGTCGGCTCGCTGTGTACCTGCACGGCCTGGCCGGCGACCTCGCCGAGGCGGACGTCGGCGAGGTGTCGATGACCGCGGTCGATCTGCTCGACCACATCGGTGACGCCGTCCTCGAGTTGTCCGCGCGCAAGCGCCCGACGGCCAACAGGCAGTAGCTTGTCCGCGCTCGAAAAGGCCGTCACTCGCTCGGAAGACGAGACCATCGAATTCGCCCGCGCGTTCGCCGCGCGCGTGCGTCCGGGCTGCGTCGTCCTGCTCAGCGGCGAACTGGGCGCCGGCAAGACGACGTTCGTCCGGGGACTCGCGCTCGGTCTCGGTCTCGACCCGGACGCGGTCAGCAGCCCGACCTTCACCCTCATCCAGGAATACCGCGGCCGCCCGTCCCTGTATCACGTCGACCTGTACCGCCTGGGCGGTGCGGAAGCCGAAGATCTCGGGCTGGAGGAGTTGACCGCGGGAGACGCGGTCGTCGCCATCGAGTGGCCGGAGAAACTGCTGGAAACGCCGCCAGGCGCGCTGCTGGTCACGATCGCGGACAGGGGAGGGAACGTGCGGGAAATAACCGTGACAGAGACTGACCTTAGGCCTTAGAGTCTTGGCCTTTGGCGGCTGAAGTCCACGGTCCCGGGCTGAGGGCTGAGGCCCGAGGTCCAAGGCCCTGCGAGGATCTAACTCCCTTCCGACCGATAGTTCGGCGCTTCCTTGGTGATAATCACGTCGTGCACGTGGCTCTCTCGGACGCCAGCCGGCGTGATGCGAATCAGGCGGGCCTCCTGCTGGAGCTGCGGGATGGTGGCACAGCCGCAATAACCCATTCCCGCGCGGAGGCCGCCGACCAGCTGGTGAACCATGGCGGCCACGCTGCCTTTGTGCGCCACGCGGCCCTCGATCCCCTCGGGCACGAGCTTGTCGCCCTTTTCCGATGACTCGCCGTTTTCCAGCGTTTCCAGGTCGAACTCGTCCTGGAAGTACCGATCGCGGCTGCCCCGGCGCATGGCCCCGATCGACCCCATGCCGCGGTATTCCTTGAAGCTGCGGCCCTGGTAGAGGATCATCTCGCCCGGGCTCTCGTCGGTGCCGGCGAACAGGCTCCCAATCATCGTGCAACTGGCGCCCACCGCGATGGCCTTCGTGATGTCGCCCGAGTAGCGGATGCCGCCGTCCGCGATGACCGGCACGTCGTGGCGAGCGCCTGCCCGCGCGCAGTCCATGATGGCGGTGATCATCGGGACGCCGATTCCCGCGATCACGCGCGTCGTGCAAATCGACCCGGCGCCGATTCCCACTTTCACCGCGTCCACGCCGCGCCGGATCAGGTCCTCGGTCCCTTCCTCGGTCGCCACGTTGCCGGCGACGAGGTCCGTGTCCGGGAAACGGCGCCGCATTTCCTTCACCATGTCGAGCACGCGCTGCGAGTGTCCGTGCGCCGTGTCCACGACGAGCACGTCCACGTGGGCCGCGACCAGCGCTTCGGCCCGCTCGATCGCATCCTTGCCCACGCCCACCGCCGCGCCCACGCGCAACCTGCCGAGCGTGTCCTTGCACGCGTTCGGGTACTTGATGAGCTTCTGGATGTCCTTGACCGTCAACAGCCCCTTCAGCATGTAGTGCTGATCGACGACCAGGAGTTTCTCGATCTTGTGCTCGTGCAGGATCTGCTTGGCCTGTTCCAGCGTGGTGCCGACCGGCACGGTGACGAGGTTCTCGTGGGTCATGACCTCGCGGATCGGGCGGTCCACGTTGGTCTCGAAGCGCAGGTCCCGGTTCGTCAGGATGCCGACCAGGTGTCCCTCCTTGCTCCCGTCCTCGGTGATCGGCACCCCCGAGATCCGGTACTTCTTCATGAGGGCCAGCGCCTCGTAGATGCGGTTGTCGGGCGAGAGGGTGATCGGGTTGACGATCATCCCGCTCTCGGACCGCTTCACGCGATCGACCTCCGAGGCCTGCTCCTCAACCGACAGGTTCTTGTGGACGACGCCGAGGCCGCCGTGCTGCGCCATCGCGATGGCCAGGCGCGATTCGGTCACCGTGTCCATGGCCGCGCTGACGAGCGGCACGTTCAGGCGGATGTTGCGGGTGAAGCGTGTGGTGACGTCCACGTGGGTGGGCAGCACCTTCGAGTGGCGCGGCACGAGCAGCACGTCGTCGAACGTGAGGGCCGTCGCCAGGCCGTTTTCCACCTGCACGACCGACGGCATCTCGGGCTTGAGATCCATCTGAGCCTCTTAAAGGGATCAGCCTGATCCCTACAGCGTGTCACTGGACCGCCGGTCGATCAAGCGGCGGCGCCGTGACACTTCTTGTACTTCTTCCCGCTCCCGCACGGGCACGGGTCGTTTCGGCCGACCTTGGGCTGATCGTGCCTGACCGTCTTGACCACGTCATCGCCGCCGGTCCGCGCGGGCTGACGCCTGGCTCCTCCGCCCGTTCCGGGTGCCGCGGCGAACACGGAGGCCGCCTCGTTCGGCGCGTTCAACACCATGGGCGCCGACCGGCGAGGAGCGGGCCGGCGGCCGGGCGCCGCCTCTTCGCCGGACACCGGGCGCAGCAGCCACAGGTAGCGCACGGTCTCCTCGTCCACGCGCGCCTTCATGTCCTGGAACAGAGTGTAGCTCTCGCGCTTGTACTCGACGAGCGGGTCGCGCTGGCCGTAGCCCCGCAGGCCGATGCCTTCCTTCAGGTGATCGAGGCTGTACAGGTGATCCTTCCACTGCACGTCCACGATCTGCAGCATGAGGTCACGCTCGATGCGCCGCATCAGATCAGGACCGATCACCTGCTCCTTGGCTTCGTAGCGATCCTTGACCCGTTCCCACAGCCCGTCCCGGATCTCGTCCGCGGTCTTGCCGGCAAACGGTGCCTTGTCGAAGTCAGCCTGCTCCAGGCCGAACACCCGCGCGGCGTCACGCTTCAGCGCCTCCAGGTCCCACTCGGTCGCCTCGTTGCCCGGCAGGTGCTTGTCGATCTGCTCGTCCAGCAGGTCCTCCGCGAGGCCCGTCAGGTAGTCGTGCAGGCCGACGACCTCGTTCTCGTCGATGTGCACCCGGCCCTCGAGCAGTTCGCGTCGCAGCGTGTAGATGCTCTCGCGCTGCTTGTTCATCACGTCGTCGTATTCGAGCAGGTGTTTGCGGATCGAGAAGTTCTGCGCCTCGACCTGCTTCTGCGCGCGCTCGATCGCCTTCGTGACCATGCGGTGCTCGATGGGGACGCCCTCCTCCATCCCGAGGCGCTGCATGAGGCCGGCGATGCGGTCGGAGCCGAAGATCCGCATCAGGTCGTCCTCGAGGGACAGGTAGAACCGCGACGAGCCCGGGTCGCCCTGGCGCCCGGCGCGGCCGCGCAACTGGTTGTCGATGCGGCGCGCCTCGTGACGCTCGGTGCCGATGATGTGCAGGCCGTCGATCGACACCACGTCGGTGTGTTCGCCGTCGGTCAGGTTCTTGAAGTAGCCGAAGATCCGGTCCCAGTCGCCGCGCGGAACGCGGTAGAAGCTGTCGAGGTGGAAGAAGTAGACGAACTCCTCGTCGTCCACGAAGCGTTCTTCGCCCGTCGGCAGCTGGTCCGCGACCTCCTCGGCGAGACTCTGCTGCCGGGCCATGAACTCGGGGTTCCCGCCGAGCAGGATGTCCGTGCCGCGACCGGCCATGTTCGTCGCGATCGTCAGCGCGCCCTTGCGTCCCGCCTGGGCGACGATCTCGGCTTCCTGCGCGTGGTACTTCGCGTTCAGCACGACGTGCTTGACCCCGCGCCGCTTCAGCATGCCGGACAGGCGCTCGGACTTCTCGATTGAGACGGTGCCCACGAGCACCGGGCGCCCGACCTTCTGCTTCTCGGTGATGTCGGCGACGATCGCTTCGTACTTTTCCTTCTCGGTCCGGTAGACGCTATCCGGCTCTTCCTGGCGGCGCAGCGGCTTGTTCGGCGGGATCACCACGACGTCGAGGCCGTAGATCTTGTCGAATTCCTCGGCCTCGGTCTCGGCCGTCCCGGTCATGCCGGAGAGCTTCTTGTACTTCCGGAAGTAGTTCTGGAAGGTGATGGTGGCGAGCGTCTGGTTCTCGCGCTCGATCTTGACGTGTTCCTTCGCTTCGACCGCCTGGTGCAGCCCGTCGCTCCACCGGCGGCCCGGCATCAACCGCCCCGTGAACTCGTCGACGATGACCACCTGCCCGTCCTTGAGCATGTAGTCCACGTCACGCTTGAAGATCGTATGCGCCCGCAGCGCCTGATCGACGTGGTGCTTGATGTGCGCGTTCTCGAGATCGTAGATGTGCCCGCCGCTCAGCCGCGACTTCAGCATCTGCTCGGCCTTGGCCATTCCGCTCTCGGTCAGCGTGGCGGTCTTGTGCTTCTCGTCGACGATGTAGTCGCCGGTCGCCTCGAGCTGCTCGCGTTCTTCGGCTTTCGCGTCCGCGTGGATCACGGCGCCGGGCTTCAGGCGCGGGATGATGCGGTCCACCTCGTAGTACAGGTCCGTGGACTCCTCGGCCGGGCCCGAGATGATCAGCGGGGTGCGCGCCTCGTCGATCAGGATGCTGTCCACTTCGTCCACGATCGCGAAGCGGTGACCGCGCTGCACGTAGTGCGCGAGCTCGAACTTCATGTTGTCGCGCAGGTAGTCGAAGCCGAACTCGTTGTTGGTGCCGTAGGTGATGTCGCACCCGTAGGCGACCTGCCGCTCCGCGTCGTTCAGGTCGTGCTGGATGACGCCGACGCTCATGCCGAGAAAGCGGTAGATGCGGCCCATCCACTCCGAGTCGCGCCGCGCCAGATAGTCGTTCACGGTGACCACGTGAACGCCTTTGCGTTCGAGCGCGTTGAGGTAGGCCGGCAAGGTGGCAACGAGCGTCTTGCCTTCGCCGGTTTTCATCTCGGCGATGCGGCCGCGGTGCAGCTCGACGCCGCCAATCAGCTGCACGTCGAAGTGCCGCATGTTCAGGGTTCGCCAGGCCGCCTCGCGCACGACGCCGAACGCCTCGGCCATCAGATCGTCGAGGGACTGGCCGCGGTCGACGCGCTCGAGGAATTCCTTCGTCTTCGCGCGCAGCGCCTCGTCGGAGAGCGCGCTGATCTGCGCCTCGAGGTCATTGACGTGCGCGACAAACGGCAGGAGGCTCTTGAGCTCTTTGCGCACCCAGCGCAGGCGCCAGCTCTGCGGGCCGATGGCTTTCTGCAGGAAATCAAGCATTCGTGAGGGTCGTCCAGGGCAACCCGCGGCCTGCCCGGCGCGGCGCCGGCGGCGGCGCATCGGGCGGGCGTGCGAAAAGACTGTTCGATTGTACGAAGGGCTTCAGGCCAGCGTCAAGGAACGGGCCGCGTGCACACGGTTGCGTACCGGGGGCGCGGAGATGGGGGAGAATGGAAGCCGGTGCGGCCGGGGCGTGACGGCTCAGCGAGGCAGGAGGAACTGGATCGGGTCGACGAGCTGGCCGTTCACCAGGACTTCGTAGTGCAGGTGCGGACCCGTCGCGCGGCCGGTAGCGCCAACGTAGCCGATGACCGCCGCGCGCTCGATCCTGTCGCCAGGTCTGACCGCGAAGCCGGACAGGTGCGCGTAGCGCGTCTTCAGGCCGAAGCCATGGTCGAGAACGATCATGTTTCCGTACGCGCCGTTGTAGGACGCGGACTCCACGGTTCCCGCCGCGGTCGCAAACACCGGCTGGCCCTTGTCGGTGGACAGGTCGATGCCCGTGTGGAATTCCTCGTTCCCGGTGAAGGGGTCCTCTCGTCGGCCGAACCGCGCAGAGAACCAGCCGTGAGTCGGCCAGATGCTCGGGGTAGCTGCCGCGAGCGCGGTCCTTCCCTCCACGTCCGTGCGTGCCAGCTCCAGCCGATCTTCCAGCCGGCGAAGCAGCTCGCGCAAGACGCCGAACGTATCGTCGGGGCCGAGCAGCGCGGGATAGAAAGGCGTCCTGACCGCGGTCCGGTCCGTTGTCCCGCCGACCGCCTGGTTGCGAACCCGGCTGGGCAGCCCGGAGATCACCTTGGCCAGATCGGGATCCAGGACGGAGCGCTTGCCGAGCTCGTTGATCGTCTCCTGCAGCGCGGTGATTTGACCGGTGAGATCCGCAGTCGCCTGGCGGAAGCTCGCGTTCTCGATCTCGGCCGCCTTCGCCGCCTCGCGCAGGGTTCTCATCTCGACCCTCGCGCTCCACCGGACGCCGAGGCCGAAGAGCACCGGCGCGAGGAAGAGCAGGCCGAGGCCGGCAAGCCACGGCCGCGGCCGGATCGTGAAGCGGCGGATCACTCCCGTGGCGTGGTTTTCGACGACGATGCTGTAGCGCTTCGGCTTCACTGCCCCTGATTCGGTTGGTCGGATTGACGGACTGATCGGCCCGGGGCCCGCAACTGCGGCAGAGGGCCGAAATCTAGCACACGAGTCGCCGCGCAGGAAGAAAAAAGTCAGCAGGGCGAACATACGGTGAACATCGCAATCGACGCCTCGTTCCGTTTCTACGGCGACCTGAACGACTTCCTGCCGGCCGACCGCCGCTATCGCGCGTTCGTTCACCGCGTGGACCCGCGAGGATCAATAAAGGATGTGATCGAATCGATTGGCGTCCCGCATCCGGAAATCGATCTCATCGTCGTCGACGGCCGGCCGGTCGACTTTTCCTATCGACCGCGCCCCGGCGACCGCATCGCGGTGTACCCGTTGTTCCGCAAGCTCGACACCGCGGCGCTCTCGCTGGTTCGTCCGCCGCCCCTCGACGTGCTGCGGTTCGTGCTCGACGCGCATCTTGGCCGGCTGACCGCGTACTTGCGCCTCGTCGGTCTCGACTGCCTCTACTCGCGCGAGTGGGACGACGAACGGCTGGCGGCGCTGTCGCACGCCGAGAAACGCGTTCTCCTGTCGCGCGACGTCGCCCTGCTGAAGCGCACCCTCGTGGCGCACGGCTACTTCGTGCGGAACACGGATCCCCGCGGCCAGCTGGCCGAAGTCGCCGCGCGTTTCCCGCTCCACCGGTGGGCGCGCCCCTTCTCGCGGTGCGTGCGCTGCAACACGCCGCTCGGAGCGGTAGACAAACAGGCCGTGGTCGACCAGCTGCCGCCACGGACCCGTCAACATTTCAACGAGTTCCACCAATGCCCCGGCTGCGGGAGGGTGTACTGGAAGGGAGGGCACTTCAGGAGGATGGAGGGACTCGTACGGTCAGTAGTGAGTAGCGGATTGTGCGTAGCGAGTAGTCAGGACAACGCCAGCATCGACTGAATGTAGCCTTCCAGCATCCGGCCGATTTCCTCCGCACGCTCCAATAACCCGTCCACGTCGCCGTAGTGGAGGTCCCTGCCCAGCATCAGGCAGTATTCGGCCTCGTCGAGTGACGTTTGGGCGATGTTGTAGTAGTGCGCCTTGTCGTTCCTGCTCCGCCGCCTGAATCCTTCAGTGAAATTCATGGGGACAGAGGCGGCCGCCCGGCGAAGCTGACTCGTCAGGCCATATCGTTCGTGCCGTGGCCAGGTCTCCGTGAATCTGTACACCGCCAGCACCCACTCGTGAGCTTTCTTCCAGACGTCGACGTCCCGGAAACGCTTTGAACGAGATCGGCGCTCGCCCACGGCTGCATTCCTCCTACTCGCTATTCATTACTCGCTACTCACTACTTCATTCGATCAGCCTGTACTGAAGCGCCTCGGCGATGTCGCAGGCACGCACCAGGTCGGAGCCCGCCAGGTCCGCGAGCGTGCGGGCGACCTTCAGGACGCGGTCATAGCCCCGCGCGCTGAGGTTGAGGTTGCGGATGGCCGCCTCGAGAATGCGCGCGCCCTCTTCGTCGGGCCTGGCGTGGCGCCAGGCGGCGCGGCCGTGCATCTCGGCGTTGACGCGGATCCGGCGCCCGGCGAATCGGGTCGATTGCCTGGCGCGCGCTCGAACGACCCTGTCGCGAATCGCGGCGGAGGGTTCCGACTCCGGCGCCCGGGTGAGGTCGGCGACGGGGAGCGAGGGCGCGTCGACGATCAGGTCGATCCGATCGCGCAGCGGGCCCGAGATCCGGTTCCGATAGCGCTGAATGTCGGCGGGGGTGCAGCGACAGAGCCGCACCGGGTCGCCCAGGAAGCCGCACGGACACGGGTTCATCGCGGCGACCAGCATGAAGCGGGCCGGGAACACGGCGGTGCGGCTGGCACGGGCGATGGTCACGTAGCCGTCCTCGAGCGGCTGACGCAGCACCTCCAGCACCCGCCGGTCGAATTCGGGCATCTCGTCGAGAAACAGGACGCCGTTGTGCGCCAGGCTGATCTCGCCGGGGCGGGGGATGGCGCCGCCGCCCACCAGCGCCACGTCGGAGATCGTGTGATGAGGCGCGCGAAACGGACGGCTTCGAAGCAGCCCGACGCCAGGCGGCAGCGTGCCGGCCACCGAATGGATGGACGTGGCCTCGAGCGCTTCGTCGAAGGCCAGCGGCGGCAGGATTCCCGGGACCCGCCGGGCCATCATCGTCTTTCCGGATCCCGGAGGACCGACCATCAGGATGTTGTGGCCGCCGCTCGCCGCGACCTCGAGTGCCCGCCTGACCAGCGCCTGCCCGCGCACTTCGGCGAAGTCCGGAGCGTCGGTCGCGGCGGGTACGTTCGCGGGCGGCACGATTCGGGCGGGCGTGGCGTGCGGATCGTTCAACACGCGAACCGCGTCGGCCAGGGATTGGACCGGGTACACGTTGACGCCGCCAACGACCCGCGCCTCTTCCACGTTGGCGACCGGTAACAGCAGCCCCGAGACCGAATCGCGGCGCGCGGCTGCCGCAATGGGTAACACGCCCCGCGCCGGCTGGATGGCGCCGTCGAGCGACAGCTCGCCGAGCAGGACCAGGTCGTGCACCAGCCGCCGCTG
>Ga0316628_100002152_pt1 | contig 14422 bp, 11 predicted proteins | sample OWC_Aug_M2_C1_D5_FD_207648 | JGI IMG/M metagenome (GOLD analysis project Ga0316628, IMG submission 207648) | Wetland soil microbial communities from Old Woman Creek delta, Ohio, United States - OWC_Aug_M2_C1_D5_C | ecosystem: Environmental > Terrestrial > Soil > Wetlands | place: USA: Ohio... | reverse complement strand
CAGCAGCATTCCAATCAGGAAAAACAAAAAGACCTTGCCAGAAATTCTTCGCATCATGATTCCCTCAACTTTCAAATTTCCCCTGCATTTTCGAGCCAACCCCGGAATTCAGCCCAGGGCGCTGCGGGCCGTTCCCACAACAAGCGCCCTGAGCCTGATGTTTCATGGCGATTTGGTTCAAATCCACTCCGGTTTATGGCTCATCAATTTCGGTGAGTTCGCCGGCAACCGGAACGAGCGTCCCAAAGGTGCCGTCGTTTTCGTCGTTGGGCCCCGCGGTAAAGAACAGGGTGTTATATGGTCCTGAATTGGCGTTGCCCGCGCCGAAGCCCAAGCCCCACAGGCCGTCGATGCTTAGATTTGAGCTGTCGGGGTTCTTCATGAGTCCGAGGAAGCGTCCGTTGACCGGATTGAACGCGGCCACCTGCCCACTGCCAAACATGCCAACAAGCAGCGAGTGACTGAATTCGCCGAATTCGCCCGGGGCCAGAGCCACGCCCCAGGGGGCGTTGAACCAGGAACCCTTTTGCAGGTGAGCCAGCCGATGTCCATCCGTGTCGAAAATATTTACCAAGCCCAGGCCTGCGCCGTCCACTTCGTCTTTCTTGTCGGCGCCCTGCTTGGCATACGTCACGAAGAGATTGGTGCCAATCGCCTGCACATTGAATGGAGCAAATTGGCGGAGGTGTCCATCGAAGTCATGGTCGCCGTCGCGATCGTGGTCATGATCGTGCCCATATTCGAAGGATTCATCGCCATCGATGTCGAAGGCATGCTTATCCAGCTTCACAGGCATGAAAGCGGAATCGTAGACTTCGATTTCGCCGCTGTGGAAATTGGTGACGTAGAGGTAGTGCTTGCCATGCGATTCCGCAATGGTGCAGCCCTTGTAGACGGCTCCCGTTGAGGAATTGTCCTTGACGATGACAGCCGTGGCTCCGCCGTTCCAGGCCGCGATGACGCCATCTTCGGTCACGAAGATGAACTTCGCCGCTGTGCTACCGGGCAAAGCAAAATCAGCGGTACCGTTGGCCACCACGCCGGTAGGTGTGGATGGCCTGGTTGTGCCTGGGATGGTGACGGTAAGACTCTTGTTACCGACCCCGTTGTACACGGTTGCGAGACCCGTGCCGTTATCGGAGATCCACCACGGGCTGCCGGCACTGCGAGTCAGGCCCCAAGCGTTGACGAGCTGAGTATCATGACCATTCAAAGCGTTTGTTCCCACCCCCGGGATGCTCGAAACCAGGTCTGTCCGGGTGTATTGCTGGGCGAACGATATAGATGGAACAAGAAATAGCAACGACGCAAATGCGGCCTGCAATATAGTTTTCTTCTTTACAGCGTTCATACGATCCTCTCCAGTTTAGATTTCTGTTGTAATGAATGAGTTCATCTCCAACAGTCCAGCAACAACCCCACGAGAGCGCGAGGAATTGACAGCGGATCCCGCGTTACAGCTGCCCAATTGTTTACAGCTTTGTTCACTTGAAAGGTTTGGGCCCCTTTCCAGTTCCGTAAATTTGTTCTGCCGGGATTGAAATCTTCCGCGCGTGGTGCCCGACAAAATAGGCGCTACAAGACACACGAATTCCGTGCCCCGGATTGACGGAGAGTGCAAACTTCACATCGAGTGCGCCTAACTCATTTCGAGACGCAGTTTTTTCTGGCGCCGAAATTCATGGCTTGTTTCTTGCAGTAGTTTGCGCAGCTTTACACGAGCCTTGTGCAATTGGGATTTAGAATTTCCGGTCGATACCCCCAATATCGTCGCGATTTCGTTATGCTCATACCCTTGAATGTCGTGGAGCACGAACATCTGTTTATAGCCGGGCGGCAGCTGTGCGATGGCGCGCTGAAGATTCACCCGGTCGATTGAGCCCAGCAACGCCAGATCGGCAACGCCGTATTCCTTCGGCTGTTCGTCGAAATCTTCTCCTCCGCCGCTATCTTCAAGGGGCGTTTCCTTTACGGTCTTCTTGCGCAACCGCATCAGTACGATGTTGACCGACAGCCGGTGCAACCAGGTGGTGAAGGCCGAGTCGCCGCGGAATGTATGGATCTTGCGAAACACCTGCAGGAACGCCTCCTGCATCAACTCTTCCGCATCGCTTGTATTTCCAACCATGCGCAGGCAAAGCGCATACACACGCCGGCTGTGGGAACGGTACAAATATTCGAAAGCCGCGACGTCCCCATTTTGCGCTAGCTCCACTGCTTCCCGGTCAGTCAGGCCGGCTTCCGCACGTTCGTTATCATCTGATATTTCCTCGGTCATGGTTGTTGACCGCATGCATTTTCTCCTCTCCAATCCGAAAATCTAATCTAGCGATCCTTTCCGTCGGAAAGTTCATGCGCTTCCGCTGTGACTCTGGCAATGGGTCTCCGGCCGAAAGCAACGCTGAACCGTTGACCCAGAAATCTGAGCAGTTCTTCCGCGGAACGGAATCGCTGATCCTTGCCTGAATCAAGTTCTTCCACCCAGCCTTCAAACCGGCCTTGTGCCGGATCTGTTCCGGTTTCCAGTCGAATTACGAATGCTCCACGCATGGTTCCTCCGGGAATTCCTACTGCACCGTGACACTGACGTTCGTCGTGTGGGCAATGGCCCCTGATTGCGCAGTCACCGCAATCACTGCGGTGCCGCGGTTGGTCACCCCATTGCTGGTGTAGCCGCAAGAAACGAGAGTGATTGCCAGAGTAATCACAGTCAGCACGCCCGCGGCCATTCTGAGAATCGCAACCTGTGGCTCGCGCGCTCTTTTCTGAAATGAGGCTAGGGTCCCAATGAGCCCGATGCTCGCCACAAATAAACCAAATCCCATCCAGCCGATCGTCTGTCCGTAGCGAAACACAGCGGCAGATGTAGTTACGGTCAGCATCGTCGCTGCCGTTCCCCCGTTTGGCGTGACCATCGGCGGATTAAAGTTGCATGTGATACCGGTCAGCACCGGGCATGAAAAGGTGACTGGATCCGCGAATCCCCCGGCGGGCGTCACTGTGATGTTAAATACGGTCGACTGGCCCGCTGTTACAGTTGCAGCCGGTGGATTTGCGTTCACCGAGAAGTCCTTGCCGGCGATGGTGGTGACCACCGGAGTGGACGCACTGACGTCAAATCTCGCATCTCCCGGATACGTCGCCGTAAAAGAGTGCGCGCCGGCAGCCAGCGTGCTAATCCGCAGTACGGCAACGCCCGTGCCGTCGAGCGGAGCGGATCCGAGGTTCGTGTTTCCGTCATTAAAGAAAATTTGCCCCGTGGGCACTCCTCCGGTCGAGGCCGTGGTCGCGGTCAACTCCACGGTCGCGCCGAGCAAGGCGTTTGCGGGCGCCGCCAGCGTCAGCGTCGTAGGTAGAAACGAGATGTCAACATCGGTAGTCGAAGTGCTCGGCAGAAATACAGCATCTCCTAGATACTGAGCTCCGATTACGTGAGTGCCTACGTTGGTGAGGACTGTGCCGAATTGGATCAATCCATCCTCTAATGTTCCGTTTGAAATCGGAACAGCGCCATCTTGAAGTGCTACCAGCCCTGTCGGTGTGCCTGGGTTGCCTGGTCCGGCAGAAACAGTGACCGTAACCGTGACAGGAGTGTCGAGGTGCGAAGGTGGAACGGATACTCTGGTTGTGCTCACCAAACCAGGGATGATTGTGCCAAACAGCCCGTGCTGTGCGTTGAGGATTCCCGCTGTGAAAAAAAGTGTGTTCGGGTTGCCAAATCCATCCGACCGGAATGCCAATCCGTGAATTCCGGCAGTGATGATTAGATTGCCGGCGCCATCTCTGATTTGGCCTGCAAAGTTTCCGGTTATGGGGTCAAACGCGCTGATCGTTCCGTCGCCAACATTCCCGATCAAGATGTCGTTGCTGAATGGGCCGAAATTGGCGCTGGCTTTGGCGATCCCCCATGGCGTATTGAGAGTATCGGCCGTGGCGAACCGGCGGAGGAAGTGGCCGTCAAGATCAAAAACACTGACGATGCCATTTCCGGCTCCGAATACAGGGTCGCGTTTCGCGGCGTCCTGGAGAGCCGAGGTGATAAACAACTGGCTTCCAATCACCTGCATTCCGAACGGTGCAAAGCCCGCGGGTAAGCTGGGATCCATAAACGATCCCACTTCAGTGAAATCGGTGTCGTATAGTTCGACCTTGCCGCTGTGAAAATTGGCGACCGCCAGGACGGGAGCGCCACCCGCTGGCGTGAGAATCGCAACTGCGGTGTAAACCGCTCCCTCTCGGGAGTGGTCGACCTCCAGGGTCGACAAGGATGGGACATTCCCTGTCGCATCAATTGCCCAGAAGTAGATTCCTCCGTCCACAGTCGCTGTAACCGTCGATATGACAAAGGGTCGGAGAAGGTCTCTGTCCCCAAAGGACGAAGTTGGGTCGGAAACAATTCCGATAGGCGCGGACGTCCCAGTACCAGCGGCATTCGGGGTTGAGAAACCCCCATTCCCTCCAACATCGCCCGCTTGATCGAAAGCGATCACCCGTCCGCTACCGGCATTGGCGACCAATAGCGACGGCCCTTGCGGAAACGCAATTCCCCATGGATTTTGCAAGAACGGGCTCAGATGGTTTGCGACATCCGGCAGATCGGACGTCAAAAGTGTCCGCCTGTAGGCGATGCTCTGCGCGGGTGCGCTGCCAACGGCAAACGCGAACCCAAATAGCAACAACGAAAATATCTGTAAAATAATTTTGCGCTTCAATGTTCTTTCTCCTTCAAATAAAAAGAATCACACACGTATTGCTTCGAATTTCCCGCCACTTCAAAATCTGAAATTTGCAAATGGAAGGACCTGGAATCAGAAGGCTACGGTTGCGACTTTGGTGACCCATGCGCTCCCGTTTCAGTGCCGCATCCTCACCGGCCCCTCACGAAGTTCCGCCGCCCCCGTGTACTCGGCATCGGATCTGAATATTCGCACCGCATCATGGCGCCGTTTCCCGGATCTGTTCGGCGATGAATGGCAAGGCATTCAGAAATTTAACTTGGCGATTTGCCAGAGTCCTTAACACCGTGATTCCATCCCGATCAACGAACGATACGTTTCTTAAGTCCAAACTCACTCGCAGTCCTTTCTTTAACTGGACCTCGCACATTCCTTGCAGCAATTCCACCCACCGGCCGGTGATCTGACCGTCGATTCGGATCTTCACCAATTCCGCCGTGCTCTCGATCATGGATATTTTTAGCATTGCTTATCCCGTCCCAGAGAAAAGCAATTTCCGCGCCAAACGGACAACAGCTCCTTTAATTCACTAACCTGGTAAACGTGAGTTATTTGCGGGAATATCGGCGGAGTGCGCAGCGAGAATGGACCACCATATTTGGTGGCTAGCTCAGAAATGATGGTGGGAACTACGATTCGCGGTAGGCAGTGCGCTTCAGCCCCAGCTTTTGTATGCGATGACGAAGCGTGTTGGGATGCAACCCCAAAATTTTTGCCGCCCCACGCGGTCCTTCAACGACACCGTGGGTTTGGTTCAGTATCGCGACAATGTGGCTACGTTCGATTTCTTCAAGAGTGGCGGCGGTTGGCGCCACTGAGGAAAGCTGCTCATTCACGCCCACAGTTTGTTCGTCAACATCGGGGGGGGTGCCGGTGGCCGCCAGTAGCGGCACGGTATCTGGTCCAAGTTCAAGGACCGAGCGCTGTGAAAGGATCGCGGCCCGTTCGATCACATTTTGCAACTCTCTGATGTTCCCGGGCCAAGAATAGGCCACCAGGCGGTCGAGCGTCGCTCGCGGAATCCCCTGGATATCCTTGCCGAATTGTTTGGCAAAACGAGCAAGAAAGAACATCGCGAGCTGGGGAATGTCGGAACGCCGTTCGCGCAAAGAGGGCATATCAATGGGGAAAACATTCAGGCGATAAAAAAGGTCCGATCGGAATGTACCGCTTCGAATTGACTCCTGGAGATCTCTGTTCGTCGCAGCGATCACTCGCACATCCACTCGAACGGGCCGGTTGCTGCCCACGGGTTCAAACTCACGTTCTTGAAGGACCCGCAGCAACTTCACTTGCGTTTCGAGAGGCAGCTCACCGATTTCGTCCAGGAAGATTGTGCCACCGTCGGCGAGTTCAAATCTGCCAATGCGACGTTCAAAAGCGCCGGTAAAGGCCCCTTTGACATGCCCAAATAATTCGCTCTCTACAAGACCAGCCGAAATGGCGCTGCAATTCACTTTCAGCAGCGGGCGCTTTTTACGCGTGCTGTGTTCGTGTATCGCGCGGGCGATCAGTTCCTTTCCGGTGCCGGTTTCCCCATAGATCAGAACGGTGGAATCCGTTGCCGCTACTTGTTCGACTTTATGGAGCACCCCCAAAAGCGCAGGACTGTTGCCCACGATCTCTTCGAAGTTGTGTTCTGTGCGTATTTCTTCCTGAAGATAGACATTCTCCTTTTCCAGCCTGGCTTTCAACTCAATGATTTCCTCATAGGCCTGCATATTTGCCACCGCGAGCGCGATCTGGTTCGCCATTTCCTGCAGAGCTTCGAGATTTGCCTGGGAATATTGGTATTTCTCGGCGCCCCCGACATTGAGCGTGCCAAGGCTCTTGCCTCCCAGAATTAACGGGACGATACAGTCGGATTGGATTCCCCTGGCAAGCAGGCGCGCATCGTTGGCATACTTCTTTTCTTTTTCAAGGTCGCCACGAATCACGCCGCGCTGGTTATCGAATACCCAGGCGGATATCGTTTCTTTGCGATCAAACTCCTGCCCGGCCCGGAAGAATTCCGTGGGAATGGTGCCCTCCATCGCAAGATACCGGAAGGTCTTGGTATTTGGATAATAAATCGTGAGGGCCGCACCGCTATATGGAATGATGGGGCGGAGAATTTCAGAAACGGAGCGCAACAGACCCTCAGGAGTGAGGTGCGTGACAATGGCGTTGTTAATTCCCAGCAGCGTGCGATAGCGCTCGGCGGAGAGCTTCACCTGGGTGTTGAGCGCGGCGATTTCTTCATAGGAAGTCATGTTGGAGACAGCGAGGGCCACCTGGCTTCCCAGTTCACACAAGAATTCCGCATCAGCTTCCGAATACTGATCCGGCTTCTGACTTGCAAGATTCAGCGTGCCGATGCTCTGTCCGCCAATAATCAGAGGAGCCACGCAATAGGAGTTGAGGCCCTCTTCCAACAGGCGGCGATCATTCAGATAGTGCTGCTCCTTCCTCAAATCGCGGCGTACCGCCGGGCGCTGGTGATCGAAAACCCAGGCGGAAACGCTTTCCTCCCGGTCGAACTCCTGCCCCGCCCGAAAGTGCGATGAGGCAGTGATGCCTTCGATGGCAAGGAATCGGAACTTGTCGCTGCTTGGGATGTAGATTGTGAAGGCTGCCCTGTCGAAATGGATAACCCGGCTCAGTACTTTGGAGATGGTATGAAGCAGCGCTTCCTGGCTCAAGTTGGTGATAATGGCGTTATTGATTTCCAGAAGAGTACGGTAGCGCTCGGCAGTGTGTTCAACCTTGGTGTTGAGCGCGGCGATTTCCTGGTAGGACTTCATATTTCCAACAGCGAGCGCAACCTGGTTTGCAATTTCCAGCAGGAATTCCGCATCCGCCTCAGAATATCGGCCTTTGGCATCGCTCCCAATGTTAAGAGTTCCGATGCCCTTTCCTCCGAGAATCAATGGAACCACGCAGTACGACTGGATACCCTCCTCTAACAGTAGCCGCTCGACGGGGTATTTCATGCTCGCTGCAATATCCGGACAAACAAGAGGCCGCAGATGTTGCAAGACCCAGCCCGAATGGCTGTCTGTGCGGCTCATTTCGACTCCGACCTTAAAATAATCCGTGTTCCAATCGGTCGAGAGCGCGTGAATGCGTATCGTGTCGGTGTTGGGGTCGTACAAGTTGAGTGCAGCGCGATATACAGGCAAGACACGCTGGAGCACGCCACAAATCGCATTAAGCAAGCTGCCCTGGGTCAGATTCGTGATGATGGCATTGTTGATCTCCAGAAGCGTCCGATACCGTACGGCGGTGCGTTCCACCTTGGCGCTCAACGTGGCAATTTCCTGATACGAAATCATGTTTCCGACTGCAAGGGCGACTTGGTTTCCTATTTCATTCAGGAACTCCGCGTCCGTTTCGGAATACCCGTCTTTTACGTCGCTCCCTATGTTGAGGGTCCCTATAGTCTTTCCCGCCAGGATCAGAGGAACGCAGCAAAACGACCGGATGTCCTCTTCCAGGTACCGCCGCGCTATGGGGTAATCCAAGACCGCTTCGACGTCCGCACAAAGAAGCGGCCGCTGGTGATCGATGACCCAGCCCGAAGGAGTGTCGGCTCGATTGACCTCCGAGCCGACGCGGAAGTATTCCGTATTCCATTGCGCGGAAAGTGCAAGTATGCGGACGTTGTCTTTCTCGGGATCGTACAGGGTGATCGCGGCCCGGTGCACAGGTACAACGCCCTCGAGCGCTTCACAAATCGCATTGAGCAGGCTTTCCTTGGTCAGATTTGTGATGATGGCGTTGTTGATCTCGAGAAGCGTGCGGTAACGCTCCGCGCTTCCACGCATATCAGGGTTCATTCGGGGGCTATTCATTTGATTAACCATCGCGGCGTAAATATTACAGAATCCACTTCTGGAAAGTACTAATTTTGGAATCACGCCCCGACATATTGCCCTACAATATGTGAATATTGGGTTACAAGCAATATCCGCATGGCCAAGCTAACAGGCCATCGGATCTCGAGCGATTCGGTTGCCTGTTCCGGTGTAGCTTTGAATTTGCTTCATTCTCAAAACTCGGATGGGAGAGCATGTGTCTCGACTGGATGTGAGAATTTACGTGCGGCGCGGGTAGATATAACTTGCGGAGTCCTTGGCAGGACTAGTAGCTGCAATAACGTATCTGACAAGCCCGGATTCTGGGCTGAAAAAGCTATTTTATGGACGAAGCATCCCTTTGCCAAAGTCAGCTGTGCCAGAACTGTGCCAAAACCCTAACCATTCGAAACATTGGGGATAGCTTTGAGCGAGAAGCAGATTCCCCAAGTTGTTGTAAACACTAAAAAGTGGTGTGAAAGAATGGAGGCTTTGGAACGAGCGGCTGTGCTTCGAAGGCAGATGCTCTATCCAGCTGAGCTACGGGCGCGCAGTGGAAGTGAGTTCGATTCTAAAGCATTTGCCGCCGTTCCATAAATCAAATACTAAATCTGTGGGTTATGGTCCGGAGTCGCTATCCTCCAGCCTACGGCTTATTCCCTCCATCCCGGCAGCTTAGTCTTCATTCCACCGGTCGTCGCCGTTTGTATTGCGCAGGTCCGCCATGTTCCGCTAACCTTCAGTCACCTTTCAGCTTGGTTGGCTATCCTGTCGGCAATATCAAGGGCGCTGGGGTGTCGCTGCGTGTTTTCGCCCGGGAGACGATTGGGGAGGCGTGAGATGAAAAAGGCTCTCGCAGTGTTTGTAATTCTTTTCGCCGCATACGTGTTGAAAGCGCGCGCGCAGTATTCGACGGGGCAGCAGCTGCCCATGACGCACATGTCGGGGCTTCTCAATCTGGCGGAGACGATTCCCTTGCCGGGGGACGGCTACATGGATCATTTGGCGGTGGACGTCAAAGGCCGGCGCCTGTTTATTTCCGGAGAGGCCGCAAAATCCCTGATCGTTGTGGACCTGCGCGCGGGCAAGGTGATCCACGAAACCAAAGGGCTTGCCGACATGCCCAAGAAGTCGTTCTATTTGCCCGGGAGCGATGAAATTTGGCTGGAGTTGGCAAACAGCAGCGTGATCGCAATCAGCGGGAGCACGTATGAAGTCACCAAAACCGTTCCATTATCCGGATTTGGCGATCCCAACCGCGGAGCTGATAACGGGGCATACGACCCTGCCACTCATTTGATTTACGCCTGCGTCGAGGTGTTTGAAGATTTTGGCGGCAGCGGCGATCATGGATCGAGCAACGCCTCCGTGGATATCGTGGACACGAGAACGGCCAAAATGGTGGCGAGTATCAAGCTGCCGGGCGGCGACCCCGCGGGGATTGCTCTCGAGCCGTCGGGAAAAAGATTGTACGTGACCATGGGAGATATTGTGGATGGGGAAAGCCACGTCGCCGTGGTGGACCTCGAAAAGCGCGCTGTGGTTGCGCAATGGCCGATCACCGGAGGGCCGGTGCCGCACACGGCGGGTCTGGACGCCGCCCATCATCGGCTGTTTGTGGGAAGCCGGACGATCGCGCACACGGGCAATATTGGAGGCGGGCACCAGCACGAACCCGGCAAGCTGGTGGTCATGGACACGGAGTCGGGGAAAGTCATTCAAGTGCTGGACAGCGTGGCCGGTGCGGACGATCTGGATTATGACGCGCCTACCCGGCGCATTTACTTCATGGGAACGACCGGCACGGTTGCCGTATTTAAGGAGAACGACCCGAACCATTTCGAGTTTCTCGGAAAAGTGCCGACCGGAGCGATATCGAAAACGGGGCTGTGGGTGCCGGAACTGAAACGCTTTTACTCGGCTGTGCCCAGGCACTATGTGATTACCGCGCGGCACGGGACACGGGACCTGCAGGCCGACCTGCTCAAGGAATTGAATATCGCCCAAGGCGTGACGCCAAAAGAAAAAGCCGCCGGATGGCAGACTTCGATGCTTTCCGATCTGGTGATTGAAGAAGCGCATCTGATGGTGTTTGATTACATGCCATAAGAGGTGCAACGAACAAGTTTTCGCAGCGCGAACACACGTTTTTTCTCGGGCTTATCTTGCTATTGATAATGGAGAAGAGGAATCGATCATGAGTGAAACCGCCAAACCCGCGCCCGGTCCGCCGGCCGTTGAGATCGCTGCAATCGTCGAGTTCATCACGCGTGCGCTGGTGACGGTAAATGTTCCGGAGGAGGATGCAGCTCAGGTGGCTGCCCTGATGGCCGAATCCGACGCGCGCGGCGGAGACGCGCACGGAGTGTTCCGTCTGCCGCAGTACGTGAAACAGATTCAGGAAGGCGCCGTCAATGCGCGGCCCGATATTCGCATCGTCAGCGATCGATCCGGCACGGCGCTGGTCGACGGCGATAACGCCCTGGGCCATCTGGTCATGAAGCGCGCCGCGGAATTGGCCGTGGAGAAAGCCCGCCAGTGCGGCGTTGCCTGGGTGGGTACGCGTCGCAGCAATCATGCGGGCCCGGCGCAGCTTTACCCCCGCATGGCCGCGGCGCAGGATATGATCGGAATATATTTCTGCGTAGGGAACGCCAATCTTGTGCCGCCGTGGGGCGGCACGGAGGCGTTGCTCAGCACCAATCCCGTTTCCATCGCCGTGCCCGCGCTGCGGCATCCCGCGATAGTGCTGGATATGGCCACGACGAACACCGCATTCGGAAAAATCCGCTTGAAAGCGCAACGCAATGAGCCGATGCCGGAAGGCTGGATGATTGACCGCCAGGGAAAACCTTTGACCGATCCGAAGCGCGCGAGCGAAGGTTTCCTGGTGCCGGTCGGCGGCGCGAAAGGATACGGCCTCGCGCTGATGTTCGGCTTGCTGGCGGGAACTTTGAACGGTGCCGCGTTTGGCAGAGACGTTGTCGACTATACCGTGGACTCGAAAACCGCAAGCAACACGGGGCAAGCCATGATGGCCGTGGATATCGCGGCGTTCGCGGATGTCGACGACTTCAAACGCAATGTCGATGAAGTTTGGGCCGTCATGAAATCGTCTCCGACCCTGCCGGGCGTCGACGAGGTCCGGCTACCGGGAGAGCGTTCGGAAAACTTGTACCGCGAGCGGATGGCCAACGGCGTCCCGCTGGGCCCCGCGTTGCGCAAGGCCCTGGATGAACTCGCCGGCCGGCTGGGCATTCCGCGATTGCAATAAATTACACTCGTGCCCGATACGCCTTCGCCTGTCATGTCCGCGGGAGCGGCGGAGACAATCTGAATCTACTATCGATTGAACGTTTGAGCTTGATTCCTGGGTGATGTCTTTTTGGGAGATCGCTGACCATGCCTAACAATGATGCCGCTGGAGTGCGCCCCGTCGATATTCACGCGCATTTTTTCCCGCAAGCGTATCTGGACGTGCTCGCGGAAGATGGGCCGCGTTTCGGGGTGGAATATCGCGCGGCCGAGGAAGGTTTTTACATCAAGACGGATGTGCGCTTTCAGGGGCCGATCTCCTACCATGCCGTGGACTTGAAGAAACGCATCGTGGACATGGACGCGCAGGGCACAGCCGTGCAGGCCATGTCGCTCACCGGGCCCATGGCGCATTGGGGAGACGAGGAAGTCTCGCACAAACTTTCGCGCGCCTGGAACGATGCGGCCAGCGCCGCGCACGTGCAATATCCGGCGCGGCTGTTTGGCCTCCTCACGCTGCCCATGCTTTTCCCGGACCGCGCCGTCGATGAATTGAATCGCGCAAGTAAATTGCCGGGATTGCGCGGCGTATACATGGGCACGAACATCAACCATCGCGATCTTGACGACCCGCTCTTCGAGCCGATTTTCGCGCGCATCGAAGCGCTGGACCTTCCCGTTTTTCTGCACCCGCTGACGGCGGCCGGAGGCGCGCGCACCGCGCCTTTCGGTCTCGGGAACCTGCTGAGCTTTCCTTTTGACACGGCCATCGCCGCCTGCCACCTGATTTTCGGCGGCGTGCTGGACCGTCATCCGAAGCTGCAGTTCACGCTGCCGCACGGAGGTGGCGTGTTGCTGATGCTCATGGGACGCATCGACCACGGCGCGTCCGTGCGCCCGGAAATCCAAAAATTAAAGTTGCCCCAGTTTCCCAGCAAATATCTGCGGCGGTTCACGTTTGACACCGTGGTGCATTCCAAGTCCGTGATGGAGTTCGTGATTGGCGAAGTGGGCGCCGACCGCATCATGATCGGCAGCGATTACTGCCTCGACATGGGGTACGAGCAGCCCGTGCATTTCCTGGATCAGGTCAACCTGACCAGCGCGCAGCGAAAGATGATCCTGGGCGAAAATGCCGCGCGGCTTCTCAAGTTGTGATGGGATGGATGGTTTTGGTGGCGCCGGCTTCATGGATTGCGGAAAAAACCAAAATTGTCGTCATTCCGAGCGAAGCGAGGTATCCCTCTTCGGTTGAAACCCAGGAAAAGAGGGATTCCTCGGCAAAAAGCATGCCTCGGAATCACGGTGTTTTGAGCCTTTGCGCAACCTGTTCAGCCCGCGCCACTGGAATGTCCACCCGCAAACCAGCTCGTTACGATTAATTCCGAACGGCGTTCATCGCTGCGAGGCTTTTCCGGAAGTTACCTTGGCATTGAATTGCCCGGATTTGCCGCGGGGGATCGTCAGCGCGGTCCACTTCGATCCGGCAAGATGCTTGGCGAGAAACACAATCTGCCCCACGTGGTAGGCCGTGTGTGTGATATTGCGGTTGATGGCCTGCATCACCGAGTGCGCTTCCCCGCGGATGGTAATCGTGCGCGTGAGGTCCGCGTCGGTGACGTTCGCGAGCGAGTCGAACAGGATCTTCCAATTCGCTTCCCACATGGCCGAGAGTTCGGCGCGCGTCATGGGAGGCGATTCAAATTCCGCGTCGCGGTTGCGGTCCGGCTTCTCGCCGTCGCTGGTCAGAAAATCCGTCCAGCGGGAGCGCATGTTGCCCGCCACGTGCTTCACGATGATGGCGATGGAATTGGATTCCGCATCGAGCGCGGCAAACAGCGCCTCGTCCGCGGCCTGCTCCATGGCGCGGTCGGCAAGGCGTTTATAATAACGGAAGACATCCGTTGTGTCCTTGACGTAAGACGTCGTGAATTCGAGAGCCATGCCCGGATTTTGCCGCCACTCTTCCGGGAAATCAAGCGCGGAAACTGCGCGAACGCTGAATCGAAACGCAAAGAGTTTCGCCGGCGCTGAAGCGCCGGCCTGCCGAAATCCGATGGCCCCGCAAATCAGGATAAAGCAGGTCCGCGCCAAAGGGTGCCACCGCCGCCTTTTTGGCGTAGAATACGCGCATGGCAAAGAAATCCGCGCCGCCGATCGAAGTGAAATGTCCCTGCTGCGAAGCGATGCTCACCGTGGACACCGAACTCGCCGTGGTGCTTTCGCACGTGGCGCCGCCAAGGGCCGCGCCGGACGTGGACATCAGCGACGCGGCACGCATTCTGGCCGAGCAGGCCAAAAAGCGCGAGGATAAGTTCCGCGACTCCTGGGAAGCGGAGAGCAAAAAGGAAGACGTCCTGAACCGCAAGTTCGAGGAAGCCTTGAAAAAGGCCAAGGACCAGCCCGCGGAAAAGCCGCTGCGCGATTTCGATCTCTAGAAGCCATCTCGTAGACCAATTGGCAGCGGTTTTCTCCCTTCAAAACGCCGCCATGGAGTCGCGCCATCGGCGCGAAGGTGACTAGCCCGGGGCAGCGCCCCGGGTATCGTGCCCCGCCCTGTAGGGGCGGAGGCTCCCTGCGCCCTTTCAGGGCGCA
>Ga0316628_100002151_pt1 | contig 14424 bp, 21 predicted proteins | sample OWC_Aug_M2_C1_D5_FD_207648 | JGI IMG/M metagenome (GOLD analysis project Ga0316628, IMG submission 207648) | Wetland soil microbial communities from Old Woman Creek delta, Ohio, United States - OWC_Aug_M2_C1_D5_C | ecosystem: Environmental > Terrestrial > Soil > Wetlands | place: USA: Ohio... | reverse complement strand
TAGAATACTCACCTATCAAACTATCAGGTATTGACATCACCTTTCCAAACATATCATTTGGGGCTTCGTTTAGTCCTATGTAGTTTCCAAGTGATTTACTCATTTTTTGAGTGCCATCAATTCCCGTCAGAATTGGGAGCAAAACAGCCTCCTGCCCTTCCAACCCTTTTACTTGTTGCAACTTCCTACCTGCCATAATATTAAAAAGCTGGTCAGTGCCACCTAATTCAATATCCGCCTTAATTTCAAGACTATCATAAGCCTGTAAAAGTGGATAGAGAAATTCATGCAATGCTATTGGTTGTTTATTTTGGAATCTATTATTAAAGTCATCTCGTTCCATTATTTGCGCCACTGTTGATGTTGCCATCAAGCCAATAATATCGGTTAGAGATAGTTTTGAAAGCCATTCGCTATTGTGCCTAATGGTTGTCTTATTAAGGTCTAATATTTTGCCAAGTTGAGATAAGTAGGTCTGAACATTATGGTCAATCTCCTCCTTGGTTAGTATTGGACGAGTTTTTGATTTACCAGTTGGGTCTCCAACCTGAGCAGTGAAATCACCAATAATGACTATTACATTGTGCCCTAAATCCTGATATTCTTTTGCCTTCCTTAGTATAACTGCATGTCCCAGATGGAGGTCGAGTGCAGTTGGGTCAAAGCCTATTTTGATATTTTTCATTCTAATATTATAGCATAATATAGTTCTTGACAGATTAGAATAATTATGATATAATATTGTTATAAAGATTTCAAAGAGGTAGATATGTATATTAATGAGATTAGACCCAATATTTTTCTTATTGCTGCTAATAACACCAAAACAGCCAGTAGGACAATTAACCCATGGAAGTTTGATAAAAACACGGGCATTCTTTCCCATGACAATTACGTTGGGAAACCAGAGAAGATAGACGGCAAAGTTGTTTTTGAGAACCCAAAATGGATACCCGAATATGCCAAGAAAGGTGTTGAGAGGTTATTGAAAAATGGCTAAATTTGATTACACTGAAATACAAAAAGAAGGTGTGGACAATGTTGATGACAATCAATGCCTTATTTGTGGTAAAAAGCTAAAGGGTAAGGGCTTTAGCGTCCATATGGCTGATGGAGGAGCGACTTTGACTGATACAGAAGTGCTTGATGATTGGGATGATATGGGCTTTTTTGATGTTGGTGCTGACTGTGCCAAGAAAATACCTAAAGAATTTTTATTTGAGAGGAAATAATGATAAATTCAAATATGATGCTAATCGGCTTACTGACAATGACATGGGGTTCAGCGGCTTTTATATTTATGGCTTCATGGAGGCTATATACAAAAGCATCTGTATCAATATGGATACCTGTAATTGGCATATGCTTTCTGGGTCTTGGGTTTGTTGTAATGGCATTCGTGAGGTAGTATGGATAAAATAATACGACCACTACTAACGCTATTCTTTTCTGGTGTTGAGGTATCCAAGGTAATGGAAACTGTGATAGGGATGTCCCTGAATGAATATCGTTTTTTGGAACTACAAATGGGTGGCTATCACGGTATATAGGAAATCCTCAAGGATTATTTCCGCAAAACAAATAATATGAAAGAAAGTTTGGGTATCCTGCAAAAGATGAGGAGTATTTTGACTGAGGATGAGTTTACGGACTTATATCAATTTCTTACGAGGTAATATGAAGGCAGTCATAGAGACAATGGCGCAATATATGAAGACAAAACAACAGTATGATGAAGCAAGGGCTCAATGCAAGTATGATTGGGGGTATTTTGGCTCAGGATATGAGCTAAATCTTGAAAGAGCAGAGGAAGCCCTATCTACTGCTATGGATGAGTACATAGATAAACGAATAGAAACCAAGTTAAAGGAGATGCTAAATGGCAGAATATCTACACACTAATGGTACAATTAAATATGTTGGGGCAGAAAAAGATGGGAAACGCGACGGACTCTGCCTAACTTTTTGGGAAACAGGAATACTGAAGTATAGTGCAAATTATACCGATGGTAAGCGCAATGGTCTATTCTCTTCATATGATAAAGAAGGAAGGCGTGTTAATGAGATAAATTATGTAGATGGGGAAATGGATGGACTAAATATCCAGTATTATCCAAATGGACAAGCAAGGCTAATAAAAACCTATGAAAATGGTTTACTCAGAAAAGCTCTTTATTTCTATAAAGATGGAACTAGCATAATATAGGGATAGAAAATGAAAAAACCAATAGGGAAAATACCTACTTATAATTATTACACAACAGAATGGGATGGCTCATGGTTAGCACCCCAAGAAGAAAGTGGTGAATATAAAGAGGAAAGGGGCGAATACAAAAATGGTGAATATATAGACAAGAATGATTTAATGGCATGGCTAGAGAAGGCAATAGAACAAAATCCTGAATTAGCGGAAGCATTCTATATGGTGACTGTTGCCATAAAATAGTTCTTGACAACTCAGATAGAATATGTTATAATATATTCATAAGATTTTTAAGGAGATAGGAAAATGAAAATTTATAAAATTGGGCGAGTATTATATCCATCTGGGTGGTGCCCATTCATGGTTGATGCAATAGATGGTAAATTTCATGATGGAAGGAAATTTGATACATTGCGCGCGCTAAAACAAGCCTATAGAATCAAGAAAACAAAAATTGTTGGTCAGGGTTGGGCAATAAACTCTCGTGGGACAAAAAAGACTTGGAATGAATATGAGGGAACAAACTAGGGCTTAATATTCACCCATCTTTTTGATAGAATATATGTTAAAAGATTTTTAAGGAGAGATATGATTAAAATAAACACAAATGACCTTGCTGTCAATGCGGGAATAAGGATGTTTCTTGAAAGGGGCGGAATGATTAGACATGGGATAAATGTCGTGGCTATGACAGATGAAGCGGCTGACAAACTCTTCACCGCTATTTTCGACAATTTCGGAAAGCAGAGAGAAGTACTTCTTGAAGGCATAAACTTAGATTAGGAGAACGATGAAAAAATTAGGTCAAATCTTGTTCTACGGGGGTTCTCTAGCACTGTATCTATTTATCTGGAGGGCTCTGATTTTGTTTTTATGGATGGATGCTTCTTTGGCAATATTTCTCATGATTTGGCTAATCATGATTACTGGGGCGGTACTAATCGTAGCTCGAAAATAATTAAAAGGAGATAGATAATGTATAATTGCCCTCTATGCGGGAAGAAAATGGAAAAGGATTCTGTTGTGAAAAATGGATTTTATTGCACAAACGAAAAATGTGATGAGTTAAATATCACTTATGGTATCCCCAAAATACAAAAACGAAATGCCCTTGTGCTGGAGCGCATGGTTAAGGTGGACGAGGAGGCATATCAGCGTGGCTTTATAGATGGCTCAAATTGCCATATGGAAGGGTAATTGACAAATTATTGATAAATGTTATAATTATGCTAATTTAGGGAGGCAATATGAAAGGAAATTTAATATTCAAAACAGATTCTTATAAACCTAGTCACTGGGCTATGGTTCCTGATAATACAACATACATATCAGAGTATTTTGAACCACGCAAGGGCGAGGAAATAGTGTTTTTCGGTCTTCAATTCGACCTCAAGAAGCTAGAGAACTTCACTATTGATATAAAAACGGCTCAACGTATTTTCAAACATCATTATGGAACATTAGATTTCTTTAATGAAAGTGGCTGGGAGAAACTAAAAACAAAATATGCAGGGAAGTTACCTATTCGCATCAAGGCATTGCCCGAAGGCACTGTAATTGATTCTCATAATGTTCTATTTACCATAGAGAATACTGACCCTGAATTTTTCTGGTTGCCCGGTTATATAGAATCCATGCTAATGCACGTATGGTATCCTTCCACGGTTGCAACAAATAGTAGGAATATAAAAAAGGTCATCAAAAAATATCTTGAGGAAACAGGTAATGTAGCTGGACTTCCCTTCAAATTGCATGATTTTGGATACAGGGGTGCAAGTTCAGATGAAACAGCAGGGCGCGGCGGATTAGCTCATCTTGTAAACTTTCAGGGGTCTGATACCCTTATGGCTCTTACATACGGGGAGGATTATTATGGTGTATTGCCCGATGCCTTTTCAATACCTGCTGGGGAACATTCCGTATTTACGGCGTTCGGGAGAGACCATGAATGGGAGGCATACAAACATGCAATGGATAAATTCCCTACTGGCTTACTAGCAATTGTAGCAGATAGTTATGACATAAAAAATGCTGTCAAGAACATTTTTGGGGGCAAGCTTTTCTTCGAGGTGAAAGACCGCACGGGAACTATTATACTAAGACCGGATTCGGGGAATCCCGTCCAGCTAATTCCAGAGCTACTTGACATATTGGATGGCAGATTTGGAACTACAAAAAACGAAAAAGGTTACAAGATTCTCCCCGACTACCTCAGACTTATATGGGGTGATGGTATAAATATTGACTCTATTACTGCGATTTTAGAGACCATGAAACAAAAAGGCTGGTCTGCTGATAATATCGCATTCGGCATGGGTGGGGCGCTCTTACAGGATGTAACTCGTGATGATTTCGGTTTTGCAATAAAAGCAAGTTGGGGATTGATAAATGGTAGGGAAGTAGATATTTATAAAGACCCAATTACCGATAAAGGTAAAGCAAGTAAGAGGGGTAGGCTTAAACTCATCAAACTTAATGGTGAATATAAAACTGTTAGGGAGAATGAATATCCAGAACTACCCAATGAGCTCAAAACGGTATATGAAAACGGGGTGATTACTCAACTACAGGACTGGAACGAAATAAGGGCAAGGGCGGATGTTGAATAAGATAACTGGTTTTTCGGCAGATATGATTTTAGGATGTGGATATGACCATCTTGTTTTGTATGAAAATCATACGTATACTTGGAATACTGAGGAATTGTATAAATTAAACGCAGAAGGACTAGAGGATGTTTATAGCATACTTCGCAGGGAATATAGAAAAGCCAAAAACCAATATCCATTTCTGTATGACTAAAATTAATAAAAGGTGGGCATAATGAAAATAGGAATAATAGTAGGGCGATTTCAGGTACCAGAACTACATGTAGGTCATAAGTATCTAGTTGAAACAGTTCAGAATGAGAATGATAAGGTGATTGTTTTTATAGGGCAATCACCCGTCCAGACAGATAGAAATCCTCTTCCTGTGGAATACGTAAGACAACATTTCAATGTTCAGACGGAAATTATTCCCGACGTGAAATATAATGATATTTGGGTATATATACTGGATAGCATGATAAAGAGGATTACCTCCCCAGAAGATACAATCACTTTGTATGGGGGAAGAGATAGTTTTCTAAATGTCTATAATGGAAAATTCAAAACTAAAGAAATAGAGTGCCCTCATCCAATATCGGCTACACAAATAAGAAAAAATATCAAAGAAGAAGAGATAACTCTTGAATCAGCAAAAGGTATTATCCAATCTTATAATTATCGTTTCCCTACAGCTTTCCCGACCGTAGATATTCTTATCACAGATGGTAAAAGACTATTGCTTGGAAGAAAGGTAGGTGAATCTGGATATAGATTAGTGGGCGGATTTGCTGACCCCACAGATGATTCGTTCGAAGATGCGGGGAAAAGGGAGTTGTACGAGGAAACGGGTATTACTGCCTCGGAACTACAATATATGGGTAGCTTCAAAATCAATGACTGGAGATACAGAGGAACAAAAGACGGAATTATCACCTCTCTTTTCCTCACGAAAGTAGAAGAAAATGTGGCTTTCAGTGCTAGTGATGATATTGCCGAACTTAAATGGTTTGACATAAATAACCTACCCGAAATCATTGATGCACATATACCTTTAATAGATTGTTTTAAGTCTAGTTTGTATGCTATACTTAAATAAAAAGAGGTAAAAATGGATAAGATAGCAAATATTCTTAGGGGCGTTGAGGTGATAGCAAAGGGTGGTGTAGGTTCAGGCAGGTATCCGAAGGGTTCAGGCAAATTGGCTGAACATAAGAACATGGAAAGTCGGATTGATAGAGAGATGGTTGAATTAAAGGGTGTTTCCACCTTCCCTAAAGCTAGAGGGCGATACTTTGCTGACCAACAGACCAAGATTGCACTACAATATAATGCAGGGAAGCATGATAAGGTTGTAAAAGAGATTGAGGACAAGTTAAAGGAGCTAGAAGCGAATACAACTGTCAACCCAACAGCCAAACAAGCTGCTATTAATCGCTTCAAATATCATTTAAGTGCCTTGAAGAAATATTAATGTTTCAAAATTCAATTTATATGGTATAATAGTAATATGTTAAACATACAAGACCAATATTATCATACTCAGCAGGAACTCCTGTAGGGTATAAATCTGGTCTTTAAAGAGCGGATTTACCTCCGCTCTTTTTTTTGTTGACAGATGGGTGTTTGTATGTTATAATGGTTGTGTTCTTGAAGTTATTGGAGAGTAGTTTAATAGGTAGAACAGTTGGTTTTGAGCCAACCTGATGAAGTTTCGAATACTTCCTCTCCAGCCATTTTAATAAAACCTATTGACAAATCTTGATGAGTGTGCTATAATATTCTTGTGGTTGAAAAAGTTCATTGGATTAAAAACAAATCATAGCTAATAAACCTAAATCGAAATCAATCAAAGAAAAGATAGGGCGTTAGATTCGACCATAACCTCAAGGTTATCTGTGCAAGTCTAAGTAGATTTTAGGGGCTGGTGCTAAAGCGAGTGCGATACCGCTCGATGTGATTTGTTTTTAGCCTAATAAGCTAATTCCCAATGAAACGGAGTGGATACCTGCGTAAGCTGGAATAGTTCAAGGGTAAGCTCTTGGTGTAGGGGGAAATAAGGAAATAGTGAATACCTTATATTTTGTTCATTAACATGGCTGCGTAGAATACTGGCTAGTTCATAGCACTGTCACTGCTAAAGAGAGGGGTCGGAACCCTCCGCGGCCGCCATAATGGTGACTATCGAATAAAGGAAATTTAATTCCCTGTGAAGGAAGAGATATGGGTTCGTCTTGCCCATTAGTCACCCCATTTAATATCTAATATGCGGTGAGAATGTGAATATGTTTGCCACATATATCATAAAGTCGAGTGTTAATTTCTTTGCTTTTCTCATGAAGCTACACTAACAAAAAAGAAAGCTTGGTAAAACCAAGGTGTGGAGCATATGGACGGTGCCCGAATGGGATGTCTATAGGATAAGTAGGCTACTTTTTCCCCGCATATTAGATATTTGGTCTTTTGAAGATGTAGACGTTAAAGAAACTTTTATGCTTGTCTTGATGGTGGCACATCATGCGGACTGTAAATCCGTTGCCTCACGGCTAACTAGGGTCGGAACCTAGGGCAAGCACCATGTGATTGTAATGCTAATTAGAAACAGCAGGGAGCTTCGTAAGGCTCTCGCCGAAATGGAACTAAAAAAGCCATATGTAATTTTTTAGGGAAATCAGGCTTTGTAGGTGTAAATCCTATCCAATCGCACCATTTATGAGGGTGTCGAATAATGGTCAATTCAACGGGCTTTCATCCCGTAAACTAGGGGTCAGTACCCTACATCCTTGCCAAATTTTTAGAATAATATGCAATTTACAGAACAAGAAATAAAACGATTTTGGTTAAAGGTTGATATAAGAACGCAGAATGAATGCTGGGTGTGGACAAAGAGTTGTTCGCATGGGTGGTATGGAAATTTCTCAAAAAAGGTTGATGGGAAAATGAAAAGTCTATCAGCACATAGGGTTGCTTGGCAAATAACCCATGGGGAGATACTTGATAAATTACATGTATGCCACAAATGCGACAATGCTAAATGTGTTAATCCAAGTCACCTATTTCTTGGCACACACAAGGATAACATGGCGGATATGGCGCGAAAAAAGCGCGCGAAAGGGATGATGACCGAACAAAAAGTTGTGAAATTCTCCAAGCTTAATCAAGAAATTGCTAATAAGATACGAGAAGATGTGGGAACTAATAAGGATTTAGGTATTAAATATAATGTTGACCCAACAACTATCTCCATGATTAAGAACAGGAGAATTTGGAATTTTGACAAGGAGATTATTTCCCCCAACAAAAATGCCAAATATAGAATCCCTTTTATCAAACCCCAGAAGCAAGAATATTTTTGTGAATGCGGGAAGCCTGTAACCAAACAGGGTTGTTCCTGTGTTCAGTGCCATAAAACAAAAACTTATCCAATTCAGCCACCTTCTCCTCATATTTTGGAACAACAAATATTAGGGCAAGGTATTTGTGCTACTGGGCGATTTTATGGTGTTAGCCATACCACAATTCGAAGATGGCTTAATAAGAAAGCTGACTAATAATCCACTATATTCAATTTATCTTTCAAACTCAATTTCTCTATTATAATTAACTTATGATAGAGAAAATTATAGCAAAATTAACCCTCGCTAAAGGCGAAGGGGTGGGTCATCCCTTTAGGGGAAATCAATGGACTGGCGGCATAGGCAGTGTAGTCCACAAAATGATAGATTTGGTGAAAACACAGGGCGGCTTCACTATAGAAAGTAAAACAAAAGAACCTGTAAATGAAGGATTCGCTGTTGGGGTCTTTCCGTTAAAATCGGGACAATTCAAAATGAGCGAACTGAATCCGCAAAAAGTAGCTGGATGGCTCAAGGACAATGAAAAAGCTCTTGCAAGTCCAATGATAAAAATAGGCGCTTGGCATAATAAAGAAGATGACACCGTATGGCTAGATGCTGTCAGGGTCTATAAACCAGATATGAAAGATGTCGCGGTATCTATGGGGAAAAGAGCTAATCAAATTGCTATAGCAAATCTTTCCGCTATTTCAAAAGGTGATTGGGATAATGCCTTTATAAATACCGGTGGAACAGGTGAACCAGTCAATATTAAAACAGGTCAAAAAATAGGAAAAAGCGCTACAACTGTTACGTTCTTTGATAATGACGCCTCTCCAGAAGATATTTACGGAGCTCTTAAATGAATCTCATACCACTCCTTTATGGGTTTGAAGACGGACATATAGAACAGGTTGAAAGTTTTATTGAGGAGAAAGGGCTAGTTCCGACCTTACTCATCGCATATGACATGGTAAGGAATTATTTTGAAGTTGAAGATTGTATACTGAGCCTTAAAGAGGCAGATAACAAGGAGGGACAGTTGCTCTCCTTGCTTATTATTAGCTTACATGGGACGGAATCGGACTTACTTGATAATTGGTATTTGGAACTACCCGAAGAAATTCAGGAGATATTTGAAATAGAGACTATCTCAATTAGTCATATCTAGTATTCAAAAACATGGTATATTTCATTATTTAGCTCAAATGCTCCGATATAAGTCCTATATCGCTTAGTATCTGCTCCTTCCTGAAGTAAGCTATCTTCTTTTTAATAGATAGGTTGTTTGATGTTACTCCCCATATATAGGGTTCATTATTGATAACACCAACCGAAAGAATTTTAGTTTCTGGTGGCATCTCAATAAGTTGCTGTTCTTCGGTAGTAATTTTGAATTTTTTTAGCATATGAAATCCCTAAAACCACTATTCTCATTAGGATACCCAAATGCGTTATTAACTAATCTGGTCTTCCCTATCATGAAATCATAAACATCGTGACCGTGCCCTGAAATCCATATTTTAGGCTGTTTCCTAGCAATCATTTCTTCCATATTGCATACATAGAAACGATTTAATTCGCTTCGCTCGAATCTAGGGTGTAGACACGATGGGGAAGGCATATGATGTGTTACCACAACTGAATTTAAAGTAACTAATGCCTCAAGGGAAGCTCTGATAGTTTCATTTCTATCATATACATGGTCTTCGAATCTTTTGATTAAACGAAAATCATTAAGTTGTCTTTTCGCCCAAAAATCAAGAGGGTCTTGCCTAAACCAAAGGGTGCCGCCAACAAAATGTTCACCATTAATGATGGTATCTGTTCCATTTAACCAATGGAAATTCGGAAGCTTGTCTAGCTCGGACAAAATAGCGTCAGTCTCCTCAAAAGAGCTATGGTAATATTCATGATTGCCCGCTACGTATACAATGTGTTTGTATTTTGATAATAGTATTGGGACAACTGAAGGTAGAATATCTTTTGTCGCAAAATCTCCCGCAATAACAATAATATCTTCTTGGGGGAAACTATCTATAATATGTCCCCATAGATTTTTGGGGTAAAATTCTAAATGAACATCACTAACTACGAACATTTTTCACCAAATCATGTAATTTTTTAATGTCTTGTTTGAGGCCTTCTTTATAAAACCTCCATAATTCACTACCCATGAGGTTATTGGTATGGCAGTATTTTATTAAAAGTGCTAAATCCCCTACATACAATTCCTTAAACCTCTTAATCATCATCATTACGCCCACATTCCCCTGTATTATTTCTATTAAATTATCTCTCATAATTATACCACATTAATTAGCACAGGACACACAACTTTCATCAACAGTCTTTTGAATTGACCTTGTATAATAGATAGTTTTGATTTGTGATTTCCATGCTAATGCTATGGTTTCATAAATCTCTCTAGCTGAAATATCATTATTAAAATTATAAATCAATTCCATGCTAATCCCCGTATCTGTCCATCCCTGTATGATTGAAACTATCTCCACAATAGTTTTCTGATTGATATTTTTGTTTTCCTGATAATACCAGAATTTACTTCCAATAAAGGGAGGGCAAATTGGGGTGGCGCCCTTGCTATTCTTGTCAATATAGAATTTGCTGAATATAGGCAGAATACTAGCAGTACAACCCTGTAGAAGTGAGCTGGAGGTGTTCGGTGCTATGGCAAGTATTTGTGAATTCCTGATACCATATTGCTTAATATCCGCTATCAATTCAGCCCATCTTCCTGTTAGTTCCGATTTGCCGAAAACTATCCCCTTACTCCATTCCGACCCCTCAAAAGCCTCATATTTACCTCGCTCTTTTGCTAGTTCCATTGAAGCTTTTACGGAGAAATAGGCTATATTTTCAAATAACTTGTTTACAACCTCGTGGGATGTTGAATAGGTGACATTCCTTTTTGCTAGATAATCAGCTAATCCCATACTACCAACTCCAATCGTTCTATAGCGGTTATTATGTAATTTCCCTTCCATGATAGGAACCTCTGTTATATCAATTGTATTATCCAAAATACGAACAGCATTGGAGCATACTTTCTCTAGTTCCTTATCACCTACATTAGCAAGGTTGATTGAAACCAAGTTGCAAGTATGAACCAATCCGGGCTCGGTATAATTTATAATGCGAGGAAGATTGGGATGTTCATTAAATAGAGTTGTTACATACTTCGATGGCTTAAAGTTAGAGAAGCTTTCTACGCATTGTCCAGTCAGAACACCATTGAACATTCCCATATTCCTTTTGGATTCAGTAAAACAATATGTGTCACTAATCCTACCTGTTTTGACTACTGCAATTACTTTAATAAATTGTTCAGCATTTCTTTGTGGTTCCCTGACCTCAAATTCCAATCTATGTGTTTGGAGACCAAGTTGAGCTAGTTTATATAGAGCAGATGAGCTAATCAAGAGCCTATAAGTTGCCCTACAGTCATATAATTTTAGTCCGCCCTTTCCATCGGGCATTAATGATTGCCTTTCTGGTAGCGAATCTATCACTTTTGAATCTATTCCCAGTGTTTGCAGCATAAGCCTAATTTCCAGCAAGAAACCCTTGTCTACAGAGGTTATTTGCAATGATTCATTCGTCCCATTTCTGGCAACACATCCATCGGAATCCAACAAACCCGCCAACCAATTCAGCCTAGACCTAATAGTATAGGTATTATTGGGTACTTCAAATTTAGGGCAGATGTCTAAATATGGTCTAACAACCATCCTCTTATCTCCCTCCTTGTAACTTCTAATGGCTCTATATTCCAACTTATCCCTTAGTTTGATTTTCTCACCATATAAATATATTATTGGAATATCTTTCTCAACCGTCCCATCACCGCAGAAAAAACCATGTGTATAAGCATATGGGAATTCCATATCACCTTCTATAACAGGAAGATTAAATTTAATTAATTTATCACCATTCCTTAATTCACTCGCGCATACCTTTTGGATTTTTCCATCGGCAAATCCTTGTTGGATATAAAAATGGTGGTATGAAGTGCATTCAATAGTTTCCCCGTTAGAAAGCTCAACTGCAATTAACTCCTGATTTTCACCAGTTTTTCTAATAGTAGTTTCACTAAATTCTTCCCCATTCCAGACATTCACCACATCCCCCTCATGGTCGCCGATTGTTATATGTCCCTTATCTGTCAATACTTTTGTTTCAGGGGCTACGCACAAATTCCCTGACCCAATCATGCCATCATGCTGATTTGGATTAGTTTTATTGACAGTATCCTTGAAGAATATATATGGCATACCAGTCTCTACCTGAGATTTCATGATATGTTTCATGATTTCTTTGGCACCTACAACCTTTTTCAGCTTAATAGTAGGGTCTAGCTCTAAATTAAGATAAGCTTCCTCGAACTTACTTCCCCATAATTCAGCTAATTCTATCCCAAATTTGGAACGAATTTCATGTGGGTCAAACAATGTCCATGAAGCATTCTCCTCAACTCTTTGCATAAATAAATCAGGCAAAACTACCTGCGGGAATATATCAAAAGCCTTCCTTCTCTGGTCGCCATTTTCTGTTTGTAGTTCCAAAAACTGTTCTATGTCATGGTGCCATACATCAAGTGCAACAGTGACTGCCCCTGCTCGTTTCCCAAGCTGATTTACTGCTACTGCGGTATCATTCAAAATCCTCACCCATGGTATGACCCCACCAGAAGCATTCGGGGTTCCCTTAATATCAGCTCCATTGGCTCTTATCCTTGAGATATTCACCCCTACCCCCCCACCATTCTTGCTTATTTGTGCTATCTGATTTACCACATAGAATATACTTTCTATATTGTCGTCCATCGCTACAATAAAACAAGAACTGAGATTTCCGTTAGGCTTCCTGAGATTGCTCAAAAGAGGTGTCGCTAGTGATATTTTGCGAAGGCTAATTGCATCATAGAATTGTTTTGCCACCTCAAGCCTATTCTCCTCATTACTTGCCAATAATAGAGAAATTGTCAAAAAGGCTTCCTGCGGTAGTTCAAAAGCTTTCCCCTCTTCGGAAATTAGGTACCTGTTTATAAGAAGATTAGCTCCTGCATAATCAAAATCATCATCCCGTTCTTTTACCAAAAAGGTTTGAGCCTTTCCAAGTTCTTCATCGGTATAATCTAATATCTTTTTATCATAGAGACCTTTCTCTACCGCCAAGTGAACAAATTTAACATAATCAGTCACACCCCCGCGATTCAAAATAGCTTCTTTATATAGATTATAAACAAGTAATCGACCCGCCAAAATCCTCCAGTCGGGTTGCTCCACGCTTGTCAGTTTAAGCGCGCAGTTTATAATTTCCTGCTGAATTTCTTTTGTTGTTATGTCATTACGAAAACTCAATGTCAGAGAACTCTCTAGTGTAAGGGGATTAACGTCCAACCCTGTAGAACTAGTTGTAATAACCTTCCTGATTTTAGTGATGTCAAGGGGTGCTTTCTCCCCGTTTCTTTTGATAACTCTATACATTAATTTAGTCCTAATTTATTAACTGTTGGGATGTTGAAATACAATTTGATTTTATGATATTTCATAACGATGGTGATAAAATCATCGAGACTCCATTCTTTGTAGTTTGAAATAATGATATTTTTGCAAACTATCTCGTCCCCCATAACCTTTATATCTGGATTCCAGAACAGGGAATGAAGCAATTCGGGTTGAAAGGGTTGTGTATAAAATAATTCAATGATTTTAGGAACTACCCCGCTCCCATCTGCTATTCTTGTTTGGGTCTTGTGCTTTAGGTAATCAGCAAGATTAATCGCCATTGTTCTAGCTGGCATATATTTATCAGGTATGAGCTCGGAAGGGAAATTACTATCCGATAAATATGTAGAGATTTTGGCTATTTCGAAAACGTCCCTTCCCAATATTGACATAGGACGCCCTTCTTCTATGCCCCAAAACATAAAATGTTTTTCGCTAGGCATTGCCTGAAATTCAATTGAGCTCGGCTTCGGCAAACTTGCTACCGCTATTGGTTCAATAACGGGTATTTGGGCTGGTACCATTTTCTCCAAATCTTCGAAAGAGGAAATATCACAACCGTGTATATCGTATTCTATTTGATTCGGAAAAACACAGTGACATTTTGGACATATAAGTTGATTCATTGGTATATTATAGCATTTTTTTCTTTTCCTGCAAGAGGTTCTTTCGATATATTTTGCGACAGTCATTCGAACAGATGACATGATAACCCTTACCTGTCACAAACGATTTGCCACAAATAATACAGCTTGGGCTATACACCTTCT
>Ga0316628_100002149_pt1 | contig 14427 bp, 1 predicted proteins | sample OWC_Aug_M2_C1_D5_FD_207648 | JGI IMG/M metagenome (GOLD analysis project Ga0316628, IMG submission 207648) | Wetland soil microbial communities from Old Woman Creek delta, Ohio, United States - OWC_Aug_M2_C1_D5_C | ecosystem: Environmental > Terrestrial > Soil > Wetlands | place: USA: Ohio... | reverse complement strand
ATTTTTTCCAATTGAATAAAGTAGGAGGGGATCATATATTCGGGTAATTCTTTTAACAAATGCTCTTTGAGTTGGGGAAGCAAATAATTGCTGGTTTCCCGGTCCCTGTCCCGGTCCCTGTCCCTGTCCCTGGGGAAAGCGAAAGGTATGTCCGCATTGAGAATCGAGCCCAGGAGTTCCAGCATGGGGGTTTTTAACTCATGTGGGTAATGGGAAAGTGAAGGTAACGGTTGGGGAGAATTGGTGTTATCCTGTAAATGCCGGGTACAACGATGAAGGAATTCCAGCACCTGGTTATGGCTTTGCTTGATGCTTTGTGGAGATGGGGTTGAATCCGGTGGAAATAAGATGTAGGCAATGTCTGTCGGGTGAATGTCCACATCCGGTTTTTCCTGGCGGATACTGTTATCGATGTCGGTTACATCGAGCACGGGGATGGCTTTATTGACCCTGTCTCGCATTTTTTTGGCTTTTTCCAGGTTTTTGTTATCGGTAACAATGATCCTGGCTCTTGATTGTGATAATATATCCGACAATTTTTCTCCGGGTAAAGATGGGGCCAGTGGGACATAGGTTTTGCCAGCCTTTAATATTCCTATTAGCGATGCGGCTTTGTGAAGGTCATCGCTGTTGTCATCCATTAACAGGGCAGCGACTTGTACCTGTCGGGTTGTTTTGGTATTATTTTGGGGCTGGTACGGTTGAGTTGAAAGGCCAGCGGTTTGCTGCTGCATTTTGCGTTCCAGGGCGAGGCGTCTCTCTTTACCTTTTTCTCCACAGACCGGGCACCCCGGGTCCGGCGTGATATCCAACACTTCTATCAGGTTACCTCTCCAGCCGATTTCCCAATCGAATCCCTGGTTTTTGCAGGTTCCCCTGAAATGTTCGGTGAAAAGATGGGTCATGGATTGAAAACTGGGGGTATTCCTGAGGTCCTGGTTAGCCCCCCGGTGGTTGAAGTAAAAGAGTTTATTGTAGGCGGGTTCCTCTAATCCCAGTAATATTTTTAGTACTTCGCTTATGGCTGCCCCTGTGCTGGTGAATAGGGAGGTGGAAGCAACGGCCAATGGTCTTTTACTATAATGTCCGTCGAAACTTTTCATCCCTGCGGTAATGGCCTCCAATTTCTCTTTGCTGAAGATACAATGATAGCAAGGGGTTTTTGGAGTGTGAAATATGGCGGTATATGAATTAAGGTCAGCCATGGATATAATAACGTGAGGGATTTTTTTTACCACGGCGCATTCGGATAAGATAAATTTATCTGCGGGTCCATCGAACATATCGAAGATAATGTCGGAGTTTCCCACTATTTCAAATACATTTTCGCGGGTTAGTTTTTTCGTAATAGGGATGACGTTGACTTCGGGATTGGTGCGGTTTATGGTGAGTTTTGCCGACAATGCTTTATTCATGCCCAGTCGTTCTTCATCATGGAGGAACTGTCGGTTCAGGTTACTTAATTCAATCTCGTCAAAATCACAGATTATAATGGTGCCAAAGCCCAGCAGGGCCAGTTGCATCATAGTGGGTGAGGCGCCGCCGCCAGCGCCAGCGATAAACACGGTGGTCTGTTTTAATTTTTCCTGGAAAGCCTGTCCCCAGCCGTGTAGGAGCATTTGCCGTTTATATCTGACTAATTCCTTTTCCGATAATTGGCAGCGGTCGTCATAGTTTTCCAGGATCAGACGAGCCACCTGGTTGGTATAGTTATTAAGAGTTTCATAGGTCCAGGGTTTGCCTTGGGATTCCCGGGCAATGTGATCATGATATTTTTCAACTTGTTCCTGGAAAAGTGCGGGGATAGAGACGTGATTATCACCTGGGGGAGTGGGCATATTTTCTTTTTTCGCGATTTCTTCGAGGGTCAGGGTTTTTTTATTTTCATTGACTTCCATTTCTCTTGGTTCCGGTACGAAATAGGCGCAGAGGTATTTATCTCCTTTTTTATCCTGGCGGTCTATTACTACGGCGTCTTTTATTTGGGGGTGACGGGTCAATTGATTTTTTATTTCTTCCAATTCGATGCGGTATCCCCTGATTTTTATTTGTTTATCGATGCGGCCCAGGAAATTGATGGTGCCGTCGGGCAGCCAGCGGGCCAGGTCGCCGGTGTGATATAACAAGGGGGCAAGCCCCCTTGTCCCCTCTAATAAAAAGTTTTTGTGGGGTCCAGGGGCGGTTTTTTCAAAAAGAGCCCCTGGCTGCGGGAGGCAAAATTTTTCTGAAGTTAATTCGGGTCGGTTGAGATAGCCGCGGGCCAGGCCTGTACCTGATATGCATAATTCACCGGGGAGACCAATGGGCTGCAGGTTGAAATCTTGATTAAGTATATAAACCCTGGTATTGGCAATGGGTCGGCCAATGGTAGGAGTCATTTTATACTCTTCAAATCGATTGAAGTCGATATACCTGGCGATGCAGCCGATGGTGGCTTCGGTGGGGCCGTAGTGGTTGATGATTTCCAGGTGAGGGCAAAGGGCATGGGCGGTTTCGATATCATCAATATCTATGGGTTCGCCGCCGATTACTGCCAATCGCAGGGTCCTACACTTTTTTACCGAAAACCCGGGGCTGTTGACAATCGGTTTAAAAAGAGAGGGAGTGGTTTTGATATAGGTGATTCCTTTTTGATCGATATAATTTAATAACCGGTCCGATGACAGGTAAATGTCCCTGGTAAGAACATGAAGCTCTCCTCCTACTAACAATGATGAGTATAGAGTGGTGTAGCCCAGGTCAAAGGCGTAAGAAGAGATGAGCATGGTTTTATCCTGGGAAGTAAGGTGGGTTTCCCGGGTAAACCAGGTGACATAGTTGACCAGGTTTTGATGGGAGAGGAGGACGCCTTTGGGTTTTCCTGTGGTGCCGGAGGTATAGATGACGTAAGCCAGGCTGGAAGGATTTAAATTCGAAGCACGAAATTCGAAATTCGAAACAAATTCAAAATCCAAAGTTTCAAAATCCAAAACATCGTATGAATTTGCTTTTTTTTGGACATTTGAATTTCGGTCATTTGGATTTGTTTCGGATTTCGATATTCGGATTTCGGTTTTTTTTAGAAGTATCCTGGCATTGCTGTCTTTTAACATATATTGGACCCTTCCTTCAGGGGAATCCGGGTCAATGGGTAGGTATGCGGCGCCGGTTTCCAGGACTGCCAGTATGGCCAGCGGTATATGGATAGAGGGTGTGAGCATAAGTGCGGCAATGGTGCCGGTGGTAACGCCGCTGGCTTTTAACCTCTGGGCCAGTTGATATGCTTTTTTATTCAACTGTTCATAAGTAATGGTTTCGACCGGGATGCGGTTGGTGCGGATGCTTTCTTTATATTTTTGGATTTTTTTATCGGTTTCGCTGAAATGGAGGCTTAATTTTGAATTTAACGACTCATCGTTAAAATAGACATAAGGGTAGTTCAGGTGTTCCAGCCGCTGGTGGGGGGATTGGGTGTTGAAGTTCCTTTTGCTGTATTCCAGGAATTCCGGGTAGGTACTGGCAAAGGCGTGCATGTCATATTTTCCCGGTTCTTCCAGGATGGGGGCGCCGGGTTGGGCATGGAGCCTGCCCCAGTGCAGCTCGCTGAAACTGCGGTGCCGGGACATGATCATGTCGAGGAATTTTTGGGCAGCATCGATATCCTCGGGTAATAGATAGGGCAGGCCATTAATTAAATTGATCCTGACTTCTACATTATCATAACCGTCACACCGGTCAAGAACGGATAAGATTTCTTCATCGGTGAGCTGGGGTTTAACCAGGCCCATGGAGAACAATTGTTGGCGATGCCGCTGCGACAGGGTCAACACATCCAGGTCCCAATAGACATATAAAAAGGTTTTGGCTGCCAGTTCGATCAAGTCCGGGGAGGGTGGTTTCAAACTGTTTAAGAGGCAAAAATGACCGGATAAATCAATGCCTTCCCAGATTTTTCTACAATACCCCACCAGGTCTTTATGGACGATATCAAAATCGAAGTGGAAAGTTGATACCAGGGGCAGTGCTTCCAGGATATCTTTTTTTACTTCTGCCGGGGGCCGTATGAAGGCTGTTTCCCTGTTAAAAGCTTTTTGTTGGGCTGGGCGGCATCCGCCGCAGTAAAAGCAGTTCATCCCGCATCCCAGGTGAGTATAAATAAAAAATGTCCCAAAGAGAGATGCTTTATTCCAGAGAAGGATTTCTTCCAGGTGAGAGAGGTATATGTCCGAGGAGTTGGTTTCATTCTTGATAAAGGTGATAGGGTTGGCCCGGGTTTTTCCATTTATTTTATAGGCGCAGTTGGGGATATTATCCGGGTTTTCACCCTGACAAATTTTCAGCAGCGGCAGTTCCCCGTCGCCGCGGATAATATAGTCGATATTCTCTTCATCAATGATATTTTCCCAATAGAATGAACCGGTATTGCCGCCCAGTACAATGGTTATGGGAACTGCGTTTTTTTGGGAATATTCCCTGACTATGCGGCACATATCCAGTACGCGGGCTATATAGAGGAACCACTTCAGGCTGATGGCCACAACGTTGGGTTGAAGCGTTTGCAGCAGCTCTTCTATTTCACTTTTCATGGCCTGTAAGTCCCTGGCGTTGTCATAGAATCGACAGTAGGCTTTTATTCCATTCCGTTTCAGGTATGAGGCCAGGTACAATAAACCGGAGCTGGGCATTCCCGGTGTGTCGCCCAATAATAATACATCTGCGGTTGGTAATTTTTTAGCTTTATTTTCTAAGGGGTTTAATAGGTGCCTCAGTACGATGCGGTCATCGATTAACCCGGCTTTATCCATGTCCGTGAAATCTTCACGATTTGCTTTTTCAAGCCCGGTTTGATTGGATTTAACCGCCGTGGGTTCGATAATATAATTGGTATACAATAATCTTACCAGGGAGATAAAGGCCACCAGGTCCATATTTGAAAAGATTTCCGCTTGACGATTAAAATCATGGGTGATTTCCAGGAGGTCACCTGTTTCTTTGGTATAAATCACCCATTTTATATCCTTTAAATTTTCCGACTGCAGCCGGGAAAAAATCGATTCGATATTGCGTTCTCCATCGAACAGGTTGATGAGTTTCCACATATTGCGGTTCACAACGACACTGTTATGAGCGGGGGTTTTCAGCAGTTTCAAATTGATGGTGCCGTCGGTATTACCGGGATGATAATCAAACCGCAGGTCAGTTTCATAAATATAGGGATTTTTTTTGAAACAAGAGGTGGGTATAAAAATATCACCGGAATCAATGGGTGAACAAACCGCAATTTTTCCCGGTGCCTTTTGCACCTGGTCTTCAAACCATTGATGAATGCTTTTATATGTGGGGGAGACAGCGGCGGTATCATTAAATTGGTAAATCAGTTGTTTTTTTTCGTCATCCGTTGTCATTTCAATTTCACGGATTTCCATGTCCAGGTTAGCCAGGACCTGGTTGAATATATTGGTGAGATGGGTAATCACCCGGCGTATGGTTTCCTTTTGGTAGAGAGATGAATTATAGCGGACGTTTCCTTCCAGGGTGTTTGCTGTTCTCTTGAAAGAGAAGGCGAAATTATGATCGATATGTTGAAGGTATTTATTATCGTGGATATTTTCGAGCATGATTGAAACATCGAATAAGGGGAAGCCTTCTCCGGGGGCGGCGCTTCTATTTAACTGTTCCGGTAATATTTCCACCGGGTAATTTTGATTTTCAATGGCGCGGTCAATGGTCTGCTTCATTTGCAATAACAGTTGCTTGAATGTCATTCTGGGTAGTATTCGATTTCTTAAGACCAGGACGGTATTGATGAAGGCGCCTTCAAAGGTCTGCCGGGTTGCCGGGGTGCCGATAATAATATCTTGATTGCCGGTATATTTATATAAGAGGATATTGATTGCGGCTGCGGCAATGGCATGGATGGCAAGGTCAATTCCCCGGCTCAACTTTTCCAGGGCGGTAAAGGGTTCTCCTGTGAAGCTGAATTCTAGCGGTTGGGTGGTTTTTTCTGATTTCATGTCATTGTCGGTTTGACCTGATTCTTTTTTATTATCATAGGGGAAATAGGATTTAATCCATTCTCCCGCCAATCGATTCAGCCAATATTCCCGTTCTTTGGTTCTTTGGTTGGCAAAAACGGCTATTTCTCCAGGGGTTTTTTCATAATTCATGGGTTTCCTCTTTTTTTAGGGGATATTTTATTTAGAAGGCAAAATCATATTGAGGAACGGTGGTATCCAGGGCCAATAGACTTTTTGAAACCTCGATGTCTGCCAATAAGATCTCATCATTTTCTACAATTTTTGCGGCAATTTCTTTAAAATACTCGAAGAATTTCTCTATAGAGCTTTGTTTATACAATTTTGTACGATAGAAAACGCTTAGGGCAATTTTCTCCCCGATTTCATCACAGGATAAAAGAAGATCAAACATTGAAGTTTTATTTTCATAGGTATAGGGTTCAAGGGCTAACCCGGAAAATTCGGTTGTTGGTGTACCTGTTGATCCACCGCCCTCCATAACCTGCATCATAAAGACCGTATCAAATAACGGGTTCCGGTTAGCATCCTTATGGGGAATGACTTTTTCCACCAGGTTTTCATATAAATAGTCCTGGTTATCAAAGGCTTGTAATGTTCTTGTTTTTACTTCCTGGAGGAACTCTTTGAAAGTCTTTTTCCCGGCCGGGTAATTCCTGAGGGCCAGTGTATTGACAAACATCCCGATTATTTTCTCCAGGTCGGCGTGTCTTCGTCCGGCCAGTCCGGTTCCGACGACAATATCTTCCTGGCCGCTCAATTTTGACAGCAGCACATTATAAACAGCCAACAATACCATAAATAGGGTCGCTCCTTGTTTTTTTGCCATCTTTTTTATTCCTTGCGTATCTTTGTTTTGGATTTCAAATGCATAAGTACTTCCTTCAAAGCTCTGCCTGGAAGGTGGTTTGAAATCCTTGGGCAGGTTTAGTTGGGGTATCTCTCCAGCAAACTGATTCAGCCAGAATTCTTCTTGTTTTTTCAATTCGCCGGACCGGGCCAATTGGTTTTGCCAATGGGAGAAGTCTTTGTAATGCAGTCTTAATCTTGACAGTCGTCCGCCCGCATATAATACCATAAAATCGTTGATCAATACATTGAGGGAAACGCCGTCGGCGATGATGTGATGCATGTCCACCATAAAAATGTGTCTTTCATCTCCTGCTTTGACGATGCTTACGCGCAGCAGGGGCGCCCGGGTTAAATCAAAGGGTCTGACAAAATGATTAACGATCTCTTCCTCGCTGGTGCCGGGTGCGGCACTCCCCAATTCATGATACTCTACCTCAAATTCCACTTGATGGCGGACCACCTGTGCCGGTTGTCCCGCTCTCATTTCAAAGGAGGTCCTTAAACTTTCATGCCTGCTGATCAATTTATTGAAGGTTATTTCTAATCGCTGTCGGGATAATTCTTTTCTTGACACGAAAATGCCGGGGAGATTGTAAGCAGTGGTTTCTTTATTCACCTGTTGAATCACATATAATCGTTTTTGGGCTGATGACAGGGCATAATATTCTCTTCTTTCTGCGGGGGTAATGGCGGTGAAGGTAACCTGTACGGCATTTTTTATGTATTTTGCCAATGCTTCTATCGTGGGGGTTCTGAACAATTCCGTCAGGGGTACTTTGACGTTCAGGTGTTTATGAATCCTGGATATTAAAACCGTGGCTTTTAGTGAATGCCCGCCCAGCTCAAAAAAGTTGTCATATATGCATATACTTTCTTTTTCAAGTTCCACCACTTCGGACCATAAGACTGCCAGGTCCTCTTCTACCCGGTCCCTGGGTGCAACGCGGTCATCGGTTCTCCCGCCGGTTGATGGCGGTGGTAAGCGTTTCATATCCACTTTACCGTTGAAAGTGAGGGGTATTTTTTTAAGTTTTACAAAATAATAAGGTACCATATGTTCCGGTAATTGGCTTTTCAGGTAGTCTTTCAATTCCGATGGATTAAAATCATCATCCTGGAGTGATGAGTTCATGACGATATAAGCAGCCAATTCCAGTTCATGGCTTCGGGGGTTATTTTTATCGGTGGTGGTGACGATTGCCTCTTTTATCTTGTGATGCTTTAACAATTGATTTTCAATTTCTGCCAGCTCGATTCGATGTCCCCTGACTTTCACCTGGTTATCCATTCTGCCGATAAATTCGATTTTCCCGTTCGAGAGCCATTTGGCGATATCGCCGGTTTTGTATAATCGTCCCCCACTTATAAAGGGGTTCTCTATAAATTTTTCTGCGGTAATTTCCGGGTAATTCATATACCCCCTGGCAACACCCGCACCGCTAATACACAACTCCCCGGGCACGCCGACCGGTAGAAGCTGATTATTTTTACTGCATATATAAGCTTTTACATTGGAGATGGGGCGGCCTAAGGTTACCTTTTCCTGGGAACATTTTGATACCAATGCATCGACGGTTATTTCCGTGGGCCCGTAATTATTGTAAAGGGGATATCTTTTTTCAATAAAACGGTCTTTGAGGTTATCGGTGAGTCTTTCCCCGCCTGATATCACCACCCGCAGGCTGTTCAATGTGGGTCCGTCTGTCAGCAAGTGCTTTAACATGGTGGGGATAAAGTTTATGATATGAATTTGCCTTTTTTGCACATAGTCGCGAAAACATTCACTGTCTAAGACCAGGTCTTTATCGCTGAGATGTAAGGCTGCCCCGTGAAGGAGTGTGGCAAAGACATCTTCTATGGTGGGATCAAAGGTAAAATCGGTAAGCTGCAGTACATGGGTACCGGGTCCGAGTCGATGGGTGTTTCCAAACCAGTTCACCACATTGAGGACATTCTTATGGTCCACCATTACGCCTTTGGGAATCCCGGTGGAACCGGATGTATACATCACATATGCCAGATTTGCGGGAGTTTGCATATTGATTTCCCCTGGGTCGGGGACATCCCCCGGGGATACAATGTCCCCCGGGGTATCCAGCATTAAGATATCCCGGCTCAACTTCTGCCGGGAGGCTTTTGTTTTTTCATCAGCAAAGGCAATGCCGGGTATGGTTTTTAAAACTTCTTCTCCTGGGAGTTTCCCTTCATTTGCCAACATTTTTTCAATGAGTTCGCTGAAGGTAAGTTCTCCTTCTCCTATCACCACCAGGTCAACATGTTTGTCTTTTAATATTGCCGAATAACTGCAGGTGGCATAGGGACCGCCTGTAACAATCGGTATGTCTGGTATCCACTGTTTAAGTAATGAAACGGTTTTATGAAATAAATTCTTATAAAAATTTAAGGTCCTTATTCCAATAATACCCGGTTTGAAATCATGGACAATGGATTTTAATTGATCGAAGCTGTCGAAATCCACCCTTGATTTCAATATTTTTCCCCTGATTTTACTTCCAAATTTTCGCTGCACGTATGTCATCAAGTAGGTTAAGCCTAAGGGAGGTTCCAGGACATCATAAACGACATTATGCCGGTCATAGGAAAAATAGGAGGATATGTCCAGCAGCAGTATATTTAACGAGTTTTTCTGCCACTTTTTTTCGGGGAAGGCGCTCCTGATTTTTTCGTTTAAATTGGGTATGCTGGAGTAATTATCCGGCAAAAAATCTCCTTTCAGTTCTTCCCGGCTAATCCCGGCATAGTCCAGTAGATCGGCAAAGGTTTTTATTTTGACCGGCAGGTAACTGTCATATCTTTGTACGGTTTCGTTTTCAGTGGAGATAGCCATCTGGTGGGGCAGTACAAAGAGTAATCGTTCCTTTGCCATAAAATATTCGCTGGTAAATTCTGATTGAAGTTGATGTGAAAAGCTTTTGGGAAAAGGGAGTGTTTCGGGCAATTGATAGTACATCAGGTCGTCCGAGTGTTCGATGGCTTCCATGGAAATACCGTTTTCTAAAGCGATCCGGGCCATTTCCGTACCGGGGAAAATTTTTAATATATGAAAATAGGGGAAATGAAGCCACTTTATACTTTTCATATAGTCCAGGGATGCCCTGGCTTCTTCTTCGGTCTCGGTGGGGATGCCGTGGATAATTTGGGTTTCCAATAATACATGGGGATACTTTTCAATAATATACATCATATTCTCATGGAGCCGTTCCAGGTTCAAATTTTTGTTTATTAGCTTTTGTAAACGGCGGGATGTGGTTTCCAGTGATACATCGATGCTGACTGTGCCTGCTTCCACCATTAAATCGATATAGTCTTTGGTAAGGATATCACCCCGGATACCATTGGGGAAATAGATATGTACTTTTAAGCCGTTCTGGATAATGAGTTGAAAAAATTTGGAGCTTTCTTTGACATTAAAATTGGGTAGATCATCCACGAAAGAAAAGCGTCGGATTCCCATTTTATAGTACATATTGATTTCTTCGAAGAGATTTTGTCCCGAGCGATGATGGTAGGCAAAAGTGGGCCATACTTTGAAGCAAAAGGCGCAATTAAATTTACATCCCCTACTAAAATGAAGGCTAATACTGTTTTTTACTATGGATTGGCCGATATAGGGGCTGTATTTTTCATAGTCAATAAGGGAGCGGTCCGGCATTTGCAGACTGTCCAGGTCTGTGATGACAGGACGCGGTGGTGTAACCACCGGTGTGGCCTGGAATTTTTCACGATACTGGAAGGAAATAAAGCGAAAGGGCCTGATAAATTCTTCTTTGCTGAGCAAAATAGCGGCGCCGCTGTCATTAAGCATAGATACAATACGGTTTTGAGGATAATTGGGATTGATGGGCAGATAGGCGCCGCCGGCTTTTAATATGCCCATTATGCCGATGATCATTTCCCATGAATTATCCATCATGATGGCGGCGATGGCATGGGGACCGATACCCTTTTTCCTTAGTAAACCGGCCATTTGACGGGATTTCTCATTGAGCACCCGGTAGGTTATTGTTTTTTCCCCCCGTATTACTGCTGCTGCTGCCGGGTTCTTGTTGACCACTTCTTCAAATACCTGGTGCAGGGGTTTACTCACCGGGTAGGCCTGGTCGGTATCATTGAATTCAAATAGCAGTTGGGCTTTCTCCTGTTCCGACAACAGATCGATATCCTTTATCTTTAAATCTATACTCGAAAGAACCTTTGTGAACAGGTGGGTGAAATGCCGAGCTATTCTTTCTATGGTTTCCTTTTTATATTTTAATACATTATACTCAATGCGTCCTTCCAGGGATTCGCCGGTTCTTAAAAAAGAGAAAACCAGGTTGATCTTAATATGCTGCAGGTATTCTTTATATTGAATATTTTCCAGTAAAATGGCAATATCCAATAATGGGAAATCATCTACCGGGGAGAAGTCCATATTTAATTGCTCGGTCAATATTTCTATGGGGTAATTTCGGTTTTCATTGGCTTTGATAATGGTCTCCCTGACTCGCAGCAGAAGGTCCTTGAAGGTCATATGTTGTTCCAGTCTATTTTTAAGGGGAAGCACCAGGTTAACAAATTGGCCTTCCGCATCCGGTTTATAGATGGGTGTTCCCAGGATGCAGTCCGGGTCCCCGGTATATTTATTCACCAATACCACTAAGGCGGTGGTCAAAATCATGTGCAGCCTGGCATCGGATCGATTGCTTAATTGGATGATGGCGGAACAGAGTGGTCCGGGAAAACTGATTTTCACCTCTTCTATTTTCGGGGTTTCTTCCTTCTCCTGCATGTCATAGGGGAGATAGGATTTTTCAGTTATACCGGATAAGTTATCCAGCCAGTAGTTTTTTTCTTTGATATTTTGGTGTGCGATAATGGCTGCTTCCCTGGGGTTTATTTGGTGTGTCATGGTAATTACTCCTTTTTTTCTTTTTCTTATTCAGTACGTCGGAAGCCAGGAATTGTACATTTACGATTATAGATTAAAAGGCAAAATCACTGCCTGCTTGCTCTACAATACTGGAGGCGGCATCGGAAAATTGATGAGATACCCGGATTTCTTCTAATTTAATTTGTGGATGATTGCCTACAATACCTGCGATTTCTTTGAAATGATCCAGTAATTTTTCTATGGTCTCTTTTTTAAAAAGTACGGTGGAGTATCTCAAGTAAAGGTGGATGAACTCTCCCAAATCAGAGGCATGAATGATAATATCGAATTGGGTTACTTTTTCGGCAAAGCCATAGGGTTTAAAGACCAGGTCTTTGACTCCTTTGACCGAGCCTTCACCATATACATTTGCCTCCAGCACCGCCGTAAACATAGTATCAAACAAGGGATTTCGGCTGGGGTCCGGTTTTATGCCCAGCTTATTTACCAAATCCTCGAATTGATAATCCTGGTTTTCAAAGGCCCGGAAAGAATTGGTCCTGACTTCTTCAAGAAACTCTATGAAGGTTTTTTCTCCGGTGGGATGATTACGATGGGCCAATGTATTGGCGAACATGCCGATCAAATTTTCCAGGTCGGTGTGAGGGCGTCCTGCCGCCGGGCTTCCCACGGTGATATCCTCCTGCCCACTGTATTTGGATAACAGGATGTTATATACCGCCAACATCACCATAAAAAGAGTAACATCGTATTCTTCCATGATTTGTTTGATCTTTTGGGTGATTTCCCTGGGGAACATGAATTCCATGCTTTCGCCTACAAAGCTCTGCACTTCCGGTCTGGGGTTATCCGTTGGCAGGTTAAGCCGGGGGATTTCGCCCGAGAACATTTCTAACCAAAAATCTTCCTGCTGCTTTACCATAACCGATTGCAACTGGTTAGTTTGCCAGGAGGCAAAATCCTTGTACTGGACCTTTAAAGGGGTTAATTCTACACCTTCATATATTTTCATACTTTCCTTTATAAAAATTTCCCTGGATATATCGTCATTGATAATATGGTGCATATCAAACATTAATACATGTGTTTCCCCGGGTAATTTAACCAGGCCAGCCCTGAAAAGAGGTGCTTTTTCCAGGTTAAAGGGGCGGATGAAATCTTGAATGATATAATCAACCTCTATAGAGTGGTCACTCGCGGTATTGGAGAGGTCCGCCCGAGCAATTTCAAGTTCGGCATGGTCGTGAATCCTCTGTATGGGAGTATCTTCCAGGAGTTCGAAGGATGTTCTTAAGCTTTCATGACGTTGGATCAGCCTGTCAACCATTTCTTTTAAACGGTTTTGTTTCAATTTTCCTTGCACCTGGATGACAAAGGGGGTATTATCACTGGTTTCATTACCTTTAAGCCGGTTTAACAAAAACATTCTCTTTTGGGCGGCTGACAGGGGGTAATACTCCTTTTTTTCAACGGGTAGTATCGATGTAAATAGGGCTTCTTGTGTATTTTTAATGTATTCGGCCTGGCCCAGCAGGGTGGGGGTGATGAAAATCTCACTGAGGGGTAATCTTACATTTAGTTCTTTATGAATCCTGGGTACCATCACCGTAGCATTTAACGAGTGCCCACCCAATTCGAAAAAGTTAGAATTGACACCGATTTTATCTACCTGGATGCCCAGGATTTCCGACCATATTGCGGCAAGTTTTTTTTCCAACTGATCTCGGGGTGGAATAAACTCATCGTCCCCGGCCCCTGATGCGGGTTCCGGCAGTGCTTTCCTGTCCAGTTTTCCATTGGCGGTGACGGGCATCTTTTCCAACCGGACAAAATAAGGAGGGATCATATATTCCGGTAATACTTCCGATAAATGCTGGGTCAATTGGGCTGTGGTTAAATCTTTTTCAGACACATAGTAAGCACAAAGATATTGGTCTGATTTTGTTTTTCCTGCCCTGGCCAGGACAACGGCTGCTTTGATCTCCTTATGTTTGAGTAACTGGCTCTCGATCTCTCCCAATTCGATGCGGAAGCCCCTTATTTTTACCTGGTTATCCTGTCGACCCAAAAATTCCATGTTCCCATCCGCATACCATCTGGCCATGTCCCCTGTCCTGTAAATGATTTCCCTGGTTTCATAGGGATTGGGTATAAACTTATGGGCGGTCAGGTCCGGGTCATTGATATACCCGGCGGCCAGGCATTCACCGCCAATATAAAGGTCCCCGGGCACACCGACGGGACAGGGGTTCAGAAATTGGTCCAGGGCATAATACCTGGCATTTTGAGTGGGTTTCCCGTAAGGGATGCTCCTCCAATAAGGGCTCACCTCCCCAACGATGTAAAAATTAGACCATATGGTGGCTTCGGTTCCACCCCCCATGGCCACAATCCGAATCCCTGGAAAGGCCTCTTTTAACACATCCGGCATGGTTAAGGGGATCCAGTCTCCACTTAAAAGTACCAGCCTGAATTTGCTTTTTTGGGGATAATGCCGGGTTTCTTTTAATTCCTCGATGTAGGGAACAAGCTGCTGCAATGCAGCAGGTGCCGAATCCCAGATGGTTATTCCTTCTTCAAAGATAATATCCAATAACCGTTCCGGCGATTTGATGTCTTCTCGGCTCACCACCCGTACCGATCCCCCCACTGCCAATATCCCGAAAA
>Ga0316628_100002148_pt1 | contig 14431 bp, 14 predicted proteins | sample OWC_Aug_M2_C1_D5_FD_207648 | JGI IMG/M metagenome (GOLD analysis project Ga0316628, IMG submission 207648) | Wetland soil microbial communities from Old Woman Creek delta, Ohio, United States - OWC_Aug_M2_C1_D5_C | ecosystem: Environmental > Terrestrial > Soil > Wetlands | place: USA: Ohio... | reverse complement strand
TGGACAAGATCAAGACCGACGAGGTGAAGGCCCTCAACGTGGTCATCAAGGCCGACGTGCAGGGCTCGGTGGAGGTGCTGCGCGATACGCTGGCCAAGCTCTCCACCGAAGAGGTCGCCATCAACATCCTGCACGCCTCCGCCGGGGCCATCAACGCCAACGACATCCTGCTGGCGTCCGCATCCCAGGCCATCGTGATCGGTTTCAACGTCCGCCCGGAGCGCTCGGCCAAGGAACTGGCGGAGCGCGAGAAGGTGGACGTGCGGCTCTACTCGGTCATCTACAACCTCACCGACGAGCTCCAAAAGGCCATGGTGGGGCTCCTCAAGCCGACCTTCAAGGAAGAGGAGTTGGGCCGGGCCGAGGTCCGCGAGGTCTTCAAGGTCTCCAAGGTGGGCACGATCGCAGGGTGCCTGGTGGTGGAGGGCAACATCCTGCGCACGGCCAAGGCACGCCTGCTGCGCGACAACGTGGTGGTGTGGGAGGGCGGCCTGGCCTCCTTGAAGCGCTTCAAGGACGACGTCTCCGAGGTGAAGAACGGCTTCGAGTGCGGCATCGGCCTGGAGCGGTTCCAGGACATCAAGCTGGGCGACGTCATCGAGGCCTACCGCACGGTGGAAGTGGCCCGCGAGGTCTGAGTGGAGGTAGAGAGCCCGCTCTTCGTTGCGCTCGCCGAGGTCGAGCTGCACCTGCCCGGCGCCCGCTCGCTCAAGGACAAGCGCCACGACGTCCGTTCGCTCGTCGAGCGCCTTCGGCACCGCCTCTCGGTGCTCGTTGTGGAGAGCGATCACCAGGACCTGCACCAGCGGGCGGCGCTCGCCGTGACCGCGCTGGCCACCGACGCCGAGGCCGCGCGGGGCACCGTGGCGCGCGCCCTCGACGTGGTCCACGAGAGCTTCCCGGGAGTCGTCCTGGACGAGCGCATCAAGCTCGTGCAGGTCCGCTGAGGAGGTGGTGCGTGCGTGACCCGGCCGTGCGGCGCCAGCGTCTGGCGGAAGCGTTGAGGGAGGTGCTCTCCGAGCTCCTGCTGACCGAGATCAAGGACCCGCGCCTCGCGGGCGTCGTGATCTCCGCGGTCGAGTTCTCGGGCGACCTCAAGCTCGCGCGGGCGTACTTCTCGATTTTCGGCGACGAGGAGCGCGTGCGCCAGGTCGGCGACGGGCTGCAGCAGGCGCGCGGGTACCTCCGGCGCGAGAGCGGGCGACGCCTGCGCGTCCACAACCCGCCCGAGCTGGAGTTCCTGCGAGACAAGGGGTTCGAGCGGGCCGACCGGGTGCAGCGCATCCTCGACGACATCACGGGGCACCGGCCCCAGGGCACCGATCGAGGAGACGACACGGTCGGCGAGCGAGACCCTCACGGTGAAGGTCCGGACGGCGGCGATGAGTGAGCTGACGCGGGACCCGGCCGTTGCCGTGGCGCGCCTGCGCAGGGCGCGGCGCGTGCTGATCACCTCGCACGCTTCACCCGACGGCGACTCGATCGGGTCCGAGCTGGGCTTCGCCGAGCTCGCGAGGGCGCTCGGCGCCGCGACGACGATCGTGAACCGCGACCCCCACCCGAGCTCGCTCGATTTCCTTCCCGGCGTGGACTCGATCACCGTGGCGACGGAGCTTCCGGCAGGTTGGGAGCGCGATTTCGACCTGCTCGCGATGCTGGAGTGTCCCGGTCTGGACCGCCCCGGGTTCGCAGCTCTCGACCGTCTGCCCATCCTCAACATCGATCACCACCTGGCCAACCCCCGCTACGGCGAGCTGAACTACCTCGACGAGGAGGCCCCCGCTGCGGGGGAAATGGTGCTGGCCATGGCGGAAGCGGCCGGCGTACGGGTCACGCCGGGAATGGCGACCAACCTCTACACGGCGCTCGTCACCGACACAGGTGACTTCCGTTACTCCAACGCCACCCCGCGCGCCTTCGAGGCGGGCGCCACCCTCGTGGCGGCAGGCGCGAACCCGCAGGCAATCGCGGAGGGCCTATGGGAGAACAACCCGGCCCGGGTGGTGCGCCTGACGGCGTCAGTGCTCGGCACCCTTGAGCTTCTCGCCGGGGGCCGGCTGGCGGTCATCACGTGCGACAGCGCCATGCTCGACGCGGCCGGCGCCCACCCGGAGGACACGGAGAACCTGATCAACATCGCGCGAGCCATCTCCGGTGTCCGGGTGGCGGTGTTCTTCAAGGCTTTCAAGGACGGCGCGGTGCGCGCGAGCATGCGCTCCCGCGGTGACCTCGACGTGCAGGCGGTCGCCCGCACCTTCGGCGGAGGCGGGCACCGCAACGCCTCCGGGTGCAGCTTCGAGGGGACGCTCCACGAGGCACGGGCCGCCCTCCTGGAGGCGCTCCTCCCGGTGGTGGAGTCGGCATGAGCCTCATGCGCAACGGCTTCCTCCTGGTTGACAAGCCGGTGGGCCCCACCTCTCACGACGTGGTGCAGGCGGCCCGCCGCGCCCTCAAGGAGCGCCGCATCGGCCACACCGGGACGCTGGACCCGGCGGCCACCGGGCTGTTGCTGCTGTGCATAGGGAAGGCCACGCGGCTGCAGCAGTACCTGCTGGCGTGGGAGAAGACCTATCACGGCGAGATCCGGCTCGGCTTTCCCACCACGACGTACGACGCCGAGGGCGAGCCGCTGGCGGAGCCCAGGCCGGTACCGAGCCTCGACGAGCGCAGCCTGGCAGAGCTTTCCGCCCGCTTCTCCGGCGAGCTGCAGCAGCTCCCTCCCCCCTACTCGGCCAAGAAGACGGGAGGGCGAAAGTTCTACGAGCTGGCGCGCGCCGGCGAAGAGGTTCCGAGGGAGCCGAAGCGCGTCACGGTGCACAGCATGGAGCTGGGCGTCGCGGCGCCGGACAGGGTGGCCTTCAAGGTGACATGCTCCTCCGGCACCTACCTGCGCTCCCTCGCCCACGACATCGGCGAGACGCTCGGCTGCGGGGGGCACCTGGCCTCGCTGCGGCGCGTCCGCATCGGGCCCTGGCGGGTGGAGTCGGCAGTGAGCGCCGAGGTGCTCGCCAACCGGCCGGGCGAGATCGATCCGCAGGCGTTCGTGACGCTGTCCGACGCCATCCTGCCGTTCCCCGAGGTGACGCTGAACCCCACGGCCATGGAGCACTTTGCCCACGGCCAGGAGGTCGTTGTCCGGGAGACGGAGGGCAGCTTCGTGCCCGGGGCCCCGGTGGCCGTGCGCGACCGTGGGGGCGAGCTCGTGGGGGTCGGCGTGGCCCTCGCCTACCTGGCCCGGGCCCGCACCGTGAACCTGGCTCCGAGGATGGTCCTTGCGGAGCTTGAGGCCCCCGTAAAACCGTGATAGAGTGACAGGCCTCCTCGCCACCGGAGGCCTGACGTGGAGACGTGGAGCAGACGATGACCGAACGCGATTACGTAGCCAGCAAGGAGCAGATCATCTCGGAGTTTCGCCGTCATGAGCACGACAGCGGCTCGCCCGAGGTGCAGGTTGCTCTCATCACCAAGCGCATCGAGTACCTGACCGAGCACTTCAAGGCCCACGCCAAGGACCACCACTCCCGGCGCGGCCTGCTGATGCTGGTCGGCCAGCGGCGGCGACTCCTGGAGTACCTGCGCCAGAAGGACACCGCCCGCTACCGTGCGCTTATCGAGCGGCTGGGCCTGCGGCGCTGAGCGCCCCCTCCCACTCGCACCAAAAAAGGAGCATCATGGAAGTCACAGAGAGAGTTGAGATAGAGGGAAGAACCCTCGAGCTCGAGGTCGGAAAAGTCGCCAAGCAGGCCGATGGGGCCTGCTTGGTGCGTTTCGGGGAAACATTCGTGCTCGTCACCGCGTGCTTCCGCAAGGACGCGCGCGAGGGGGTCGACTTCCTGCCGCTAACCGTGGACTACCGCGAGTACACCTATGCCGGTGGCCGCATCCCGGGCGGCTGGTTCAAACGCGAAGGGCGCCCCACCGAAAAAGAGATCCTGACGGCCAGGTTGATCGACCGCCCGATGCGGCCGCTCTTCCCGAAGGGTTTCACCCACGAGACCCAGATCGTCGGGACCGTGCTCTCGGCCGACGGCGCCAACGACCCGGACGTGCTGGCGATCAACGGGGCCTCGACGGCCCTGATGCTCTCCGGCGCCCCGTTCAACAGCCCGGTCGGCGCGGTGCGCGTCGGCTGGATCGGCGAGCGCTTCGTCGTCAACCCGACGCACCAGCAGCGTGCCGATGCCCTCCTCGAGATCGTGGTCGCCGGAACCGAGGACGCGGTCGTGATGGTCGAGGCGGGCGCTCGCGGCGTGCCCGAGAAGCTGATCCTGGACGCCATTGATCTCGCTCACGCCGAGATCAAGAGGATCATCGCCGCACAGCGGCGGCTTCAGGCGCAGGTGGGCAAACCCAAGCCGGAGTTCGTGCCGACGGCTGCGGCGTGGTCCGAGGAGTTCGCGGCCGGGATCCGGCAGCGCTTCGCCGGACCTCTGGACGCGGCGCTGCGCGTGCGCGGCAAGCTCGCCCAGGGCGAGGCCGTCGACAAGGTCGAGGAGGAGGCCGTCGCCTCCCTCCCCGAGGAGGAGAAGGCCGAGCGCGAGGGGTGGGTGCGGGCGATCCTGCACGAGATGGTCAAGGAGCAGTTCCGCGCCGCGGTGCTGGAAAAGGGTGAGCGCCTCGACGGGCGCGCCTTCGACCAGATCCGTACGGTGACGTGCGAGGTGGGCCTCCTGCCCCGCACCCACGGCTCCGCGCTGTTCACGCGCGGCGAGACTCAGGCGCTGGTGACCTGCACGCTCGGCACCTCCGAGGACATCCAGATCATCGAGGCGCTCGAGGGCGAGAGCCAGCAGCGCTTCCTCCTGCACTACAACTTCCCGCCGTTCTCGGTGGGCGAGGTCAAGTTCCTGCGCGGCCCCGGCCGGCGCGAGATCGGCCACGGCAACCTGGCGCGCCGCGCCCTGACGCCGGTCATGGCCGCCAAGGAGACGTTCCCGTACACCCTGCGGGTGGTCTCCGACATCCTGGAGTCAAACGGCTCCTCCTCCATGGCCACCGTGTGCGGGGGAACGCTCGCGCTCATGGACGCCGGGGTCCCGATCGCGGCGCCGGTGGCCGGCGTTGCCATGGGGCTGGTCTCCGACGGAACGCGCCACGCGGTGCTCACCGACATCGCCGGCCAGGAGGACCACTACGGCGACATGGACTTCAAGGTCGCCGGCACCCGCGAGGGCGTGACGGCGCTCCAGATGGACATCAAGATCGGCGGCCTCCCCCGCGAGGTCATGGAGCGGGCGCTCGAGCAGGCCCATCGCGGCCGGCTGCAGCTCCTCGACACCATGCAGGCAACGCTTGCGCAGCCGCGGCCCGACATCTCGGCCTACGCGCCGCGCATCATAAGCATCACGATCGACCCCGATAAGATCCGCGACGTCATCGGACCCGGCGGCAAGACCATCCGGGCGATCCAGGACGAGACCGGGGCGCGCATCAACATCGAGGACGACGGCCGCGTCGAGATCGCCACGGCTGACGAGGCGGCGGCGAACCGGGCGGTCCAGATCATCGAAGGGCTCACCAGGCAGCCGCAGATCGGCGAGGTCTTCGAGGGCACGGTCAAGCGCATCGAGGCGTACGGGGCGTTCGTGGAGATCCTCCCCAACCGGGACGGGCTGCTCCACGTCTCCGAGATCGCGCACGAGCGGACCCGCGAGGTCAGTGACGTCCTCAAGCTTGGTGACAAGATCCAGGTCAAGATCATCGGCATCGATGGCAACGACCGGATCAAGCTCTCGCACAGGGCGCTGCTGCCGCCGCCTCCGGAGGGCACGGTCCGGGAAGGCACCGAGGAGGAGCGGCCCCGCCGGCCCCACGGCGACCGCGACCGCCGCGGCGGCTCCCGCGACCGGGGACCCCGCGACCGGGGACCGCGCCGCGAGTCGCACAGCTGATCCGTAATCATTTCGACTCACTTTGGACTGGCCGCCGATCCGGCGGCCGTTCATTTGCGGGGGGATGGAGCCGCACGGCCGGCCAGCTCGTGCCCGTCAACGCTGGCAGTTGGGGCAGTAGAATACGGAACGCCCGGCCAGCACTCGGCGCCTGATCGGCCCGCCGCACGCCAGGCACGGCTCCCCTTCCCGCCCGTACACGAGGAGCCTCACGGCGAAGTACCCGCCGTCCCCGGCCGCGTTCACGAACCCCCCGTCCCGCAGGGTAGTTCCCCCGGCCTCCAACGCCTCTTCCAGCACCTCCCGGATCGCCCCGGCGAGGGCGTCCAGACGCGGCGCGGAGATTGCGCGCCCCCGACGCAGCGGGGAGATCCCGGCGCGGGAGAGCGCCTCGTTGGCGTAGATGTTCCCGAGCCCGGCCAGCACCGTCTGATTCAGCAGGATGCTGCGGATCGGCGCTCGCGAGCCCGCGGCCGCCAGGCGAAGGGCCTCGCCGGCGCCCTCGTCCAGGGGATCCGGGCCGAGCCCGGCCAGACCCCTGTGGCGCTCCAGCTCCTCCGGCAGCAGCGCCACCGCGACCCCGAAGCGGCGCGGGTCCACGAAGCGCACCTCCAGGCCGTGGTCCATGCTCAGCACGAGATGCGTGTGCGGCTCGCGCGCTTCTTCGGGCCTGCGCAGCACCAGCCTCCCGGACATGCCGAGGTGGAACAGGCCGACCGCGCCTTCGGCCCGGGCCAGCAGGTACTTGCCGCGCCGGTCCAGCGCAGCGATCCGCACGCCCCGGAAGCGCTGCCGCCAGGAGGACGGCTCGATCCCCTCGCGCAGCTTGATCCGCCGTGCCCTCACATCCGCCACCCGGTGCCCCACCAGGTGGGGAGCCAGGGAGCGGCGGACGGTCTCGACCTCGGGCAGCTCCGGCACGACCGCGCACGGTACCACAGGGGACCGGGGACAGAAAGGCAAGTACCTGAAGACAGAGGAGATTGAAAGTCAACGCTCGAACGACGATCGGCCGTTGCCGGGGTCATCTAGACGCCGGTCCGGCGGGCTCCGTATCAGTGGGTGAAGCTGATCCTCCTTCCTCCTCCTTTTCGCACCCGGCCCGGCAATCACGCCGGGCCGCGGTGCCTCTGCCTAACGGCGGCAGGAGATTCGGGTATCCTTGCGCCGGCCTGGGGGGGTGGGCGGCCGGGCCGGGAGGACGCGATGAACCTGAAAGAGGCCCTCACGACGGCGATCAAGTACGAGCACAAGGTGCGCGACCATTACGCCCAGGGTGCGGAGCAGATCCTGGACCCGCAGGGCAAGAAGGTCTTCGCCACCCTCGCCAAGGAGGAACAGGGGCACGTGGCCTACCTGGAGAGCCGTCTCGCGGAGTGGCACAAGGACGGCAAGGTCACCACCCCCGAGCTCGCCACCATCCTGCCCACCCTGGACTGGGTCGAGGAGGCGAAGGCCAGGGTGGAGAAGGCGCCCCCCGGCACGATCGCCGTCAAGGGCGAGATGGACCTGCTCAAGACGGCCCTCGAGCTCGAGAGGCAGACGAGCGGTTTCTACCGGCAGCTGGTGGACACCCTGCCGACTGCCGAGCGCGATCTCTTCGCGCGCTTCCTCGAGATTGAGCAGGCCCACCTCTTGATCGTCCAGGCCGAGATCGACTCGATCGCCGGCCACGGGAGCTGGTTCGACGTGATGGAGTTCCGGCTCGAGGCCGGGTAGGAGCCGGCTCGAGTAGAACTCCGCCTACGGGTACCTGGTACCTCGACCAAGTCTCAGGTTCTCGGCCACGACCTTGCAACGGCAGGGGGGGATCGGTACGCTTGCGCGGCTGCGCAGCTGCAGCATACGGGGGGAAGATGCCCGATTTCGCCATCGAGGGTCGCAGTTTTGCCGTGGACGAAGAGGGGTTCCTGCAGCAGCCGGAGCTCTGGAGCGATGAGGTGGCGAAGCTGTTCGCCACCACCGAGGGCGTCACCGACATGACGCCCGAGCACTGGGCGGTCGTCCGGATGATCCGCGAGCACTACCTCGCGCACGGGAACGCGCCGATGGTCCGGTTGCTCTGCCAGAAGACGGGCCTGAGCCTGAAGACCATCTACAAGCTCTTCCCGTCCGGTCCCGCCAAGGGGGCGTGCAAGGTCGCCGGGCTGCCCAAGCCCGAGGGCTGCGTTTGAGCCGCCCGGAAGCCCGATGAGCTTCAGCTCGGTCGCTCTGGCGCTCGCGCTGGCCGTGGCCGTTGGCAGCTTCGCGGTCCAGCGGCTGCGCTTGGTCGCTTTCAGGGCGCCGGCCCCTCTGGCCCCGGCCCGCGGCAGCGCCGCCGCCGGCGTCCTCTACGCCTTCACGAAAGCCTTTGCTCCCGGCGCCAAGGAGAGCGCCTCGCGCCACCTTCCCAGCTACGTCGCCGGCATCGTCTACCACCTGTCGATCTTCGCGGCCCTGGCACGGCTGCTGGCCACCCTCCTGCCGGTGCCCATGCCCCCCGCGGTCGACGCGGCCGCGGCCGTCCTGTTCGCCGCCGGCCTCGCCTGCGGCCTGGCCCTCCTGGTGAAGCGTCTGAGCGACGGCAAGCTCCGCGCCCTCAGTGTGCCCGAGGACCTGCTGGCGAACGTGCTGGTGGACGTGATGGTGGCCGCTGCCCTCGCGGTGTCGTTGGAGCCGGACCTCGTGCCGCTCTTCCAGACCTCCGGTGTGCTGCTCCTTCTCTATGCGCCGCTCGGCAAGCTGCGCCACATGCTCTTCCTGCTCACCAGCCGCCGGTACTCTGGAGCGTACTTCGGCCGCCGTGGGGTTCGCCCAGCGCCTCGCGGCCTCGGAAGTCACCGTGGCTGACTCGACCGGCGCTCTCGAGCCGGGTGCCGTGGACCGCGCCATCGAGCTGCTGCGCAACGGCGTGGACGAGCGCACCGCGGCGTTCCTCAACTCGTGCGTGCGCTGCGGCCTGTGCGCCGACACCTGCCACGTCTTCCTGGCGGACGGGCAAGTGGAGTCAACGCCCGCCCACAAGGTGGAGAGGGTGGCGAGGCTGTTCCGCCGCTACCGCACGTTGCTCGGGCGCGTGGCGCCGGGTCTCGTTGGCGCGCAGTCCGTCGACGAGGAGGTGCTCCAGGCGCTCAGCGCCGCTGCCTTCGGGCGCTGCACGCTGTGCGGGCGGTGCGCCCTCAACTGCAGCGTCGGGCTCGACCCCGCGGCGATCGTCCGTTTCGCGCGCACGCTGCTCGTCGCGGCGGGCCTGGTCCCCGGCGGCATCACGCGAAACATCGAGGCCGCTCGGGCCACGGGCAACACGATGAGCCTCACGGCGCGGGACGTGTGCGAGACCATCACCTGGCTGGAGGAGGACCTGCGGACGACGGTGGGCGACCCCACCGTTTCCATGCCGGTGGACAGGCAGGGCGCTCGCGTGCTCTACGCGCTCAACCCCCGCGAGCTGAAGTTCTTCCCGCTATCGATCTCGGCGGCCGCGCTGATCTTTCACGCCGCCGGCGAGGACTGGACGCTCTCAAGCACGGATTTCGACATCACCAACTACGGGTACTTCGCCGCCGACGCCGACGCCGGGCGCGACATCGCCCTGCGCGTGATCGCCCGAGCCGAGGAGCTCGGCGTCGAGGAGCTGGTGGTGGCCGAGTGCGGGCACGGCTATCGGACCCTGCGCTGGGAGGCACCGGAGTGGCTGGGAAGGCGCCTGCCGTTCGCGGTGCGGAGCGTCGTGGAGGTGATGGCCGACTACCTGGCCGCCGGCCGCCTCCAACTCGACCCGACGAAGAACGCCGACCCCGTGACGTTGCACGACCCCTGCAACCTCGTGCGCAACGGGGGCGTGATCGAGGAGCAGCGGGTTCTCCTGCGCCACGCGGTCAGCACGTTTACCGAGATGACGCCCAACCGCGAGAACAACTACTGCTGCGGGGGCGGCGGCGGGATGCTCGCCGCCTCGGAGCACACGGCCAAGCGCATCGAGGCCGGGCGCGTCAAGGCCGAGCAGATCCGAGCCACGGGCGCCAAGGTGGTGGCCTCGCCGTGCCACAACTGCATCGACCAGCTCATGGAGCTGAACCGCCACTACAAGCTCGGCCTCGAGGTCAGGACACTCGCGGAGATCGTGGCCGACGCCCTCGTCCTGCCCACCCGCCACGAGGCGTGAGCGCCGCCCGGGCTAGCGGGCCTCGGCGGCGATCTCGGCCACCGCGGCGATCGCGGCGTCCACGTCGCTCGCCTTGTTCATCGGGCCGACGGAGAGGCGCACCGTGCCCCGCTCCCCGGTCCCCATCTGCTGGTGGATGAGCGGCGCGCAGTGGAGACCGGTGCGGGCGGCGATGTTGTGGTCCACGTCCAGCATCATGCCGACATCGGCGGGGTCGCGCCCCGCCACGGTCAGCGAGAGGACCGGCAGGCGCGCCTCCAGGCGTTGCGTGCCGTGGAGCGTGACACCTTCGATCGCCGCAAGCCCCGCCTGCAGCCTGGCGAAGAGCTCCATCTCGTGACGGTAGATGTTTGCCATCCCCCGCGCCGCGATCCAGGCCTGGGCGAAGTGCAGGCCGGCAATTCCGAGCACGTTGCCGGTCCCCGCCTCCAGCCGGTACGGGTACTCCTCCAGGTGATAGGGGGCGGTCGAGTTGACCCCTGTACCGCCGAAGCGCGTGGGCCGGATGTCGACACCCTCGCGCACGTAGAGGCCGCCGATCCCGGTCGGCGCCAGCAGCGACTTGTGGCCCGTGAACGCGAGGACGTCGATGGACATCGCCGTCACGTCGATGGGCACGATCCCCGCCGTCTGGGACGCGTCCACGACCAGCACGATCCCCCGCTCCCGGCACGCCCTCCCGATCTCCGCCACGGGCTGGATGGTGCCGATGACGTTGGAGCCGTGGTTGACCGCGACCAGCTTCGTGTCCGGGCGCAGGCGCTCGATCACGGCCTCCGGCTCGACGTACCCCGCGGCCCCGACCGGCACGTACTCTACCGTGACGCCGCGGTCCCGCGCCATGTGGTTCAGCGGCCGAATCACCGCGTTGTGCTCGAGCGTCGTAGCAACCGCGTGGTCGCCCTTCGCCAGGATCCCCTGGATCGCGAGGTTCAGGGCGTCCGTCGCGTTGTAAGCGAAGACCAGCCGGGTGGGATCCGAGCCCCCGAAGAACCTTGTCAGCTCCTTGCGGGTCTCCACCACCAGGTCGCCGGCCACGAGGCAGAGGTCGTACCCCGAGCGGCCGGGGTTGACGCCGAAGCGCTCGTACGCATCGAGAGCCGCCTCCAGCACCTCCTTCGGCTTCGGAAACGTGGTAGCGGCGCTGTCCAGGTAGATGATCTTGCTGGAGTCGAATGACAGGTCCATCGAGGGAGACCCCTTCGTGCAGGGAGTGCATGCGGCGCGAGCCGCCGGCCGGGCGCATCGTAGCACGCCGGTTCCGCCGCTCCTGCGGCCGCGACGCGCGCAAACCGCTTACGCGATCGCGTCTCAGCCTCAACGTCTCCGGAGCGCACCGGCCGCTCTAGTCGTGAGAGCGAGATCGCCGTGCGCGTCCCGGACCGCTCGAGGCTCCCGGATCTCAGGGCCGGTCTTTGGGACGGTTTGGGTCCTTGCGCTCGACCCGCTTCAGCAGCCAGTAGTTGAGGCCCCCGATGACCACCATGGCCAGCAGGAACAGCGGGTAGGCGAGCCTCCAGTTCTGCGGCCCGGTCATCATGCTCCACTCGGACATCCCGCCGATCCCCGCCAGGAGCGTCAGGGGCATGAAGATCGTGGTGATGAGCGTGAGCCTCCGGACGGTGGTGTTCGTCCTGTTCGCCACCCTGGCCATCCGGTTGTTGATGAGCGAGAGGTACATCTCCATGAGGCTGGTCAGGATGTCCCGGTTCATCTCGGTGATCTCGAAGAATTTCGCCAGGTGATCGTAGATGTCGCGGAAGTGGTAGATCGCCAGTTCGCTCACGAACGGCGAGTCCTTTCGGCAAACCCTTACCAGGATCTCCCGCTCGTGGAACAGGCTCTTGCGGAGGGAGAGGAGGGCGCGTCGTAGGTGGACGAGGTCCTGGAGCCTGAAGACGGCCGCTTCCTGGACGATGCGCGCCTCGGCGGTCTCGATGTCCTCCTCGAGTGCCTCGATCGCTGTGACCTTTCCGTCCACGGTGAAGTCGAGAATGACGTGCAGGAGGAAATCGGGCCCTTTCTCGACGTTCCCGATCTCACGGCCCGCCATCTCCTCGATCCTCTCGAACGTCCCGCGCTCCCCCCCTCCGTGACCACTGACGCTGACCAGGAAGGTCTTGCCGAGGAAAAAGTCTACCTCCTCGATCGTCATCTCGTGGTTTGCGTAGGCGTAGCGGTTGAACAGGACAAAGGTGTTGCCGGGGTAGTCCTCGACCTTGGGAACCTGGTTCTCGTCGAGACAGTCCTCCACGGCGAGAGGGTGGATGCCGAGCGGGCGGGCCACGGCGTCGAGCTCCTGCCGCGTGGGGTCGAAGAGATCGATCCAGATGTAGCCGCCGCCCCCCATCGCGGCCAGCGCCTCCTCCAGGGTGCCCAACCGGGATAGACCCCTGCCCGCGTCGACGTGGAAGAACCTGCACTCCGACATGTCCGACCTCCTCACCCCGTTTCCCTGCCGCCCGACCCGCTCCGCTGCCGCGTGCCGCGTGTAGCCCGCGCCGCCAGGCAGGGCGTTCGGAACACGCCGCGTAGGCCGCGCCGCCGTTCGCAGGGCCAAGGTGCACGGCGCGTAGCCCGCGCCGCGAAGATTGGGCCAGATGCAAGGAAGGCGAGCCACCCGCACCGGAGCATAGCCGGAGGCTATGTGAGGATGCGAGGGGGCGCAGCCTGACGCCGCAGATGGTCCGATATTCGCGGCGCACCGAAAGCCTACATGTAGAGGCCGCCCGAAACGTTGATGACCTCTCCAGTGACATACGACCCCGCCGGCCCGGCGAGGAAGAGCACCACGGCGGCGATGTCCTCCGGGGTGCCGAGGCGCGGGATCGCGAGGTTGGCCATCAGCGCCTTGCGCTGCTCCTCGTTGAGCTTGTCGGTCATCGGGGTCTGGATGTAGCCGGGGGCGATGGCGTTGACCGTAATGTTGCGGCTGCCCAGCTCGCGTGCCAGCGACTTGGTGAGGCCAATGAGTCCCGCCTTGGACGCCGAGTAGTTCGCTTGGCCGGGGTTGCCCATCAGGCCGACCACGGAGGAGATGCTGATGATCCGCCCCTCCTTCTGCTTCACCATGACCTTGACGGCCGGCTGGGTGACGTTGAAAGCGCCGTCCAGGTTGACCGAGAGCACCTTGCGCCACGACTCGGGCTTCATGCGCATGAATAGACCGTCATCGGTGATGCCGGCGTTGTTGAGCAGGATGTGCAGCCCACCCAGCTCCGCGGCGATGTCCTCCACGACGCGCTGGGCCTCCTCGGCGTTGGTCACGTTGAGCGGTTTGTTGATCGCCTTCCCGCCGGCCGCGATGATGCTATCTACCACCGCCTGGGTGGGGTCGGTCGGAAGTGAGGTGCATGCGACGACCGCCCCCTCGCGAGCGAGGGCGCGTGCACACGCGGCCCCGATCCCCGTTGCGGCCCCCGTCACCATTGCGACCTTGCCCTCGAGCTGTTGTGCCACGTCTCCCTCCGTTGCGGCCTCGAGCCAGCCGGCCGTCAGCCCCTCGCCAGGTACGCCTCGACCTGTTCGGCGGTGCCGACCTGGATGGTAGCAGCATCCCGCGCGATCCTCCGGATGAGGCCGGAGAGCACGCTCCCCGGCCCCACCTCGACGAATGTCTCGAACCCGTCCGCCGTCATGCGCTGCACCAGCTCCACCCACCGGACCGGCGCGTCAACCTGGCGCACGAGGCCGTCGCGCACCGCGCCGCCGGCCGTGACGGGCGCCGCATCCACGTTGCTGTAGAGCGACACCGAGAGCGTCTTGAAGTCGAGCGCCGCCAGCACCGGCTCGAGCCCCTCCCGTGCCGGGCCCATGAGCGGCGAGTGGAACGGTGCCGAGACGGGCAGCGGCACCACGCGCTTCGCCCCCCGCGCCGCCAGCAGCTCCCCGGCCCTCGCCACGGCCCCGGCGTGCCCGGCGATCACCGTTTGCTCGGGTGCGTTGAAGTTGGCCGCGACCGCGACCTCACCCCCGACGCTCGACTCGCGGCAGGCGGCCTCGACCGCGGTGCGCGGCGGGCCAAGCACCGCGGACATCGCGCCGATCCCCACGGGGACCGCCTCCTGCATGAGCTGGCCGCGCCGCCGCACGGTGCGCACCAGGTCCTCCACCGCCAGCCCGCCGGCGGCCCCGATGGCGCTGTACTCCCCCAGCGAGTGCCCTGCCACCCCGTCGAACCCGACGCCCCTCGCCGCGAGGACCGCGAACGCCGCCAGCGAGGCCGTCAGGATCGCCGGCTGCGTGTTGGCGGTGAGCCTGAGCCGCTCTTCGGGGCCCTCGAAGCAGAGCGCGGAGAGCTTTTCGCCGAGAGCCGCATCCGCGCGCTCGAACACCCGCCGCGCCTCCGGGTAGCGCTCGGCCAGGTCCCTGCCCATCCCGGCGAACTGGCTCCCCT
>Ga0316628_100002147_pt1 | contig 14437 bp, 10 predicted proteins | sample OWC_Aug_M2_C1_D5_FD_207648 | JGI IMG/M metagenome (GOLD analysis project Ga0316628, IMG submission 207648) | Wetland soil microbial communities from Old Woman Creek delta, Ohio, United States - OWC_Aug_M2_C1_D5_C | ecosystem: Environmental > Terrestrial > Soil > Wetlands | place: USA: Ohio... | reverse complement strand
TTTTTCCCGAAGGCCGCCTCGACCGCCCCGAGATACTCGCGCCATGTTGGGAGCCGGCCGTTGGTCACGGTAAAGGCCCGCCCCTCGATCCCCTCGCGTATAAGGGCGGCCTCGACTGCGCGGCAAAAATTGGCGATATAAGTGTAGCCGAAGCGGTGGCGGCCGCTTCCGACGATTAAAGGCATGCCCCGCTCTCCTTCCCGGAATAAGCGGCCGGACGTCGTCCGGTCGCCCGGCCCCATGACGTCGGAGGGCCGGAGGATGACCACGGGAAGGCGGTGCCGGGCGTATTCCTCAAGGAGATAGCATTCAGACAGGATCTTGAACCGGGTGTAGGAGATGAAATCCGCGGGAATGCCCGGGCGTTCTTCGGAGATGTCCGTCATCCCATACCCGAGGGTCAAGGCCGTCGAGACATAGACCAGCCGCCGGAGCTCCGGCGCGCCCGATCGGATGCTATCGACAAGGTTTCGGGCCAGGTCGAAGATGTTGCAGCGGCAGGTATCCGCGTCGGCCACATCTGAAACAACCGAGGCCGCGTGGACGATGTGGGTCGTGCCGTCGGGTATCCGGAAGGACGACGGGTCGCGCAGGTCGCCCTTGATCAGCCGGATGCCGGCTCCGTCGAGGAGATGGAGGTCGGATGTCGGCCGGACAAGGCCGACGACGTCCCAGCCGGAGGCCGCGAGGTGCCGGCAGACGGCCGAACCGATAAATCCATTGGCTCCGGTCACAAACGCCTTGTTCATGCCTCCTCCGGGGCCCTTCGGCGGCCGGCCCGGCGGTTCCACGCCCGGACCATAGCCGGACAGGCCAAGAGGGCGAAGATCCCCAAGGCGAGACCGGCGAGAGAATCCGTCACGTAATGATAGCGGCCGTAGACCGTCGAAACATAAAGCGTCAGGACGATCGGGGCGAGAATATAAAACCAGCGTCGGACATAGCGGTAAGACATGAACCAGATGACCGTGCCCACGGAACAATGCGGGCTGGGAATCGAACCGCCGGCGAAATGGGCCTTGGCCCGGATCAATTCGCCGAGCGAGGTGAAAAAGCCGCCCTTGAGGGGGACCGTGAAGGCCTCGGGCATATACCAGAAGGGGCTGGCGACGGGATAGAGAACGAACCCCAGGTCGCATACAAGGTTCACGAATCCCAGGGTAAAGAGGTAATCCTCCAAGGCCCGCTCGCCGTGTTTGAAATAGATCAAGGCGGCGACCAAGGGATAACAGAAGACGTAAATGACGTAGCCGAACATCATCCACTCGGTCAGCGGCGCCGAGATGAATCGTTCGATCCAGAGGTTCGGCAGAACGCCGAAGACGGCCCGTTCCGCGGCGATCAGCGGGCGGTCCTGCCAGGGAACGATAATCAATTGGAGGGAGCGGATCGCATCGAAGAGATAGGCGAAGAGAAGCTGGACGGAACCCGTCCGGAGGAGAAAATAGAGGATCCGGGATCTGACTTTGGGCAGGAGGAAAATCGCCAAAAGATAAAGGGCCGCCAGCCCGGCGTTTTTCGAGGCGGAGAGGAGCGGACGGTCGACGCGCGAATAAAAAACGAGAAACAGGGCGCCCTGGACGACCAGGCCGGCCAGAAGGAAAACATCGACAATCTGAAAATCAAGACCGAAGATCCGGATTTTACGGCCATAGAGTCCGGCGATTTCGCTTCCCCGGAGACGCGCGGCCGCGGCGCTCATCGTGTTTTCACCAATCCATGCTCGGCATACCAAGCAACCGTCCGCTTGATCGCATCGGCCATGTCGATTTCGGGGACGAACCCCAATTCGCGCCGGATCAGCGAATCATCGTAGTTCCAGTAATATTTCCGGGCCGAGACGACCGCTTCCCGGGTCAGGAGGGGTTCCTTCCGGCCGATCCGCGCGGCCAGTTCGGAGATCGCCGCGACGGTCCACTGGACGGGATAGGGAACCGGGAGGAAAAAGCGCCGGATTCCCAGCTCCGCGGCAACCGCGTTAGTGATCTCCCTCCAGGCGTACGGCCGCCCCGAGGTGACGAAATAGGTCCGGCCGACCGCCGCCGGATGCTCGGCCAGCAGGATCAGGGCCCGGATCACGTCCCAAACGGACGCGACGCTCGTCTGCGGCTTGCCGTTGCCGATCAGCGGCTTGATTCGTTTGCCGATGAGGGAAATCGAAGTGAACAGCTCCTTCTGCCGCGGCCCGAGGACGTTCGGCGGCCGGAGGATCGTCCAGGGAATCCGGCCGGCATACGACCGGACGATTTCCTCGGCCTTGGCTTTACTCCGCCCATACCCGGAAACGGGTTTGAGCGGCGCGGATTCGTCCAGGAGAAGGCCGGCCGGCGAAGGCCCGGTCGCGCTGATGCTCGAGACGAAGACAAATCTTTTCAACGAGGGGTTGGACGCGGCGCAGGCCGCGAGCAACGCTTCGGCCGGCCGGACGTTGGCCTGCTCGTAGGTCCGGTCGTCGGGGGCGGAAATCAAGCCGCCGACGTGAAATACGACATCCCTTCCCGACACCGCCAAGACGAGCGATTTCGGATCGTCGTAGGCGCCGTGGACGGGAATGGCTCCGGGGAACATGTCCGCGCCGGCCCGGCTTTGGGGGCGGAGCAGAACGGCCACCTCGTCGTTCCGGGCGAGGAGGGCTTCGACGAGATGTCCGCCGATAAAACCGGTCGACCCGGTGACCAGGGCTTTCATCCCGCCGCCTGTGTCCGATCGAATCGCATGATGGAAGCGATTCTATCAAAATCGGGTGAAATCGGTAAATACGGGCTTCCCCGGGCGTTGGGAAGTCTTTGAAAATCAGCCGAAATAGAAAGCGCCCCGGGGAATTCCCCGGGGCGCGGAAAACCGACAGGCTCGCCGCCGATCGGCTATTTGTGGGTTTGCTGCGAGAGAAACTGCATTTCCAGGTTGGCCAATTTCAGCTCGGCGGCGGCCGTTTGGAGGGCCAGGCGCGTCCGTTCCATGTCGCCGGTTGAAATCAGCCCCAGCTGATGCCGGTGTTCGGCGGCGGTATATTCCGCCTGGACCTGGGCCAAGTACATTTCGGCGCGCTTCACCTTCTTTTCCGTTTCCGCCGAAAGGGCGAGAAACTCGACCCCTTCGGCCGAGATTTCGCCGCGGAGAAAGCGGGCCCGAAGGTCGATCTTGCGGTACAGCTCATTCATCGCCGCCGCGAGCCGGTTCAATTCGAGACGAGGAGCATCCCCCTCTTCGGGGGAGACCAGCCCCGCTTTGGACAGATCCCCGGTTCTCTTCGCCTCGGCTTCAACCTGGACCACATCGGTCTGGAGGGACTTCACATCCAGTTCCAGGCGGGATGTCACATAATCGCGGCCGCCGACAAGGGGAGCGGAGAGATCGTTCCGGGGAGACTGATGGGAGGCTTCAATTTCCTCGAGATCAAGGACAAGTTTCTCTCTTTGGATGCCCAACCGGTTGAGGTGACCGGCGGCCCGGTCTCCTTCTTCGACCCGAATCAGGCCCAACTTGACCTTATTCCGGATATCGGCCAGCTCGTCCGCGAAATATTTGATTTGGGTGTCCGCCAGCTGGAGGCGGATCTCGGCTTGGGCCAGGAGGAGCTTCCCCTGGGCCACGGCCTCGAAGTGCGTCGTCGTGGCCGTAGCCATAACGCCGGTCAACACGGAACAGGCGATGATTCCGATCATTTTTATCGTTCTCCTTTTCTTAAAATCGTCCCGAGGGCCGCCGAAGGACTCGCGGCGGCGCTTGGCGGACGTCAATTGCCATTCCAGGTTTTCCAGAAAGCGGGGATCGGGTTCGTGGATGGATGTCATGTTCATGCACCTCTTTCGGCATTGTCGAAACGGACAAGCTGCCGGCGCAAGGCTTCGCGCGCCCGGCGCAGGCGGCCTTCCACAGCCCGCTCCGAGGTCTTCCCCTCGGCGGCGATGTCCCGGACCGGTTTTTCCTCGAAATAAAAGCTCTCGAGGAGCCGGGCCCGGCTTCGGCTGATTCGGGCCAATCCCCATTGCAGCCGGGCCACGGTTTCGGGCCGGGTCATATCCGGGGATTCGCCCGCCGGATCGATGTCGAGCCCGGACAAGGAACCCGGTTGGATCCTCCGAAAATGGCTGACCAGGAGATTATGGGCGACGGTGATGAGCCAGGCCAGGGGGATCCGGGCGGGCTTGCGATCCCAGGATTCCCAGGCCCGGATATAGGTTTCCTGGACGATATCCTCGGCCAGGGCCCGCTGGCCGCCGGCCCGGCAGGAGACATAAGCGTAGAGCGGATGAACCGTCTCCCGGTAAATCCTTAAGAGCTCATTTTCCGATGTCACCGTTGCCTCCTTGGTGATCCTGCGTCCACTCTTAAGACGCGCGAGCGGACGAAATCCCACGCTTTAACTAAACGGATTCCCCATTAAAAATTGCGCGGCCCTCAGTTTTCCTTGAAAATCCACTTCTTGATCATGCCGAAGACTTCGTCCCGGCGAATGGGCTTGGCCAGGTAGTCGTTCATCCCCGCCTTCAAGCAGAGGTCCCTGTCCTCCTTCATCGCATCGGCGGTCATGGCGATGATCGGAATGTCCTTGTAGCCGCGATTCCGCAGGACCCGGGTCGCCTCCAGGCCGTCCATCTCGGGCATGTGCAGGTCCATAAAGATCAGGTCGTAGCGCTCGGGCTCGGCGGTGAATTTCTCCACCGCTTCCCGGCCGTTGTCGGCCACGCTCAACTGGTAGCCGGCCTTGGTCAGCATGAACCGGGCCAGCTTCATGTTCATCGGGTTGTCCTCGGCCAGAAGGATCCGGACCGAATGTTTGGCTTCCTCGACCAGGACGTGCTGGGTGATGATCGCATCCTTGCCCTGCCCTTCCTCCGTCTCCGCCGTCTCGCCGAGCAGCCGTTTGATCATCGCGATCAGCCGGCGGCGCTGGATCGGTTTAGGCAAGAAGCCGTCGAATCCGACTTCCTGGAAGGTTTTCAGGCGGCGGCTGACAGACGAGGAAAAGGCCAGGATCTTCATTCGCGAGATCCGGGGATCCTCCTGGGAGCGCAGGAGGTTCGTGACCTCGTAACCGCTGATATCCGGCATCTGGATATCCAGAACGCAGATGTCGAACGGGTCTCCCTCGGCGACGGCCTGCCGCACGGCCGGCAGGACTTCGCCCCCCGACCGGGCCAAAACCGTCCGCATCCCAGCGGAATTCAAGGTGTGGGCCAGGATGATTAGATTGCTTTCGTGGTCATCGACCAGCAGAGCTCGTTTTCCGTCGAGGGTTTCGCTTCGCAGTCCCGGGGGAAGGACCTTGTCGGACTTGTCCACCCAGGCGGTGAAATGGAACGTGCTTCCTTTTCCCGGCGCGCTTTCAACCCAGATTTCACCCCCCAGGTGTCTGGCGATCAGGCGGCAGATGGCCAGCCCCAAGCCGGTGCCGCTGTATTTCCGGGTGATCGAGCCGTCCGCCTGCTGGAACAGCTCGAAAACCGCGTCCCGCTTGTCCTCGGCGATCCCGATGCCCGTATCGCGAACCTTCGTATGCAGCTTCAGCCGTTTTTCGGTTTCCTCTTCGACCTCGATCGATAGCTCGATCTCGCCCCTCTCCGTGAACTTCGTCGCGTTGCTCATCAGGTTCAGCAGGACCTGGCGGAAGCGGGCCGGGTCGGTCTTGATGAATCCCGGCAGGCTGTCGCCGACCCGGCAGAGGACCTCCACCGGCCGGTTTCCCAGCCGGGGTTGGGTCAGGGCACAGACGTCGGAGGCGGTGATTTCGAGGTCGAAATCGATGTTCTGGAAGGCCATCCGCCCGGCTTCGATCTTGGAGAAATCCAGGATCTCGTTGATCAGCGACAGAAGGGCTTCGCCGCTCTTGGTGATGTTCCTTACGAATTCAACTTGCTCCTCGGTCAGGACGGTATCCAGGAGCATGTCCGAAAAACCGATGACCGAATTCATCGGCGTCCGGATTTCATGGCTCATCCGGGCCAGGAACATCCCCTTGGCCTGGCTGGCCGATTCGGCCGCGGCCCGGGCTCGTTCGGCGACCTCGTTGGCCTTTTTGACGTTCTCCATGGCCTCGCGGAGCGCCTCCTCGGCCTTCTTCCGTTCGGTGACGTCGCGGAGGATGCCGTCCGTGCTGACGAGCTTGCCGTTTTCGAAAACGGGCGTCCAACGGTCTTCCAGGTAGCGGAGAGTGCCGTCCTTGGCCTTCCACCAAGACTCCCAGACGTCCCGCTCCTCGGATGTTTCGGTTTTCAACTTGTTAAAAAGGGAATCCTGCTCCGAGAACTGTCCCTTCTGGATGACCTGGGATAGGAACGCCTGGCGCCCGCCCATGGCCTTGATGTCATCGAGCGTGTAGCCGAGGAGACGTTCAAAGGAGGGATTGAGGTAGGAGAATTCCTTGGTCTGCGCGTCCACGCTGTAAATGATGTCGTGAATCGAGCGGCTGATCCTCTCGAATTGCCGCTCCGAGCGGGAGAGGGCGCTCGCGACCCGCCGGTGTTCGGTTACATCAACGATGGCCGTAATGAAGCACGGCAGGCCTTCGAGCTCGATCCGCTCGAGAGAAAGGGAACCGGAGAAGGCCTCGCCGTTTTTCAGGGTCAAAGCCACGTCGCGGTTCCGGACTTCGCCTTTCCGCCGGACCTCGTCGCGAATGGCCGCGTACGCGCCGGGCTCGATGAACAACCCGAGATCGGCGAACGTCTTCCCGATGATCTCCCGAGCCGGACGATCGAACCGCCGCTGGAAGCTGTCGTTGACCTCGAGGAACGTCCCGTCCTCGGCCCGGTTGATGGACATCAAGGCCGGATTGGATTGGAAGATCAGGCCGAATCGGAATCCGGGGGAGGTGTTCTGGTCTCCCCGCTTTCTCAAGATCATGACTCCTCCACCCTCCAACTTATAATGGAGCCGGCCGGAGACTGATTTCCGAAGGCAAGAGTAAAATACGCATTGCATTCGGTTGTGTCAACAATGGGAATGATTTTTCGCTTTTTTTTCCCTACTCGCAGAACCGGCGGAATCGATTTGACCAGGCCCCCGGGTCGGTGTTAGGTTTAAGGAAATCCATGAACGACGATACAACCTGCTCCCCGATTCGGTGCATTGTCGGGGGATTTGTCCTCCTTTGTCTTTCGTCCGCTCCCTTCACCGTCCTCGCCCAGAAACCGCCCGAATACAAACTCGTTTGGGCCGACGAATTCGACGGCCGGTCGCTCGACCTCGCCAAATGGGGCTATCGGGGACTCGGACCCCGCCGCGATGCGATCAACTCCGCGGAGTGCGTCACCCTGGACGGCGAAGGGCATCTCGTCCTGACAACGAGGCGCTCCCTCGATGGAATCTTGACCGGCATGATCGGAACCCAGGGTAAATTCGAGCCGCAATACGGATATTTCGAATGCCGGATCCGGCTGCAAAAGCAGCCGGGTCATTGGTCGGCCTTCTGGCTCCAATCTCCGGCCTATGGAAAAATCATCAACGATGTCGCGAATACCGGGACCGAAATCGACGTTTTCGAGTATTTGACCTCGTTCGGCGACGCCCTGCAGCATACCCTGCATTGGGACGGGTACGGTTCAGCTCATCAATCAACTAAAGCCGCGCCGGTCGTTCCCGGTCTTCGCGAAAGCTGGCACACCATCGGCTTCCTATGGACTCCGGACGCGTACGTTTTTTATGTGGATGGCCGGGAAACCTGGCGAACGATGGAAGGAATCTCGCACCGGCCGGAGTACTTGATCCTGAGCTTGGAAGTCGGGACCTGGGCCGGCGACATCGGCCAGGCGGTCCTTCCGGACAGTCTGCTCGTGGATTATATCCGCGTTTTTCAGCGGTGAGCCCGGCCGAATCCTCGCGTCATTCGTATTTCAGCGTTTCGGCGGGATTTGTCCGGGCCGCTCGGACGACCTGGAAGCTCACCGTCACGAAGACCACGAGGACGGCCAGGACGGCGGCGGAAAGGTACGGAAGAGGGCCGATCGTAATCCGGTAGGCGTAGCCTTTCAGCCAAGTCTTTTCGAAATAATACGCGGCCGGCCAAGCGATCAGGTTGGCGGCAAGGACGCTCAGGACAAATTCCCCGGTCAAAAGCATGACAACGCGGCCCATCGAAGCCCCCAGGACCTTGCGGATGCCGATCTCCTTCATCTTCTTTTCGGCCAGAAATGCGGCCAGGCCGAACAGGCCAAGGCCGGAGATGAAAGCGGCAAGAAGGGAAAAAGCCCGGAGAATAGCCCCGACGCGTTCTTCAGACCTATAGAGGGCATCGACATCATCCCGGAGGAAATGGTAGCGGAATTCGTCCCCGGGCGCATAAATCTTCCATATCGTTTCCAGGTGGCTGAGCGCGGCCGTTGTTTTTCCCGGACGAATCTTCACGAAGAGAATCCGGCTCATATCCGGAGAATAGCCGACGGCCAGGGGATCGAGCTTTTCACGCAGGACCGTGAAATGATAATTTTTCACGACGCCGACGATCGTGCCCGTGAATTCCGCCTGGGATAACCTCTGCCCCACAGGATTCGTCAAGCCCATAATCCGGACCGCCTCCTCGTTGAGGATCCATTGAACGTCGTCCGGATTATCGGAGGGAACGAAGTCCCTCCCTTGAAGAATATCGATTCCGAGAAGATCGAAGTAGCCCGCTTCGGCGCAGGTCCCCCGGATCAGGACCTCCTCCTTCGGGTTCTTCCCGCTCCAATCCCAGAGCGTGTTTCGGTACATGAAGCCGCGGGTGGGAAGATTGGACGCCGCCGAAACGCCCAGGATGTCCGGATGGCGCAGCAGCTCGGCCTTGATCGCCTCGTAGCCGGCCCGCGTCTTCTCCCCCATTCTCAAGGTGAGGACCTGTCCCGCATCATACCCCGTTTTGAAGCTTCGCATGTACTCGAGCTGGGAACGGACAAACAGGGTGCCGATGAGAAGGAGGATGGTCACGGAAAATTGAAAAACGACCAGGATGCGCCGGAATCCGCGGCCGCGGGAGCCGGTCGAAAGCGTTCCGCGGAGCACTTTAGCCGGACGGAAATTCGATAGGAAAAGAGCCGGATAGCTTCCGGCGAGAGCGCCGGCCGCCAGAACCAGGCCGATAAGACCGAGAACCGTCCCGACGTCGCCGAAAAGATCGAACCGCATATCCTTGGCCGCGAGCCGATTGAAGGCGGGGAGAAAGAGGATCGCGCCGATGATGGCCAGGATGAGCGATCCGACGGTCAGGATCAAGCATTCCCCGTAGAACTGACGGACGAGCTGGCCTCGCCGGGCGCCGATAACCTTGCGCAAACCCACCTCCCTCGCCCGGTTGGCCGAACGGGCAGTCGACAGGGTCATGAAATTGACGCAGGCCAGAAGCAGGCTGAAAAGCGCGGCCAGGGTGAAAATTCGGACATAGCGGATATCGCCTTGGGGAAAGGGCTCGCCGATCAGGCCGGGATACAGGTACATCCGGGAAAGAGGCTGGAGGACGAGACGGACGTCTTTTTCGACGATCGGTTTTCCCGCCAGGTGTCCGGCGATTTTCTCTTCGACGGACCCGACGCGGGCATCGGACCGCAATTGGACGAACGTCGTGAACCGACTGTCGTCCCATTGGTCAACGGGAAGTCCGATCTCCCGTCCGAAAACGAAGGGGATCAAAATATCATAACGGAGGCTGGAATTCCGCGGAAAATTTTTCATGATTCCCGTGACCCGAAAATCCCCGTGTTCCTCGCTCAAAATCGTTTTTCCAAGCGGATTTTCATTCGGGAAGTATTTTCGGGCCGTGTCCACGGACAGGACGATCGAGCGCGGATCGGAAAGCGCCGCGGCCGGATCGCCGTCGATCAGGGGAAAGGAAAACATCCGGAAAAACGAGGGGTCGGCGAGGCCGACCGACTCGAGATACGATTCGCCGCCCGAGCGGAGAGTCAAGTCGGTCCGGACGAGCCGAACGGCGTCGACGATCTCGGGGATTTCGGCCCGAAGCGAAGGGCCGAGCGGGCCGTGGGTGGCGGCGACGTCCATCGACCTCCCGGAAACGGCCACGTGCTGAATGACGCGATAAATGTCCTTGCCGTGGGCATGGAACCGGTTGACGCTTCGTTCGTCCCGGACCCAGAGAAAGATCAGAATGGAAGCGGCGAGGCCGACGGCCAGGCCGGCGATATTGACGAACGAATGGATCTTGTGCCGGCGGATGCTGCGAAGGGTGATTTTCAGGCTGCTCTTGAACATGATAAGGCTCCAAGTGGATAGGCTTCGGAAGAGGTGCGGAAGGGATCGGACGGCTTGCCTTCGATACCAGCGACGGGCGAAGGCGTATCCGTCGGCCCGGCCGATCCGATGAAATTCCTCTTCCAGATCGCCCGGTAGAACCGCGTCCGTATAGGAGAAGATAAACCTTTGGAGGATCCAGAAGGCGATCTTCGGGGGCGAGGGGTTCCGCATATTCAACGGCGTCACCGGCATTTCGGTTCGATAGCCGTTTTCCGAAGACCCTGCCAGAACCCGTCGCGGATGCGCTTATGGGCGACGAGCGCTTTATGCCCCTCAGGCAGGATTTCGAACATCCGTTTGCTCCGGCCGCCCCGCTCGGGCGTGGAGAGGGACAGGAAGGATCGGATCAGGCCCCGCTTTTCCAGGCGGTACAACGGATCGTAAACCGCCCCGATCGACCACTCCTTCCCGGTGGCCTTCGAGACTTCGCGCCGGATCGTCACGCCGTACGCCTGGTCGTCGAGCTTCAGGATCGCCAGGAGGAAGATTTCGTCATGACTCGAAAGAAGCTTCATCGGGCGTATTCTCCTGTCATATGTCTTGTATTCCAGAACATATTACCGCGCTCCTGCGACCTTGTCAATCAAGAACCCGCCGTCGGCGGGGAAACCGAGGCCGTTTTTGACCGGCGCCGCGGCCCTGTGTTATAAGCGGAATTAAGAGGACCTGAGCCGATGAAACCCGACGCGGTGCGACGCTGGCGCGTATTTCTGATCGGCCTGGGTGTCTATCTGCTGATCATCCTGTTGTTTTCCTCCGACTCGTACGTGATGAAATTCAAGAAAGCGGACATCAATTTCCGCGATCAATTCTTCTTCTACGCCGAGCGTTGGCTGTCCTGGGCGATCCTGACGCCCTTGATATTCGTCGGGGCGCGGAAGGTCCGCTTCTCCGCGAAACGTTGGCCGGCCGTTTTGGCGATTCATGCCGCCGGCGCGGCGGTTTTCACCCTGCTGCAAAGCCTGGCTTTCCTCGGCCTCAGTTCGTTCGATGTTTTCGTCGGCCTTCGGGACAAACCGGGGATTAAAGGACTCAAGGCCGCGTATCTGACATCCTATCAATACAACTTCCTGGTTTATTTCGTCATTGTCGGCGTCGCCGTCGCTCTCGATTACTACCGCCGCAGCCGGGCGAACGAATTGAAGGCCGCCCAGCTCGAGACCCGCCTGGCGGGCGCCGAGCTTCAAGCCTTGAGGGTGCAGGTCCACCCTCATTTTCTTTTCAATACCCTCCACGCCGTCTCCGCCCTCGTCCACCGGGATCCGGACGCCGCCGACCGAATGATCAACCGCTTGAGCGAAATGTTCCGGCTCAGTTTAGAAACTTCGGGTGCGCAGGAAGTCCCCCTGGAAAGCGAGCTGGAAACGCTCGCCCCCTACTTGGAAATCATGGACATGCGCTTCGGCGACCGGCTGCGGGTGGTCCTCGATTTCCCCGCAGAAACGCAGGGCGCCTTGATTCCGAATCTCATCCTTCAGCCGCTGCTCGAAAATGCCGTCCGGCATGGTGTCGCCCCCAAGCCCGATAGCGGCACCGTAACGGTCCGGGGGCACCGGAACGGGGACCGGCTCATCATCGAGGTAGCCGACGATGGGCCCGGCTTCCCGGGCGAATCTCCCGATATCTTCCGCAATGGTCTAGGATTGTCCAACACCAAGGAGCGGCTCGCCCTTCTCTACGGCAAGGACCAAAGTCTTCAGTTGGGACGGAGCGCCTCGGGCGGCGCCCGGGTGGTCCTCGATATTCCATTCCGGACGATCCCCCCGCCGCATGCCGATTCCCGGCCGTAAGGGAAAGGTCATGGCCATCAAGGTTCTTATCGTCGACGACGAGCGCCTGGCCCGCGACCGCATCCGCGATATCCTCCGGGACGATCCGCGGATCGATATCGCCGGCGAAGCCCGCAATGGCATGGAGGCCGTCGACCGCATCGAGCGGCACCGGCCGGACCTCGTCTTTCTCGATATCCAGATGCCGGGAATGGACGGTTTCGACATCGTCCGGGCCGTAGGCGCCGACCGCATGCCCTGCGTCATTTTCGTTACGGCCTACGACCAATACGCCTTGCGGGCCTTTGAAGTCCACGCCTTGGATTACCTTCTCAAGCCGTTCGATAAAAGCCGCTTCCAGGAAGCCGTGAAGCGGGCCGTGCGGATCATCGAATCGGGGCGCGGGACGGGAGACATCGTGCCCGGCCTGCGGAGCCTCGTCGCCGGCCTGGAGAAGAAATCCCCCTATTCAGCTTGGTTTGTCGTTAAATCCGCGGATCGGACGTTTCCGATCAGAACGGACACGGTCGATTGGATCGAAGCTGCGGGGAATTACGTCGTCCTGCACGCCGAGGGTGCCGAGCATGTCGTTCGGGAAACGATGAGCGACGTCGAATCCCGCCTGGATCCGGCCAAATTCGTCCGGGTTCATCGGTCCCGAATCGTCGCCGCGCGCGCGGTCAAGGAAATCCAGCCCTGGTTCCACGGCGACGCGCTTCTCGTTCTCAAGGACGGCTCGAAAATCACGTTGAGCCGGACCTTCCGGGATCGATTCCGGACCGTCTTCGGCGGTTGAACCCGCCGGTAATCCGTTCCGTCCCCTGTTTCGTCCGGCTTGTCCCATCCTCGTATCGGGCCGCTGGAGTTTTTTGTTATGAACGTGTCTCCGGCTGAGTTCGATGATCGCCCCTTGATCGGAATTCGGAGATAAACGTCGGGGGATCCGACGCGCCGGGAGGACGAAAGGATCCGCAGAAATGAGTACTTTGAAAATGAAAGCATTCCCTCCGGCGTTCCTCGCCGTCCCGCTTCTTCTCGCCTCGGCGGCGGCCGCGAAAGCCCAGGACATCTTCGAGATGATCAAGAATAACGACTTGGCCCGGGTCGCGGCGCTGATCGAAAAAGACCCCCGGGTCAAGGATCAGCTCGACCCCGGAAAAATGTCCCCCCTGCATCACGCCCTGCAGAATCAGAACATGGATTTGTTCCGCCTTCTCATCCGGCACAAGGCGGATGTCAATATTTCGGGGCGCGGCGGGCGTACGCCTCTTCACTATGCCGTTTTCATTTCAAAAAATCCGATGGAGACGATTCCCGTCCTCCTCGACTCCGGAGCGCAAATTGACGCCAAGGACGGTTTCGGCTATACCGCTCTGGTTTACGCGGCCCAAGGAGGCCTGGCCGATGTCATCGATCTGCTGGTTTCCAAAAACGCCGATCTCCCCGTTGAGGCTCCCAACGGGCCGAGACTGTTGTTCGCCTGCGCCCAGCATGGATTGAAGGACCTGATGAGCCGGCTGGTCGCCAGGGGCGCGAACCTCCAAACCGACGGCCTGATCCACGCCGCGGCCTCCGGGGGTCAAGCCGAAATCATTGAAATTCTCCTCTCTCGAGGCGTGAATATCGAACGCCGTCGCCAGGGCTGGACTCCCCTGCATTTCGCTTCCTATGAAGGGCGGTTGGCCGCGATCGATCTCCTTCTGTCCAAGGGAGCCGATTTGAACGCCCGGACCGATGGTATGGGGCAAAGCTGCGCCAACCTCGCGGACGAAAACGGTAAAAAGGATGCCGTGGAGCTGTTGGAGAAAAAGGGACTCAAACGGAGCCCGCCGGCATTTCCGGACCTTCGCGGCGAATATCTCGGACAGCCGAATCCGGGACGAAAGGCCGAGGTTTTCGCCCCGGGCATCGTCAACGTCCCGCAGACGCTCCACAGCAACATCGTCTTTTCCCCCAACGGCCGGGAGGCGTTCTGGTCGTTCGCCTTCGATAACGACCGGACCATGGTTTCGCGGCTGGAAAACGGGCGATGGACCTATCCTCAAAGGGCGGTTTTTCAGGGGATCCCCCTGGAAGACGTTCCCGTCTTCCATCCCGACGGGACCGCCTTATTCGATCTCGCCCGGGCTCGTCCATATCCAGACGGCAAAAAAAGAGGGAAGGAGGATATCTGGATCTGGGAGCGCGCCGGCGGCGAGATCAGGAATCCAAGACCTCTTCCCGATGAAGTGAACGCGTTCCGGCATCATTGGCAATTCGGCGTGGACCGGCGGGGAAACCTTTATTTCAGCCCAAGATACCCCGTTCCCGATGGTTCGGGCATTTTCGTATCGCGTTTTGAGAACGGCACCTATAAAAAACCTGAAATCCTGGGGAAAAACATCAATTCGACCGGAGGCGAGGGATTCCCGTTCCTCGCCCCGGACGGCGGATACCTGTTGTTC
>Ga0316628_100002145_pt1 | contig 14444 bp, 11 predicted proteins | sample OWC_Aug_M2_C1_D5_FD_207648 | JGI IMG/M metagenome (GOLD analysis project Ga0316628, IMG submission 207648) | Wetland soil microbial communities from Old Woman Creek delta, Ohio, United States - OWC_Aug_M2_C1_D5_C | ecosystem: Environmental > Terrestrial > Soil > Wetlands | place: USA: Ohio... | reverse complement strand
AACACGAAGGCGGCCTTTTTCAGCGACGGAATCACCACCACGCAGTTCGCGCGCTGCCAGATATCGGGCGGGATGCTCGTCATGTCCCGCACGACCTGTGCCGCGTTGTCGATGCGCTTCTGTTCCGCTGTGCTGATTGCCGCAGACGCCGCAACCGCGGCCGCCAGCACGATGACGAAGGAAAGCACTGCGGTTCGCACGTTCTCCTCCTCTTTCTGGTGCGCGAGAGTTTGCGGTCGTGACGTGCAAGAAGAAGTCCAGCCGATCGCTGGAAGCTCAACGGAACAACCGTGATGCAGCGGTGTCCAAGATGGCAGAGGAGATCGGCGGGCGCGCGCCGGAGGTAAGGCTTCAGACTTCAGGCTTCGGGCTTCAGGCCTCGGGTTTTGGTCTCGAGGCTGAGCGAGGAGGTGCGCATATGCCCGACGAACTCTTCCGTACGCTCGTCGTGCGCCGCCAGCGCGGCCGCCGCTTCGGAGCGGTGCCGCTGTCGCTGGCGGTGCACGTCGTCGTGATCGTCCTCGCCGTGATTATCCCGCTGTTGGCGACCGACGTCCTTCCCCTCGTGTCGATTCCTCTCGTCATGCAGGTGACGAAGATGCCCGCGGTCGTCGTGCCGCCGCCGCCATCTCCCCCGGCCGCGCGGCGCGCCGTCGCGGTGCCCGCGGCGCAGGGGCCTGGCACACCGCTCGAGGCGCCGGCCGGTATCACGAACACCGGGGTCGCGCCGGTGGACCCGATTCCCGAAATCCGGAGCAGCGAGATCGGCACGATCCCCGGCATCGGGCAGCCGCTGCCGTTCGAACCGCCGCCTGTCGCGCCGCCGACCGAGGTGCAGTCGACGGTCCCGGTGAAGATCGGCGGCAAGGTGCTGGCACCCCGGCGGATTCGATGCCCGGCACCCGTCTATCCTCCGCTTGCGATCGCCGCCCACGTCGAAGGCACGGTCGTGATCGAAGCGATCATCTCGGCGACGGGCTCGGTGCAGCAGGTGCGGGTGGTGACGTCGGTCCCGTTGCTGGACGAAGCGGCGCTGGCCGCCGTTCGCCAGTGGGTGTTCACGCCGACGCTGCTGAACGGCACTCCGGTGCCGGTCATCATGACGGTGAAGGTCGAATTCAAGCTCCAACGATAGGGAGACAGCGAACTGCCGGTGCCGACTGCGCGCTAAGTACCGATCTTGCATTCCGATCGGCTTTCGATCGTCCGGTGACAAAACCGAGGAGGAATGCATGGCACGACGTGCGTCATCGAGTTCCGGGACCGGCCGCGGGAAGAAGGGCATGAAGGGCACCAGCGGGACGCGGGCCCGGAGAGCCTCGAACACGCGGTCGCCGCGCGGCCAGGCAAACGAGAACTCTCGCTCGACTCGGGCATCGCGTTCGTCGGGCGTGAAGAGGGGCGCGAAGAGCGGCCGCAGCAGCGGGCGTTCACGGTCGAGGAAGTAGGGCGACCCGCGGGGCCGCCCGTCCGGGGTAGCGCCGGCGCCGGGAAGCACCCGGCGCCGGCGCCAGCCCTGGAACCTGCTGAGCAGCGCGTCGACCACGACGGCCGCCACGAGCCCGGCCGAACTCGCGCAGGCGACGACCGTCGCAAGCTCCATCCGGCGCACCACATCGACACTTGCCTTCACGGCAGCGGGGTGCAAGACTGCCTCCACGGCGAGCCCCCCGCAGCCTTGTCTCATATGTCGAAGCCGTCCTCACCGTCGACCCCCGCCACGCGGCTGCTCCGCTCGAAGACCATCACGTTCAGCGAACATCACTATCGGTATGAGGAGCACGGCGGCACGCGCGTGCCGGCCCGTGAGCTGAACGTGGACGAACACGCGGTGGTGAAGACGCTGATCATGGAGGACGAGGAAGGCCGGCCGCTCATCGTCCTCATGCACGGCGACCGGGAAGTGTCGACGAAGCAGCTCGCGCGGACGATTGGGGTCCGGAACGTGGCACCCTGCAGGCCCGAGGTCGCCAACCGGCATTCGGGCTATCTCGTCGGCGGCACGTCGCCGTTCGGCACTCGCAAGGCGATGTCCGTCTACATGGAGCGGGGCATCGTCGATCTGCCGCGGGTGTACATCAACGGCGGCAGCCGCGGCTTCCTGCTGGGCATGGCTCCGAGCGACATCGTCGCCGTCCTGCAGCCCACGCTTGTCGACGTCGGGATCGACAGCAAGTAGCGCCGCTCCCGTTCAGCCGGAATCCGCTCTGAAGCGCTGCCCGCTCGTTACTACTCGCTACTCACTACTCACTACTCACTACTTCGCCACTTCCCATCTACTTCCCCGGCGGCGCGGACAACGAGATATCGGAAATCCCCCCTACTCGCTTCGCCGCGTCGATCATGGTGGCGATGTCCGCCTGGCTGAAGACCACCATCTTCGCGCCGTCCGGCGAGCCGCCGCCGTGCATGCAGCCCGGCACGCCGGCCCCGAGCGTGAGCCATTCGATGAGCCGGGCGATGCGCATCCGCGTCTCCGCGGGGGAATTCGCCTTCAGGTACTTCTGGATCAGGTGCCCGTAGCGGCTGTCCACGAAATCGCGGTACGACGGCATGCAGCCGGTCTCGGCGATGCCGCCCGCGATCTCCTGCGTCAGGCGCTTGGTTTCGTATGGCAGCGTTGCCACGTGCACCTTGTTGGCGTGCGCGAGGAGCGGGTCGGGAAGCCAGCTGCCCGACGGGTGCTGCCGCCCCATCACGGCCGCCGCCAGCCCGACGCCGAAGGTCGTCTCGTTGTTGACGATCATCTGCGTCAGCTTGTCGCGGAACACCTTCTCGTCGAGCCCGTTCGCACGAGCGATCAGCACCGAGGCGCCTACCATCACGTCGCCCTGGCCGGCCACGCAGCCGCCGATCGCGGAGCGGTAGGGGAGCGTGAAACGGAAGACGGCCTCGTTCGCGTAGCTGTACTCGCCGTTCATGAACAGCCGATCCCGAGCGACGAAGACGTTCTCGAAGAAGAGGTACGCCTGGGTGATGCCGCCTCGCGTCACCGGGTTGTCGAAGCCGTCCTCGAGTTCCCGGTCGTCGGATGGGTGGCGGGCCTCCACGATGGTCAAACCTGGCGCGTCCTTGGGGAGCGCGAACGCCACCGCGTAGTCGGCATCCTCGCGTTTCAGCCGCACGCCCGGCATCACGAAGATCTCGTTGGCGGCCGCCGTCCCGCAAATCATGACCTTCGCGCCTCGCACCACGACGCCCTCCGGCGTCCGTTTCACGATGCGCAGGTACATGTCCGGGTCGGGTTGCTTCGACGGGCCGAGCCGCCGCTGTCCCTTCGGATCCGTGAGGGCGCCGGCGAGGGTGATGTCCCGTTCCTGCGCTCCGATGAGCCAGTTGGTCAGGCGCTGGTGGTAGTTGGTGCCGGTGTCGTGGTCGATGTCCCAGGTGGTCGACCACATGGCGTTCAGCGCCGCCCAGCCGGCGCACCGGCCGCCGGTGCAGGTGCCGGTCAGCTGGAACATCAGCCGCTTCATCTTGCTGTTCGCGATCTGGTCCTCGGCGGAGCGGATGATCGACAGGTAGCGCGACACACGTTTCCCGGTGAGGTGCGAGGTCGTCGTCACGAGATCCTGATAGCGAGGGTCGCGGCCCGCCTCGAAGATCTGCGCGTGGCCCTCGATCGTCCGACGGGTGGCGGGGTCGCCGACCGCGTCTTCGATGAGTTTGCCGCGCTTGTACATGTTGGGCCTGAGCGCGCGCAGGCTCGCCTTGAACTGCTCGGGTGTTCTCGTATGGTCCGGCGGCTTGATCCCCGGCGCCACCCCCGCGCCCGTCTTCAGCTGCTGGACCAGCGCGCTCATCACCTCGCCGGCGTCGCCCACGATGCCGTAATCGGACAGCGCGAAGATCGGCGCGCGGGGGTCGGCATTGATCGCGACGATCACCTTGGAGCCGCGAATGCCGACCGCGTGGTGCATCATCCCGGACACGCCTACGGCGATGTAGAGCTTCGGCGCGATGACCTTCCCGCTGGCACCGATCATCTGATCGGGCCGCGCCCAACCCTCGTCCACGGGCGGGCGCGTCGCGCCGACGGCCGCTCCCAGCTCGGCGGCGAGGGCTTCCACCAGTGCCCAGCTCTCCGCGGATCCGACGCCGTAGCCGCCCGCGACCACGGCTTCGGCGTTCGCCAGCGAGTCGACACCCGGCTCGGCTCGCTGGCGGTGATCGAGCATGCGTGCCGACCGGAGGGCGGCGGGCAGTTCGACGGACTCGGCGATCGCGTCTGCGGCTGCCGTCGGGTTTGCGAGCGGCTTGAAGATGCCCGCGGTGACCGTGGCCATCTGGGGACGGCCGTGCGGACAGATGATGTTCGCCATCAGGTGCCCGCCGAAGCCCGGCACCGTCTGCACGAGCAGTCCGTGTTCGACTTTCAGGTCGGTGCAGTGCGCGCTCAGTCCGGTTCCGAGGCGCGCGGCGACCCGCGAGGCGAGCGACGCCGTGCGTGCGTCGCAGCCGGACAGCAGCACGTCCGGCTGGTGCCGCCGGACGAGTTCGGCCAGCACGTACGCGTACAGGGCGGACGAGAAGGTCGCCAGCCGTTCGGCGTCCACCGAGTAGATTCGCGATGCGCCGGCGGTCCGCAGCTGCTCCACGACGGCGTCGGTGTCATGACCGATGACGACTGCTTCCACGGCGGCACCGGTCGATTGCGCCAGATCGCAAGCCTTGCCCAGCAGTTCGAAGGTGACGGGCTGCACGACGCCATCGGCGTGCGATGCATAAACCCAGATGGGATGATCGGCGGCCATCGTAGTCCTCGATTCGGTTGCCAACTCAACGCGGCCTGCTTCAGGCTTCGGGCTCGCCAAGAGCCCAAGCCCAAGAGCCCAAAGCCTAAGGCCCAAGGTCCTATATCAACCGTTGTTCGCGCAGCCGTGCGAGCAGGCGCGACGCCACTTCGTTTGGCGTCCCCTGGAGGATCTCGCCCTTCCTGCTCGACGGCGGCGTGAAGACGTTGAGCATCTGCGTCGGCGACCCCTTCAGCCCGCTGGCGTCGGCCCGAAGGTCGAGATCGGCGGCCGTCCACCGCACGATGCCCGCGCGCGACGCCTGCATGATGCCCCGCATCGTCGGCAACCGCGGCACGTTCGCGTTGCGGCTGAAGGTCGCGACGACCGGAAGATCCGACTCGTAGACCGTCTCACCGTCGTGCGCCTCGCAGCGCGCCCGCACGACGTCGTTGCGCACCTCGAGGGCCACGACCTGGACGAAGTCCGGTACGCCGAGCAGTTCCGCTACCTGCGGCCCGACCTGGGCCGTGCTGCCGTCGGCCGAATACGCGCCGCAGAACACGAGTTTCGCATCCAGTTTGCGGATGGCGGCGGCCAGCACGCGAGCGGTGGCAAGCGTGTCCGCACCGGCAAAGGCCGGATCGCTCAGCAGGTACGCGGCGTCGCAGCCCATCGCCAGCGCTTCGCTCGCCTGGTCCTCGGCGTCGGGCGGCGCCATCGTCAGCAGCGTCACCGTGCCGCCGTGCTGGTCGCGCAGGATGAGCGCCTGCTCGATCGCCTGCCGGTCCAAGGGATTGATGATCGCCGGCACGTCACCGCGGCGAAGCAGCATGGTTTCGGGATCGAGTTTCAGCTTCCCCCACTTCTTGGGGTCGGGGACCGGCTTCATGCAGACGACGATGTGGAGGTGTTCCATGGCGCGCTCTGACCAGTGCCGAATGTCGAACGTTGACTGTCGAACGAGAGCCGCGCGGCTAGGATAAGGCGGCCCGCGAGATCACCAGCTTCCCGATTTCCGAGGTCCCACCGGCCGATATGCAGACCATCGCGTCCCGGAAATATCGCTGTACCGGGTACTCGAGCATGGTGCCGCAGCCGCCGTGGATCTCGACGGCCTTCTTCGCCGCGCGCACCGCGGCCTCGGTGACGTAGGTCTTCGCGAGCGTCGCCTCGGTCGCCGAGTCCCGCCCCATGTCCTTGAGCCACGCTGCCCGGTAACAGAGAAGGCGCGACGCCTCGAGGTCGGCGTAGATGTCGGCGACCTGCCACTGAATCGCCTGCAGCTGCGCGATCGGCCTGCCGTACAGCGTCCGGTCCTTTGCGAACTTCACCGCTTCGTCGTAACAGGCCTGCAGGATGCCGAGCGCGGTCGCCGCCATCCCGGAGCGGCCAACCTCCGAGATCGTCTTCAGGGCGATCGTCATGCCGTCACCCTCGTTGCCCACGATATGTTCGCGGCTGACGAGGCAGTCCTTGAATGTGATTTCGCCGGTGTCCGAGCCGCGCAGGCCCATCTTGCGTTCGTGGCGGCCGGCGCAGAAGCCGGCCGTTCCTTTCTCGACGATGAACGCGCTGATCCCCTTCGGGCCCTCGCCGGTCTTCGCGACGGTCACGACCGCGTCGCTCAGATGGCAGTTGGTGATGAAACACTTGCGGCCGTTCAGCACGTACCCGTCGCTGGTGGGCCGCGCCGTGCTGGTCATGCCCAGCAGGTCCGAGCCGCCGGTCGGCTCGGTGATCGCGCAGGTGCCGAGCGAGTCGCCGCGGCAGAGGGCGGGCAGGTATTTCGCCTTCTGGCGTTCGGACCCGAACTCGCCGATCGCCGCGGCCCCCATGTGGTGCACCTGCAGGCTGATACCCGCGGCCGCAGACACGCGGCTGACTTCCTCGACGGCCACCGTTCGCGCCAGGTAGCCGAGATTCGAGCCGCCGTACTCGGGTGCGGTCACCAGGCCCAGCACCCCGAGATCGCCCATCTGTTTGATCAACTGCGGCGGGAACTCACCGGTCTGCTCCATCTCGTCCACGAGCGGCGCGACGACGGACTCGGCGAACTCGCGGACGGCACGACGAACCAGCTTTGCTTCTTTCGGGAGATCGAAGTCCATACACGCATCCTCGGTTGGCGGGCACGCGAGGGCGGGCACATTGTAAATCGAATGTCGGGCGTCACGGAGCCGGAAGTCGAATGGGGAACGCCGAATGTGGCGCGTGGAATGTGGAATGTCCAATCTGCATTCCGTGCTATCGTCCGGGCATGTTGGAGGAGATTCGCAAAGCGGCAATCATGGCCCGCGGGCTGGGCACCCGCATGCGCCGGGGCCAGGAGGATGCCGCGCTGAGCCCCGAGCAGGCGGCGGTTGCCGCCCGAGGCGTCAAGGCGCTGATCCCGCTCGGCGCCTCGGGGCGCCCGTTCCTCGACTACGTGATCAGCGGGCTGGCTGACGCCGGCTTCGACGAGGTGTGCCTGATCATCGGCCCGGAGCACGACGCGCTGCGGCGGCACTACGCGGTTGACGAACCCCCGAAGCGCGTTCGGATCTCGTTTGCGGTGCAGGTGGAACCCCGGGGCACCGCGGACGCGGTGATGGCGGCGCGCGGGTTCGCCGGCGGCGATCACTTCCTCGTCATCAACTCCGACAACTACTACCCGGTGGACGTGATGCGCGACCTGCGGCGGCTGGGCTGCCCGGCGCTGCCCGGATTCGAGCGGGCCGGCCTGGTGCAGCAGGGAAACATCGACCCGGCGCGCGTCGCGCGCTTCGCGTTGTTGCGCGTGACGGCTGATGGCGTGCTCGAGGGCATCGTCGAGAAACCGGACGCGGCGACGCTGGAGGCGATGGGACCGGATGCGCTGGTGAGCATGAACTGCTGGCTGTTCGGGCCGCGGATCTTCGAGGCGTGCGCGGCCGTGAAGCCGTCAATCCGGGGCGAGCTCGAGCTGTCGGAGGCCGTGCAGCGGGTGATCGCGATGGGCGAGCGGATCCTGGTGGTGAGGTACTCGAGGCCGGTGCTCGACCTTACCAATCGTGCGGACATCGCCGACGTCGAGCGGCGGCTTCGCGGCGTGGACGTGAGGCCGTGACGGATTTCGCTGGCCGGTTGCTTCGCGGCGGACTGAGCAGCGAAGACGCCGCGGAAAAGGCACGACTGTTCCAGCGTGCATCGGAGGTCGTCGGCCGCGAAGGCGGCAACCGGGAAGCCTTCGCGGCGTTCGTGCCCGGCCGCATCGAAGTGCTCGGCAAGCACACCGACTATGCCGGCGGCCGAAGCCTGCTGTGCGCCGCCGAACGGGGCATCTGCCTGGTTGCAGAGCCGCGCCGCGACCGATTGGTCTCGGTGACCGACGTCGTTTCAGGCGAGAGGGCGGAGGCGGCGCTCGACCCATCGTCCGTTCGGCTGGCCGGCGGCCTGCCCCTGTACGTCGCGACGGTTGCCACGCGCCTCGCCCGCAACTTTCCGGATGCCCGCCAGGGTGCCGACATCGCCTTCGGCAGCGACCTGCCGCTGGCGGCTGGCATGAGCAGTTCCAGCGCATTGGTCACCTCGGTGCTGCTCGCGCTGGTCGCGGTCAATCACCTGGATCAGACGGCCGAGTATCGGGCGAACATCACCAATCAGGAGGATCTGGCGGAGTACCTTGGAACCATCGAGAACGGGCAGGACTTTCATGCGTTGAGGGGCGACGCCGGCGTCGGCACGTTCGGCGGCAGCGAAGACCACACGGCGATGCTGTGCTGCCGGGCCGGCGAGCTGAGCCAGTATCAATTCTGTCCCGTCCGCCACGAACGGCAGGTGCCGCTCCCGGGCGATTACCGGTTCGTGGTCGCAGTCAGCGGCGTCGTAGCCGAGAAGACCGGCGCGGCCCGCGAGACGTACAACCGCGCATCCCTCGCGGCCCGCAACGTCTTGTCCCTCTGGAACGACGCCACGGGCCGGCACGACGCGACGCTGCGGGCTGCCGTGCAGTCGGCACCGGACGCGGCCGCCCGCGTCCGCGCGATTCTGTCCGCCGCGGCGCCGGAGGCGCAGCCTCGTTTCGATCAGTTCGTGGAAGAGACCTTCGAGATCATCCCCGCGGTGAGCGATCGATTGGCAACCGGCCGCGTCGAGGACATCTCCGACCTGGTCGCCCGGTCGCAGGCCGGGGCCGAACGCGGGTTGCGCAACCAGGTACCCGAGACGATCTTTCTCGTCCGTTCGGCGCGGGAACTCGGCACCGTAGCCGCTTCTGCCTTCGGTGCCGGGTTCGGCGGCAGCGTCTGGGCGCTCACGAGGACAGCGCTGGTCCGGGAGTTCTGCGCAAACTGGCGCCAGCGCTACGCTTCGGCGTTCCCCCAGCATGCTGATCGCTGCCAGTTCTTCGCCACGAGGTCGGGGCCCGCGGCGTTTCGATTGTAGGCGCCTGTAGCCGGGCGGCCACGACGGCCAAGCTACGGGTCCGGACGTTCCGGATGCCTGCATAGACTGCGGCAAGTGCGCAAAGGTGTGCCCGTCGCTCCTGCCCATCGATCGGCGACTCGTTGTCCGCTCCGCGGAGTGTACGAACTGCCTCGAGTGCGTCTCGGCCTGCCCCGTGCGCGGCGCTCTCGATCTCACCGTCACCCACCGGCAACCGGTCCCGGGCTGGGTCGTCGCCGGCGATATCGCCCTCCTGTTCTTCGGCATCGTCGGCTACGCGCAGCTATCGAACCACTGGCAGACCGCGATTCCCGCCGCCACGTACATCGAGATCATTCCAAACGCGAACTCGTTCGGCCATCCCGGGTACTAGCGCCGTAGACCGCACGCCGTAGACCGCGGACGTGCGAGCTGGCACGGATCGGCTACAATCCGGGCGTATGAAGTTACGCACTCTTGCTCGATTCCTGCCGCCGGTTGTCGTCCTCGCCCTCTCGTTGCCGGGAGGCGCATGAGCTTCGAAGGCGAAGCCTGCGACGGCACCGCCTGCGGTGGCCGCTCCCGCCGCTCCGGCGGGCGCGCCTTCCAATCCTGCACCCGCACCACAGCCGCCTTCCGCGGTCACCCCGGCGCCCACGCCTGCCCGGCCGAATCCTGGCCCGCCGCCGCTCACCGGGATGGTGACGCGTGCTGCGATCGAGTCGTTCAACGAGGTTTGGAAGGAATTGCGCGCCCAGGACTACGAGCCGGACGGTGCGGCCGTTTCCGTCATTCGCGACAACGTGCGGGACGTCGACGTCTTCGCCGTCGTCGCCACCTGGTGTCCCGATACCCGACGCGATTTGCCACGCTTCTTCAAGATCGCCGACCAGGCGGCACTGCCGATGACGAAAGTCCAGATGCTGGCAGTGGACCGCACGAAAAAGGATCCCGGCGGGTTGACCGAGAAGTGGCAGGTGACGCGAGTGCCGACGTTCATCTTCCTGCGTGGCGGCAAGGAGATCGGCCGCGTCACCGAGCGGCCGGTCACGACGCTCGAGAAAGACATGGCGGGAATCGTCTCGCGGCGGTAGCCAGCCGCTCGCGGCCTACACCGCCTTGGCGGAGCGGCGCAAGGGGTCCCCGCCATCCAAGAGAAGCGGAGCTTGGCGGGTGCCCTGAGCGCAGTGGAAGGGCACGAGCGCGGAGCTTGGCGGGGGGTCCCCGCCATTCACACAATGGTGCCGGAGGAGGGAATTGAACCCACACGGGGGGTGAACCCCACGGGATTTTGAGTCCCGCGCGTCTGCCAGTTTCGCCACTCCGGCACGGGGATGTCGAGGGAGTATAGCACGGCGTTTTCGTGCAGCCCGACCGGTGGCAGGTTTGGTCCGACCACTTTCGCCCCTATCAGGCAGATATTCGATGGCCCAAAACGGCTAGGGTAGGCTAACGGCCATTCACATAGCGGCTTACAGGTGCCTCATCGGTCCGGACGGTCACTCAGTGGTGGGTGAAAGTTCCCGTAACAGCCGAGCAAAAAAAGGGCGAAACTTCATGAATTGTCGCCATTTTTCTTGCATTTTCTCCCCAAGTTGGATTAGACTTGGAAGGTCGCGTCTACGAGTCGCCGCGCCTCCTTGACCACCCAACCTTCCTGCAACAAACGGGGGACACGTGACATTCCAGGTCGGTGACAAGGTCATTTACCCAAACCATGGTCTCGGTGTCGTCGAACGCATCGAGGAAAAGACGATTCTCGGTACAACCTGCGGGTTCTATCACCTTCATATGGCGTCGAACGACACGACCGTCCTCGTGCCGTTGACCAATGCGGACGGCGTCGGGCTCCGCCGCGCGATCGACAACTGCGAAGTGGAACGCCTCTTCGAGTTGTTGAGCGACGGCAAGATCGACAGCCAGCAGAACTGGAAGGGCCGCTTCAAGGACAACTCCGACAAGATGCGTTCGGGCTCCATCTACGACGTCGCGGAAGTCCTGAAGAGCCTGTCTTTCCTGAGCAGGTCGAAGACGCTGTCGTTCCGCGAGAAGCGCATGCTCGATCGCGCGCGCTTCCTCATCATCTCCGAGGTGTCGGAGGTGATGCGGGAGCCGAACGCGACGGTCGAGACACGCCTCGATGGTGCGCTCGATCGCTCGCTGCTGCTGCGGACCAAAGCTGTCGCCCGCGCCAAGACCGCGCGCGCCGCTGCCGCCGTGCGGCCGCAGGTAACGGCAACGGCAACACGCCGCGCCGTTCGCGCATCCTAGCGCACGCCATGGGGCACGGGGCCTGGGCCCCGTGAAGGCTGGAGCGAAGTCCTGCTCCCGCGAGTTTCAAGGCCCGGACCGGTCAGACCGGTTCGGGCATTTTCTTTGTGATGGTCAACGCCGCCACCGACGCCCCCGCCGGCCGCGCGACGCCGCTCGGCACCGCCGTCGCGCTCGTCCGCTCGTTGGTCGCCTACCTGGTCATCTCGCTCTACGTGCTCGTCGTCGGTCCGATCGCGATCGTGCTCGCGCTGGTGCTCCGCTCCGCGGAACCGCTGTTCTTCGCGGGCAGCGGCGGTGCACGGCTGGCGCTCGCGCTGGTCGGCATCCGCTACAAGGTCGTCGGCCGCGAACACGTCCCCGCGGGGAGCGTGGTGTTGGCCGCGAACCACCAGAGCAACGTCGATTCGCCGGTGCTGTTTCTCGCCGTCCGCCGCCGGGTGCGCATGCTCTACAAGGTGGAGTTCGACCGGATCCCGATCCTCTCGCACGCGATGAGAATCGGGAACTACGTTGCGATCGATCGCCGCGACCGCGCGCAGGCGGCCGCAGCCATCGACCGCGCCGCCGGGTTGATCCGCCAGGGCTACGCCTTCCTCGTTCACCCGGAGGGCACGCGCAGCCGCACCGGAGAACTCCTGCCGTTCAAGAAAGGCGTCTTCATCATGGCGATTCTCGCGCAGGCACCGATCGTGCCGATGGCGATCACGGGCGCGCGCGACGCCATGAGGAAAGGCAGCCCGATTGTCCGCCCGGTCGCCGTCAGCGTCCGCGTCGGCCCTGCCGTCGACACGCGCGGTCTGACCGTCGACGACCGCGATCGCCTGATGGCAGACGTTCGCGGGCGGATCGAAGAGCTGATCGCCCAGGGGCCGGTCGACTGAGGACGGGGACCAGGGATCTGGGGTCATTGGTCAGGGGTCGGGGAGCAGGCTGGTTGTTCGGGCTCCTGGATCCTGGTTCCTGATTCCTGTCGATCTTGATCTACACTGATTCCAGCCAGCGCACGAACCCGGGGGGACCATGGCGGGACGAGACGGACTTGTCGCCCACGTGTGGGGAGTGGCCGCATCTCGCGTCCCGGCCCGATCCGTTTCGCTCGCCGCTGTCCTTTCCGCGTGCCTGATCGTGCTGGGCGGCGGCCTCCTCACCGCCGGGCCGCCCGACTCGCCTCAATCGCAATCGCAATCGCAGAAACCCGCAGCCACGGGCCAGCAGGTTCCCACGTTCCGCACCGAGGCGCGCCTGGTGCGCGTGGACGCGTACGTGACCGCCGACGGCCGTGCGGTCGAAGACCTGCGCCCGGAGGACTTCGACGTTCTCGAAGACGGCGTCAAGCAGAAGGTGGAAACGTTCGAGTACGTGCGGAAGGGCCAGGTCGTGGCGGGACGATCGCCGGACGAGCCGGAGATCGTCGGCCGGAACTTCGTGCTCTTCATCGACACGTATCACCTGCCGTGGGTGGACCGCGAGCGCCTCGAGCGGAGGCAACGCGCGGCCCCGGACTACCAGCCCGAGCCGTTTCGGCTTCCCGCCGTCCTGCCGCCCCCGATTCCCGGCGACGAAATGTTCCGGGACGCGCTGCGCGAGGTCGTCAGCCAAGTGGTCGGCGACAGCGACCGCGTCGCCGTGTTGACGCCGGACATGTGGGCCGCTTCTCTGAGCTTCGTGGAGAAGCGATCCGCCATCGAAGAACTGGGGACGCGGTCGCTCAGGCCATACACGACCGGGCAGCGCCCTCCCGAACTCAACCACTTCGAGGCCTGCTTCCCGGACGGACCGAACATCGAGGAGACGATGCGGCTGCGGTATCGCCTCTATCGAACGTTCACCGCGCTCGGCGAGCTGGTCGCGAACCTGGAGCTCGTGCGGGAAGAACGAAAGGGGCTGCTCCTCGTCACTCGCGGGTGGGATCCGCCGCCGCGCATCCACAACTATCGCGATCCGCGTTCCGGCATGCTCGGCACCGACGACACGGTGTGTCACACCGAACGGCTCGCGCTGGCCGACGTGGACTTCCAGGGCTGGCTGCGCACCATCACGAACGACGCGAAGCGGGCGAACGTGGCGGTCTACTCGCTCTACGCGCACCCCCTCGTCACCTACAGCCGTGACGGCGACGACATCGACGAGGACACCCGCAAGTACCAGCGGCAGTGGGGCGACCTGGAGCGGACCGGCGGCGAGCGGATGCTCTACAACGACTTTCCCGCCATCCTGCACGACCGGATGTTGTGGCACGACGCGTTGACCCACCTGTCGAAGGACACCAACGGAAGGGCGATTCTGACGCAGGACGATTTCGAGAAGGGCCTGAAGGAGATTGCGGACGGGCTGGCGTCCTACTACCTGCTCGGCTACTACTCGACGAACACGAAGCGAGACGGCGCGTTTCGGCGAATCGCGGTGAACGTGAAGCGGAAAGGCACCACGGTGCGCGCGCGTCCCGGATACCGGGCGGTGATTCCCGCCGAAGCGGAAGCCGCCGAGGCCGCAGCGCGCCCCGACCTCGTCCCGCCCGCCATTCTCGCGGTGCTCGGGCCGCTGGCCAAGATGCGATCCGACGTGCCGTTCCACGTGGCGGCGACGCCCGAATGGGACCAGGCAGCCGGGGGATGGCGGCTCCGTGTCATCGGCGAACTCGACGCGCAGCAGGCCCGCGCCGACGACTGGCGGCAAGGGTGGAAGGCGGAGGTGACCGTCGTGCCGGGCGGCATCGCGCTCACGGGAGCCGACGCGGTCCCGGTGAAAGCGGGACAGTCGGTGTTCAGCGTCACGCTGCCGGGGAAGGGAAGCCTGGAGCCCGGGCAGTACGACCTGCGCCTCAAGGCGCTGACCGCCCAGGGAGAAACGGTGTTCGACGAGCGGGCCGCGGTGAATGTGCCGGCGACCACGCTGAAAGAGTCGGGGTTCGGCGAGCCTCTCTTCTCGCGCCGGCTGAACGCCCCGCGCACCGAGTTCCAGCCGACCGCGGACCAGCGCTTCAGCCGTCGTGAGATCCTGCTGGTCGAGCTGCCTGTCGCGGATTCCGTCGACGTTCCCACGCTCAGGCTCGTC
>Ga0316628_100002144_pt1 | contig 14446 bp, 12 predicted proteins | sample OWC_Aug_M2_C1_D5_FD_207648 | JGI IMG/M metagenome (GOLD analysis project Ga0316628, IMG submission 207648) | Wetland soil microbial communities from Old Woman Creek delta, Ohio, United States - OWC_Aug_M2_C1_D5_C | ecosystem: Environmental > Terrestrial > Soil > Wetlands | place: USA: Ohio... | reverse complement strand
GACGTTCATAACCCAGTCCCGCGAAGTCTTCGATGCGGGTCCAGCGTTCTCCTGTTCCGGCAAGGTGTGCAACCAGGATGAACGCGGCCACGTTCATCAGAGCGTAGACCGCCAGGTAGAAGAGTACGGGAACAGTTCCTCCCTTCGGACCCGCCGCGATTCCCACCAAAACATAACCCGCGTGCGCGATGGCAGAATAGGCGAGAAGTCGCTTGACGTTGCTTTGCCAAAGCGCCGCGAGGTTGCCGAGGCAAATCGTCAGAACGGCAGAAATCCAGATCAGCCAGAACCCGACCGAACCTGCCGACGAAAACGTTCCAAGAAAAAGGCGGAGCAGGATGGCAAATGCGGCGGCCTTCGGGCCCACTGAGAGAAATGCTGTGACCGGCGCCGGCGCTCCCTGGTAAACATCGGGGGTCCAGATGTGGAAGGGGACGGTGGAAACCTTGAAGCCGATCCCGATGAACATCAGGACCAATGCTACCCAGCCGAAGGTGGACCAGTGGGAAAGCCCATCCGTGCCGGCCAGGCGATCACGCAGGCTGAGAAGATTCGTTGTGCCCGTCATGCCATAGAAGAAGGCGATTCCGTAAAGGAAAAAGGCGGTGGCGAATGAGCCCAGCAGGAAGTATTTCAGCGAAGCTTCGTTGGCGAGCGCGTCTTGCCGCTTGAAACCCGCGAGGATGTAAGTTGAAAGCGAAGAAATCTCCAGGCCAAGAAAAATCATCATGAGCTCGGTCGAGGCTGCCATAAAACACATTCCGACGGTCGCCATCAAGACCAGCGCATAGAATTCCCCGTGGTGGATATTTTCGCGTTCAAGGTAATTGAAGGAGCCAAGCAATGTCAGGGCAGCGACGAGCAGAAACAACATGATGAAATAGAGACTGAACCGGTCGGCGGCGACGCTTCCACCGAATGCCAACCCTGGCGAGTACGACGTGCGGACAGTCGCGGCGCCTGCGGCAATCACTCCAAAAAGCGAAAACCATCCCAGCAGCGATTTGCGTCCGGCAGGCAGGAACGGCTCGAAAACCATCACAAGAATCGCAAAGGCGGCGAGAACGATCTCAGGGAGAATCCGAATGAGATCGCCTGACTGAAAGGTGATCATCGGGATTCCTCCCGGGGCCGGGAAGGTTCCCGAAAGGCGAATGAGGGCTCGCCGCTTTTAACTCGATGAATGACTTGCGCCACACTCTGGTCAAGCCGCCGCAGGAAGGGCCGGGGATAAACGCCCATCCCGAGGATGACGAGGACGATGGTCACCAGGATGAGTTTCTCGCGCCCCGACAGATCGGGCAGGTTGCGATTCTCCTCATCGGTGACCTCGCCAAAGAACACGCGTTGATACATCCAGAGCAGATACACCGCCGCCAGCACAACTCCCAAGGCGGCCAGAGCGGCGTACGCGGGGCGCACGTGGAATGCGCCGACGATGATCAGAAACTCCCCCACGAAACCGTTGAGCATGGGAAGTCCGAGCGAGGAAAGCGCGACGATCATAAAGAAAGCGCTGTAAACAGGAAGGGTTGTAGCAAGGCCGCCGAAATCCTTGATCAGGCGAGTGTGCCGGCGGTCATACAGCATGCCCACGAGGATGAAGAGCGCGCCTGTAGAGACTCCGTGATTGCACATCTGGTAGATCGCGCCTTCGATGCCTGCTTCGGTGAATGTAAAGATCCCCAGCACGACGAATCCGAGGTGCGCGACGGATGAATAGGCCACCAGTTTTTTCATGTCCGGCTGGACCATCGCCACGAGTGACCCGTAGAGAATTCCGACGATGGCGAGGATGCAGATGAACGGAGCGAAGGCTCGTGAAGCCTCGGGGAAGAGAGGCAGGCAGAAGCGCAACATCCCGTAAGTCCCCATCTTGAGCAGCACGCCGGCCAGGATGACCGAGCCCGCTGTGGGGGCTTCGACGTGCGCGTCGGGTAGCCAGGTGTGAAACGGGAACATCGGAACTTTGATGGCAAACGCGAGGAAAAACGCAAGGAAAAGCCACGTTTGGGCCGACCCGGAAAGAATTTGAACCCCTCCGGCCAACTGGCGGGTAATGATCTCGAGATCGAACGTGCCCGTGGCGTCGTAAAGATAGATGATGCCGACAAGCATCAGGGCGGATCCCAACATTGTGTACAGAATGAATTTGATCGCCGCGTAGACGCGCCGCTCGTGACCCCACACGCCGATCAGGAAATACATCGGGATGAGCATCGCTTCCCAGAAAATGAAAAACAAAAACAGGTTGAGGGAAATGAAAACTCCGATCATCCCGGTTTCGAGGGCAAGCAGGAAGAGGAAGAATTCCTTCACGTGGCGAGTGATGCTGGTCCACGAGGCAAGGACGGCGAGGGGCGTCAGGAAGGCCGTCAGCAGGATGAGCAGTAAGCTCAGTCCGTCGATTCCCACGTGATAACTGATGGGAGGCGTGCTAATCCAGGGGTGGTGTTCGACAAACTGCATCCCGGGTTGATCGCCGCTGAAATCCACGAAAATCTTCACCGCCAAAATAAACACAATCAGTGAAACTCCCAAAGCTATCCCACGGATGCGTGCTTCGGCATCGCGCCGGAAGAAGACAATGAGCAGCGCCCCCGCCAGCGGCAGGAACGTGAGGAGAGTCAGAGTGTGTGTGGCCAGCCAGGAAATCATCCTAGTAACCGTCGAGCAGTTTCCACCAGGCGCCGGTCCTATTGCAGCACAACATACCCAAGCCAGAGCACCGCGCCGAGCAAAATCCACGCCGCGTAACTGCGCAGATTGCCAGATTGGATTCGCCGCAAAACCCCGCCGCTGCCCGTGGTCAGGTCGGCGCTTCCATTTACCATTAGCCCGTCAATTGCGCCGGAGTCCACGGCTCGCCAGAGAACCGTTTCAGATCCTCGGGTGACGGGCCGGACCACGAGCCACCGATAGATTTCATCGACGTAATACTTGTTGACGAGAACCCGGTAGACGCCATCAAATCGCTCAGCCAAGTAAGTGGGCAATCCGGTAGACTTCCAATAGAACCAGCACGCCAGAAGAATGCCCGCGGCCGCGACCACAACGGAGACTCCCATTACACCAAGTTCGCCGAGGTGTTCCGTGTGAGGCCGCATTGCCGAGGCTTTCAGGAGGGCCTCCGACGCGCCGAATACTGGCTCGAGGTAATGAGCAAACCACTCGCTTCCTCCAAGCGCGGGCGGAAGACTTACGTATCCGGCAATCACGGAGAAGAACGCGAGGACCAGGAGAGGGAATGTCATTTTCCCGTTGCTCTCGTGGGCGTGATGCTCGACTGCCGGCTCCATTCGGGACGACCCGTGGAAGGTGAGAAGCAGGGCGCGAAACATGTAGAAAGCCGTCAGTCCAGCGGTAATCGTGGCGAGCCAGTAGAGCCACGGGCCGCCCAGAGGGCCTTCGTAGGCGCCTGCCAGAATCGCGTCCTTGCTGAAGAATCCCGAGAGGAGAGGCACTCCGCTGATGGCCAGGGTCGCCACAAAAAAAGTAATCCAGGTAGTCTTCATGATGCGACGCAGGCCACCCATCTTCCTCACATCGAGTTCGCCGCTCAGCGCGTGCATCACGCTGCCCGCGGCAAGGAATAGCAGGGACTTAAAGAACGCGTGCGTCATCAGGTGGAAGATTCCGGCAGAAAACACTCCCACACCGCAGCCTACAAACATGTAACCAAGCTGGCTGATCGTGGAATATGCCAGAATTCGTTTCAGATCGTTTTGGGTCAGGGCAATGGTGGCGGCGAAAAACGCCGTCAGGCATCCGATCATCGCCACGGTGCCCAGCGCTTCTGGCGCGTGAGAGAAGATGACATTCGAGCGCGCCACAAGATACACACCTGCGGTCACCATCGTTGCAGCATGAATCAGCGCGCTGACGGGCGTGGGGCCTTCCATGGCGTCGGGGAGCCAGACGAAGAGTGGGAGTTGTGCGGACTTTCCCACTGCGCCGAGAAATAAAAGCAATCCGATGGCGGTCAGAGTGCTTGCCATCTGTCCCGGTGGAAGGTCCGCGACGCGGGCGAAAACGTAGTGGAAATCTGCGGAGCCGAATGTCCAGAAGATGAGCGCAACGGCCAGAGTGAATCCCACGTCGCCGATGCGCGTGACGATGAACGCCTTCTTGCCGGCGTCGGAGGCGGACTTCTTGCGGAAATAGAAGCCGATCAGCAGATAGGAGCAAAGGCCGACGCCCTCCCAGCCAACGAACATCAGGGGATAATTGGCCGCCGTGATCAGCGTCAACATCATGAATAGAAACAAATTAAGATAGGCAAAGAAGCGGTAATATCCGCCTTCATGCTCCATATAGCCGCGCGAATAGAGGTGAATGAGGAACGAAACCAAGGTGACAGTGACCGTCATCACCAGGGTCAGGCGGTCGTAGTAGAGCGCAAAGTCGGCTCGGAATGCGCCCGCCTCGATCCACGTAAAATACTTCCAGATTAAGGGCTCAGGATTCGTGGCAAGGGTTGAATAAACCCAGGCGCCGGCGACGGCGAATATCGCGGAAAGCCCGGACGAGCCGCAGGCGATGAGTGAGACAACGGGCCGAGGAAAGCGGCGCCCCAAGATGCCGTTGAGTGTTGCCCCGGCAAGCGGTGGAAGCAGGATGAGCAGGAGTAAGTATTCCATTGTTCAAGCCCGGCCGACCGGTTTATGCGGCCCGCAGCGCTTCGTCTACAGCTTCATTGAATTCATGTCGTCAATGCTGAGCGATCCACGATTGCGTTGGACGGCGATGATAATCGCCAGTCCCACCGCGGCTTCGGCCGCCGCCACCACGATGACGAAGAACACAAAGATTTGCCCGTCCAGATTCCCGAGATAGCGCGCAAACGCGATGAAGGCAAGGTTGACGGCGTTAAGCATCAGCTCAATGCACATGAAGATCGTGATGATGTTTCGCCGCAAAATGAATCCGGCCACTCCCAGCGTGAACAGAATCACACTGAGCGCCAGGATGTGAGCCAGAGGAACCATAGTACAAACCTCAGATTTGTTTCTTTGCCAAAACGACAGCACCCAGCACGGCAACCAGAATCAAGATCGAAGTCACTTCAAAAGGCAGCACGTAATTTCGAAACAGCAGCTCACCGATTGCCCGCGGGCCGGCGCCGGCGGCCGGCGCGGCGGCTGTCTGCTCGGGTGGAAATTGTCGCCAAATTGCGTACAGAACCTCACCCAGAAAAACGATGAGTAATGGCGCCCCCAGGATTCGTGCCAGACGGCTCCGGTCTGTCGGTTCCTCGCGGTGAGCATTCAATAGCATGATGACCAAAACAAAGAGCACCATAATCGCGCCGGCATAGACAATCACCTGGACGACGGCAAGGAATTCAGCACCCAACAGCAGATACACCACAGCCAGCGCGCAGAGCACGACGATCAGCGAAAGGGCGCTGTAAACCGGCGTCCGCTGAAGCACGACGCTCAGGCCTGCCAGGATGGCTACGACAGCGAAGATATAAAACAACGGCACCATAGATCTACGAGCTGCGCAGCGCCAGGAACAGTCCTGTCGCGAGAACGTTTAACAGGCCGACGGGAAGCAGAAATTTCCAGCCAAAAGCCATCAGTTGATCGTAGCGGAAGCGCGGAAGCGTTCCGCGGATCCAGATGTAGACAAAGAGAAAACAGAAAACCTTCAGGCAGAACCAGAAAACGGGCAACAGGGCACGCAAAAGAGGTGGGCCAAATACCGGGCCCAGCCAGCCGCCGAAAAACATCAGCGTGGCCAAACACGAGACGGTAACGATATTTGCGTATTCGGCCATGAAGAACATGGCGAATTTGAGACTGCTGTATTCCGTGTGGAAGCCGCCCACAAGCTCCGATTCTCCTTCGGGGAGATCGAACGGCACACGATTCGTTTCGGCGACGGCAGCCGTGAAGTAAATCAGGAAACCGACGGGTTGCCGGATGATGTTCCAGAGCCCACGCTGGCCTTCCACAATCTCCCGCAGGCTGAGGCTGCCGGTAAGCATGACCACGCCCATCAATCCCAGGCCGAGCGACAATTCATAACTGATCATCTGGGCGGAAGAACGAAGACCACCCAGCAGTGGATATTTGCTGTTTGATCCCCAGCCCGCCAGCGCCACGCCGTAAACGCCCAGCGACGTGACAGCGAGGATAAACAGCAACCCTACATTCAGATCAGTGATCTGAAACTGGATGACCTCTCCCGCGATGGTGATGGATTCGCCGAAGGGAATCACAGAGATCGAAAGCAGGGCTAAGCTGAAGGCCAGGAACGGGGCCAGCCAAAAAACCACCCGGTCGACTTCCGAGGGAACGAAGTCTTCCTTGAAAAAGATCTTCAATCCGTCCGCCACGGGTTGGAGCAAGCCGTGCGGGCCAACCAGGTAAGGCCCCCAGCGCGACTGGATGCGGGCCACGACTTTACGCTCCAGCCAGACGGCGTAAGCGACCGTCGTCATCAGAACGGTGAGGACCACGATAATCTTCGCGAGAATGAGGAAGAGCGAGATCACCATACTAGAAAGCATGGCCAGGAGGTTTCTTGGCTTCGTCCACGGAATTTAGCGCCCAACTGTAGCGGCCCAGACTGCCGGAAGTGAACAGCGAGTCGCGCGAAGAAAACACCAAGCCGGGCCGCTCGAGGACGGGCGGCAGTCCCCGGGGCTGAGTGCTGACGGCGCGACCGATGAGCAGGGTGGGCAGCGGTATCGAGTACCCAGGGACAAGAGCGATAATTTCGCGCAGCACATCGTCGGCCGACTGATAAGGCCACTTCTGGCCGAACAATTGGACCAACGCGAGCAGGATTTCCAAATCACTGCATGTTCCGGCCTTGCGCATGGTCTTCTTGATGGCCTGCACTTCGCCGAAAGTGTTGGTGACGGTTCCTGCCTTTTCCGCAAAGCTCGTCGCCGGAACGACGACATCGGCGAGTTTGGCTGTCTCGGTCGGAAAGAGTTCAGCGACGTAGAGAAACTGCAGTCCTGCCAGGTCGCTTCGATCCATCTTGAATGTCTTGACAGGATTTGAACCGAAGACTAGAAGAGCCTTGACCTCGCCGGAGCGAACGCCTTCGAGAATGCCACGGATGTCTCTCCCCTTTGCCGATGGAATGCTGTTTCCCCAGGCGGCCTCAAAGCGTTGTCGCGCAGTTGCGTCTGTGAGCGGTGTGTATCCCGGTAGAGTGCTGGGCAGCAAACCCATGTCGGCGGCGCCTCGGGAGTTGACATAGTCACCGAGCACTGCAAAGCGCGCTTGGCCTTGCAGCGAAAGCCCCCAGCGCACGAGGTCGCCGATGGCTTCACCCTGGATCTCGTCGCCGAAAATGATAATCGTGTCGGATTCCTGCTTTAACTTTTCGCGGAAGGCGTTGAGTTCATTTTCGCCGCCGGCACACAAATCCGGGGAGCAGCTCGCACTTCCTGCCAGCGCGCGAATAGCTTCGCCTTCGCCACCCGCTTCCACTTTTAAATCCAGTGACGCCTGGCGGCGCAGCTTGATATCCAGATTATTGATTACGTATAGCCGCGCCCCTCGTTGCCGAACAGCCTGGCGAATCTGGTAGGCGAGCAGAGGATGCTGGTGAGTCGGGTCGTTGCCGATCAAAAGAATGCTGGAGGCGCGGGATACATCCTCGATCGAGGCGTAGCGGTCAGTTGCTTGCGCGTCGGTAAGCGTGCGAACCAGAGACGAGTAGTCCGCAGTGCGGTGATGATCGAGATTGTCGGTTCCGAGAACGGTGCGCGCGAAACGGCCGAGAAGGTAATTCTCCTCATTGGTGGTTCGATTGGAGCCGATCACCGCCACGGATTGCGGCCCGTGTTGTGCGATGATCGCTTTCAAGCGTTCGGCGGTCTGACTGAGAGCTTGTTCCCAGGTGCTCGCCTCCTGCTTCCCATTGGTCCGGACGAGCGGCGAGGTCAGCCGCTGCTTGCTGTTGACGAAATCCCATCCGAAGCGGCCCTTCACGCACAAGAACTCGCCATTGATGCCGGAATGGTCGCGATTATTGGCGCGGATGATTTCGTTGTTGCGCACTGAAAGTGTGGTCTTGCAGCCGTCTCCGCAGTGACCGCAGATGGTTCCGGTGTATGTGACTTCCCACGGGCGGGTCTTGTAGCGGTAGGTTCCGCTGGTCAGCGCGCCGACGGGGCAGATATCAATGCAGGCGCCGCACTCTTCACACTCGAGATGATCGCCGCGATTGGGAATGATTTCGCTGTGCGCGCCGCGGAAACCGATGCCGTAGGCATTTACGTCCATCCCTTCATCGCAGACGCGAATGCAGCGGTAGCAGAGGATGCAGCGCGGGCGGTCGTAGAAGACCAGGCTGGAAAATTTCTTCTCTTCCTCGTGCAGCTTGCTTTCCAGAAATCTGGATTCGGCGGCGCCGTAACGGAAGACCGCATCCTGAAGTTCGCACTCACCCCCTTTGTCGCACACCGGGCAATCGAGTGGGTGGTTGGTGAGCACGAATTCGAGCATCGCCTTTCGGCCGTTCACCACGTCGGGAGTATCGGTGTGGACGACCATGCCGTTGCTGACGACGGTCGTGCAGGCGGTCTGCAACTTGGGCATCTTCTCAACGGCCACCAGGCACATGCGGCAGGCGCCCTGCAACGAAAGGCCGGGGTAATAGCAGAAGGATGGGACCTCAATTCCGACCTGCTTAGCTGCATCAATCAGCAACGTTCCGGGCGGAACCGTCACCGGCTTGCTGTCGATCGTCAGTGTGACGGCATCTGGCATTGTTTCGTGTGGTCAAAATCTAGCTGACCAGTACGGCCTTTCTTTCGTAAGGGCAAAATCCCAGCTTCAGGTGCTCCTCGAATTCGTGGCGGAACTTTTTCAAAATGCTGATCGTGGGCATGGCCGCGGCGTCGCCCAGCGGGCAAAGCGTCTTGCCCAGAATATTGTAAGAAATGTCGAGCGCCGTGTCGGGGTCCTCAGGCAATCCGGCTCCACCGTGGAAGCGCTCCAGAAGGGTTTTCAGCCACGCCGTTCCCTCGCGGCAGGGAATGCACCACCCGCAGGATTCGTGGGCGTAGAACTTCATGATGCGCCAGGCGGCTTTCACCATGCAGGTATCCTCGTCGAGAACCACGACACCGCCCGAGCCCAGCATCGAGCCGATTTTCGCCAGCGAGTCGAAGTCCATTGCCACGTCGACTTCGTTCGCCGTAAGCACGGGACATGACGAACCGCCGGGAATCACGCACTTGAGTTTCTTGCCACGCCAAACGCCGCCGCCCACTTCGTCGATCATGCGGCGCAATGGAAATCCCATCGGGAGTTCGTAGATTCCGGGCCGCTCGATGTGGCCGCTCAGGGCGAAAAGGCGCGTACCGCCGTTATTGAGTGTTCCGAGCTTCGCGTACCACTCGCCGCCTTTCAGGATGATATGCGAGACGTTTGAAAGGGTTTCGACATTGTTAATAATAGTCGGGGATCCATAAAGTCCGACCACCGCAGGGAAGGGAGGCTTGACGCGCGGGTAGCCGCGCAGGCCTTCGAGCGAATTGAGGAGCGCGGTCTCCTCGCCGCACTCATAGGCGCCCGCGCCGGTGTGAGTGCAGAGATCGAAGTCGAATCCCGAACCCAAGATGTTCCTGCCCAGATAGCCGCGCGCGTAGGCTTCCTCGATTGCGCGGTCAACAATCTCCATCAGGTAGCGGTACTCGCCCCGAACGTACATGTAACCCTGGTGCGACTGGATTGCGTAGCCGGCGATGATGATGCCTTCAATCAACTGGTGCGGATCGTATTCCATCAGGACACGGTCTTTGCACGTGCCTGGCTCGCTCTCGTCGGCGTTGCAGACAACGTATTTGGGTTTGCTGGTCTGTTTCGGGACGAAGCTCCATTTCATCCCGGCGTTGAAGCCCGCTCCGCCGCGCCCGCGCAAGCCGGATGTCTTCACCTCGTTGATGACGTCCTCGGGCTTCATGGCGAGAGCTTTCTTCAAGCCCTGATAGCCTTCGTGCGCAAGGTACACGTCGATCGAGGCGGAATTCGGAATTCCAAATCGCGAGGTGAGCACTTTCACCTCGAGTGGGCTGCCCTTCATCGGATTGGAATAATCGGCCATGAAGTTCAGTTAACAGTTAACAGTTGACAGTCAACAGTCAAAACCCGGCCCCGGCGGTTCTTAGACTGTTGACTGTCAACTGTGGACTGTCAACTTCTTATTCACTTACCACTGCTCTTGAGCTTCACGATCAGGGCATCGATCTTCTCCGGCGTCAAGTTTTCGTAGTACTCGTAGTTCACCTGCATCGCCGGCGCGCCGCAGCAGGCGCCCAGGCACTCAACTTCCTCCAGCGAAAACACCCCGTCGGGCGTCGTTTGCTTGTGGCCGATCCCCAATTTCTTCGAGCAGTGGTCCAGGATTTCCTCTCCGCCGCGCAGCATGCAGGAGATATTCGTGCACACCTGGAAGTTGTATTTCCCGATCGGCCGCCGGTGGAGCATCGAATAGTACGAGATATCTTCGATTACTTCGATGGGGCGCACGCCGACGCGCTGCGCAACCTCCGCAATGATTTCATCACTGACGCAGCCGACTTCGTCCTGGGCGAAGAGGAGCAGAGGCACAATCGCCGAGCGCTTGAGTGGATAGCGCGCGATGACGCGGTCGAATTTCTCTTTCAACTCAGCGGACAGCATAATAAATGGAAATGCGAAAACGAAACTGGAAATTCGAAACTCGAAATTCGAAAACCGAAAATCGCCTGAGCTAGCGATCGATTTCGCCCAGCACCCCATCCAGGCTGGCGATGCAGGCGACGACGTCGGCCAGCAGTCGGCCTTCGACAATCTTAATCAAGGTCTGCAAATTGCCAAATGACGGCGCGCGCACGTGGCAGCGCCACGGCTTGGGCGAGCCGTCGCTCACGATGTAAAAGCCGATCTCGCCGCGCGGCGATTCGATGGTTTGATAAACCTCGCCAATGGGCGGATGAAAACCCTCGGTCACCAGCTTGAAATGGTAAATCAGCGCCTCGATCGAAGTTTTCATACTTTCTCGGTCGGGGAGGACGATGTGCGGCGCGTTGGCCTTGATGGGGCCTTCCGGCAACCCGTCCACGGCTTGGCGAACGATCTTGAGCGACTCGCGCATCTCGTCCATACGCACAAGATAACGAGCGTAAACGTCGCCTTCGGTGCGCGTCGGGACATTGAACTGGAACTTTTCGTAGCTCGAATAGGGCTGTGCTTTCCGGATGTCCCAGTTTACACCGGAGGCGCGCAGCGACGGCCCGGAGAGGCCCAGCGCGATGCCGTCCGGGCCGGAAATTGTACCGACTCCGACCGTGCGGCGCAGCCAGATGGGATTCTTGGTCAGAAGAGTCTCGTACTCGTCGATGCGCGCGGGGAATGTCTTCATGAATTTCTCGACGCGCTGCAACCAGCCGAGGGGTGGCTCGAGGGCGAGCCCGCCGACGCGGAAGTAGCTGGTCATCATCCGCTGGCCCGAGACATGTTCGAAGATGCGGAGAATCTCCTCGCGCTCGCGGAAGCAATAGAGGAAGACTGACATCGCCCCCAGTTCGATGGCATGGGTTCCGAGCCAGACCAGGTGGCTCTGGATGCGTGTGAGTTCCGTCAAAAGCACGCGAATCCACTGGGCGCGCGGCGGAGCTTCCAGGTTCAGAAGTTTTTCGATGGCAAGGCAATATCCCAGGTTATTGGAAAGCGGTGCCAGGTAGTCCATCCGGTCGGTGAGAGTGATTCCCTGGGAGTAAGTCAGGTGCTCGAACGTCTTCTCGAAGCCCGTGTGGAGATAACCGATGTCGAAGATGGCGCGCACGACGGTCTCACCGTCGAGCTCCAGCACCAGCCGAAGCACCCCGTGGGTTGAGGGGTGCTGTGGTCCCAGACTGAGGATGACCCGCTCTTCCTGCCCCGGAATTTTTTCCAGCGTTATGGGCATCTAGCGATATCCTGTGGTTGGATAGTCTTTGCGCAAAGGATGGCCTTCCCAATCCTCCGGCATCATGATCCGGCGCAGGAAAGGATGGCCCTCGAAATGGATTCCAAACAGGTCAAAGACCTCGCGCTCGAAGGCATTCGCGGCAGGCCAGACCGGAACCATAGAATCGATCCTGGGATCATCGCCGGGAAGACGGGCTTTCAAGCGCAGGCGCCGGCCATGCTCAATGGAGTAGAGGTGGTAGACGGCTTCGAACCGCGGCTCGAGGGGGTAATTGTCTACTGCCGTGACGTCGGAGAGGTATTTGAAGCTCAACTCGGTCGAATCGCGGAGGAATTCGCAGGCTGCTCTCAGGCGGTTCTTGCGGATGTAGAGGGTAATCTCGCCGCGAAACTCCCGCGCGTCTTCAACTGCCTCAGCGTCGAACTCCCGGAGTTTCTGGAGGGCAAGGCTTGTTTCGAGCGAGTCGGTCATACGGAGTAAGCCCTAACGACTCCAATCCAGCGCGCCCTTCTTCCAAATATAAACGTATCCCGCCAGCAGGATGACGATATACAGTGCCATCTCAATGAAACCAAACCACTTAAGACTTTTGGCGACCACCGCCCAGGGGAAGAGAAACGCCACTTCGACATCGAACAAAATGAACAGCATCCCCACGAGATAGAAGCTGATGGAGAAGCGTTCGCGCGCGTTCCCCACCGGGGGGATTCCGCACTCGTAAGGCGCCAGTTTTTCGCGCGAGGGCCGTTTGACGCCCACCCAGGCCGACACGGCGAGCATCCCGGCACCAAGGGCGACTACGACCAGGGAATGGATCAGGATGGGAAGATAATCTCCCAGCATTTCAATCTCTTACGGACTTCCCTCGGGATTTTCAAAGTAGTGACTATACGAAGCCGGAAAGAAGAGTGTCAAGTTTTTTCTTGCCTGGCGGGTGCGATGCCGCTAACATGCGCTGAAAGAAGGCGAAGCGAATCAGAGTGAGTTGGGGCATGTCCTGATGGTGACGGGTTTTAACACTGACATCAAGCACAACGGCGTGGTCTATCACATCCAGACGGAACCGCGTAAAGAAGGAGGAGTCGAAACTACCGTGTACGTGCGCGGAGCGGTCATTCATTCCTACAAGACGTCCCACCTGGATTTCACCAAATCGCCGGAATACACCGATGATAAGATGAAGAAAGTCCTCGAAGATCAGCATCGCCAGATTATCGCCCGAATTCGTGCCGGCGAAATCCAGCCCGCCGCTCCTGCCGCTCCCCGCCCCTGATGTGGAGAATCAATCTTGATCACCATCCATCTGAACGGTGAGCCTCGGGAAGTGCCTGACGGCCTGAGTGTGTCATCCTTGCTGGAGTGGCTGAAATTTCCAGCCGACCGGATTGCGGTCGAGCGCAACCGGGAGATCGTGCCTCGAAGCCGGTGGGGTGAGACGCCTCTCGCAGCCGGTGACCGCTTGGAAGTGGTACACTTTGTGGGCGGCGGGTCGCCGGATTAGTTCTCCGGCGTTTCACGGCGAAGTCCCTGGCTCGCTCGTTACATCGTTCATGAATCCCAGCATACCGAGTTCTCCCGCTCTGGTTTTCGTCACGCTGCTTATCAAGCTGGGCGTCATCGCCTCGCTCGCCAGCATCATTGCACGCTTCGGTCACTTCAAGCGCCTGATCTTCATCGAACACCGAGGTCCGAAGCAGAAACTGCTGTTCGCCGCCTACCTCGGTGTGCCCTTCATGCTCGGCGTGCTGACTCGTCTCCTGGCGCGGTATCCGGGGATCGATCTGAGCCTGGAGATCACGGTTCTGGCGGGGTTACTGGGCGGGACAATCGCGGGCCTGGTGGTTGGCATGATGACCAGTCTGCCCGCGGTTCTCATCCGGCATGAGATTCTCGCCGCTCCGATGGCAGTCCTTTATGCGGTGGTGGCAGGCTCGGCGCGCTGGGTCTGTCCCGACAAGGAGGAGGTCTGGAAGTTCTCGCCTTTCATCGACCTCAGCCTCTATCGCTCCATCAAACGGCGGTTTAAGCACCCTGCCATGGATTGGCAGGTGTTGTTCTTCTTGATCTGCGTAATTCTGGAAATCTCCCGGATCACCATCGGGCGGATGGCCCACGGCAGACTCTTTTACCTGGATTCGCCGAATCCCTGGACCAAAGTGCTGATTGTCCTCGGCACGGTAATTGGAGTTGGCCTGGTGGTCCGCATCTGGAACAACACCCGCATCGAGCGCAAACTCGAGGAGCAAGAACTCCTGCTAATGCGCGCCCGCGTTGACGCCCTCATCAGCCAGATTAACCCGCATTTCCTCTTCAATACTTTGAACACCGTGTCGTCGCTCGTCCGATTCGATCCGGACACGGCGCGGACCGTGGTCCTGAAGCTTTCCAACATCCTCCGCCGGCGGCTCAAGACGCAGGTCCATTTTCTGCCGCTCAAGCAGGAACTGGATTTTATCGACGACTACTTGGATATCGAAGTCGTCCGGTTCGGGCGGGAGAAGCTTCAAATCCGCAAGGAGAT
>Ga0316628_100002143_pt1 | contig 14451 bp, 15 predicted proteins | sample OWC_Aug_M2_C1_D5_FD_207648 | JGI IMG/M metagenome (GOLD analysis project Ga0316628, IMG submission 207648) | Wetland soil microbial communities from Old Woman Creek delta, Ohio, United States - OWC_Aug_M2_C1_D5_C | ecosystem: Environmental > Terrestrial > Soil > Wetlands | place: USA: Ohio... | reverse complement strand
GATGATCCTGATCTGCAGCCTGAAGTTCTCTGACCTCCCAATCCAGATGTTGATGCTTGCGAATATCCCTTCCTTTCTGGGGGTTCTTCTCATCGGATTTTTTTTCCTTCGACGATATACGAAGAACACGCCTCAGACCGCCCACACTGTCGTAAAAGAATATCATGGATTGGTCTATATCCTCCCACCGGTGGTGCCGCTTCTGTTTTATCCATTGACATTCGTAGGTTTCAGTGAAACTCGATGTTTCATCCTTGGTGTCGCTGTCAGTCTTCTGTTGTTATATTTCCTTTTACGTATCGAACCGAAAACCTATCTGGGGGTCATGAAGAAATCATTCACATGGAATTTGGCGATTGCGATCTTCGGCATCATGATTCTTCGAGAGATGATTCGTCTCTCACAAATCCATGTACTTATCACCGAGGCCATGCAGAACCTAGCGTTCCCCGCGCTGTTTATCGTGATTCTCATCCCTTTCCTTCTTGGGGCTCTCACCGGGTATAATCTTGGGGCAGTCGCCCTCTCCTACCCGCTCGTTGAATCGTTTTTTTCCTTCACAGGGGTCCAGCTTCTTGGCTTGACCAGTCTGATCTTCATGAGCTCTCTGATTGGATATCTCATCTCTCCTATCCATCTGTGCAATGTCTTAAGCAGTGAGTATTTAAAGACAGATACGACCCGGATGTACAAGATGTTCCTCCCTGCTGCATTTATTCTCTTATGTATCCAAACCGTTTTTGTGATCCTTGTATTACCCGGGTAGATCATTGTCTGTTTCATTTCAGAACGACAAGTCTTATAAAAAGTCAGGGTCTACCCTTCTTTGTATGAATCAGGGAATGCTTTTTGATCATCTGAAAAACCCACAGTTTTACGGGCCTCACGTGACTTCGGTTCAGCTGCTTCAGACCCATATCTCCTATGTCGCTCTCACCGGGACCTTTGCATACAAAATCAAAAAACCGGTGAACTTTGGATTCCTTGATTTTTCAACCTTGGATAAACGAAAATTCTACTGTGAAGAGGAACTTCGATTGAATAAAAGACTCTGTCCGGAGATGTACCTTGATGTCCTCCCCATCACCCAGGACGGATCCACCCTTGCCCTCGATGGAACGGGGACTATTGTTGAATATACGTTAAAAATGAAGGAATTCCCGCAGGAAAACATCATGACACACCTGCTTGAGCAAGGGAAGATTTCTGAGGAGACCATCGATCGTCTCATCACCATCTTAATAGATTTTTATCAAACACAAGAACCGACAGAAGAAATCACCAAACACGGGGAAGTATCATCGGTCAAACAAAACATTGATGAGAATTTCAATCAAACCAAACCAATGATCGACATCACCGTCCCAAAAGAGACGTTTTGGTACATCAAGAATGAAGTAGAGAAATTCTTCGAACAGAAAAAAGATGTATTCGGACACCGGATGAAAGAACGCAAGATCTACGATTGCCATGGGGACCTGCACTCGGGCAACATCGTGGTGACCGATGATGATATTCAAATCTTCGACTGCATCGAGTTTAACGAACGCTTCCGATACTGCGATGTCGCCTCAGACATCGGATTTCTTGCCATGGACCTCGATTCCTTAAATCATCCATACCTCTCAAGCTATCTCATTGAAAAATACGTGGAAAAAAGCAAGGATGCCGGTGTGTATCCCCTGTTAAATTTTTACAAATCGTACCGAGCATTCGTCCGAGGGAAAGTCCACGGGTTCCAGCTCAACGATCCCCATATCGACCCTACGACAAAGGAGCGACTCTTAGCATCAGCGAAAAAATATTTCGAACTCTCCCGGTATTATACCCACCTATTTTCCCTCGATCTTCAGACCCATCAACCATTGCTTTTCCTCATCGCTGGTCTCTCAGGAACAGGAAAATCAACAGTGGCCCGAAAAATCGCAGTTGATTACCACGCCACCCTCCTCAACACCGATATCGTGCGAAAAGAAACCGCTGGGATCGATCGATATGAACAGCACCATGACCAGTACAACGCTGGACTCTATGACCCAAAAAAAATTGATGAGACCTACGAATCCGTTCTGCGACGTGCGTCATTGTCCTTAAAAAAAGGAAACAACGTCGTCCTCGATGCGACCTTCCAGAAGAAAAAATATCGGGAGATGGTGCACCATATCGCGGGAAAACATCATGCCACAGTTCTCACTATCCAGTGCATCTGTCCTGATGCAACTGTTAAAAAACGGTTGGACGAACGGATGAGAAAAAAATCGGTGTCGGATGGCCGGTGGGAGGTCTATCAAATACAAAAAACAACATTCGAACCATTTACCCAAGATGAACACATCCTTACGATAGATACCTCGGAGGAATCGTACGAGAATCGGATGGACTTCTATCAGCGACTCCTTGTCTCCATCCACGAGGTGATGTAATGGAGATCTCAGGGTACACCATCGATGTGGAATCCGCAATCAAAATCATCACTCAACATCACTACCACACAATCGCAGTACAGGTCCCCGAAGGATTGAAACGCAGTGTTTTACCACTTGTGGAGTACATCAAAAAAGAAACAGGTGCAACCGTCCTTGTGTCTGCTAATCCCTGTTTTGGTGCATGTGACGTTGTCAACTATGAACTAAAAAACATGGACGTCGACTGCGTCATCCAGATCGGACATACCGCGATACCGGACGTTGAAAATTTCTGGATCCCAACCATCTTTATCAACGCACAATCCACCTTGGATGTTTCCATGGTCGTCGAAAAAGCGATTCCTTCCTTGATAGGAAAAAACATAGGTCTAGTCACCACCGCACAGCATCTCCATACCCTTACAACCGTCGAAAAAATTTTACGACAACACAACCTTGAACCATACGTCACTGAAGGAGATGAGCGCATCGCCTCAAAAGGTCAGATCCTTGGCTGCAATTTTTCTGCGGGGGAAAAACTCTCCGAATCGATTGATTGTTTTTTGTTTATCGGAAGCGGAACCTTTCACCCGGTCGGTCTGGCGATGAGCACAAAAAAACCAGTGATCGCTGCTGATCCTTACACAAATAGCGTGAAAAAACAAGAAATCGAGGATATGAAGAATAACATCCTTCGACAACGGTATGGCGCCATCCTTGCGTGCCGGAGCGCGCAACGATTTGGTATTCTCATTGGATTGAAACGTGGTCAACAACGTTTGAAGCTTGCCCATGAGGTTCAACAGATGCTTGATGCAGCAGGAAAACTATCCTTACTGATCACCCAAGATGAATTTTCCCCTACGTCACTGCAGGGATTCGACCTTGATTGTTACGTATCGACAGCATGTCCACGGATAGCAATCGATGATTATCTCCAATATAAAAAACCAATTGTGACCCCCATTGAGCTGGAAATCGCCCTGGGAAGACGTGAATGGGAGACCTATGTCTTTGATGAAATCCTTAAAGAATAACACCCTCAAGATTCTGTGTCATCCTGTTCCATCATGGTGGCTGTCATGACAGTATTATCGCTCGGATGTCGATCGTTAGACGAGTTGCTCGGAGGTGGACTGGAGAGCGGAATAATTACGCGGATTTATGGTGAGGCTGGATCAGGAAAAACCAATTTTTGCCTGCAAGCAGCACGTGAGTGTGTACAATCCAAAAAAAAAGTTGCTTATATCGATACCGAGGGTGTCTCTTTAGAAAGGATACGGCAGATCTGCCTAGATAGCGAGTATAAAAACATTCTCCGTGACATCCTATTCTTTACCCCGACATCTTTTGCATCGCAAGAACAAATGGTCTGCGATGCGGTCGCGATGAAGGGAGTAGGTCTTATTGTTGTCGACACGATTACGATGTTTTATCGATTGCATCTGGAGGAAGACCGCGAAGGAGCGATTCGTTCATTTACGAGACAAGTGACGAACCTGCAGCTCGCCGCTCGAGAAAAAGATATCTATGTGATCATCACCGAGCAGGTATTTACGAATAAGAAAGGGGAGGTCAGACCTTTTACGAATCGTGATGCGGAGCATATGACGAAGACGATGGTACGGTTCGATCGAAAAGGAATCGGGCAACGTGAAGCAACGATTATAAAGCACCGATCACAACCTGAGGGGAAAAAAGCAAGTTTTCGAATCAGTCAGACTGGATTGGAATGACACCGACAGAGAGAATGTTTATGGTCCTGGTTCCTCCGGTCCGGTAGAAAGAAATTGCGTAGGATTATTCATTGAATTGTACATTGTCTGTATCCATTCAGGTGATCGGCCGATATCAGAAATGCGTACTTCATCAATGATACCATTGAAATTTCCGGAAGCCTCATCTGTTCTCCAAGCACCGATACAAAACGGATAATCTGAATTGAGTAATGTCTGTGTCCCTGTCTCAGATTGTTGTATTCCATCGATATAAAGATAGTTTATCCCTGATTGTTTGACACCAGTCATGTAATACCAATCGTTTGGTTGTTTAGCTTCATCTGCATAGATATATTCGTAATTGTAACCTCCACCATCGACTCGCATAGACATTTTTGTCGTCGGGCCATTTATATTCCAGTTAATGGAATACCCTTTATAATCCCCTGAAAATTCCTGATGCTTTCCAGCTACTTTCATGTTTTCCGTTGTATAGGGATATATCCATGCGGTGATAGTAAAATCACCTGAAATTTCCAGTGAATCATGATTATTCACCGTGATATATTCCCATGTTGTGCTTGTTCGATTATATCGTTGACCTTTTCCTATCTTTCCATTCCATTCTACGGGTGCATCCGCAGCTTTTTTGGTTGCATCATTTCCATTCTTTGTACTATCCGTTATCGTAGACGCCGTCGCATCATTCATATGCCAGACAGCCATATAGTGGGAATCCCAGGTTTTTTCTGGATATTCTTGATCAATACAACTTGGGTTTCCATAATACATATAGAACGTAACATCCTCACTTCCAGAAAGAACAGGGATGTTGATCCATGCAAGTAGATCTCCTGAAGACTGATGAAATGTCTCAACTTCATGATGCATTTTCGTTGAAGTACCAATCCCGTTCATGAAAAGTATGTCCCCTCCATCGGTTTGTGCTTTTGATAAATCTGCATCGATTGTACTAAATAAGACAGGGAGGTTTTCAAGAGTACCTTCAACTTGCGTATGATCGATCGTGATTTGTTTACGATATTGCCATCCATAGTCAAAGGGATTGAATGGAGAAGGATAACCGGTCTCGAAACTGAAGGTTTTTCGTGTCCAATGCGTCCCATCTGTCACATTGACATACCAGCGGTACGCCGCTCCATACGTCATCCCATTTATGGGGACCGTATAGGTTCCATCATGAACATCCAGCCCTTGTGCTGAGCCAATGTTTGGTGATGTTTGCACCGTATAATCCATGGTTTCACCTTGATAATCTTTGAGAGTGAACTGTAACTGTGGTAAATCCATCGGTACATCTCGTTCGCCATTTGGTGGTAGTGGATTTGTCAGGATTGGGGCAACGGGTTCTGTTGTAAATGTCAAGGTTTTTGAAGTAATGTCTTTTCCATCAGTGACTTCGATATACCATGTATATGTGGTGAGGTCTTCAAGACCACTGATTGGAATCGAGTATATTCCATCCGGTTTTAACCCACCACTCCCAGATCCGATAAAAGGTTCTGTACTGACATTATAACTCATTAGGTTAGCATCTGCATCATTTATTGAAAAACGTAATTCTGTTGTGGTCATTGGAACCATTTGTTGTCCATCAACCGGATCGGTCTGTGTAATTTCTGGAGGGTGGTTGGGTGGGTAGAACTCAAACATCTCCGCTGTTACTTTCGTATATACGGCGTATCCGAAGATGCCATACGACATGATTGGGGGGAGAAAAATACTAAACCCGATCCCCCAGAACCCTAATGCAATGCCTTTTTGTTGTCCCCCTGCAAGAAAACCAGTCTTGGAAATGAGTCCGCCCACAGACGTGATGCCTTCTGGGGTGGACCAATAGACGAACGCTCGAGGAATCGGCGAGAGCAGGATAGGAATAAACCGCGGGAGGATAATGATGGGAAACGCAGACCCTTCTCCGAATGTCGCGAAGTTACAGAACCATTCTGAGGCTTTCGTCTGGAAGGGATTAGGTTTGACATGACGAGGAACTTTTTGCAACAGTGGTGGAGTGAGCAAGGAGAGAAGCTGATTTTTCGTAAATCCCGGCGGCATCACATCAGCGTCGAAAAGGAGATTCGCGAATTCCATCTGTAAGAATTGAGTCCTGACACTCGATGGGTCTATAGATATTTCTTTGGCCAATTCTTGGTATTTTTCATAGAGTTTTTGTGCATCTTCCAAGGAGATCGGCATCTGTCGTTTTTCCAACCCTTGTTTTCCAACGGCAAATACTGTTATTGAACCTGTCTTATCAATCGTTGGAAGTAGCGTGTGCGCTATCGCTTGTTGGTGATGCGTAATAGGTTGGTTGTGTCCAAGGCTGCCTGTTGGAACGCTCGTTGTTACTAGTAGAATAATAATTCCAAAAATAATTCCATTTTTTATTTTTGTTCTCATCATCTCTTTCCCCAGGCAACATAAGGAGATGAATTATATTAATTTTTGTATTTAGTATTTATTTCTCAGGAGTGTTACCTTAAAAAATAAGGACGCTGACGAAAACTCTGACTAAAACTATTTAACATCAGATATGATGCAAAGCGCACGTATGGATGAACATGAAGATATCAGTTATAAAACACTCCGGAGATTGCAACAAGACGAGCAAGCCTCTTCTCTTCTTACAAAAGTCAGTGTCAATTTCTACAAGGAGCTTTCTTCGTATATCAAGACCCTTGAACAGAGTATAGAACATGAGAAGAATCCCTTAAAACTCAAACTCTTCGGTGATGAGATCCAAAATACAAAAAAAATCGCAAACAGCATCTATGAGCTTCGTGAGAAAAAAATCGTCCAGGCAGCACTTGCGACCGCCCGTGGCGCTACCCCTGAGATGGCACACTTTCTTGACATCGAAAAAAAATTATACTATTCGCTTGTGGAACAGATCTTGTCCTCCCGGAAAGAAATCTTAGAACCACCAACAGACCATCCTGTGGTAAAACCAGAACCATCACCTCCAGTTACGCAAGAGAAGCAAGCTTCAAACGCCCATCCTATCGTACGTGTGTTAGAAGACACCCCTACGTTCATTGGTACTGATGGGAACACCTATTCGTTGCGGAAAGAGGACGTGCTTTCCATGCCTCATGAAATGACCGAACCACTCCTGAAAAAAAAGGTGGTCAAACAGGTGAAATAAGGCACCCTACATTTTTATATACCTTTCTTACTTACGGTTACAATCGAACTGTGATATCTATGAAGATTCCAAGGAAAATCAAACGGTACTGTCCTTACTGTAAAAAACACACGCTTCAAGAAGTTGACAAGATGAAAAAACGGAAAGCAAGTGAGTTGAAACGGGGACAACGACGGTTCAGACGAGCCACCAGTGGATACGGAGGATTCCCTCGACCAAAACCTGAGGGCCGGGAGAAGACCAGCAGACGGATCGCAACTCGATTTACGTGTACAGTCTGTAAAAAAATGACTCAGCCACCAAGTATCCGGTCAAAAAAATTTGAAATAGAAGGTGAATAAGCCTATGGATCAACCAAAAAGCAGGTTCATTAAAGTACGATGTAATGATTGTGAAAACGAGCAAGTCCTGTTCGATAAAGCAAGCACCACTGTTCTCTGTCATATATGTGGTAGTAAACTAGCCACCCCAAATGGGGGGAAAGCTCGGATAAAAGGAACGATTTTAGAAACCATTGAATAAGGTTTTTCTCCATGATGAAAAAGGAGTACCCTGAAGAAGGAGAACTCGTTGTAGGTACGATAACCAAAGTCCAAGGATTCGGTGCATTTGTTTCCCTTGATGAATATCCGAATAGGGAAGGATTCATCCATATTTCTGAGATAGCGACCGGGTGGGTCAAACGGATCCGGAATTTTGTCAGAGAAAAACAAAAAGTCGTCTGCAAGGTCGTCCATGTTGATGAAGCAAAAAAACATATCGATCTCTCATTAAAGAAAGTTAATGACCATCAGCGACGTGAAAAGATCCAGGATTGGAAGAATGCGCAGAAGGCAGCAAAGCTGTTCGAAATGGTCTCTCGTGAGCTTGGAAAGTCAGTCGAACAGTGCTATAAGGAATTCGGTGATTCTTTAGTCAAGAAATACGGGACGATGTACGCGGCGTTTGAGGAATGTGCGTATGATGCAAACACACTGAAGAACGATGGGTTTTCCGGGGATTGGCTCAAGAAATTCGAGGAAGTTGCCAAGGGCAGCATCACGGTTCCTTTCGTGGAGATTAAAGGAATGCTCCTTCTCACCTCGTATCTCCCAGATGGTATTAATCATATTAAAGATGCTCTGAGTATCGCGGAGAAAAGCGAGTTTGACGACGTCACCATTGATATTAAATATATAGGTGCACCACGTTACATGGTCAAAGTCAAAGCACCTGATTATAAGATCGCAGAATCCCAAATGAAAAAAGCTGTTGAGCGCGCTGAAGCGTACATGAAAAAAACGAAAGGTGAATGTGAGTTTCAACGTGAAGTCGAAGAATAATGTCTGAAATACTGTATTGTCGGAATTGTCAAAGATACACCCTTAATTCACTCTGTGGAATCTGTAAGGGAAAGAGCGTCTCGAATAAACCTGCTCGGTTTTCACCGCAGGATCATTATGGAAAGTACCGTCGAGCGTTGAAAAAAAGAAATGGGGAAGAATTGAGACAATGAACCTGGTCGAAATTAAGTATGTTGAGAAAAAACCAAAACTGAAGAACCCGATTTTTATCGAAGGTCTACCTGGGATTGGGAATGTCGGGAAACTTGCGGTGGAACATTTGATTGATGTTATGAAAGCAAGGAAATTCGCTGAGCTCTATAGCAAGGATTTTCCTCCACAGGTGTTCATCAACCCAGATGGAACCATTAAATTGGTGAATAACGAGTTTTTTTATTGGAAGGCTAAGAAGAAAGGACAGCAGGATATCGTGCTTTTAACTGGGGACTATCAGGGGCTCTCCTCGCAAGGACAATATGAGCTGGCGGAATCCATCCTCGATATCGTCCAGGATCTTGGCGTGAAACAGATGTTTACCCTTGGAGGATATGGTCTTGGCCGTGAAATAAAAGAGCCGAAGGTATTATTTGCGACAACCGATGTTCGACTCGTGAAAACCATGAAAAAATATGGGGCTGTTTTTAAGAAAAACGAGCCTGGTGGTGGGATCATTGGCGCAAGTGGTCTGCTCCTTGGTTTAGGCAAACTACGCGGAGTGATTGGAACCTGTTTTATGGGAGAAACCCCTGGGTATCTTGTTGATCCGAAAAGTGCGAAAGCAGTGCTAAAGGTTCTTACAAAAGCGGTGAACGTCGAAATTGATTTATCAAGTCTTGAAGAGAAGGCAAAAGAAATCGAGTACATCGCTCAACAGCTCAATGAGATGGAAACGATGGTCAAAGAAAAACCTGATGATATTCGATATATCGGGTAGATTTAGTTTCTGATTTTTTTTTCAAACTGTCTTAAATCAGAAACGACGTATACTCCCGATTCTTGTTTCTTCCTGTCAAGATAGTACGAGATGATGCCAAGTTTCTGAGGGGAAAGAACATCAAATTCTCTATGATCGCCTACGTGCACCATTTCTTGCGGAGTAATATTCATTGTTTTGCAAATCATCTCGTAAAAATCAGTGACTTTTTTTATGGTATGAAAATCTGAGGTTGATGAAAAAACTCTATCGAAGTAGTCAAGTAATTTTGCCTGGGTGAGTTGTACGTCAATAAATTCTTTCTTTGCGTTAGAGCTGATAATGAGGTGGTAGTTTTTTGATAGACGGTTCAGGACTACGGGGACTTCTGGATAAATCTCGACATTCTCTCGAAATTCGAGGAGCATTTTTTTCCAATCTGTTCGTAGCTCGAAACGATCGAACCAATACCCTGGGTCGTACCATTCGATTCGATTATCACCGATTTTTTCGTACTCTCCCAAGAGATATTTTTTTGCGGTATCAAGGTCGACATGATGTTGCTTGGCGTAGAGATGTGGTACTCCTTCAAGCCAGAATGCATCGGCGAACGTGGGTTTTACAATGGTGCCGTCGAAGTCAAAGGAGATGATTTTGATCATAAAATCCGCTGCTACATCCTCTGTTGTATTAAAAGATATTCTGTTGAGAATCACAAGTGGATATTCTTTCGTATCAGATTTTTTGTGTGGATTTTTGTTTGTTTCTGTTCATTAGTTGATATCCAATGACTGCCAGGATCCCAGAGACGATCAGGATGATGGCGATTGCTGCGGTGGTTGCGACGTTGATGTCGGTGAGTGTGTGTGGCTGGTTCATCCGTTTCAACCAGATCCCCAGATACGCCCAAAGGACGACAAGACTGAAGGCGAGGTCTTTCCGAAGAGCAAGCATCAGATAGGTCAAGAGTGTCCCAACAGCAATTAGGAGGATCGTCCAGGTTAATTGATCAATGCCAAAACCATCCCATTGGATTGAGACGAGGAATGCGGTGATGTTTGCGATGGTCGCCACTGAAATCCAACCAAGGTAGACGCTGAAGGGGACATGGACGCAGAGTTTCTCTTTCAATGTCACGTTCGTTTTGCCGATTCGCAGACGGAGGTAGATGGCAAGCAGGGAGATGAGAAGAAGGATCATGATGAGAACAGAAAGACCGACATATTCGTAATGCCACAGGAAGATCCAGAGACTGTTTGCAATACCACTGAGGATAAACAACCAAGTGATCTGTGAGAGAAACGGCATGTCGATTTCTTCTTTTTTAAACAAATCTCGTGCTTGATATAACCCAAAGATGACCCAGAGTATATAGATGAGACCCCAGATGGAAAACGTCAGACCAACGGGTACAAAAAAATTCGGTAATTTATCGGAGAGTTCCTGAGTTGTTTTCCCGTTGAGTGGAAGAATCACCGCAAGGGCATTTATTACAATCGTAATCACTATTGCAAGGAGGTTTCCTGTCTGAAGGAGTCTCTTTTTCCCTCGTGGTGTCATATCATTTCCTCTGAAACAGGAATATGTTGAAGACAGATAAGCTTTTGTGCGAGGTCCAAAATAATGATATTTTTTAACGGGGGCAAGCAGCTAATCCGTGCTTCGCTAAATACTGTTGATGATAGTCTTCTGCTGGATAAAAAATGGTTGCTTCTGTGATCTCTGTGACGATCTTTTTGCTGTATTTTCTTGATTGTTCAAGACTTTTCTTTGAGAGTTCCGCTAGGGTCTTCTGCTCAGGTGTATGGTAGAAGATGGCTGACCTATATTGTGTTCCAACGTCAGGTCCTTGTCTGTTTTTTGTTGTCGGATCATGGATGTCCCAGAACACTTTTAAGAGTTCTTCATAGGTTATTTTTTTTGGGTCATAGGTGATTTCAACGACCTCGGCATGTCCGGTTTTGTCGGTGCAGACATCCTCATAGGTAGGGTTTTTTAGTGTGCCTCCCGAGTAACCCACCCTGGTCGAATGGACACCTTTGAGATGTCTGAATGCTTCTTCCACATGCCAAAAACATCCTGCCCCGAAGGTAGCTTTTTCCATAAGTGATTCACCTATCGAATCCGCAGGATTTTTTCTCTATTAATAGTTTTCTCACGATTTTTTTTTCTCTGATGTGTGATAAGAAAGTATTCAAAACGATGATCCCTAAGAACAACGGATATTTCGATTCTCGTCTCCGGAAGGTAAATTTTATCAGAATTTTGTGACTGTTTCCTGCGGGAAGAATTTTTCCTGTTGGAATTTCTTTGATCGTTGTTTGATGACCTCTGTTAACGTCTCAGCGATCCCTTCAAGACTTTCATCGATTTCTTTCAGTGAATACCGTTTTGTTGCATATCCTTCCTTGTAGGATTCCTCATCCCTCATGAGATCGATGACGAGCTGTTCTGGGTCGAGATTATGATGTTCCCCGTCGATGCCGATGTAGAGACGCGCCTCCCGTATTGAGATGTCAACATGTTTTGAGCTGTTGTAGGACTCCAGTTCACAGAATACTCCTCGTTTTCGTAATGACTCATAGAGTTTCAAGGCATGAGGCGATGCGCGTTTTTCCCGTTGGTGGTGCATACAAAGTGATTTCCCAAAGTTGGTCATGGAATAATCGTATTCGGTTTTGGGGAGTTTCACATTACAGACTTCGCAGAAGAAATCTTGCGCGGTCGTAACATCTTTTTTTAGGTCTCGTTCGAGTTTCGCAAGCTTCACCAGTCTGTTGTCTTGCTCCATTTTATCCCAGATGATCTGCATGACTTCGCGTAAGGAGAGAGCGTCGATGGTTATTTTGTATTTTATCCCGAGTAATTTGATCAGTTCATCTAAGAGATCGGCCGGGTATTTCCCCTGATATTTCTCCACAAAGTTATAGACAATATCATATGCTTTATTGTCATTTATCTTATCTAACAACTGCATCAAGTAAAACGTATAACATTCATTGCAGACCACTTTGCCATCAGGTAATTTTCGATACGACGTCCAGAGTCTTTTACTGCATCGTTCGCAGTTGAACATTTTGTCCCATCCCATACGAATCCCGTACCAAATATCCTATCGTTATTTAAATATTTTTTCACTTTTCATCATTCCATGTGCTTTTTGTTGAAAAATGTGGAAGAAATGATATGAATTTGACTAGATACGGCATCATGCCATCTGACAGGTTGCTATCTGATGTTGGAAGACGATTGATTTTGGAAAGTGACTCTAACAATAAAGAAATATATAGGACATTGCTATTTCCATACTGCTCGTAGGGAATTCCTGTGAACGAAGACGACAAAAAAGCATTTCTTGATGATTTCAAAAAAGGGAATGTCGATAACAAATTAGATATGTGGTACTACGCGGTTGAACAGGAAGCATTTTGGGAAGAAATCCTTGCGGAGATGTCCATGATTGCTCAAGCAGCAAATCCTCAGAAAGGAAAAGTCGTGGATGAAGAGTAAAAGGCATCTGTCATGAACGAAGAAGATAAAAAAGAACTCATAGAGGAATTCAAGAAAGGCGATGGGCCGAAACGCTTAGACATGTGGGATTATGCGCTCGCCCAGCAAGTCCTCTGGGAGAATATCATTGCAGAGCTTCAGAGGATCGCCCATGAGCAAGGGGTGGATAAAGAGCTTGATAAACGCATGGAAGACGATATGAAAGATATGCAGGAAGAGCCTGGATGAAACTCTATCGTATCTTCTCATGACCTCTCATTCATTGTTTTGCAGTGTTCATTTCTCGAAATGATTTGATCTATTTTTTGCGCACAATACTTTTTTGGAAGGAAAGATTAAAGAAAGATTGACTTCTTTTTCCTCTTTATGAGCCCGTCCAAGAAACAAAAAAGGAAGCTCCATCTCTCTATTTTAGTCGAACAGGAGCTCCAAGGATTATCACCGATTCAGACGATTATGAAAATGACGGAAGATCAAGAGATCCGTACGATGGGATTGGACCCTTTGGAGGTGATATCGTTTGGTGGCGGTTGGTGTAACCATACTGCGCCTGACGCGCTGAGAACCGCATACCAGACGATAATCAACGATGTAAGGTTATTTCATCAAAGTGGTCGGTACAGTCCAATTATTGGTGATTCAGCCTGTCGAGAGCAGATCTGTCGATTCGAGGAAACCCTCTATGGTCTGAAATCTTTGGAATCTCAGAACATCTTGCTTGGTCAATCTTCGACCCAATTGTTCCATGATGTCCTGCGGGTGGTATGTAACCCTGGTGAACCCATTGCATTCCTTGACCCGACGTACGCGAATTACCTTAATGCCGTGAAATGTGCACTCCCTGGTTCATCCTTCTGGTTTGTTCCTGCTCTTGATCCCCGGACATGGACGTATCTTCAGAACCCGGATGCATCATTGGAACTCCTTAAGCAGTTCTGCGAAAAAGGATTACGGGTTTTCGTCATCCCTGTCCCTGATAATCCCACAAGTCAGATTCCCTCTGAAGAATTTTTAAAAAGCTCATTGGAGATCATGACAGATGCAGGAGGATACCTCCTCTTGGATCATGCGTACAAAGCCTTGTGGTTCGGAGACATGCCACCATGTTATTCATGGTCCCCGGTAGACAATCCTCATCTGATTTCGATTCATTCAAATTCAAAATGGTTATCCAGTCTTGGCCGCCGTCTCGGGTGGGCTGAGGCACATGAAACAGTGATACAAGGATTGGAAAAAATTAATGAATCTGTGCTTTTGTCCCCTGATAGTTTGCATAGTATGACCACTGCGAGATTCTTAGAACAAACTTTAAAGGATGGCTCTTTGCAGCAGTACATCCAGGATATCCGAAAACTGTATAGAAAAACCGCTGAGGTCATGGTCTCATCAATGGATTCTTCCCTTGGATGGAAGCGGC
>Ga0316628_100002142_pt1 | contig 14452 bp, 8 predicted proteins | sample OWC_Aug_M2_C1_D5_FD_207648 | JGI IMG/M metagenome (GOLD analysis project Ga0316628, IMG submission 207648) | Wetland soil microbial communities from Old Woman Creek delta, Ohio, United States - OWC_Aug_M2_C1_D5_C | ecosystem: Environmental > Terrestrial > Soil > Wetlands | place: USA: Ohio... | reverse complement strand
GCGGGCGCTCATCAGCTTTGTCGGCGAGCTGACCTGCGCGCTTGCCGGCGCCGCGCGCCATCCTCGAGGCGTGCGCTGGAAGGACATGCTTTTGATCGCTGAAGCGGTCGGTATTCGCGCATTGCCGATTGTCGCGCTCATCGGCTTTCTTATGGGTCTGATCATGGCATTTCAAGCAGCGATTCCCTTGGGCCGGTTCGGGGCACAAGTGTATGTCGCCAACCTGATCGGCATTTCGATTCTACGGGAGATGGGGCCGCTGATGACCGCCATTGTGCTAGCGGGTCGCTCGGGCTCCGCGTTCGCGGCGGAACTCGGCACGATGAAGGTTCGTGAAGAGATCGACGCGCTCATCACCATGAGCCTTGATCCAGTGCGGTTTTTGGTGGTGACCCGGGTGATCGCGGCGGTGCTGATGACGCCGCTGCTGACGATCTTCGCCGACGCCGTGGGGATCCTCGGCGGGGCGGTCGTCTTGCGTTCCCTGGGTTATTCATGGACAACCTTTTACCACCAGGTGCAGTCCGCGGTGGGTTATGGCAGCCTAATGGGCGGGCTTGCCAAGTCCTTCGCGTTCGGCATTCTGGTCGCGGCGATCGGTTGTCTTAGAGGTCTAGAGACCGGTACCGGCGCGCGCGCCGTCGGTGAATCGACCACAAGCGCGGTCGTCAGCGGCATCATCTTGATCGTCATCGCCGACGGGATTTTTTCCGTTGTCTATTACTACCTCGGGGTATAGAGGACGTGGCTGAGCAGCGCGAGCCGATTATCCGTGTCATCGATTTGACCGCGGCCTACGAAGGAACCGTGATTCTCGAACATATCAACTTTGAGGTTTGTAAGGGCGAGGTCTTCGTCATTGTGGGCGGTTCGGGCTGCGGCAAGAGCACATTGTTGAAGCACATGATCGGACTGTATAAGCCGGCGTCGGGTCACGTGCTGATCGAGGGAGAGGACATCGCAAGCGCCACCGGGCCGAAGCGCCGCGAGATTCTAAGAAAGTTCGGGGTCACTTACCAGAGCGGCGCGTTATTCGGCTCGATGACCGTGCTGGATAACGTTTGTCTCCCGCTCGAAGAATTCACGGACATTCCGCCGGAAGGCATTCGGCTGATCGCTTTGATGAAGCTTAAGCAGGTGGGGTTAGATGGCTTCGGCGATCGCATGCCATCGGAGCTGAGCGGCGGCATGCAAAAACGGGCCGGCATCGCGCGCTCGATGGCGCTCGATCCGCAGATGCTATTTTTGGATGAACCTTCGGCGGGATTAGACCCCGTGACGTCCGCCGAACTGGACGAATTGATTTTAAGTCTCGCGCGCAGTTTGAAGATCACCTTCATCGTTGTCACACATGAGTTGCCGAGCATCTTCACGATTGCGGACCGCATCATTATGTTGGATAAACAAGCTAAAGGCATTGTGGCGATGGGAAACCCCCGGGAATTGCGCGATCACAGCGACAACCCGACGGTGCGCCGATTTTTCTCGCGCCAAGTGTCCCCTGGCACTTAAATCGAGAGCTTGAATTACAGCGCCACGACTGGCGCCAATTCTTGCCGGTGATGGAAAATATAAGCTACTTCAAGATCGGTCTGTTTGTGATCAGCGCCATTATTCTTGGCGTTATCGGGGTCGTCGTCCTCGGAGGCGGCAAGTTTTTTGAGAAAAAAAATATCGTAGAAACTTATATCAACGAATCCGTGCAGGGGTTGGACGTCGGATCGCCGGTCAAGTTTCGCGGCGTGCTGATCGGAAATGTCGAGCAGATCACTCTCACGAGCGTCGAATATGCTACCCCCCGCCGCTACGTCTTGGTGCGGGCGGGCATTTCGCGCGATGTTTTTCGCTTCCCGTTGACGGACCCCAACAACCCGGCCTTCCAAGCGGAGATTCAAAAGGGGCTCAGGGTGCGATTGGCGCCCCAAGGATTGACGGGACAGGCCTATCTGGAAGCGGACTATCTCGACCCGACACGCAACCCTCCTCTACAAGCCGACTGGCGGCCGAAATATCCCTATGTGCCTTCGGCCCCGAGCCGGATCACCCAGTTCAGCGATGCCCTTGAACGGATTCTGCGTAACATCGAACAAGTCGATATCGAGCGCCTTGTCGGCACCATGGAAAGTTCGCTCAAGACCATCGACAAACTGGCATCGGGCGCCAACTTGGACAAAATCGGCACACAGGCGGTCGCGCTCTTGGCCGAGGTCCGAGACACCAATCGGCAACTCAAAAACCTTGTGGATGCGCCCGAGCTCAACCAGGCGGTGAAGGATACCGCAGCGACGGCCAGCACGGCGCGGCAAATTCTTGAGCGCGCGGACAAACCGGTGACACAATTGCTGGCCGATCTTCCCAAGGCATCAGACAACATCAATCAGTTGGTCCGGCGCTTAAACGACGTTTCCGCGAGTCTGCCGGAGACCAACGCTCAGTTCAGGCAAACACTGGGGCGGCTGAATGGCCTCATTGCCACCCAACAGCAGGATATAAAAAGCACGGTGGAAAATCTTCGCTCGATGTCCGAAAGCCTGAAAGAGATTCTCGATAACTTGAAAAACTATCCGTCTCAGACTCTATTCGGCGCCCCGCCGCCGCCGTCAAAGGTCATGGGAAAATGACGACAACCATTTGCTTCAATCGGCGTTACTTATCGCTGTTATGCTGCGTCCTGTTGGGCGCTTGCGTTAATCTTGAGCGGAGCTATCCCGATAAGCACTACTTCGTGCTGGATGTCAGCTCGAAGCCACCATCGACGACTCGGACCGTGAAGGGGGTTCTGGCGGTTTCGGATATGCGGGTCTCCCGGCGCTACGAAGGCCAGAGTTTTGTTTACCGTTTGTCTGACACGAGCTACGAGTCTGATTTTTACAATCAGTTTTTGATCGCGCCAGCGGCTCTCATTACCGAAGAAGTCCGCAAGACACTGGCTCAAGCGCAGGTTTTTGAGGACGTGATCAGCTCGTCAACCGATTGGGAACCGACCTACAGACTGCAAGGAGTGGTCAATTCGCTCTACGGCGATTTTACCGACGCCCATGCGGCCCGCGCAGTCATGGAGATGCAGTTTTTCTTGACCAAGAAAACGCCCGCGGGAGAAGAAATCGTCATGGCTAAGCGCTATATAAAATCAGTCCCGGTGAGCGCCCGTTCGCCCGACGCTTTGGTGAAAGGTTGGGACACGGCACTGGAAGATATCTTGAATTCTTTTATCGCTGACCTGAAATCCGCCAACCTGCAATCACAATCGTAATCCCTAAGGCGCCGGTCGCACGCGGCAGAGATAGGAGCGGTGCGGGAGAGAACCGCTCACGGGATCGGCGAAATCCGTGCCGATAAGTATCGCCGGATTGGCGCCGTCATCGGTGTAGGGATCATATCCCGGCAATTCGAGTTCCTTGCAATCTTGCCACCAGCCATGTTGGCAGCAGACCACTCCCGGCACGATGCTCGCCGTTACATGCGCTTTGACTTTGATGGCGCCGCGCGGGGTTTCAACGATCATCCACTGTTTATTTTCAATCCCGTAGCGGGCGGCGCTTTCGGGGTGAATAGTGGCGGAGGGCTGGGGAGAGGCTTTCCGCAAACTGGTTAAAGAGCGCTGCTGGCTGTGCACATAGGTCGTGAACTTTGCATTTGTAAGCACCAGGGGATAATCGACGGCGATTTCCGGCCGGCTGAGCGGGCTTAACGCCGGCTCAACATATTCCGGCAGCGCCGGATAACCGTGGGCGGCGAATGCGAAAGAGAAAAGTTCAACCTTCTTCGATGGCGTGGCGAATCCCCGCGCCCGACCGTCTTTATTCTTTTTTTGGTGTTTCTGGTAATTGGTTTCGGCCGGTAAACTGATTCCAGTCTTGCTGCTTTTTAACTGATCGAGCGTAACGCCGGACGGCGCCAACTCATGTGCGTAACCCGCTTCAATATCGCCGTGCCAAAATTCCGAGTCCAAACCGATGCGCCGAGCGAGCTCAAAAATAATCCATGTGTCTGAACGACGCTCGAACAAAGGTTCCACGACCGCGGCACGGTATTGCAGGTGAGTTTTGCCGGCCGGTCGATGCTCGAAAGCCGTGGCGACGTTCGACATCTCGAGAAAACTCGTCGCCGGAAGCACGTAATCGCAAAGCGCTGCCGTCGGCGTCATAAAAAGCTCCGTTGCCACGCTGAACTCAAGAGCGTCAAACGCCGCGCGGCCGCGGCGCGAGTCGGCGTTGGACATGACGATATTGGAGCCGAAGCTCAAGAACGCTTTGACCGGATAGGGGCGCTCTTCGAGAATCGCGGTATAGACATCGTAAGCCGCACAATTGCCCGGCTTCGCCGGCGGTCCGAGCGGTTTTCGCTCGCGCCCTATGCGCGCTGCGGCCGCTTCTTTGGGCAAAAATTCCTTACCGCCTACGTCGTTGACGCTGACTTTGGGAAAGATCACATTGCCCCCCGGCCGATCAAAATCGCCCAATAGCGCATACAGCGACGCAATCGCGCGGCTCGTCTGGGTGGCATTGGTGTGCTGCCCCAGGCCGTTCCACATATACATGCTCACAGGGCGGTTATGCGCCAGAAGTAGCGCGGATTGCCAGACGCGATCGGCGGAAACCCAGGTGATTGGTTGCGAATGTTCCGGCGCGAAATGGGCGGCGATTTCGGCCAGGCGCTCGAAAACCGGCTTGCACGATAGCTCGATGCCGTCTTTTCCTTTGAGCGCGCGCAGGCCGAAAAGCGCGGGCCGCACGCCGTCGCGCTCGTAAGCGCCGCTCGCCGGATCATAGAGCACGAGCTGACCGCTTGCTTCGTCCCAGGCGACGTAATGGTTGGAATCCCCGTTGTCCGTAAGATCAGCTTGGGTCACTAGGCGGCCGGTGGCGACGTTGAGCAAGAATGGTCCATTTGTCCAGTGGCGGGCGAAGGCGGCGTCGTACCAACTTTCTTCCATAAAGCAATGGATCATCGCCAAAGCCAGCGCGCCGTCCGTACCGGGCCGCACTTGCAGCAGCATATCAGCCTGGCTCCCGATGCCGATTCGGCGCGGATCGACGACAACGGTTTTCATGCCGCGGGCGCGCGCGCTAGCGATGTCGCGGGCCAGGATGAGGGAAGTCGAGCTGGGATTATGACCCCAGAGAAGAAATGCTTTGCTGTGCGCGAGATCCGGTGTGGGCAGATTGGCGCCAAAAGTGTAACTGAAGCCGGTGTCTTTGTGCCAGTTGCAAACGTGCGTGGTCGAGACCCAGTTGGGGCTGCCGAATAGATAAAGAAACCGGCCTAGCCAACGCTCGACGTCGTCGACCGAGGTGCCGCTTCTCGTGCCTTTACCCAAAGCCACGGCCTTGGCGCCATATTGGTTGCGAATAGCCATTAACCGCGCGGCGATATCGTCGAGCGCTTCGTCCCAACTGACGCGCTGCCAGCCGGGATCAGGATCGCTTTTGGGGTGAGTGCGCTTGAGCGGGTAATTGAGTCGTTCGGGATGATAAACGAGTTCAGGCGCGGCCTTGCCCTTGATGCACATCACGCCGCCATTCGGATGATCGTGGTCCGGATCGAGACGCGTGACGCGGCCATTTTTTACCGTCGCAATCGTGGCGCAATGGGCCGTGCACAGCGCGCAGTAACCGTGGATTTTTCCGGTACCATCCAATCTTAAATTTGCAACGGCATCGGACATGATACTGCAGTCCTCGAGTGCCTAGGGCCGATTCGGCTTGCCGACAAAACCGGGTCCGAAGCCGGCTTCGCGGGCCGCCCAAGCGCCGGCGACACGCCCACTGAAAATCGACGGACCGAGCATCGTTCCTTCCAGCCCGGCTTTGCCGTTGATGTGACCGCCGGCCATGCCGGCGACTTCGCCGGCGGCGTAAAGTCCCGGAATCGGCTCGAAGCATTTGTTCAAAACGCGACAGTTTAGATCCGTTTTAACGCCGCCAAAGTTTTTGCGCGCGAGCGGAAAGATCTGGATCGCATAATATGGTGGCGTGTCGAATTTCTTTGATTGCTTAAGCGGCTTGCCGAACTCCGGCTCGCGCTCGAGTCCCTCGTCAAATGCCCGGTTATAGTGTTCAATCGCGGCCAGAAACGAAGCCTCATCGACCGCGATTTTTTGACCGAGTTCCACGAGCGAATTGGCCTTGCGAATGTAAGGCGAGCGGTCGAGCAGCTCCTGGACTTTGTCCTTGAGCACTTTATCACCATCGCGGTAATACGGATCGGCAACTTCCATCTTGTCCGTCATCGGTGTGTCGAGGATCGCCCAGGCATGCGGCGGATTTTGCGCCAGCAGAGCCGGCGATGCCGAAGCGCCGCCCGTCAACGCTTCATTGTGAAAGCGTTTTCCTTGCTGATTAAACCAGATGTAGCCGGGCGTGAGGCGAAAAACCAGGCCGCGTCGCTGCTGCGGATCGCGATAATCCGGCGTCGCATAAACATAGAACCAGATATGGTCCATATGGGTGAAGTACGCGCCGAGTTTCTTGATCATTTTGTGGCCGGTCCCTTTGGCGCCGAAGCCGGAGCCCTCCATGACTTTGAATTTTTTTAGCTCCGGCCGATTCTCCAATACCATGTCGAGATTCGAGTTGAAGCCGCCGGTGGTCACAACCACCACTTTGCTGTGAATTTCGAGGGTCTCGTTGTTCGCATTGGTTGCTATCACGCCGACCACGCAGCCGTTGTGGGTGCGCAGATTGCCCGCTGACGTGGCGGTCATGATCGCCGTCTTATTGCGAGACTTGAGCGAATTGATCAGGGCCGTCATTAACCCCAGGCCATTATTACGCGGCCGATGCCAGCGCAGGACACTATTGCCTTCCTGGCCCTTCATGTCGACCCATTGGACGCCATGACGTTCCGCCCAATAGTAAAGGTCGTGGAGCGTGTGGTCGATGTAAAATCTCGCCCATTCCTCATCCGCCGCCCCCTGTCCCCATTTGATCCAGTCTGCAAAAGCGAGGTCGGGCGTGTCCTTGATGCCATGAGCTTCCTGTAACGGCGTTCCTACAATGAGGCAGCCGCCGCCGGATATCGCGGCTGTGCCGCCCAGCTCCTTGTCTTGTTCCAGAAGCACCGCATTTGCTCCAGTTTCCGCGATCTCGAGCGCAGCAGCCACGCCGGCTCCGCCGCCGCCTATTATCGCAACGTCGCATTCGACCCGCTTTTCATTACTCATAGCTGCTCCATTCAGTGGACAACTTTCAGATGATGACCGTTTAGCATTCTTCTTAAGTTGGGGTCAAACGGGGCGACGAAAGTTTTCTGCGCAGAATTAGCGTATTGCCAAATATAGTCAGCAGCTTCCAGAGATCGATGCGCAGCTAACGGAAAAGGCCGCAGGTTGACGCTGGCAAATGTGTCATAACGGGACGGTCATAATGGCACCGCCCGCACTCAAATGAACATGCGACTGCAGGATTCCTGTCTTCTTTTTGAGATCGGCAGGCCGAGAAATGCCTCGATCCTGCTCTCAACCGATAGTTTGCTTGAGCGCAAAGTGCGCGTCAAGGGAGGCATTATCATTCAGTACCTCGGTAACTCAATGCTCCGCAGGTGAGAGAAGGGTCTCGCCTAAGCCCGCTGTCATTGTTTCTGTCCGCTCCGACTAAAGGCGCATACATCGTTTTTGCCGCTGATTATAAAGCCGATCGGTGTGTTTTGGCGCGTTTGCTTGTAGATGTGGTGGCTCTTTGCTAAAGACAACGCTTAATCATAATCATGCGTGTTTCTCCCACACCCTGGCTTGTCGCGACGCTTGCTTTCCTGGTTCTGGGATTCACTCGGGGACTGCATTCTTCGTTTGGGGTTTTTTTCGTTACGTTGCTGGATCAGTTCAACTGGAGCCGCGGCGCCACTGCGGGCGTGTTTTCGTTGGTGCTGGTCGTGGACGCGGTGCTCTCGCCCGTGGTGGGGTATCTCCTCGATCGTTTCGGAACCAAGAATATCACATGCGTTGGCTGTCTTTTTCTCGCCGCCGGACTCTTGCTGAGCAGCTACATCGAGAGCCTTTGGCAGTTTTACATCTTTTTCGGCTTAGTCGCGGCGGTCGGCATCACGTTCACGGGCATGGTGCCGCACGTTTTCTTGGTCTCGGAGTGGTTTACCTCGAACCGCGCCTCAGCCATCGGGTTCGTTTACGCCGGCACCGGGGCCGGCATTTTGCTTCTCGCTCCCCTCAGTGAATGGCTGCTGTCCCATTTCGGCTGGGCGCGCGCATTTCAAACTTTTGCGGCGGTGGTGTTGATTCTGTTGTTGCCACTGGTGTGGATTTTCTATCAGCACGGTCCCTACGGTGAGACGCTGCGGTCGAAAAAAGAGTCAAAGCCCGGTGACAATCAATGGACGGTAAAGTTGGCGCTGCGCAGTTTGCAATTCTGGTTATTGTTTGTCTCACGTATCTGCGCGGCTTCCGGCACCACCGTCATCGTGACGCATCAGGTGGCGCACGTGGTAGATGTCGGCTTCAGCAAATTGTTGGCGGCGTCGATTTTCGGGTTCGCCGGGATTACCAGCAGTTTCGGCCGCGTCATTTTTGGCTTTATTGCCGACCGTCTTTCCAAACAGGCGGCTTATACGCTGAATATTCTCATGACCGTAGTCGGTGTCGGCGCGCTGATGATCCTTCGTGAGCCGAGCCAGGCCTGGTTGTTGTACGTGTATGTCATTTTTTTTGGTATCGGTTTCGGCTCGCGCGCGGTTATCTTCTCGGCGCTCACAGCGGATATTTTTGCCGGCAAAGGCTTCGGCGCCATTCTCGGCTATTCCACAGTGGCCGTCGGGGTCGGTGGAGCCTTGGGTTCATATTTGGGCGGAGTCTTTCACGATTGGACCGGCAGCTATCTGGTTTCGTTTGCGCTCTCGACGCTGGTGCTGGCGATGTCGGACGTGTGTATCTGGTTAACCGCGGTCCCTAAAGTCGCCGATTATGACAAGCGCCTGTGGGGCAACCATCGGCAATAGCGCTTGTACCGTGGCTGCGTACTCCGTCCCTCGATAAGTTTCCGCCACGTGTCTTTCATCCATTAATTCGCTTTAGTCTCTGTGAAGCCCGTCTTGCGCGCATGCTTAAAGCGGAAATCTAGGCGAAACCGGAACTGGATCCCGGCTCTGCCTGTACGTGTTCGCACGCAGACAGGTAAAGACACTTGGCGGTGACGCGCCGGGTAAAAATTTCATCGCAGTGTTCTGATATCCCGTGGCTGCTGCGGGGTAGTTCGTGCGCGTTTAACTTGAGGGCTTTGTCGGAAATTGTTAGTTTCCATTCGTATGGATGATCGTTTGCGCGAAGGCATAGATCTTTTTAATCACGGCCGGTTCTTTGAATCTCATGAAATCTTGGAAACCTTTTATCAGGACACGGAGGACGCCCATAAACCCTTCATCGAGGGATTGATCCAATTGGCGGTTGCTTTCAGAATCTTCAGTGAGTTCGGTGAGATCAAAGGAGCTGTTCGCTTGATCTACCAGGCGCTCATTCGCTTCGAGAACTACCAACCGACTTTCCTTCAAGTTGGTGTCAAGGATCTCAGCGAGGCGATGGAGGCATGGGCGAAAGCGGCGGAAGGGGCGGGTGGCACGCCGATTTCACAAGCAATTCCCAAGATTCCGCGGCAACGCTTTAGCTTCTTTTCATGACGGATACCTCTCTCAACGATAGGCTGGGCCGCTTTCTGCAGGGGAGTTGGACGGGAGCGAAGCGTGTTCAGGGCCTGCAAGGCGGCGCGCGCGCTTTTGTGCTTTCCCTGGTCGCGCAAAATAGCCGTCGGCCGATTCTTATTATTTCGCCGGGAGCGCGCGAGGCGGAAAATCTGTACGATGATCTGACGTTTTTCTTGAGCGAAGAACGATCGTTGCCGCCGGTTCTTAAGCGGCTGCATCTTTTCCCTTCGTGGGAAGTGCTCCCTTTCGAAAAGCTTTCTCCTCATCCGGATAATCTCGCCGGACGGCTCGAAGGCCTTTATAAGCTCGTCGAGGAACCGGCGCCTATTTTGATCGGCACGCCTGCGGCGTTGATGCAAAAAGTCATTCCGAGAGAAGCGCTCAAGCGGTCCTATCTTTATCTGGTCGCCGGCCAGGACCTTTCACGGGATACGTTTCTCAATCATTTGATCGAGTGGGGATTCCAAAATGTTCCGCTGGTCGAGGAGCGCGGAGACTTTGCCGTGCGCGGCGGCATCATCGATGTCTTCTCTCCCGGCTACGGGTGCCCGGTGCGATTGGAATTCGATGGCGATCGCTTGGAGTCGATTCGCGAGTTTAGTTCGGCCAGCCAAAGATCGGAGCGCTCCCAGGAGGAACTGCTGCTTCTGCCGATGAAGGAATTCTCGCTTAAACGAGCAGGAGTCGAAAGCGCGCTGCGCAGCTTGGACCAGCGCGCGGCGGAGCTGGAGATGGACCGGCGGGAGAAAAATAATTTGCTGGAGTCGTTCCGAGAAGGGATTCCCGCCCCAGGCATGGAACTGCTGGTGCCGTATTTCTACCAGCAGCTGGCGTCGATTTTTTCCTATTTGCCTGAGCAAACGTTGATTTGGCTGGATGGGGTCGACCGGGTCGAAGCAGAAGCGGAAAGATTCGGCCAATTGGCTTGGGAGCGCAACGAAAGAGCCAAAGAGGAGCGCCGTCTGGTGCCGCCGGTGGAGACGCTTTATTTAAATGAGCACGAGTGGCGCGCGGCGCTTGAGCCTTTTTCCCTGGTCCATGGCGAATCGCTTACCATCATGGCTTCAACGGAGCGTGCCGCGCAATCGACTTTAACCGTGGAGTCGTTTCTCACCAGCGATATCCGTCACGAGACGCTGGTGCAAGGAAGAGAGCCGACGCTGGCCCCGCTGGCGGAGCGGCTCAAGTCTTGGCAACACGAGCGGGTTTTTCTGATCGCGCCCACGCGGGGCGATGCCGTTCGTCTGGGCGACCTACTCGGCCATTACGATGTGCAGATTCCGTTGTCGGACGAACCTCTCGCAGCGCGGATCGCGGGCGCCGAAGCGACGCGGGCGATTGTGCGCGGCCATTTAAATCAGGGCTTTCGTCTCCCGGAAGCGGCCCTCATAGTGATCACCTTTGACGAAATTTTTGGCACGAGAAAGCGCCAGCCGAGCGCGGCCGCGAAAAGCCATCCGAGCCATTTCCTCACCAGTTTGAGCGAGCTGAAGCAAAATGACTTTGTCGTGCACTTGGATCACGGCATTGGAATTTACCGGGGGCTTAAGTTCCTGAATGTCGCTGGCGTTGCAGGCGAGTTCCTCCATCTCGAATACGAAGCCGGCGATCGTCTCTATCTTCCCGTCGATCGCATCAACATGGTGCAGAAGTATATCGGCGGCGACGGCGCCCAACCGGCACTCGACCGGCTCGGCGGCACCGCGTGGGAAAAGGTCAAGGCAAAGAGCCGCAAGTCCATCTTCGCGATGGCCGAAGAGCTGGTGCAGCTCTATGCTTTCCGGGAAGCGCGGGACGGGAACGCGTTTGCGCCGCCGGACAGTCTCTACCAGGAGTTCGAAGCGGCGTTTGAATTTGAAGAAACACCGGACCAGAAACGGGCCATCGATGAAACGCTCTCCGACATGCAGAAAAGAAAACCGATGGACCGATTGGTGTGCGGCGATGTGGGTTACGGCAAAACGGAAGTCGCTATGCGAGCGGCGTTTCTGGCGGTAGAGGGCGGGCGCCAGGTAGCCGTGCTGGCGCCGACGACGATTCTCGCCCAGCAGCACCTGCAGACTTTCCGCCAGCGTTTTCGCAACCATCCGGTCCGGATCGAAATGGTCAGCCGTTTTCTTACGGCGAAAGAAACACGGCAAGTTCTCGAGGGACTTGCCAAAGGGGTCGTGGATATCGTCATCGGCACGCACCGGCTGCTGCAGAAGGACGTGGAATTTAAGGATTTGGGGCTAGTCATTATCGACGAGGAGCATCGCTTTGGCGTCGTGCACAAAGAGCGGCTAAAAAAATTGCGCCAGTTGGTCGATGTCGTCAGTCTCACGGCGACGCCAATTCCGCGCACGTTGCACATGTCGCTGGTGGGCATCCGCGATTTGAGCATTATTGAGACGCCGCCGCTGGACCGCCTCGCGATTCAGACTTATGTCACGCGCTACGATGAGCGTGTGATCCGGGACGCGATCCTGCGCGAGTTGGAGCGAGGGGGGCAGGTATTTTTTCTTCATAACCGCGTCGAAACTATCGACCGCGTGGCGGCGAAGCTTATTGACCTCGTCCCCGAGGCCAAAATGGCCGTCGCCCACGGTCAAATGCGTCCCAAAGAGCTGGAGAAAGTCATGCTCGATTTTCTCGAAAACAAAACTCAAGTTTTGGTCTGTTCGGCGATCATAGAATCGGGACTCGATTTTCCCAATGCCAACACGATCATTATCAACCGCGCTGACAAATTTGGTCTTGCCCAGCTCTATCAGTTGCGCGGTCGCGTCGGCCGCTCGCACCGCCACGCTTATGCCTACCTGTTGATTCCGGGAGAAAAGGCGATTACTGCGGATGCCGAGCGCCGGCTGCGCGCGCTGCAGGAGTTGGACGGCCTCGGCGGCGGCTTCAAACTGGCCATGCATGACCTGGAGATTCGCGGCGCTGGCAATCTCCTGGGCGAACAGCAGTCAGGACAGATTACCGCCATCGGCTTTGAGCTTTATACCGAAATGATGGAGCAAGCCGTGCGCGAGCTCAAAGGCGAAGCCGTCGCTCCGGAAGTTGAGCCGGAAATTCGCTTGGGAATACCGGCCTATTTTCCGGAAGATTATATGCCGGATGCCAATCAGCGACTCTTTTTCTACAAGCGCCTGGCAAGCTTGCGGGATGCCCGCGAGCGGGAAGAACTCAGAGAAGAAATCAAGGATCGTTTCGGTCCCTACGGAACCGCAGTGGAAAACTTGTTTCTGGTGATGGACCTGCGGCGTGTGCTCAAGGGAGTTCTCGTCCAGCAGATCAGCGTATCCGAGGGAAAAGTCTTTCTGCTTTTTCATCCCGAATCTCCGGTCAAAGTTGAAAAGTTGCTGCAACTCATTAAGGAGCCGCGGACGCGCTTTCGTCTGGCGCCTGATGGACGGCTGTCGTTTACACCGCAACAGCAAGAGTGGGACAAGTTAATCGCCGAGGTCATTGACTTGCTCCATGCCGTTTATGAAAGCGAGCCTCGGCGGAGCCTTCCGCTTGAGCCGCTGCACGGCTAAGGCGCCTTGTATTCGCGCGCCTTCGTTTGGCTTTTAAAGACAATTATGATACCGGTTAACAAAATCCCGGTTATTCTTGCGTTAAGCATGTCTATGTTGAAGCAAGCAGCCCTGAAGACCCTCTTTTTGATTTTCGCGCTTCTCTTTGTGCCGTCGAGCCTTCCGGCTAAAGTGGTCGAACAAGTGATTGCGGTGATTGACGGCGAGCCTTACACACTGACTAACCTCGGAAACTATTCCAAAACTAAAATGGGCCGCGAGTTTCCAACGGGTGATCTCAACCAAATCAATCCGGACGATCGGCAAGTACTGGAGCAGTTCATCACGGACAAGCTCCTGGAGTCGGAGATTCGCGAGGCGGGCATCAAAGTAAGCGATGAAGACGTCGAGCAGTATATTGAGCAGATCAAAGCAAAAAACCGCTTGACGGATGACGATCTCAAAACGGCTCTCCAACGCGAAGGCCAGACTCTTGCCAGCTACCGGGCGTCGGTTAAGAGCGAATTGGAGAAGACCGAAATCATCAACCGGCAAGTCAGGGCGAAAGTCAACATTACCAACGAAGACGTCGAGCGTTACTACAAGCTCAATGCGAGCAAGTATCACGGCGAAGAGCGCGCCCGGATACGGCACATCCTTTTGTCACTCCCGGAAAACGCCTCCCCCGACGCGGTGCAAGCGGCCCAAGCCAAGGCGGCCGATCTGTACAAGCGTATTAAGGCAGGTGAGGATTTCGGCACGTTGGCCAGCGAGTTTTCCGAGGGGGCGGGGCGCGCCGACGGCGGAGACATCGGCTGGGTGAAACGCGGCACGTTGATTGCCGGACTCGAAGAAGTAGCCTTTGTCAAACTCTCCGTCGGCCAGGTGAGTGCGCCTTTCCGCACGAGCATGGGGATCCATATCGTCAAATTAGAAGCGCGGGAGACGGGAAACGTCCTGCCGCTATCCGCCGTCGCTTCCCAAATAAAAGACGAACTTTACGCCAAGGCTTTGAACGAACGCTTTGCCAAATGGCTTAAGACCGATCTTCGGCGCAAGCACCGCGTCGATGTCAAGCTTGCGGGCGTGGTGTTTAAGGCGGAAGATTCCAAGGAGGGCATGGTCGATTCGCTGATGGCGAGATCGAATCGATCGAGTAGCACCCCCGATCGCAGCCTGCTGAGCTACTTGAATCCGCTGTCGTACATTACCAAAGAAACCGACCTTGAAGAAGAAGATCCCAAAAGCCCCATGTACGGTAAGAAAGTCGTCAGTGTGTTTGGAATCCCATTGTTCACGAAAGA
>Ga0316628_100002141_pt1 | contig 14457 bp, 13 predicted proteins | sample OWC_Aug_M2_C1_D5_FD_207648 | JGI IMG/M metagenome (GOLD analysis project Ga0316628, IMG submission 207648) | Wetland soil microbial communities from Old Woman Creek delta, Ohio, United States - OWC_Aug_M2_C1_D5_C | ecosystem: Environmental > Terrestrial > Soil > Wetlands | place: USA: Ohio... | reverse complement strand
GTGAGCGTCGTGGACCTGGGCGCCGGCGAGCCCGACTTCGGCACGCCGCGGTCCGTGGCGGAGGCCGGCATCAAGGCCACCCAGCGGGGCGAGACGCACTACGCACCGAGCGACGGGCTGCTCGACCTGCGCGCCGCCATCGCGCGGCGGCTGTCGCTGCACGCGGGAGGCCGCGCCGTCAACGCCGACAACATCATCGTCTCCAACGGCTGCAAGCAGTCCATCTTCAACGCGTGTTTCTGCCTGTTCGGCGCGAACGACAAGGTGCTGATACCCTCTCCGGCGTGGACGAGCTACCCGCAGATCGTGCACCTCGCCCGCGCGCTGCCGGTCGCGGTGCCGGGCGATCCGGAGTGGAGCCTTAAGGTCTCGCCTGCGGACCTGGACCGCTGGCACGACGACGCGGTGAAGGGCCTCATGCTGAACTCGCCCAGCAACCCGACGGGCGCGGTGTACACGCAGGCGGAGCTGAAGGCGATCCTCGAGTGGGCGAAGCGGAAGGGCGTGTGGGTGATCGCCGACGAGATCTACGGGCACATCCACTACGGCGTCGGCTCCGCGCCGTCGGTGCTGGGATTCCCGGACGAACTGCTCGAGCGCGTGGTGCTGGTGGACGGGGCGAGCAAGGCGTTCGCGATGACGGGGTGGCGGATCGGGTTCTCGTACGCCCCCCGCGATCTCACCAGGGCGATCAGCGCGCTGCAGTCCCACACCACGTCGGGCGCCAACACCATGGCGCAGTGGGCGGCGCTCGAGGCGTTCGGAAACGACGCGGTGCAGGTAGAGGTGGCGGCGATGACGGCTCAGTTCCGGAGGCGGCGCGACGACCTGGTCGCCCGGTTCCGCTCCGAGCTGCCGGGCGTGGAGTACGTGGAGCCGATGGGCGCGTTTTACCTGTTCTTCCGCGTGGACTCGCTGTTCGGCAAGACGATCCCCAGCGGGACGGAGTTCTGCCGGAGGCTGATTGCGGACGAGGCGCTCGCGCTGGTGCCCGGCGGGGCGTTCGGCGACGACCGATGGGTGCGGCTCAGCTACGCGGCGTCGCAGGAGAATCTGAAGGAGGGCGTGGACCGGCTCGTCCGGGAGTGGAAGCGGCTGGAGGCGGAGAAGACCTGACGGAACCGCGCCGTCGCCGGGGCCGATCCTCGCCGGCCGCGCCCGGCGCACGGCTCGCGTGGACGGCGTCGCTTGCCGCGGTGCTGGTCGGTGCGGGCGACATCGGCGCTTGCGACCTGCCCGGCGCCCGCAAGACCGGCGAGCTCCTCGACCACATCGCCGGCACCGTCTTCACCGCGGGCGACAACGCCTACCCCAACGGCACCAGCGGGCAGTTCGCGTCGTGCTACGAGCCCGCGTGGGGACGCCACCGCGCTCGCACGCTTCCCACGCCCGGCAACCACGACTACCGCGTGCCCGGTGCCGCGGCCTACCACGACTACTTCGGCGCACCGGCTGTCCCGTGCCGCCGTGCGGCTGTGAGTCCGCGCGTCTAGATCGTCGTCGCTCTCTGGCTCAGCACCTCGACGCCGGAGGCCGTGACCGCGATGTCGTCCTCGGTCCGGCAGCCCCACTCGTTCGGGAAGTAGACGCCGGGCTCGATGGTTGTGACCATCCCCGGCTCGAGCGTGACGGTGTTGCCTTCGACCAGGTACGGTGCCTCGTGGCCCTCCATTCCCATCCCGTGGCCGAGGCGGTGCGTGAAGTACTCGCCGAACCCGGCGTCGCGGATCACGCGGCGTCCCGCGCGGTCCATCTCCTGGCACTGCACGCCCGGCCGCCCCAGCGACAGCGCCGCCGTCTGAGCGGCGTGGAGCGTGTTGTACACCAGCCTGAAGCGCTCCGGCGGCTCGCCCCCGAACCACTGGGTTCGCGTGATGTCCGAAGTGTAGCCCTCCACCCTCGTTCCGCAGTCCATGAGGACGGGCTGCCCCGCCTCCAGCCGCCGCGTCTGCGGGCTGCCGTGTGGCAGGGACGAGTTGGGCCCGAACTGGACCAGCCCGCCGCCGCTTCCGCCGCGCTGGGTCATCTCCCCCGACAGGATCTGTGCCACTTCGCGCTCGGCCATCCCCTCCCGCAACTGCCGGAAGGTGGCCGCGATGGCTCCCTCGGTTATCCGGACGGCGCGGCGGATCAGGTCCAGCTCGGCCGGCTGCTTGATGATGCGCAGTCGCTCGAAGACGGGGGCTGCCGTGACCACCCGGTAGCGCGGCGCGGCCTCGGCGAGGCGGAGGTAGGTGGCGTAGTCGGTCGTCGGCTCGAGGGCCAGCCGGCCCCCACCCCCGGGAGCTCTCATCCGGGCCGCGATTCGGGCCGCGAGCGCGAACGGGTCGTCCTGCTCCTCCCAGCCCTGGACGTCGGGCACCGTGCTGCCGCGGCGCACCCTCTCCACCTCGAAACCGGGGGCCACGATGACCCCGTCGCCGGTGCGGGGCAGGAGCAGGGCTATCAGCCGCTCGCTCCGTCCCGGGTTCGTCCCGACCAGGTACTGGAAGTTGGTGCCCGGCGTGGCCACCAGGAGATCCAAGCCGCGGCGGCCGAGCTCGTCCTGGGCCCGGGCCCGTCGCTCGGCGAAGACGGCCGGCGTGAGGCTCGCGGGGCCCTGTCGCTCGGCCCCGCCCGTCTCGAATCGGGTTCCCCCCGATGCCCGGCGCGCAGCCCCGCCGGGGGCGGCGGATGCCCTGAGCAGGCCCGGGGAGAGGGCGGCAGCGGCGGAGGCGGCCACAAAGTCGCGTCGTTCCATCGGTCATGCTCTCTGGCTAGGGCTCGAAAGGAATCCTATATTAGCCGCCCCCGACTCTCCCAAGCTAGCGCGGAGGTCGCAGGATGGGACTCGGAGCGCGAATAGTCGAGAGAAAGGGCCGCACGCCACACATCTCGTGGCGCTGGGACCCGGAGACCGACATCCTCACCGGCGCCATGAGGCGGTCCGGGAAGGGGGTGGCCCCCGGGCTCACCGGCTCCGTCGAGTTGGAGGGGGCCGACGGCTCCTTCGTCCTGTTGGACGTGGTGGGCGGCACCATCTGCGGCGTGGAGGTAGTGGTCTGGCCCGACGTCAAGACCGTGGCGGATCTGGCTCCGCCGGACCAGGCCGGGCGCGGCGACGTGGAGCTGCCCGGTCGGCGCTCCCAGCCGACTGTGGCCGCGGTCGAGGTGGACGCGGCTCTGTCGATTGACACCAACGCGTCCGAGTCGGTGTTCCACGTGAGGGTCGGGCCCGCGCGGCCCGTGAGCCCGGTGCGAGTGGCGGACGGCCTGGTCGTCGAGGTGGACGAGCACGAGGAGCTGGCCGGGCTGTGGCTGTCGGACGTGCCGCCGTTCCCCGCGGGCGCGGAGGGCGATCTGTAGCGTCTCGCCTGTCCGAGGGCTCGGGCGCGCGGGCGCCGGGGTCTGCGCGCGGGAGCGGCCGCCCCGGGGGCGGCCGCTTCGGTCAGGTCACCAGGAGATCAGCAGCCCGGTGGTGAGCACGCGGTCGTTCTTCCCCACTCCCGAGGCGGGTCTCGAGTCGCGGCTCCAGACGTAGGTCGTCCGCCACGAGAGCTTGGTCGAGAGCGCGACGCGCACGGCGCCGTCGGCCTTGAAGAGGTAGTCCGACATCCGGGCCGTGGCCGGCTGGTACTTCAGGTTGAACTCCAGCTGAACCCCCGTGCGCAGCGTGCGCAGGATCGCGAATCGGGAGTGCAGGCGGGTGTCGCTCCGGCTGGTCCCGGGGGATTCGCCCGCGGATGCCGTCTTCACCAACTCCTCGACCACGCCGAGCGAGAGGGTCGTGCGGGCGGTCTCGCGGCGGTCGATGTTGAGGTTGGCGCCGACCCCGCCCGAGACGCGGGAGTCGATGCGGCGCATCCGGTCGTACTCCCAGTCGAGCCCGAGGAACGGGGAGACCGCGGCACCGGGTGTCCAGTCGAGTCGCACTCGAGCGGCGGCGGAGCGGGCGGCTTCCACGTGCTCGCTGCGGCCGTACTTCGTCTCGAACTTGAAGTCGAAGTTGAACGACTCGGGCGTCTGGCGCACGGCTGTGAACGTGGACTGGAACAGCTGCAGCTGGCGGTTGCCGCTGATGTCGGTGAACGCGATCTCGGTGCCGAACCGCCAGGGCCGCTGCGGGGCCGGCGCGGCCTGGGCCGCGGCGTGACGCGGCGGCGCGGCCAGGGCGAGCGCCAGGGAGCCGAGAGCGATGGAGCGGATGTGACGGCGTCGCACGTGCTGTCTCCGAGAGGGATGATGAGTGGGGAAGTAAGGTACCGGGCAGCGACAGTGGATGGTAGCCGCTGATGCGCCTCGCGCACCTCGCCGACGTGCACCTCGGGTTCCGCCAGTTCCAGCGGCTGGATTCGGAGGGCGTCAACCGGCGCGAGGCCGACGTGGCGCTGGCGTTCCGGAACGCCGTCGACCAGGTGATCGCCCGCAAGCCGGACGCCGTGGTGATCGCCGGCGACCTGTTCCACTCGGTCCGCCCCTCCAACCGCGCCATCGTGGAGGCGTTCGCGCAGCTGCGGCGGCTGAAGCTCGGCCTGCCCGGGGCGCCGGTCGTCCTGATCGCCGGCAACCACGACACGCCGCGCTCGCTCGAGTCGGGGTCCATCCTGCAGCTGATGACGGCGCTCGGCGTGGACGTCGTGGAGGACGCGGCGCGGCGTATCAGCTACCCGCTCCTGGGCCTCGCGGTGCTGGCGGTGCCGCACGCGGGCCTGGTCGGGGGTGCGCCGGAGGGCGGCTACCGGCCCGATCCGCTGGCGCGATACAACGTGCTCCTCATGCACCCCGAGATCGCCGGCCTCTTCCCCGAGGCGATGGACTACGGTGGCGAGCGCGTCGACGCGGCGGAGCTGCACAGCGAGGAGTGGAGCTACGTGGCTCTCGGCCACTACCACGTGTGGCACGAGGTGGCGCCGCGGGCGTTCTACGCAGGCTCGCTGGAGTACACCAGCCCCAACCTGTGGGGAGAGGTGCGCGAGGAGGATCGGCGCGGGATCGGCAAGGGCTGGCTGCTGGCCGATCTCGACGGGGGCGCCGTGGAGCGCGTGGCGCTGCCGGCGGGGAGGCGGATCGTCGATCTGCCGTGGCTCGACGCCGAGGGCGTGACCGCGGCGGAGCTGGACGCGGCGATAGCGCAGCGCGTGGCGGCGGTGCCCGGAGGCATCGCCGACGCGGTGGTGCGCCTCGTGGTCGAGAACGTGCCGCACAGCCTCGGTCACGCGCTCGACCACGCGGCGCTGCGCGCCCGCAAGGCGTCCGCGCTCCACTTCCAGCTGGATCTCCGCCGCCCCGACCCCTACGTGCGCACCGTGGGCGTGGGGTCTCCGGGCCGCCGCCAGCAGCTCCCCGACCTCGTGGCCGGCTACCTGTCCCGCCGTCCGCTCGACGCCGACCTCGACCGCGAGCGCTTCGTGGCGCTGGGGCGCGAGGCTGTCGAGGCCGTGGAGCGCGACCTGGCGGAGGGAGGGGCGTAGCGTGCGGCTCGAGCGCCTGCGGCTGGTCAACTTCCGCCAGCATCGCGACACCCAGATCGTGTTCGAGCCCGGGCTCACCGCCATCGTCGGGCCGAACGGCGTGGGGAAGAGCACGCTGCTCGAGGCGATCGCGTGGGCGGTGTACGGGATGGACGCGGCGCGCGGGAACCGCGACGGCATCAGGTGGAGGCTCGCCAAGCCGCGCTCCGAGGTGCGGGTGGAGCTGGCGTTCGCGCTGGGCGCGCACCGCTACCGGGTGGTGCGCTCGCTGTACGCGGCGGAACTGTACCTCGACGACTCCGCGCAGCCCATCGCCACGTCGCTCGGCGAGGTGACGGAGCGTCTCGGCCGCGCGCTTGGCATGTCGCGCGACGAGTTCTTCAGCACCTACTTCACCGGCCAGAAGGAGCTGGCCGTGATGGCGGCGATGAAGCCTACCGAGCGGGGGCAGTTCCTGTCCCGGCTGCTGGGCTACGACAAGCTGAGGCTGGCGCAGGAGCGGGTGCGGGAGCGGCGCAACCAGCTGCGGAGCGAGCTGCTGGCTCTGGAGCACGCGCGCCCCGATCCGGCGGCGCTGCGGGCCGAGCGCGAGAGGCTGACCCGGGTGCGCGAGGAGGCGGAGCGGAGCGCCGCGGCCGCGGCCGCCGAGTACGAGCGTGCGCTGGCCGCGCTCGACGCCTGTCGCCCCGCGTTCCGCGAGCTGAGCGAGTTGCGGGACCGGCACCACGCGCTGCTCGGCGAGCGGCGCCTGGCGGAAGAGCGGCTGCGGGGCGGCGTGGAGGCTGTGGAGCGGCTGCAGGCGGAGAACGCGGCGGCGCAGGGCGCCGCGAAGGAGTCGGTGGAGCTGGAGGCCCGTCTGGTGGAGTACCCGGCGCTGCGGGCCGAGTCGGCGGACCTCGACGCACTCGAGCGGGACGCGGCGGCCCGCGGGAAGATCGAGGCACAGCTGGTCGAGGTGGCGCGCCAGAGGGACGAAGTGCAGGATCGGCTCGCGATCGCCAGCGCGGCCGCGGCGCAGGCGAGGGAGACAGCCGAGCGGCTCGATGCCTGCCGCCGCGCCTTGGAGACGTCGGAACGCTCGCTGGGCGAGCGGCAGGCGGCGTGGGTTCGCGAGCGGCAGGACGCGGAGTCGAAGCGCCAGACTCTGCTCGACCAGTACCGCGACCTCGAGGCGCAGCGCGAGCGCATCCTCGGGGCGGGGCCGGAGGGCGCGTGCCCGACCTGCGGGCGGCCGCTCGGCTCGGAGTTCCGGAGTGTGCTCGACCTTCTCATGTCGCAGCTGGAGGAGGTCCGGATGAACGGCCAGTACTTCCGCTCGCGCCTCGATCAGCTGCAGAGGCAGCCGGCCGAGCTGGCCGAGATGGAGGAGCGGCGCCGCCAGGCCGGCGAGGCCGTGGAGCGCGACAGCCAGGGGCTGGCGGTGGCGACCCGCGCCGCTGAGGAGGCCGTGGACCTGGAGAAGCAGCTCAGGCGCCACGACGAGCGCGCCGCGAGGCTCACCGCGGAGGCCGGCCGGTTGAGGAGCGGGTACCGCCCCGAGCGCCACAACGAGGTGCGGGCATCGATTGCCGCGCTGGAGCCGGTCGCGGCGCGGGCGCAGAGGCTGGCGGCCCTGGCCGAGCGCGCCGACGCGGTGGCGGCGGCGCTCGTCGCGGCCGAGTCCAGGCGTGTCGAGCTGGTGGACGCGCTCGCCGCGGTGCAGCGCGGGATCGCCGAGACGCCGTTCGCCGAGGATGCGTTCCGCGCTGCGGCGCTGGAGATGGAGCGGCTCGAGCAGTCGCTGCGCCAGGCCGACGTCGACCGCGCCATGGCCCGCACCGAGCTGGCGGCGTCCAGCGAGCGACTCCGCGCGGCCGAGCGCGGCGAGCAGGAGGCCGCCGCCGAGGCCGAGCGAGCCGCGGCGGCGCAGCGCGCGTTCCGGCTCCACAACGAGCTGGACCGGGCCTTCGGCGACCTCCGCGCCGAGCTGAACCTGGAGATGCGCCCGGAGCTCGCCGCGCTCTCGGGGGAGTTCCTCGGCGCGCTGACCGACGGCCGCTACGACGAGGTGCAGCTCGACGAGGACTACGACCTGACCGTGCTCGAGGACGGCGAGCCCCAGCCGGTGATCTCGGGAGGCGAGGAGGATCTCGGCAACCTCGTCCTGCGGCTCGCGGTGAGCCAGATGATCGCCGAGCGCGCCGGCCAGCCGCTGTCGCTGCTCGTGCTCGACGAGATCTTCGGCTCCCTCGACGAGACGCGGCGGCTCAACGTGCTCGCTCTGCTGCGGGGACTCGAGACGCGCTTCCCCCAGGTCGTGCTCATCACCCATATCGAGGGCGTGCGCGAGGCGGTGGACCGGGTGCTGCGCGTCAGCTACGACGAGGCGTCCGGAGCGGCCACGGTTACGGAGGAGCGGGCGGCGAACGCCCCGGGAGGAGATGGTGCGGATGTGGCAGCCTGAGAAGTCGGCGCGTGGACCCGTGGTGGCGACGGAGCGGGACATTCCGGCTCTGAACCGGCTGTTCTCGGAGGCCTTCACCGACCGATACCGCCGCGACGGGCTGGTCGGCGTGAGGGTGCCGTTCCTGAACCCGGCGATCTGGCGCTACGCGCTGGCCGACGCGGGCGAGGGAGCGATGCTGTGGCGCGACGAGTCCGACCGGCTCGTGGCGTTCAACATGGCGCATCGCTCCGGCACGGAGGGATGGATGGGGCCCCTGGCCGTGCGCCCCGACCGGCAGACGGGCGGACTGGGAAAGACCATCGTGCTGGCGGCGCTGGAGTGGCTGCGGTCCCGGAGCGTCACCACGCTCGGTCTAGAGACGATGCCGCGGACGGTGGACAACATCGGCTTCTACAGCCGGCTCGGGTTCGTGCCGGGGCACCTCACCCTCACCATGACGACGGAGACCGCGACGGCGCGGACGCCCGGGGGCTTCGAGGCGCTCCAGACCCTGGGTGAAGCCGAGCGCGACGGGCGCATCGCCGAGATCGCGGCGCTGGTGACGCGGCTCTCGCCCGGCACCGACTTCGGTCACGAGATCGAGCTCACCCGCGAGCTGCGCCTGGGCGACGTCGTGGCCGTGGGGCCGCCGGGCGGTCTCACGGGCTTCGCCCTCTGCCATTCGGCGCCGCTCCCCGAGAACGGCTCGCGCGACGAGTCGCGGGTGCTGAAGATCGCCGCCGTCTCGCTGGACGCGCTGCTCGCCGTCCTCGACGCGGCGGCCGCATGGGCCCGGGCGCAGGGGGCGCGCCGCCTGTCGGTGCGCTGCCAGACCTCCTACGGGGAGGCCTACCGCGCGCTGGTGCGGAGCGGCTTCAGGGTTCGGTGGACCGATCTCCGCATGACGGTCGCGGGCTTCCCGGACACCGCCCCGGCGTCGGGCGTCATCTGGTCCAACTGGGAAGTGTAGGCGCCGGGGGAGCTGGCGAGGCGCTCAGCGGGCACACCGCACCGTCCGACGCGCTGCGGGCGCCCGCTCGCTTCACGATGATGCCGGTGCTGGTGAGGTCGTGGCGCGCGCCGCCGCGGGCGCGCTCAGGTCACGCCGCGGATGCCTGAGGGAGACCGGCGGCAGGCGCCCCGGACACCCACACCACCGGTGTCAGCCCCGCCACTTCCGCGTGGTGCAGCGTGCCGGCCGGGACGTCGATCCGATCCCCCGGCCCGAGCATGAGAGTCTCCCCCGCGACGTCCACCGTGAGGTGCCCCGACAGGATCCAGCGCGTCTCCGGGAACGTGTGCTGGTGATCGCGCTGGGAGGTGCCGGGCACCTCGCTGTACCAGGCGGTCTTGAGACCCTCTGCCTCGAGCTTGCGGCGAATGGCGCCCAGCTGCGGCAACCCGTCCGCCTCGTTCCACCTTCTCACAACGACGCTCACTTCACGCACTCCCCGATGCGACTCGCTCGAATCTCGGCCAACGCAGTCCGATCCGCCAGCCCCGCCGCCCCGTCCGGCTCCTCCGACCGGACAACCTGCGCCGGCCCGGCCGGCGCGCTCCCCTCGCGCCCGCCGCCCCGCGCCGCTCAGGGCTGCGCGGCGCCGCTGTAGTAGCTCGACGCCCGGTATCTCCTGATGGCCCGCTCGGCGGCCAGGCGCACCAGGATCGCCAGCGGCACCGCCACCAGCAGCCCCACGAACCCCAGCAGCACGCTGAACAGGGCCATCGCCACCATCACCCACACGGGATTGAGCCCCACCGCGCCGCCCACGATGCGCGGCCCGGAGATGTTCCCGTCCATGAACTGCACGGCCGCGAACACCGCCGCGAGCTTGAGGAGCGAGGGGAAGATCGCCCCCGAAACCAGCGCGAGCAGGATTCCAGGGATGAGGCTGACCGGCAGGCCGACGTACGGCACCAGGTTGCCGAGGCCGGCGATTACGCCCACGAGGAGGGCGCTCGGGAATCCGAGCAGGGCCAGCGCCCCTCCGGTCACGACGGCGACCAGCGTCGCCTCGATCAGAGTGCCGCGCACGAACCGGCCGAGCAGCTGGTCGTACTCGCGCAGGAAGGCGAACACCTCCTCGCGCCTCGCCGGCGGCACGAGGTCGGCTACCCGACCCGTGAAGCGGTCCCACGACGCGAGCAGGTAGTACGTCACCACCGGCGTCACGATCGTGTAGAGCAGGAGCGTGAGGACGGTGCCCAGACCGCGTCCCAGGCCGACGAACGCGGACCAGGCGCCCTGGGCGACGTCGCTCCAGCGGCGCTGCACCATCGCCACCAGGTCGCTCGCCTGGAGGCCCTGCAGCCACGCCACCTGCTGATCGGTCAGGAGGCTCGACCCGGAGGCCAGCAGACGCGTGCGCAGGCCGATCAGCCACTGACTGAAGCGCTGCAGCAGAGTGGGAAGGCGCCCGGCGAGGTCGACCACCTGCCGCTCCACGGCGGGGACCAGGAACAGCGCCAGGGCCACCACGCCCACGAGGAACGGCAGCAGCGCGAGCAGGATGGCGAGCGGCCGCGGGACGCGGTGGCGCACCAGCCATGCGACCGCGGGCGCGAGGAGGTACGCGAATCCGAAGCCGAGGACGAAGGGGGCGAGGAGCGAGCCGGTAGCCGCGACGATCCACAGGAGCGTGAGCGCGACGGCCGCCATCAGGAGGCGCGCCACGAAGGGCTGCCGCCGCTCGGGCCAGAGGACCAGCATGAGGAGCCCCAGCAGCACCACCGGAGACAGCACGTCGCGCACCTGGAACAGCAGCGCGCCCAGCACGAGCACCGCCGGCGCGACCTCCGCGGCGAGCCGCAACGCGTGCCCCGTGGTCGTGACGGCTGACGGCTGACGGCTGACGGCCGTCACTTCGAGCCCGTGGTCGGGAGTGGTCACCAGTGCGCTACTCTACCACGCCTTGGGGCCGGTCACAACCCGGCGGATCAGCAGCACCACGCCGGCAGCCAGGAAGAGGTGGACCCACCCGCCTCCAACGGAGGCCACGAAGGCGAGCGCGACCCACGCGGCGAGGGCGACGAGTCCGGCGATCAGCGACGCGTTCATTCGTTGAAGTCTCGCGGCCAGGAGTGGGACCTCAGCTCCCTCAGCAGTCCCGGGGACAGCGTGCGACCGTCGGACGCCGCGCAGTTGGAGCGGGCGTGCTCGGGCGTTCGCATTCCGGGGATGACGGAGCCGACGGCTTGGTGGCTGAGACAGAAGCGCAGCGCGCCCTCCGCCAGCGTGGCGGCCTCCGCGAGCAGCACGGGCTTCAGCTTCTCGACCCGGGCCGCGACCTGGGCGGGGCGGTCGCCCTTGAAGTAGTCTCGCCGCCAGTCGCCGGGCGGGAAGGTGACGCCGGGGGCGATGCTCCCGGTGAGGGCGCCCTCGTCGAAGGGCACGCGCGCCAGGACGCCGACGTTCCGCGCCACGCACGCCGGGAACAGCTCCGCCTCGGGCGACTGGTCGAAGATGTTGTAGATGACCTGCACGACGGACACGAGGTCCGCGCGCCGCACCGCATCGATCCCGCTCGCGGGCTCGTGGGCGTTGAGGGAGATCCCGACGTGGCGCACCGTCCCGTCGGAGATCAGCCGGCCCAGCGCGCTCTCGACCTCGCGCCACCCCGGCTCGGCGAGCCACTCGTCCCGCCACACGTGGAGCTGCATCACGTCCACGGTGCGGCCCAGGTTCTCCGCCGAGCGCGACGCGCAGCGGCGGACCCACTCGGCGGGGAAGGCGGCCCCCAGCGGCGTGCCCGGCCGCGCCGGCCAGGCCTGGTTCTTGGGTGGCACCTTCGAGGCCACCGCGACACTCTCGGTGCGGCCGGCCAGGGCCCGGGCGATGAGGCGCTCGCTGTGTCCGTTGCCGTAGGCGAGCGCGGTGTCGATGAACGTGCAGCCGGCGTCGAGCGCGGCGGCGAGAGCGGCGATCGAAACGTCGTCGTCGCTCCCCTTCCACATCGAGCCGCCAATCCCCCACGCGCCGAACCCGACCTCGCTGACGCGGATGCCCGTGCGGCCCAGCTGACGGTACCTCATGCCCTCGTTCCCCCTGCCTTCCCGGTCGTGAGTGAAGCGGCGGATGGTGGACAGACTGCAGCCATCAGCCGTCAGCACAGACGCCGGCAGCTGTCACCTGTTGAGCTCGACAGGCGACACTGTCAAGAGCGCGGCGCACCGGCGCGAACTGAATCTTGACTCGCGCGACGCTCGAATCCTATCTTGGAGCCGGACAATGGGACAGGGAGTGGGGAGACAAGTTATTGAGCCAACAGGTCCGGTACGGTCCCATATACGCTAGTCTACGTCATGCCCCCCTAGGGGGAAGGCGAAAGCCGGCGCGCGGGCCAGAGCTTCATATCGGGCTTCAATAATCCTTCTCGCTCCCGCTGCATGCCCCGGGCCTCGCGCCCGGGGCTCTGCTTTTCCCCCCGGCCGCTTGACGAGTCACATGCCGCGGGTTTTCTCTGTAGCACGCCCGGGTGGTCCGGAGCGCATCCTGCTCCGGGAGGCCCGCCGGTGTTTCCCAGGTGATAGGGAGGCTGAAGTGGATCTGAAGGAGGCTCCGCTGGAGGCGCTGGTGGCCGAGCAGCTTCTCCGGCTCGGCGAGGACCCGGAGCGTCAGGGCCTCAGGAAGACGCCGGAGCGGGTGGCGGAGTCGTGGCGCTGGCTCACGCGCGGCTACTGCATGGATGCCGAGAAGCTGATCCGCGATGCGATGTTCGAGGAGGACCACGAGGAGATGGTGCTGCTGCGCGACGTGGACCTCTACTCGATGTGCGAGCACCACATGCTGCCGTTCTTCGGGAAGGTGCACGTGGCCTACATCCCGAACGGGCGCATAGTGGGGATCTCCAAGATCGCGCGGCTGGTGGAGGTGTTCGCGCGGCGGCTCCAGGTGCAGGAGCGGCTCACGGACCAGATCGCCGACGCGCTCCACCGGGTGCTCCGGCCCCACGGCGTGGGCGTCGTGGTCGAGGCGTACCACTTGTGCATGATGATGCGCGGCGTGGAGAAGCAGCACTCCAAGGCGATCACTTCGTCGTTGCGGGGCATCTTCCGCAGCGAGCAGAAGACGCGGGACGAGTTCCTGCGGCTGGTGCAGAGCGCGTGGGGACTGAGGTGACGGCGCCGCCTCTGTTCGGGAGCACGGCCGTTGTGGCGGGCGCGGCGCGCGGCGCGGCCGACGTCCTCGTCCACAGCGCCGGCACGTTCGTTCTCGGCGATCTCGCCGGCACTTCGCCCGCCGATTTCGCGGAGCAGGTCGCCGGCGATATGGTGGCGCCGTTCCTGGTGCGGCGTACGTCGCCTCGAAGCACGGGCTACGCGGGCTGCACGGCGCCCTGCTCAAGGACCTCAAGGGCACGGGCGTGCGCGCCACGCTGATCTCCCCGGGCGCCGTCGACACGGCGATCTGGGACCCTGTGGACCCCGACAATCGGCGGGGCTTCCTCAAGCGCGCGGCCATGCTGCGTCCCGAGGACGTCGCCGAGGCGGTGCTGTTCGTCGCCTCGCGCCCCGACCGAGTCTCGATACCGGAATTGCACGTCGAACCGAGGATCTGATGCTCCGGCACGCACGTTCCGCCGCCCTTGTCGGCGCGCTGCTCGTCGCCCTCGCCCCGGCCGCCGCGCGCGCGCAGGCGCCGCACCTCCCGCCGCTGCCGGATTCGTCGGGGTGGGGCGTCCACATTCTCTCGCTGGCGCGCTCCCCCGACGGCACCATCTGGGTGGGCACGTACGGCGACGGGATCTACGTGTACCGGCCCGGCGCGCGGGAGTGGGAGCGGTTCCGGAGCGACACGACGGAAGCCTCGATCTCCTGGGACTTCGTCCACGCCTTCGCCTTCGGGCCCGGTGCGGCGGTGTGGTACGGCACCGTGGGCAACGGCTGGGGTGTCTCGCGCGACGGCGGGCGCACGTGGCGGAACTGGCGGTACCGGGACCTGGGCCCCAAGTGGCAGTACGTCGCTCCCAACGGCATCGTCGTGCGCCACGACACGACGTACGTCGCCACCGCCGACGGCATCCGGTTCACGGCGAACCTGGGCCGCACCTGGAGCGAATCCGCCGACACCGGGCTGGGGGCGCTGCCGAACCGCTACGTGCTGGCCGCCGCGCCGGCGCGCAGCGGCGGGCTGTGGGTCTCCACGACGCACGGCGCGGGTCAGTGGCGACCCGGCGCGCGCTTCGTGCGGATGGATCCCTCTCCCGTTCCCGTGCTCGGCGCGCGCGTCCGGTCCATCTTCATGGTGGACAAGCCGGCCGCCGTAGTGCCGGTGGTGTTCGGCGGCGAGCGGTGCGCGGGCGGCCTGCGGCCGCGGCGGCGGCTGGAGCGTGCCGCCTGGCAGTGCATGACGGTCATGATGCGCGACGCCCCTCCCGAGGGCCGGGCCGTCCGGGCCCTGGCGGGCTGCGACGGGGTGTTGTGCGCCGGCGCCACGTCCGGCGGCGCGTTCATCCTCGCGCGGCAGGGCGTGGAGATCCGCGGCGCCCGCACGGCGCGCGCCAGCGACGTCTACGCCGTCCTGCCGCCGCCCGACGGCGAGCCGGGCGACACCCTCTTCGGGACCGCGTGCGGCTTCCTGGG
>Ga0316628_100002140_pt1 | contig 14466 bp, 11 predicted proteins | sample OWC_Aug_M2_C1_D5_FD_207648 | JGI IMG/M metagenome (GOLD analysis project Ga0316628, IMG submission 207648) | Wetland soil microbial communities from Old Woman Creek delta, Ohio, United States - OWC_Aug_M2_C1_D5_C | ecosystem: Environmental > Terrestrial > Soil > Wetlands | place: USA: Ohio... | reverse complement strand
TCCCGCCCACCTGTACGCCACGCTGCGCGCCGCCTATCGGCACAACGGCCTGGCGTTCGTGCGCATTCTCCAACGCTGCCCGATGTACACGAGCGCGATCTACGAGCGCGCGGTGAAGGATCCGAGCCTCGTCGAGCTGCTCGTGCACGACGACGGCGTCACCGTTCCCGAGCTCGACGCCGTCTATCGCGAGCGCCGGGGCCACGACCCGGCGAACGTCGCGGCGGCCCGCGAGCTCGCGGACGACACGGAGAAGATCCGCCTCGGCGTCTTCTTCCGCGACGAAACCCGGGTTCGCTACGATGAGCTGCGCCGTCCCGTGAAGGTGTCGGCGGCCGCGCGCGTCGCGCTCCTCAACGCGGAGCTGGACAAGTATGCCGTCTGACACCCAGCCCTCGCCGAGGGACCGCACCCAGATCGCGCTCGCCGCCGTCGCTGGCCGGATCGCGGCGTATCGGCGGGCCGTGATCGCCGCGCACGAGCGCGTTCGCGGCATGCTCGCCGTTGGCGGAGGCTCGGATCGAGCGGCGCTCGAGCTTGGCCGGTTCGCCGCCGGCCGCATCGACCCCGCGCGCTTCGCCGCCCTCGAGACCAGCTCCCCCGCGCTCGACGCGACCGCGCGGTCGCGGCTCGCCGCCGCGGCCGAGGTCCTGGCGTTCCTCGACAAAGCCGACGAATCGGCATTCGTCGTTCACGTTCCGCGCGGCGGCGATTTCGAGGCGTGCGTCGAGCGGGCGTTCGAGCGGCTTGGCCGCGCGTTCGGCGCCGCGGCCACCGCGGAGCTCATCCGGTCGGGGCGCTACGCGACGACCGAGCACGCCACCTTTCTCGACGGGTGTGGCTTCGCCGCCTGGAGCAAGGCGGAGCGCTTCGTCGCGCCGCCGCTGGTCATCGAAGCGGACGGTGCGGATGTCCGCGCCGGCGTGCTGGCGGAATTTCTGGACGGCGCGACGCACATCGCCCTGGTCGTGAACGGCTCGTGTCCACCGGCTCCGCTCGCGCGACTCATCACGCCCGGAACCCTCGTCCTCCAGACGTCGGACGACACGGGCCTCGCTCGCTTTTCCGCGTTCGACGGCCCGTCGGTGATGGCCCTCGTTCCCGGCGACGCCGCGCGATTCATCCACGATCCGGCCGCGGGCCGTTCTTCGTGGCAGCGCGTCACCATCTGGGGCGATCCTCCGGCGCCGCCGCGACGCTCGCTCGGCGGCATCAGTGCGTGGCAGCAGCAGCAGGATCTGCTGCAGCTTCGCGCGATCGCCGAGCGTCCCTCGCTGTCCACCACGCCGGTGGACGCGCTCGTGCCCGCCGGCGGCGGCGACCCGGCCGACCGACTCGCTTCCTGGCTGCTCACGGCGAGTGGCCTCGAGGCCCGCTGAGGGGGCGCGCATGCTCACCTCGCTCGTGCGGTCGATCGAAATCCTGGGAGGCGTCGGGCTCGTCTTCGCCATCTTCATCGCGCTCGCCTACTGGAAGCTGCGCGTGTGGGAGGACCCGCGCATCGACGCCGTGGCGTCGATGCTCCCCGGCGCCAACTGTGGCGCCTGTGGACTGCCGGGGTGTCGCGGGTTCGCCGAGCAGGCGGTGGCCGGCAAGGTGCAGCCCGCGGCGTGCAACGTCATCAACGACGAGGGCGCCGCGCGCATTGCCAGCTACCTGGGCGTGGACGCTGGCCAGGCCAACAAGCGCGTCGCCCGCCTGTTGTGCGCCGGGGGGACCAACGTCGCCGTGCAGCGGGCCGACTATCGCGGGTTGAGCACGTGCGCCGCCGCGGCCGCGGTGGCCGGCGGTGGAAAAGGATGCGCGTGGGGATGCCTGGGCTTCGGCGACTGCGCCGTGTCGTGCGCGTTCGGCGCGATCACGATGAACGCCGACGGCCTGCCCGTCGTGGACGTCGCCGCGTGCACCGCCTGCGGCGACTGCGTCCGCGCCTGCCCCAAGGACCTGTTCGAGATCATTCCGCTCGACCAGCGGCTGCTCGTGCAGTGTCGCAGCCTTCTCGAGGGTGACGCGGTGCTGGCGTCCTGTTCGGTCGGGTGCACGGCCTGCGGCAAGTGCGTGATCGACGCGGCGCCGGGGCTGATCACCATCGAGCGAGGCGTCGCGCGGGTGCACTACGAGTACAACGAGCTCGCGGACGCCGCCGCCACGCGGCGCTGTCCCACGGGCGCGATCACCTGGGTGGAGGGCGCGCAGTTCGCCTCGCCCGAACAGACGGCGTTTGCCGGGAGTGCGCACTCATGAGGCTGTGGAGCAAGTCACCAGTCGTTCGTCCCGAGCCCCGGTTCCCCGGCGTGCGACGCGCGCTCGACGGAAGCGCGGCGGTCGTCGCCACGGAGACCGCGGCGAGCGACGCGGCTGGTGCCTACCCCATCACGCCCTCCACGCAAATGGGCGAGGGCTGGGCCGCCGCGGTCGCCGAGGGCAAACGCAACGTCAACGGACGGCGATTGCTGTTCTTCGAGCCCGAGGGCGAGCACGCGGCGGCGGCGGTCACCGCCGGCCTGAGCATGACCGGCCTCCGCGCCGCGAACTTCTCGAGCGGGCAGGGCATCGCGTACATGCACGAGTCGCTGTACGCGGCCGTCGGCAAGCGACTGACCTATGTGCTCAACGTGGCCGCGCGCGCGATGACCAAGCACGCGCTCAACGTGCACGCGGGGCACGACGACTACCACGCGGTGGACGACACCGGGTTCTTCCAGCTCTTCGCCAAGGACGTGCAGGGCGCGGCGGATCTCAACCTGATCGCGCACCGCATCGCCGAGCTGTCGCTCAACCCCGGGCTCTGCGCGCAGGACGGATTCCTCACCAGTCACGTGATCGAATCGCTGCTCCTGCCCGAGCCCGAGCTCGTCCGCGAATTCCTCGGCGATCCGGCGGACATGATCGACTCGCCGACGCCCGCGCAGCGCCTCGTGTTCGGCGACCGCCGCCGCCGCATTCCCGAGCTGTTCGATTTCGACTACCCGGCGATGCTCGGCGTGGTGCAGAACCAGGACAGCTACATGCAGGGCGTCGCGGCGCAGCGTCCCTTCTACTTCGACCACGTCGCGATGCTCGCCGACCTCGCGTTCGCCGAGTTCGCCGAGCTCACGGGCCGCCTGTATGCTCGCGCGCAGGGCTATTTGCTCGACGACGCGGAGTACGTCATCGTCGGGCAGGGCTCCGTCGTCTCCAACGCGGAAGCCGTGGCCGATCACCTGCGCGCGACTCGTCAGCTCAAGGTCGGCGTGCTCGATCTCACGATGTTCCGGCCGTTCCCGGCGGATCTCGTGTCGCGAGCGCTGCGCGGCCGGCGCGGTGTGGTCGTCCTCGAGCGCGTGGACCAGCCGCTCGCCGTCGATCCGCCGATCCTGCGTGAGATCCGCGCCGCGATGACCAAGGCGCTCGAGAACGGTCGCGCGTCGAAGAACGCCGAGGTGCCCTACGCGGGCGTCGAGCGTGTCGCGCCCACCGAGATGCCCGAGTTCTACTCCGGCTGCTTCGGCCTCGGAAGCCGCGATCTCCAGCCCGGCGACATCATTGCGGCCGTCGAGAACATGCGTCCCGGCGCCGCCCGTCGCCGGCAGTTCTACCTCGGAATCGACTTCCTCCGTCCCGACACGCGGCTTCCCAAGCTCCAGATCTGGCAAGACAAGCTTCGCGACGCCTACCCGTCGATCGGAACCCTGTCCCTCGCGAGCGCGGGCGACGCCAACCTGCTGCCCGAGGGCGCCGTTGCCGTTCGCATCCATTCCGTGGGCGGATGGGGCGCGATCACGATGGGCAAGAACCTCTCGGCGACCGTGTTCGACCTGCTCCAGTTGCACATCAAAGCGAACCCGAAGTACGGCTCCGAGAAGAAGGGGCAGCCCACGACGTTCTACGCCACCTTCGCGCCGGAGCCGATCCGGCTGAACTGCGAGCTGAGCCACGTGGACGTGGTCCTGTCGCCGGATCCGAGCGTGTTCCGGCACTCCAATCCACTGGCCGGTCTCGCCGACGGCGGAGCGTTCGTGCTGCAATCCGACGGCACGCCCGCCGAGTGTTGGGACACACTGCCGGCCTGGGCGCAGCGCGAGATCAAGGATCGGAAGATCCGGCTGTATCTGCTCGACGGATTCGCGATCGCCGGCGCCGAGGCGTCGGACGCCGAGCTTCGCTACCGGATGCAGGGCGCGGCGTTCATGGGCGCGTTCTTCGCCGTCTCGCCGCTGGCCGAGCGGCACGGTCTGGACGACGCCAAGCTGTTCGCGGGCATTCGGCAGCAGATCGCCAAGAAGTTCGGCAAGCACGGCGAGCGCGTGGTGGCCGACAACTTCCGCGTGATCGAGCGCGGACATCGCGAGCTGCGCGCCGTGGATGCGTCGGCGCTCGCCGTCCGCGCGGACGACGACGCGACGGTGCCGGGCATTCCAAGCGATCTCGACGTCGCCGGGGCCGGGCCGGGCGTGGGCAACCGCGGGCGGTTCTGGGAGCAGGTGTGCTTCGTCAACAAGACCGGCAGCGACGGCATCGCGGACCCGTTCGCCGCGATGGGCGGAATCCCCGCGGTCACCGGCGCCGCGCGCGACATGACGGACGTGCGACTCGAGGTGCCGTCGTTCATCGCCGCCCAGTGCACCGGGTGCGCGCAGTGCTGGACGCAATGTCCGGACTCGGCCATCCCCGGGCTCGTGACCGACGTGGACCAGCTCATCGAGGTCGGCATCGCGACGGCGGCCAACGGCCGCGTGCTCGAGCGTCTTCCCCAGGTGTCCAAGCACCTCGTGAAGGAGACGCGCCGCGCGCTCGCCGCCGGCCCGTTCACCTCCTTCGCCCAGACGCTCGACGGGGCCTACGCGTCGGTGGCCGCCAAGCTCGGCTGGGACGGCGACAAGCGCGCCGCGCTCGACGCCGACTATGCCGCGCTTCGCGCGACGCTGGCGGATTTCCCGGTCGCCAAAACTCGGCCGTTCTTCGACGTGCCGGAGGGGAAACAGGCGGGATCGGGCGGTCTGCTGTCCATCACGATCAACCCCGAGGCGTGCAAGGGCTGCAACCTCTGCGTGGAGGTCTGTCCGGACGGCGCGCTGGTGACGGTGAAGCAGGAGCCCACCGTCGTCGACACCCTGCGGCGCAATTGGGATCTATGGAAGTTGCTCCCCGACACGCCGGATCGGTTCGTGAACGTTCGCGACATCGATGAGGGCGTGGGCGTGCTGTCGTCGCTGCTGCTCAAGAAGGACAGCTATCGCTCGATGGTCGGCGGCGACGGCGCCTGCATGGGGTGCGGTGAGAAGACCGCGGTGCATCTCATCGTCTCGGCGATCCACGGGCTCATGCTGCCGCGGGTCGCCACGCTCGTGACGCGCCTCGGTGAGCTCATCGCGGCGCTGGACGCACAGGCGCGCGACCTCGTCGTCGCCGGCGCGGACCTCGACGCCGCGTCGAGCGCGACCGCCGGCTCGGTGGCCGTGCCGCTTCCCGAAGCGACGCGGGCGCGGGTCGACTTGCTGAACCGCAGCGTGCACGCCTTGAAAGATCTCAAATGGCGGTACGAGACGGGTCCGAGCGGCGAGGGCCGCGCGGCGATGGGGATGGCGAACAGCACCGGCTGCTCGTCCGTGTGGGCGAGCACCTACCCGTACAATCCGTATCCCTTCCCCTGGGCCAACCACCTGTTCCAGGATTCGCCGTCGCTCGCCATTGGCCTGTTCGAGGGCCACATGCGCAAGATGGCCGACGGCGTCGCGGCCATTCGGCGCGCCGAGCTCCTGGTCTCCGGGCAGTACGACGCCCGGCGTGACGAGGAGGTGCTCGCGTCCCTCGATTGGCAGCACTTCACCGACGACGAGTTCGACCTGTGCCCGCCGATCGTCGCGATGGGCGGCGACGGCGCGATGCTCGACATCGGGTTCCAGAACCTCTCCCGTCTGCTCGCGTCGGGCAAGCCGCTCCGCGTGATCGTGCTCGATACGCAGGTCTACTCCAACACCGGCGGCCAGGCCTGCACCAGCGGCTTCACCGGCCAGGTGTCGGACATGGCGATGTATGGCTCGGCGCAGCACGGAAAAACCGAGGTGCGGAAGGAGCTCGCGCTCATCGCGATGGCCCACCGCGGCGCGTACGTGCTGCAGTCGTCGCAGGCGTCGGCCTCGCACCTCGTGGCTGGTGTGCTGCGCGGCCTGCAGAAGCGGCGTCCGGCGGTGTTCAACATCTACACACCCTGTCCGGTGGAGCACGGCCTCACCGACAACGGGTCGCTGCACGCGGCTCGGCTGGCGCTCGAGTCGCGGGCGTTCCCGTTTCTCGTCTTCGATCCGGACAACGGCCCACTCTTCGCCGACGCGCTCTCGCTCGACGGCAATCCGTCGCCCGACCAACGCTGGCCGGAGTACACCGTCGAGTACGTCGACGAGTCCGGCGCCACCCGGCGCCAGACGCTCCCGCTCACGATCGCCGACTGGGCCGCGACCGAAGGCCGGTTCCGCAAGCACTTCAAGCCCGCCGATCCCGCGCAGTGGAACGAGGACATGGTGCCCTTCCACGAATTCCTCGACCTGTCGGCCGAGGATCGTGACGGGAAGACGCCGTTCATTCTCACCACGGACAGCGGCAGGCATCTCTCCCGCCTCGCGGTCTCGAGCGAGATGGTCCGTCTGGCCGAGGAGCGGCAGCAACTGTGGGCGCAGCTCCGCGAGCTGGCCGGCATCCAGCCCGCCGCATCGGTTCGCGACCGGCTCGTCGCGGACGTCGAAGCGAGCTACGAGCAGAAGCTCGCGGCGATGCGCGCCGAGTACGAAGCAAAGCTCGCCGAGCTCCCGCGCACCGTCGCGCGCCGGATGGCCGACGCGCTCCTGCGTGGCGGCGGCCAGTCCATAACGAACCTCGTCTTCACGCCGTCGCCAAACGGCGCGACAAAGACATCGACGCCGCCGCCCACACCCTCGTCCATCGCCGCACCGCTCCAAGCGGCCGCGACGCCGCCCGCGGCTCCAACGCCTGCGGTGTCCCCAGTGTCCGCAGTTCCGGTGTCCTCGGTGTCATCATCGGCCCCGGCGCCAGTGGCCTCGGCAGCGGCCCCGGCGGCGGTCGCTGTGGCCGATGAGGACTCCATGGCCATCGAGCCCTACATCGACTCGGCGCGCTGCACCTCCTGCAACGAGTGCATCAACCTCAACGGCCGCCTCTTCGCCTACAACGACGCCAAACAGGCCACCGTCCGCGACGCGGCCGCCGGCACGTTCCAGCAGCTCGTGGTCGCCGCGGAGCGGTGCCCGGTCGGCATCATCCACCCCGGCACGCCGCGCAACCAGAAGGAGAAGGATCTCGCGAAATGGGTGAAACGCGCGGAGCCCTTCAGTTGAGGCGGCGATGAGCATTCTCTCACTGCGCGGCCGAGCCTTCCGGCACGGGGTCCACCCGCCCGAATTCAAGGAGCTCACGGCGTCGCGGCCCATCCGCCGCATGCCCTACCCGAGCGAGGTGGTGATCCCGCTTCGCCAGCACGCCGGCAAGCCGGCCAGGCTCGTGGTGCGCGAGGGCGACCGCGTGCTGCGCGGCGACGTCCTCGGCGTGGCCGACGGCTTCGTCTCGGCGCCGGTGCACGCCTCGGCCTCGGGCCGCATCGTGGAGATCGGACTGTGGCCGCACCCCGACGGCACCATGGACACGGCCGTGCGCATCGAGGTCGAGCCGTTCTCGCCGCAGGTGCCGCGCCCGCGGCTCGTGCCGCGGTGGGAAGATCTCGGCGCCGAGCAGATCGTGGAGGCGGTGCAGCAGGGCGGAGTGGTGGGACTGGGCGGCGCCGCGTTCCCCACGCACGTCAAGCTCGCGCCGCCGCGCGACGTTCACGTCGAGACGATCATCCTCAACGGCGCCGAGTGCGAGCCGTATCTCACCACCGACCACCGCATCATGGTCGAGTATCCCGAGCGCGTGCAGCTCGGCGCGCGGATCATGTTGCGGACCCTGGGTGCCCGCCGCGTCGTGATCGGCATCGAGAAGAACAAGCCGGATGCGATCGACGCGCTGGAGCGCACGCTGCCGGCCGACATCGACGTCTCGGTGCTGCCCCTCACCGTGAAGTATCCGCAAGGCGCCGAGAAGATGTTGATCCACGCCGTGACGGGGCGCGAAGTGCCGTCGGGCAAGCTGCCCGTGTCGCTCGGCGTCATGGTGCAGAACGTGGGATCGGCGGCCTCGATCGCCGAGATCTTCGAGACCGGCCTCCCGCTCGTCGAGCGCATCGTGACGGTGAGCGGCCCGGGCGTTCGCGAGCCGTCGAATCTCATCGTGCCGGTGGGCACCAAGGTCGGCGACCTGCTCGCCGCGTGCGGCGGCCTCACCGACGACGCCGAGGAGATCATCTTCGGCGGCCCGATGATGGGCGTCGCGCAGAGCAGCCTCGACGTGCCGATCGTGAAAGGGACGACCGGCGTCGTCGTGCTCACCGCGCCGCAGGTGAATCCCGCCGACGCGTATCCGTGCATCCGCTGCGGCCGCTGTCTCGACGCGTGTCCGGTCTTCCTGAATCCCTCCGCGCTCGCGGAGCTCGCGCGCGCGAGCCGGTACGAGGAGATGGACGCGATGCACCTGATGGACTGCATGCTGTGCGGCTCGTGCTCGTACGTCTGCCCGTCGAAGATCCCGCTGTCGCAACTGTTCCAGGCGAGCAAGAGCGCGCTGCGCAGGCGCAAGGCGGTGCCCGCGTGATCACGTCGCCGTTGCGCCGCCTCGTCATCGCCGCGTCGCCGCATCTGCGCGGCCCGGCGAGCACCCCCGTCATCATGTGGAACGTGGTCGGCAGTCTCGTGCCGATCGTCGCCGCCGCCACGTACTTCTTTGGTCCGAGCGCGCTGCTCGTGGTGTTCGCGGCCACGCTTGGCGCCGTGGTCACGGAGCACGTGTTCGGCAAGGGCACGTCGATCAGCGACGGCTCGGCGGCAATCACCGGGATGCTGCTGGGGCTCACGCTGCCGGCGGGGATGCCGATGTGGATGGCGTTCATCGGCGGCGCGTTCGGCATCGGTTTCGGCAAGGTGCTCTTCGGTGGGCTGGGCTACAACGTGTTCAACCCGGCGCTCTTCGGGCGGGCGTTCCTCCAGGCCGCGTTCCCCGTGGCGATCACGACGTGGCCCGCCGTCGGCGGCGCAACCAAGTGGTGGTCGCTCCGTGGCGACAACTTCGCCCTGCCGCTCATCAGCGCGCACACCGACGCGATCACCGCCGCCACGCCGCTCGGGCTCATGAAGTTCGAGTCGAAGGGCACGGCGTTGTTCAACCTGTTCGTCGGCAACACCGGCGGCTCGTTGGGTGAGACGTCGGCGGTGTTGATCCTGCTCTGCGGCGGCTACCTGGCCTGGCGGCAATTCCTGAACTGGCGCATTCCGCTCAGCATCGTCGCCACCGTCGCCCTGTTCGCGACGATGCTGCACGTCGCCAATGCGAAGTACCCGACGGCGCCGTTCATGCTCTTCTCCGGCGGGCTGATGCTCGGCGCCATGTTCATGGCCACGGACATGGTCACCAGTCCCGTGACGAACGCCGGCAAGTGGCTGTTCGGCCTTGGCATCGGCGTGTTGGTCGTCGTGATCCGCGTGTGGGGCGGCCTCCCCGAGGGCGTGATGTACGCGATCCTGCTCATGAACGCCCTGGTGCCGTTCATCAACAAGGCGACGCAGCCGCGGGTGTTCGGGACGCGGCACGCGATGGAGGCGGCCCGATGAGCATGGGGATGAGCGCGGGCGCGCCGCCGGTCGCGGCCAAGGACGTTCGCTCGTGGAAGCTCCTCGCGATGATGACGGGCGGCGGTGCGATCGCCGGGGCGTTGATCGTCACCGCCTACCAGCTGACGCTGCCGCGGATCGAGCAGCACCAGGGCGAGGTGATGCAGGCGGCGATCCAGGAAGTGCTCAAGTCGCCGCCCAGCTTCGACACGCTCTACCTGCTTGGCGGGCGGCTCGTGAAAGCGCTGCCGTCGGGCACCAGCCCCAAGGGCCTCGAGCGGATCTACCTCGGGCACGACGCGGCGGGGAAGCGCGTGGGATTCGCCGTGAGCGCGGCCGAGAACGGCTTCCAGGATCTCGTGACGCTGATGTTCGGCTACGACGCGACGGCGCACGCGCTGATCGCGATGAAGGTCATCGGCAACAAGGAGACGCCGGGTCTCGGGAACAAGATCGAGACGGACAGCGCCTTCGTGAACGGGTTCGTGAACGCGGTGGCCCCACTGAACGGCGTGAAGCGCGGCGCCGGACGGGGCTCGCCGAATGACGTCATGATGATCACGGGGGCCACGATCTCTTCACGGGCCGTGATCCGGATCATCAACAACGCGATCGCGCGCTGGCAGCCGCTGATGGATGCGTATCACGAGGAGACGAAGCCATGATGGTCATTCTCGGCGTTGTGGGCATGGCGGTTCTGTTTGGCGTGTACACCATGTTGCGCCCCCGAGAGGGCGCCTGCACCGGGCATTGCCACGGCTGCACGGGCGACGGGGCGTGTGAAAATGATGGAGTGAAACGATGAGCCTCACACCGGATGGCATCCGCCAGCAGATCGGCCGCCGTGAGTTCGTCGGCCTCGGGCTCGGCGCGTTCGTCGTCGCGTCGATCCCGCTCGCCAGGCGGCGCCCGGCCGGCGTCGTGCGGCGCACGATGCCCGTCATGGGAACGATCGCCCAGTTCGCGGTCGTCCATCGGGACCCGCGGGCGGCGCACGCCGCCATCGATGCGGCGATGGCCGAGCTGCAATGGGTCGAGCGCACGATGACGCGCTTCACCGATACCTCGGACATCGGCCGGGCCAACCGGTTCGCCGCGCGCGACGGCATCGTGGTCACGCCGGAAACGGCGTACGTCACGAGCGAAGCGCTGCGCTGGGCCGGCGCGCTGGGCGGGCGGTACGATCCGGCCGTGGGCGCGGTGTGCGCGCTGTGGGACGTAAAGCACCGCCACGAGCCGCCGCCGCCCGACCGTGTCGCGGAGCTCGCCGACCGCCACTTCCACCGGAGCGTGGAGGTGGGTGCGAGCCGCGACACCGCGGTGTTGCGCTACCACGACGCCGGCGCGCGCCTGGACCTCGGCAGCATCGCCAAGGGATACGGCGTCGATCGCGCGGTGGCGGCGCTTCGGCGGCTCGGCATCGAGCGGGCCATCGTGGTGGCCGGCGGCGATCTCTACGCGCTGGGCACCGCGCCCGACGGCGAGGCCTGGTCGATCGGCATCCAGTCGCCGACGGACGAGCGCGCGATCGTCGGGACGCTGCAGCTCGCCGATCGCGCCGTGGCGACGTCCGGCACGTACCGCCAGTTCTTCCGGTATCGGGGGCACACGTATCACCACATCATGGACCCGGCCACGGCGCAGCCGCGGGTGACGGACATGCAGAGCCTCACGGTCATCGCGGACTCCGTCATGCACGCCGATGCGGCGACCACGGCGCTGTTCGGGATGACCCGCGCCGAGATCACGCATGCGTTGGGGCGGAACCTCCCGGGCGCGCACCTCGCCCGGATCATCTGATAGGCGCACCACCGCCTGTTGGCGCGGCGGGCAACGCGCGTGAGCGCATGAGGAGTCTCGAATGAGTCTGGTCGTCAAGAGCACGTCGCCGCCGCCCAAGACCGCCCAGGACGTGCTCACCCGCGGGTTCTGGCACGAGAATCCCGTCCTGGTCCAGACGCTGGGCCTCTGCTCGGCGCTCGCCGTCACCAACGCCGTGGCCAACAGCATCGCGATGGGGCTGGCCACCACGTTCGTGCTGGTGGGGTCCAGCATCATCGTGTCGCTGCTGCGAAAGGTCATTCCCCATCAGATCCGCATCACGACGTACATCCTGATCATCGCGACGTTCCTGGCGATCGCCGACATGGAGCTCGAGGCGATCGTGCCGGACGTGCACAAGGCGATGGGTCCGTACATCGCCCTCATCATCACGAACTGCATCGTCCTCGGCCGGCAGGAGGCGTTCGCGTCGCGGCAGCCGGTGGGGCTCGCGATCCTCGACGCCCTCGGCAACGGCACCGGTTTCACGATCGCGCTGCTGTTGATGGGCATTCCGCGCGAGGTGCTCGGCAACGGGACGTTCCTCGGCGTGCACGTCATGCCGCGGTCGTTCGAGCCGTGGGTGGTGATGATGCTGCCCCCGGGCGGCTTCTTCATGATCGGCATCCTGCTGCTCGCCGCGAACTGGCGCGATCTCCGCAAGCAGGCGCGCGAGCGCGCCGAGCGGGCGGCCGCCGCCAAGCCCGGATCCCGGGCCGGACGACCCCAGAAGGAACCGGAGGCGACACTGGTATGAGCGACCTCTTCTGGATCTTCGTCTCCGCCGCGATCGTCACGAACTTCGTCCTCGTCTACTTTCTCGGCCTGTGCCCGCTCATCGGCGTGACGAACAAGAGCGAGACCGGGTGGCGACTCGGGCTGGCGACCACGTTCGTGATGGTGCTGGCGAGCCTGGCGGCGTGGGTGCTCAACAGCTTCGTGCTCGCCACCGCGCCCTTCTTGCGGGTCATCTCGTTCGTCGTCGCGATCGCGTCGATCGTCCAGATCGTCGAGCTCTTCGTGAAGAAGACGAGCCCGTCGCTCTACCGGGAGCTGGGCATCTTCCTGCCGCTGATCGCGAGCAACAGCCAGGTGCTGGGGATGACGATCTTCCAGACGAACCGCGGCTACTCGCTGCTCCAGGGCCTCATGTTCGCCGTGGGCGGCGGGCTGGGCATCACGGCCGCGCTGTCGCTCGTGGGCGGCATCCGCGAGCGGACCGAGTTCGCGCCCATTCCGGCCATCGCCCGCGGTCCGGCGCTCGTGTTCATGATCGCCGCCGCGCTGTCTCTCGCGTTCATGGGGTTCGCCGGGATGGGGGCGGCGTGATCGCGCAATCCCGTCCCACACCCTCGAGGAAGACTCTCGCACGCCCACGCCCCACCACCCGCCGCGCCGGCCGCGCCGGCGCGCACCGCGGAGGCCCGCACATGAACACGCAGATCGCCTACTGCTCCGCCTGCGACCGCGACGTACGCATCGTCGTCACCGACGAGCCGTCGCAGGACGGGCACGCCAACGTCCACGAGTCGGAGATCGTGTGTCTCGAGATCGGCCACGACTGCACCGGCGCGCTCTGCCCGATCGGCGCCACGGCTCCGGTCGTGATGGCGGCGCGCCTCGTGCGCAACGGATTGCAGACCATCTTCCAGCCGATGTTCAGCGCGCACTGCCCGGGGTGCGAGCGAACGACGTTGCACGTCATGATCGAGCCGACGCACGCCACGTGCACCGAGTGTGGCACCACGTCGCTGCGTGAGGCGCTCAGGACCCACGCATAGACGCGAGGACAACCCCACGCCGCGAACCGGATTTCGCGGCGATCAGTCCAGCCGTGTCTCGGCCACGTGCTCCTCGCGGTCCTCGCGCGTCGTGACGCCCGCGAGCCCCGCCGACGACTCCGGCTGCACCGTATCCGCCAGCTCCTCGGACACCGGCGGCAGCAGCGTGAGATGGAGCACCTCGTCCATGCGGTCCACGAAGGTGAAGGCCATGTGCGCGCGCACCTCGTCGGGCACGTCGCGCAGATCTTTCTCGTTCGCCTTGGGCATGATCACTTCACGCAATCCGGACCGATACGCGGCCAGCACCTTCTCCTTCACGCCGCCGATCTCCAGCACCTTGCCGCGCAACGTCACCTCGCCGGTCATCGCCACGTCGCGCCGCACCGGCCGGCCGCTCAACGCGCTCGCGATGGCGAGCGTGAGCGTGATACCGGCGCTGGGGCCGTCCTTGGGGATCGCGCCCGCCGGCAAGTGAATGTGGAGATCACTCTCCTTGAATATCGAGTCTGCTATGCTGAGCTGCTGGGCGCGCGACCGCACGTAGGAGTAGGCCGCGTCCACCGACTCGCGCATCACGTCGCCGAGCTGGCCCGTCACGGTGAGCCGGCCCGTGCCGGGCATCTTGAGCGCTTCGATCAGCATGATGTCGCCGCCGTTCGCCGTCCACGCCAGCCCGGTCACGACGCCCACCTCCGGCACCTTCTCCGCCTCCTCCACCGCGTAGCGCGGGATGCCGAGAATCTCCTCGACCTTGTCGACGTCCACCACCCACGCGCCTTCCTCGCCCTCGGCCTTCGCGCGCGCGCGCTTGCGCATGATCGCCGCCATGTTGCGCTCGAAGTTGCGGAGCCCGGCCTCGCGCGAGTAGCGGCTCGAGATGAACGACAGTGACTCGTCGGTGAACTGGATGTCCTTGTCGCTGATCCCGTGCTCCTCGAGGAGGCGCGGCAGCAGGTAGCGCCACGCGATCTCGACCTTCTCCTCCACCGTGTAGCCCGCGATCTTGATGACCTCCATGCGGTCGCGGAGCGGGCCGGGGATGTCGTAGAGGTTGTTCGCCGTGCAGATGAACAGCACCGACGACAGGTCGAAGGGCAGGTTGAGGTAGTGGTCGACGAACGAGTTGTTCTGCGACGGATCGAGCACCTCGAGCATCGCCGCGGTCGGGT
>Ga0316628_100002139_pt1 | contig 14469 bp, 9 predicted proteins | sample OWC_Aug_M2_C1_D5_FD_207648 | JGI IMG/M metagenome (GOLD analysis project Ga0316628, IMG submission 207648) | Wetland soil microbial communities from Old Woman Creek delta, Ohio, United States - OWC_Aug_M2_C1_D5_C | ecosystem: Environmental > Terrestrial > Soil > Wetlands | place: USA: Ohio... | reverse complement strand
CGGATCTGGACCGGGACGGGCGGATCACGGTGCTGGAAGCATTCCAGTACGTGTCGGGCAAGGTCAGCGACTATACTCGACAGCAATTCCAAATGGACCAGCAACCCGTGCTGGAAGTCCGCGGGATGAGCGGGGAGATCGTGCTGACGGAGAAGAAGTAAGATCAGGGCATCAAGGCTCGGCATCGGTCTAGGACGATGCTGAAAAACCAGTTTTCGCCCAGGCTGGTCAAAAAGGTCCAGATGCCAGGCGGCAAGCGATGGACCGAGTGAGGCGTACTGGGTGGTACGCCGCAACGAGAGCCCGAGCGCGCGGGGTACCCGTCCAGAGGATGGGTCCCAGCAGATGGCCTTTTTCAGCAGCCTGCTGACACTATGACACCTTCTCGTCGGTCAGAGCTGGAATTGATGCGAGCCGTGGTCCATGACGGCGATCAGGTTGCCCTGACGGAGGTGTCGTCCCGTCTCGCCGCGTGCGTGAATTTCGTACTGAATCAACACGGATGGTATCGGCTGGCGAGCGAAGATATGCGGGCCGACATGGTGGACGAAGCGCTCCTTCGCCTCGTGACGCGGATTCAGCGGGGATTCGACGGGGTGGACGCGCAGTTCAAAACGTTTCTCTACAAGGCCGTGTTCTCCGTGACCTCGCTCGCGATCAAGCAGGCATCCCGGACGACCTCCCTGGACCAGGAAACGCCGAGGGCGGACGGATCCATGGCGCCGCTGCGAGATATGCTGATGCTGGAGGTCACGCCCTGGATGGGAAAGGTGATCGATCCCACGGATCCGATCGAGGGCATGGCACGGTGCGCTCGGGCCGGACGCGTGGCCAAGGTCCTGGCCTGCTTGAAGCCGGATGACCGCGAGGTCCTGCGTCTCTTCGAAGTGGAGGGCCACTCCAGCCGTGAGGTTGCGACGCGGATGGGCCTCACGGAAGGAAACGTGTCGGTCCGGCTGCACCGGGCCCGGGATCGGATGCTTCGTTTGTATCTCTTGACCTACGCAGGATCGCCGGCCGGGGCGGACGAGGCGTGGATCGCATCCCTTATCGAGCGGCTGCGGCCGGACGAGGCCGCCGTCTTGCGGATCTGGTGGAAGGCAGGCGAGTCGGTGCGGGGGATCGCTAAGGAGTTGGGGATCCCGGAGGACCGCTGCAAGGCATTGCTCGAGCAGGGCAAGGTCCGGCTGGCCGGTTTGGCCGAGGAGACGCCCCGTGCATCCTGATCGCGTGACGCTTATGCGGTGGCGAGAGCGAAGCCTATCGAGCGCGGAGGCCGAGGCGATCGGCGCGCACGTCAAAACGTGCGAGGAGTGTGCAAAGGCCATGCAGACTATGGACCGGTTCAAGAAGCGATTGGACGATGCTTGGACCGAAAAACGGTCGCGGGAGACTGCGGCGCGAACCCATTGGCCGAGTCGCGAGGATCTCGTCGATTACTACCTGGACGATCTCCCATCGGCGGAGAGCCGGCAACGGATCGAAGCGCATCTCCGAGAGTGCGTTCCCTGTCAGGAGATCCTTCAGGAATTGGAGCAGGGCGCCGCGGAGTTGCAGAAGGCCGACCCCTTGCGCGAGTACGCCGCCGAAACCGCGCCCTCCAGGGGCGATTGGAAGGAGGCGCTGCGGGCGCTTCTTCGACCGGCCGCTTGGCCCGCCTGGACCATGGCGACGGTCGCCGCGATGGCGATCTTCGCCGTGGGGATGCTGTTGCGTCCGGTTGTTTGGCCTGGGGGCGTGATCGCCCCAACCGAGTTGACGGCGCAGATGCCCAAGCCCGCGCTGGAGCGGCACGCGGATGGGACGCTGACGCTGGGCATCGGGGCGACCGGCGCGAAGCCGGAAGCGGTGGCGTTGTTCCGAGAGGCCATGCGGTTCTACGACCAGCCGGATTTCGCCGAGCGGGCGGTTCCCTTTCTGGAACGGGCAGTGGCCGCCGATGCGCAATACGAGCAACCGCGGTTCTGGCTGGGGATCTGCCTGTTGACGCAGGGGCGAACCTCCGCGGCGATTCCGCAGCTCGAGGAAGCGGCTCGGTTGGCGCCGGGCAACGTGACCTATCAACACTACCTGGTGTGGGGATACCTCAAGGCGGGCGAGTACACAAAGGCGCTGGCGGCGCAGACGCGGCTGTTGAAAGGCGCGCGGTAAGGCTGAGCCCGAGTGCGCCCGTGCGCGTGTGGGCGCGGGGAACGACATGCCTTGCAGAATGGGCCAGGCGAGGGGCGCAGAGCCGCGGTGGCTTCGGCCGGCGCGACAGCGGAGAATCGGATCCGCCTGTGACGAGCGCGCCCGATCTGCATCCCATGCGCGCACATCCGGTGTGCGTCATCCCGTTCTGTATCGTGCGTGTTTATACGTGTGCTGCATTCTGGCCCATCTGATCGTTCTGTCTGTGAGTCACCCGCTTGCACACGCTGCCTCCGCTCTCGGCCAAGCCCAGCGCGCGTTCCAGCTTCAGGGCGCGCACTACGGGACGCTGCCGGACGACCATCCCGCGGTCATCCGAGCCCGCGAGGTGTTCCGCAAGGTCACCCGCGCCGCATCGGCGACGCACGCGTCGACCTTTTCTCTGTATGTGCTCGCGACGCCGAAGCTCATCGCGCAGATTTACGGCCAGGGGATCGTGGTGATTTCCCTCGGCCTGCTGGAACGTCTGGGAGCGGCGGAGGACGGACTCGCTTTCGTCCTGGGGCACGAGGTGGCGCACCAGATCCGCGGGCACGACGCCCTGCTGGCGGGCATGGGGGTTCAGTCCGCGCCAGGGAACCCGGCGCCGGCGCCCCGCCCGGAAGCGCTCGCGGCATTCCGGGCGTTGGAACTGGACGCGGACCGGCTGGGCGTCCTGTACGCCTCGCTGGCCGGCTATCACACTCGGGCGGCTCTGGACGCGATCGCGACGGTGACGGAGGAGTTGGGGTCTGATCCCTACCACCCGGACGCCAAGGCGCGCGCGCTGGCAATCCGGGGACAGGTGGGAATGGTACTCGACCATCATGAGATGTACTTGCTGGGTCTCGTCTTTCTGACGGCGGGCCGGTACCAGGCCGCGGCTCGAATCCTCGAGGAGTTTCGGAACCTCTACCCAAGTCGCGAGGTGTTCGTGAATCTGGGAGTTGCGTACCACAAGCTGGCCTTACGGTACGGGCAGGATGACGGCTTCATCCGGTCCATTCTGATTGATCCGCGGAGTCGGATCGCCGCGACGATGCGGGGACCTGATTCCGCGACCCATCCGCTGTTCGCTCAGTACCTGGACCGGGCGACGGATGCGTATCGGCTGGCGAGCGGGATGGACCCGGACGACCCGATTGCCCACACCAACCTGGCCGCCTCGTACCTTGATGCGGGCCAGTACGAATATGCGCTGGGCGAATGCCGGGCCGCGCTGCGCGTAGATGGCGGATTCGTTCCCGCGCTGAATAACCGAGGCATCGTCCACGCAAAGCTGGGCGATCTGGCGCGCGCGGAGGCGGATCTGCTGGAGGCCGCGGCCAAGGACTCCCAGTACGTGCCGGCCTTCCATAATCTGCTGCTGGTGTACCGGCGGCTGGGGAACGCGGCGGAAGCGCGCAAGGCCGAGGAGGCGCTCAGCCGACTCGCGGCGGCGCCGGGGTCGGCACCCTCGCCGGAGGCGCCGTCCGTCGGCGGTCTTCGCTCCGGAATGGCTCTGGAAGAGGCCGAGCGTTTGCTCGCCGGCAGCGCGGTCCGTCGAATTGCCGTGCCACTCTCCGTCACTCCCGGGGACGAGGTGGCGCTGCATTTGGCGTCGGGGCCGGGTGTTGCGTTCGCGCTGGAGGGTGGAAGGGTCACGGCGGTCGGCGCCTTGCGGCGGGGCGTGTCCGGCTTCCCGGCCGGCGTGGACGTCGGCGCGCCAGCGGAGCGCCTGACGCGCGCCTTCGGCCGCCCGGCGCAGACCGAGCGGGTACAGGCCATGTCGTTTCTTCGCTATCCAGAGCGTGGGATTGTCGCCTACGTAACGGGGGGGAGGATTGTCGGGTTGTGGGCGGTTGCTCCGGGGACGCCATAGAGGGCTACTGAGAAAGAGCCCATAGTCTCCGCTTCTGCTGCACACAGGATGAGTGGTGATGCATTAACTCAGTCCGCGAGCGGGGGCGAGGTTCGCGAGGGCAGAGATAATGGAGAGGCGGTCTAGTAGAGCGTGGGTGGGCCGGCTTGGAACGGTGTACGTGCTCCTCACCCTCCTCCTCGGGTTGCCCCGCACCGGGAGTGGGCAACCGGCAACGCCGGCGGACACCCCAGCAGCGCCTTCGGCCAGCCGGTCGGCCCACTACGGCGCCTCCTGGGCCCTCCTCATCGGGATCGACCAGTACCAGGACCCGCGCATCCCGCGCCTGCGGCACGCGGCCAATGATGTCCAGGCCATGGACCAGGTGCTCCACGGCCTGGGCTTCCACACGCTCACCCTCCTGAACGCCCAGGCGACGAAGCGGGGCATCGAGGCCGCGTTCGAGAAGTTGAGTGACCTCGCCAAAGACGACCGGCTCCTCATCTTCTTCGCCGGCCACGGCGAGACCGCCCAGTTGGCGAAGGGGAGCGAGGAAGGCTTCCTCGTCCCCTACGATGCCAATCGGCGGCGCCTGGTCCAGACGGGCATCGCCATGCGGGACATCGATCGCCTCGGGGAACGCCTGCCCCCGAAGCACATCCTCTTCGTCCTGGACGCCTGCCACGCCGGCTTCGCCTTCGTCGGGTTCCGGGACATCGAGCCCGAAGAGAAAGGGGACGCCTACTACCGGGCAGTCACGGCCAAGCCGGTGGTCCAGGTCCTCACCGCCGGGGAGACCGGCCAGAAGGCCGCCGAGCGCGACGGGCAGGGGCTCTTCACCCGCTGGCTCGTCCAGGGCCTCCAGGGCGTCGCGGACCGCGACAGCGATGGGATTATCACCGCCAACGAGCTGGCCGCTTGGCTGGAACCCCAGGTGACCCGGGACTCCCGCGGCCTCCAGAAGCCCGTCTTCGGCCGCCTCTTCGGCGAGGGGCAGTTCGTCTTCGAGCTGCCGGGGAGCCATGCCCGGGTCGCGTCCCTCGCGCCCGCGCGGACCGTGCCATCCACCTCCTCTGCGACCGGTGACCTCGACCTCACCTCGGACCCAGCCGGGGCCACGGTGCGCCTCGATGGCCGCGAGGTGGGGACGACCCCGCTCACCCTGGAGCGCGTCCCCGTGGGGGAGCACCTTCTGGAGTTGGACAAGGACGGCCTCTACGCCGCCCGGAAGGCGATCACGATCGCGGCGCATACCCTCGAGCGGCACAGCCTCAAGCTGGAGCGTCGGAAGGGTAAGCTCACGGTCTTCAGCGAGCCGCGGGACGCCCGGGTGTTCCTCGACGGCCGGGACCTGGGCCGTACCCCGGTCTCCCTGGAGGTGGAGGCGGGCCCCTACACCCTGAAGCTCACCAAGGACGGGTATAAACCCCACGAGGAACCCCTCACCCTCCCCGCGGACAAGGAGACCCGCACGCGGATCGCCTTGCGCTCGACGCAGGGCACCCTGGACGTCACCTCCGCGCCTGCCGGGGCGACCGTGGAGCTTGCGGGCACGCCCCGCGGCCAGACGCCGCTCACGCTCACGCTCGAAGAGGGCACCTACCCCCTTCGCCTCCGCCTCCCGCGCCACCGCACCGCAACCCGCCAGGCCGAGATCCAGGGCGAGCGGACCACCCGGCTCCAGGTGGACCTCACCCCGGGGCCCAATCTTGGCGATCGCGAGCGCCGCGGCACCGACACCGCCGAGATGGTCTACATCCCCGCCGGGAGCTTCACCATGGGCGACACCCATGGCGACGGGAATCGCGACGAGACGCCCGTCCACCAGGTCTTCGTGAACGCCTTCTGGCTCGATCGCACCGAGGTCACCAACGCCCAGTTCGCGCGGTTCGTCCAGGCTGGGGCGACCGTCCAAGGCGATTGGCGCCCGGCGTTCGAATCCGGCAAGGACCAGCATCCCGCCTTTAACGTCACCTGGAACGACGCCGTCGCCTACTGCCGCTGGGCCGATAAGCGTCTGCCCACCGAGGCCGAGTGGGAGTATGCGGCTCGCGGTACTGACGGTCGGCGCTATCCCTGGGGCGCTTACTGGGATGCGGCCAAGGTCAATGGGGGCTACCCCGCCCGCGCAAGTACGCCGGTGGGGAGCTACTCCGGTGGCGCGAGTCCCTTTGGTGTCCAGGACCTGGCCGGCAACGTCTGGGAGTGGACCAGCACGCTCTACAAGTCGTATCCCTATAGTGCCACGGACGGGCGGGAAGACGCTACAGCCTCTGGGCCTCGTGTCTTCCGCGGTGGCTCGTGGGAAAACGACGCGTTTTACCTGCGTTCCGCGAGCAGGCTCAGGGTCGATCCCGCGGATCGGTTCAACTACCTCGGCTTCCGCTGCGCCCAGGAGGCACGAGAGTAGGACAACGCAGGTCCGAGGGTGCGACACGGCATGAGGGAGGCGCGGGCATGACGAAGCCGGCTCGGGCACTGCATGGTTTCCCTGGACCCCGGGGCGGATTCGAGATCGCTCGACGGTCGAGGGGCGTGGCATCCCGGGAATACGGTGCTTATCACACCGTGTAAGGAATCGTCGGTGGTGGGCTTCTTTATTGTGAGATGAGGATAGGTCCGATATGTGCCGAGAGCGCCTCGGGGCATGGCGAGTGCGATAGTGCGATCTGGTCGTCGGACGGAGGTTATATGAGACAGCTCTTGGCGTTCCTACTGAGCGCCTGCACTTTGTGGACGGTTCTCCCTGACCACCTCTGGGCGCAACAAGAGCAGTCTATCCAAACAGAGGGGTGCGGGACGGTTATTGGCGCGGACGTGGCCCAGGCCAGAGACGAGGCACTCATCGCCGCACGGGTCAAGGCGGTGGAAAGCGTGGCCACCGTCCACGTGGACGCCGACACGCTAGTCCAAAACGAAATGCTCCTCGATGCCGTGGTGCGGACCCGAGCGACGGGACTCATCAAGGCGGATCGGGTCCTTTCGGAAGACCGGCGGTCCAACGGAACGTTGTGCGTCCGGATCGAGGCGTGGGTGGTGCCCGGGGCCGTGCAAGAGAAGCTCCCGGAACTGATATCAGAGCTCAGCGTCGTGGTGCTCTTGGCCGAAACGAATATGAGCGCTTCGAATGCGACCGGTATCGTAGAGGGCGAAGTGGTCCAGCGTCTTGTGGAGGCAGGGTACCGTGTGTTCGATCCCCAACGCGTGCAGCAGCTTCGCCGACGCGAAATAGGCGAAGCTGCGCGACGGGGTGACCAGGAGGAGGTACGGCGGATCGGGCTTCGCTTCCTAGCAAATATCATCGTTGCTGGGGAGGTACGTGCCGAGTTCAGCCAGAACAATGCGGGCATCGTGTCGGCTCACGCGCGGGGGGAACTCCGGGTCATCGAGACGGACACCGGACGAATCATCGGAAGCGTCGCCCGACAGGGGGTCCGGGGCTTCGCGCTGTCCGACGACCAGGCAGGGAGGAAGGCGCTGGCCGAATTCGGAAGCCAGGCGGTGCGCGGCGTCTTGGGGCAGCTCGATGAACACTTCAGGCGCAAGGATCGCACCATAGAGGTTGCGATTCGCGGTCTGGCCGACGAAGCAGCGCTGGCGCGCTTCAAGGGATTCCTCCAGGCGCTCCGCTGGGTCCAGGACGTCCAGGAGCAACGCTTTGCGCCGGGTGAGTCAATCCTCCGGCTGACCTATCCAGAGAAGACGGTGTACCTGGCCTCGCGGATCGCACGGGAGCCGGGGTTTCAGGTCGCCCACTTCGACAGGAATCGTGTTGTCGTTGACGTGCGCAGATGAGCCGAGCCGCGAAGGCCGGGCGATGGAGCAGGGGTGGGAAGATGAACACGGTACCACGATGGTGGGTAGCAGCGGTGGTGATCGTGGCGATTGCGGCTGCAGGGACGGCGGGCGCCGAGACATTGGACCAGGTTGTCCCCACTCTGGCGCAGCGTCTGGCGGATGCGGCGGCCTTGCGAGGTCACGAAATCGCCATGGGCGACTTCGAACAGGGGCGCGGGCAATATAGCGAACTGTCCAGCCACCTCAGCGATCTGCTTGAAGCCGCGTTGGCGCCCCAGCAGACTCCTCAGGGCTTCATATTGATCCGCCGCGACATGCGGACGGATGCCGTGAAGGAGATGCGCTTTGGGTTGTCCGATGTGGCGAGTCAGCAGCAAGCCCAGCAGTATGCGGAATTGCTCAGAGCAACGGCTCTGGTCACGGGAAGTATCACGGATCGTCTCACGCATGTCGTGGTTATCGCACGGGTGATCGATCTGGCGACGACGCGGGTCGTCGCCGCTCACAGTGTAAGCGTCCAAAAGGATCTCGGGATCCGCACCCTCATGGGAAAGATGCTCGGATCATCCCAAACGTCGTCCCCCCCATTGGGTCCCGGACCCCAGGCGTCGAGCGTGGTGTTCGCGGGAGCGCCTCCGGGGGACCCGCGTCTTCTGGTGCGGGTGTGGACCGATCGTTCATCCTACCGGATCGGCGAGACCCTGCGGTTTCACTTCATGACGAGCCGCAACGCCTACGTGACGCTGGTGAATCACGGAACCAGCGGACGATCGACGATCCTCTTCCCGAATGCTTTCTCAAAAGGAAACGCCGTGCAGGGTGGGACGACCTACTCGCTCCCCGGCCCCGGCGATGGATATGAATTTAGAATCCAACCGCCGGCAGGCCAGGACCTCGTCCGCATCATTGCGACAGACACTCCATGGTCTCCGTCGGTGCTCAACCAGGCGGTAGGTGGTGTTACCTTTCGGTCGTTGGACGTCGTCGAAGGCCGCACCGTGACCCGGGACATCTCGGTCATGCAGAATACGACGCCGCCAACCCAACGTGCCGAGGAAATCGTGAGGATAATGGTCGGGGAATGACGACGATCGCCGCCGAACACGCGGTGCAGGAAACACGATGGGTGACTGTAAGGAATGCCCGCGAGGCCGGTTTCTTCAGGTGAGGGGAACACAAGGGTACCTGGAGATTCGAGGACAAGGAGGGCACACGATGAAACGGAATTGGACGGTATGGGGGAAGGCGGGGATGGTGGCGGTCGCGATGGCGTTGCTTCCCGCGGTGGTTGGCGTGGCGTTGGCGACCCCCAACGCCGTCGATTACATCCAGGCGGGTGAGGAGCTGGGCCAGGTCAACTGGATGACCGGCCTGATCACGGCGAAAGGCATTGGGGTCGCGTCTCCTGCAGCGGTGAACGAGGGGCAGCGCCGCGCCCAGGCGAGACACGCAGCTGAAGTGCTCGCTCGGCGGAACTTGCTTTCGATCATCAAGGGGGTCCATTTGGATTCGCAGAGCACCATCGAGAACGCCATGCTTTTGAGCGATCTGGTCACGCAGCGCGTGGTGGGCTTTGTTCAGGGGGCGCAAGTCGTCCAGACGGAGGACATGCCGGACGGTTCGGCCGAGGTGACGGTGGCGATCCGCGCGGTGGGTCCGCTCGCCGATCTCCTCTTGCTACAGCCGCGGCCGCCTCGTCCGACGCCCCCCCTGCCTGCGCCCCAGTCGGCGGTTCCAGCGCCTCCGGTGAGCGCGCCTCTGACAGCCAAGCCGGAGGTGTTCACGGGTTTGGTCGTGGATGCGCGAGGTCTCAATATCCGCCCAGCACTGGCCCCGCGACTTGTGAGCGACGCCGGGCAGGAAGTGTACGGAAGTGCGCTGGTGGACCGCGACTGGGTGGTCCGGGAAGGAATGGCGGGCTACTCGAAGGATCTCGTGGCTGCGCAGTCCAATGCCCGCGTGGGGAGCAAGCCGCTCGTGGTCAAGGCGCGCCAGGCGGCAGGCGCCAATCGCAGCGATGTGATCATCAGCGCCAGCGATGCGGCGAAGCTGATGGCAGCGGCCGAGAACCTCAGCTTTCTTGAGAAGACGCGAGTTATGATCGTGGTGGACTGAGTGTTTGGGGATGTCAGGACTAGGAATGACTCGCACCACGAGCGGGAGGGACCGGCAATGTGGTCACGATGGTTAAAGAGGTCAGGACTGGCCCTGGCAATCGTATGCCTCGTCGGGTGCGCTACGGTCGGCGAGCGGTCGAAAGGGCCCACAGACACACCGGACCACCACTATGCGGCCGGCCAGATCTTCCTTGGGCAGGAGAAATACAACAGTGCCCTGGCGGAATTCGAGCGGGCGGAGGCCCTCCATCCCAACTATGCACCGGCTTTCGAGGGGCTTGCCCTGGCGCAACTTGGCCTGCGAAATCTGAGTCGGGCGGAGGAGGCCGCGGACACCGCCAAGGAGATCGACAGCGCATATGCGCCGGGCTATGTGGCCAGCGGCCGGGTACAGGCTGCCAAAGGGAACCTGAGAGAGGCGATTCGAGATTTCACGCACGCTTTGGACATCAACCCTCGGTACGTCCAAGCCTATTACTATCGGGGCAAAACGCTGATGCGCTGCCTCGATTTCGACCGGGCCGAGCGCGATTTTGACTCCGCGCTGCAGATTCAGCCGACCCATAAGGCGGCACGGTCGGCGTGGGAGCGATCCATGAAGATCCGCTTGGCGACGCCGGGGACGCACATCGGCAAGAAGATCGTCTTGGCCGATCCCATCACCCGGGCGGATCTGGCCGCCTTGATTGCCACGGAGCTGGGTTTGGAGCGAGCGCTCCGGAAGCATCGTCCGGAGCTCTTCGATCCAGGTTTCCGACGTGCGGTGGGTCTGCGCTCGACCGAGCCAGACCTGCCACGCATCACGGATGTGGAAAGCCACTGGGCAAAAGGCTTCATCGAGCTGGTAACGGAGCTTTCCCTCATGGAGGCGTTTCCGGATCGAACCTTCCGGCCGGACGCCATGGTGGACCGAGCGTCATACGCGATGACCATACAGCAGGTCCTCGCTATCGTTGACAATGACCAAGGACTGCGCAGTCGATTCATCGGGTCGGTGAGTCCGTTCCCGGACGTGCGCAACGACCACTTTGCGTACAACGCGATCATGGTGGCGACCACGCGAGGCATGCTGGAGGCTCAGACAGGCACGGGAGCCTTCAATCTGACGGGATCCATGTCCGGAGCAGACGCGTTGCTGGGTCTACGGAAGCTGGCCGAGTTGTTCTGATCCACGACGACGGAGATTGCGCAGAGCAGAGGCGGAGCGGGACTGACGAGGGACGTGCCGAACCGCGGCGGTTGCAAGGAGTAGGCGCCCATGACAAAGAGGATCTGCAGGCGTGCATTGAATCCGCTCGCGGCGGGAACGCACGAGCCGACCAATGCTGTCGTTCCGTGCCGCCCGCACGTCGCCTTCTGGCTTTTTCAGATTGCTGCTGTTCTCCTCGCCATGTTTTTTTGGGATGCGAGGTCCGTGAGGGCGGAAACGGTCATCCTGTCCGGCTCTATGCACGCGGAAACGCAGATGGAGCTAAAGCAAACATTCGACACGACGCCAGGCACGACTCGTCTCAGGCTCACGGTTCCAAAGGTTCTCAGCACGATGAGTCGAAGCACCACGCAGGAGGTGCGTCAGTACGAAACGACCTATTCGGTGCCACCGACCACAAAGGAGTGGAAGCGCGACGATTCTGGGAATGAAGTCGAGGATTTCATATGGGAGCACCCAGCTGGTACCGTCGTGGTCACCAGCCGTTTCGTGAGCCGGAACAATATCCGTTTGCGGACGTGGGAGAGCGCAGCTCCGTACCCAGTTGAGAACGTTCCACAAATCGTGCGGCGCTACCTGGAGGCAACGCCCTACGTCCAAAAGGACGAGCCGGCGATCGTCGAGAAGGCGCGCGCACTCGTCCAGGGTGTTCGGACGCAGCGCGAGGCTGTCGGCCGCATCTTGAATTATGTGGCGGATCGTCTCACATATAAACTCGAGCCCGAACGCTACGATGCGTCGTGGGCCCTACAAACGGGACAGGCGAATTGCACCGGATACAGCCACGTGTCGATGGCGTTGCTCCGTGCCGCTGGCATTCCAGCTCGCGGCGTGATCGGGCTAACGATCGGAAAACCATGGCCGGTAACAACCAAGACCGGCAATCTCATCATGAACTCCGGACGAGGACCGCACGCCTGGTTCGAGGTGTGGTTCCCCGACTTGGGATGGCTTCCGTTTGACGCCCAGTCGACGCATCTCTTCGTGCCGGCCTATCACATCCGTCAGTTGGTGGGGCGTGATCTTTTCGAGACGAACAAATGGTTCAGTTATGTTGGCGCGATGCCCAAAGTGGACGTTGAGTTCTCGAGCAATCTCGTTGACGAGGGCCTCGCGCTGCAGGCATCCGAGACCTATCCGGATCCCCGACGTTATATCCTCGCGGGCGATGTTCGGCTCGTCTTAGCGGCGCATGACACAGCAGCAGCGCCGCGTCCGACTCCTGTCCAGGCTCCGGCGCCACCGCCCAAGCCTGCCGAACCGGCTCCCGCGCTGCCGAGCTCGCCCAAACCATCCGAGGGGAAGCCAGCATCAGTTCCTCCGGTTGAGCCACCGTCGGCGATCCCTCCGGTTGCAGCGATTCCCCCGCAACCCGACCTCACTCCTGCGACACCACCCCAACCACCGGTCGCGGAGCCGCCCGTGGTCCCACTCCCGGAACCGGGCCCGCCCATTTCGTCCCTGGGCGCTGATCCAAGCGCGGCACCGTCTCCCGTGGGACAACCGAGACCTGATGCGCCCCCTGTCACACTGCCGGCCATCCCTCCGCCGGTTGCCCCTGTTCCGCCACCTCCGGGACCCCGCTCCGAAGCGCCCGTGCCGCCGACCGCCCCCCCTCCGCCGTCGACCGCCGAGCCGCCGAGTTCCTTGCCAACAGCCCCTGAACCGCCGTCGGAACTGCCACCGGTGGAAACGGCGCCCACCTCGCCGCCGATTGATCCGGGTGCGGGGGCGTCCCCGGCTGCACAGCGTGCACCAGAAAAAACGGAGTCCGAGACGCCGGCCGGGTCGCCACCGGACGCGGTCGTCCCGGCATCGCCGGAGCCTGTACCGGAACCGATTGCGCCGCCTCCGCCGCCCATTCTTGCGGAGCCACCCGCCCCATCTCCGGCGGCGCCTCTGCCACCTTCGGACCTGCCGCCACGCGAGACGATGGCGTCATCGCCGTCACCGGCCAAACCCGACACGGCTGATCTGCCGCCGGTCGTCGCACAGTTACCCCCCGCCCCGGTTGCACCGCCGTCTGTGACGAATCCCGACGTGGAATCTTCGCCATCGCCGCCCGTGCAGCCGCCCTCGGATCTGCCACCAGGGCCTTCGCCACAATCAAGGCCGGAAACCGCCGAGTCGCCCGTTGGCACTCCAGCACCGCTACCGACTCCTGCAGTGCTGCCGGTGCCGGAATCTACGGACCAGCCTTTGACGGTGCCCACGCCCGCAACGCCACCCGCGACCGTACCTCCGACGCCACCACCTCCTGTTTTGGCGAGCCCCGCGCTGCTTCCGAGTCGCACGGAGTTGACGGAGCCATTCGAGTGCGGAAACCTCGAGTTCCCTGCGGCCCTGAAGATTTTCGCGCCGATCTCCGCTGCCCTGCCCGGTCGCCCGAACGAGGTGCGATGGGCGTTGGTTGCCGAGACGGCTGAGTACGCGACCGGGCCCACAGAGTTTGCGCAAGCCTTCAGGGTGAACCGCCCCATGGCCCTCGAGGACGTGTCTCTTGCGATGCAGAAGTTCGGTGGCACTGCGGGCGAACTGTGGCTCGAGCTGCGGACGGATAGCGGCGGAAACCCAGGGCCAATCGTCCTCGATGAAAGTCGGCGCCTGGCGACCCCGCATCTCTTGCCGTTTCGCGGCTACCGTTGGATTGTCTTTGACTTCAATCGCGGTACCGGCGGTCCGGTTATTGCCCCCGGCCGGTATTGGCTCATTCTGCGACACACCGGCGACGCGATCTTCAATTGGTACTTCACGCCTGGAACCGCATACGGCGATCCCGACGATAGCCGAGCCCGTCCCCACGGCCAAACCGGATGGAACGACATTCTCACGTACCGGTTCAATTTCAGGGTGTCAGGTTTGGTGAAGCCGTGATGGTTAATAGCGTTCGCGCGTGTCAAATCACGACCACAGGACGCCGATAATCAAGAGGGACGAAATGGGCGGCGTTATTATCCGGCACGTTGACCGTCGCACGATTGAATAGCGAGCGCAACGCCACGGAATTGACGTCCGAGTTTTCGAGGTGCGACGAAAACGCGTGGCGAATAACTACGGGGAGGCCCTCTGCTAGCAGCACATTGCGGCGACGCCCGTGGCGCTGCCTGGAGTAAGGCTCCGCTGAATTTTAGCAGAAAAGGTATGATGTTCGGCCTGTCGGCGATCAAGTGATTCGGGATCTCATCACCCCAGGAAGCGAGGGCTCCGATGAAAAGGCTCTCTGTGTTCCTTTGCGGCGTTGCCTTGTTGCTTGCGATGGCAGGAACGGCGCGCGCGGATCTGAACGCCGGATTGATCGCCCATTATCCGTTTGACGGGAATGCCAATGACGCCAG
>Ga0316628_100002138_pt1 | contig 14469 bp, 14 predicted proteins | sample OWC_Aug_M2_C1_D5_FD_207648 | JGI IMG/M metagenome (GOLD analysis project Ga0316628, IMG submission 207648) | Wetland soil microbial communities from Old Woman Creek delta, Ohio, United States - OWC_Aug_M2_C1_D5_C | ecosystem: Environmental > Terrestrial > Soil > Wetlands | place: USA: Ohio... | reverse complement strand
ATTGAAATGGAGTTTTTCCACAAGGTAACGCGCTTCCCGTTCATGCACACCCGCAAGGTGTGGTACGGCTTGTCCGCGGTATTGATCGTCGGCTCCCTGATCATGGTCGCCGTGCGGGGACTCGACCTCGGCATCGACTTCACCGGCGGTGTGGTCATAGAGACCAACTTCCCGCAGCCGCCGAACATCGACCGCCTGCGCTCGGTGCTCGCGGGCGCGCACGTCGCCGGCGCCCAGGTACAGGCGTTCGGCAGTTCGCGCGACATCCTCGTGCGCCTGCCGCCCGATCCGAACATCAAGGGCGATCAAATCGGCGCGCGCATCCTCGGCCTTTTCCAGACGGTCGCACCCGGCGTGAAGCTCCAGCGCACGGAGGTCGTCGGCCCGCAGGTCGGCCAGGAACTGTTCGTCAAAGGCGCCTGGGCGCTCGCCGCGACGCTCGTGCTGATCCTGATATACGTCCTTATCCGGTTCACCCCGAAGCTCGCCCTCGGCGCGATTCTCGCGGTGCTGCACGACCCGATCTGCGTCGTGGGATTCTTCGCGGTCACGCAAATGACGTTCGATCTCACCGCGATTTCGGCGATTCTGGCGGTCATCGGCTATTCGCTGAACGACACGGTCATCGTCTTCGACCGTATCCGCGAGCGCGCGCGAAATGCGCGCAAACTGTCGATCGCGCAGGTCATCGACGAGTCGATCAACCAGACGCTGTCGCGTACCTTGATGACCAAGCTCGTGACTCTCCTGGTCGTCGTCGCGCTCCTCATTTTCGGCGGCGAGACCCTGCATAGCTTCTCGGCGGCCCTCGTCATCGGCATCGTCGCCGGAACCTATTCGTCGATCTACATTTCCGCGGCGATCGCGATGGACCTGGGCCTGCGCACCGACGACTTGCTCGAACGCAAGATGAGCAAGCCCGAGGAAGTCGACGGCATGCCCTAGCGCAGGCGGCGCGAAAGCCGGTACAGTCGGGGCGGCGGGGGCGGAACCCGCCTATCTCAAGGTCACATTGGGTGTACAAAATGAAAATGACGGGACTGTTCGCGACCAAGCCGATTTCCGATTACCACGAGGAGGCGGCCAGCAAGAGCCTGGTCCGGGCCCTCGGCACCCCCTCGCTGATCGCGTTCGGCATCGGCGGCATCATCGGCACGGGCATCTTCGTGCTCACCGGCCTCGCCGCGGCCCAGCACGCCGGCCCCGCGATCGTCATCTCGTTCGTGATCGCCGGCATCGGCTGCATGTTCGCGGGCCTTTGTTATTCTGAGTTCGCGACGATGGTCCCGGTCGCCGGCAGCGCGTATGCGTACAGCTACGCGACGCTCGGCGAATTCATCGCCTGGTTCGTCGGCTGGAACCTCGTCCTCGAGTACATGATGGCCTGCTCGACCGTTGCCGTCGGCTGGAGCCGCTACTTCGTCAAGCTCCTCGATCATTACGGGGTCAACGTCCTGCCCGCGTCGCTGACTTCGGCGCCGTTCGCGGCGGCCGACGTCGGCTTCCAGGTGCATCGCACGGGCGCGGTCGTGAACCTGCCGGCGATCGCCATCATCGTCGCGGCGACCGCGCTCTGCTACAAGGGAATTCAGGAATCGACGTTCGTCAACACGATCATCGTCGCGATCAAGGTCAGCATCGTCATCGCGGTGATCGTCTTCGGCGCGCAGTATGTCGACACGGCGCACTGGGTGCCGTTCATACCGAAGAACACGGGCGTGTCCGGGCAGTTCGGCTGGAGCGGCATCATCCAGGCCGCGGGCATCATATTCTTCGCGTACATCGGCTTCGACGGCGTGTCGACGGTCGCGCAAGAGGCCAAGAACCCGAGCCGCGGCATGCCGATCGGCATTCTGGGGAGCCTCGCGATCTGCACGGTGCTCTACATTTTGATGTCGGGCGTGATGACCGGCCTGGTGCCGTACCCGAAGCTCAACGACGCTGCGCCGGTCGCGGTCGCGATCGAATCGCACCCGCAATTGGCCTGGCTGACGAGCTGGGTGATCTGGGGCGCGCTGCTCGGACTCACGTCGGTGATCATCACGATGATCATCCCGCAGGCGCGCATCTGGCTGACGATGTCGCACGACGGCCTGCTGCCGAAGTTCTTCGGCGCGGTGCACCCGAAATACCGCACGCCGCATATCTCGACGCTGATCACCGGCGTGCTCGCGGCGACGTTCGCCGGCTTGCTGCCGATCGGCATCCTGGGCGAGCTCGTCTCGATCGGCACGCTGATCGCGTTCGTGGTCGTCTGCGCGGGCGTACTGGTGTTGCGCTACACGCGCCCCGACCTGCCGCGGCCGTTCAAGGTGCCCGCCGTGTGGTTCACCTCGATCATGGGCGTGGTTTTTTGCGCCGGCATGGCGGCGTTCCTGCCGGCGGCGACCTGGCTGCGTCTCCTGTTGTGGAGCGTGATCGGGTTCGTTCTGTACTTCGCCTACGGCTACAAGCACAGCCGGCTGCGGCGCAAGGACGCTGCGCGCTAGATGCGCAGCTCGGCCGGCGTCAGCGGGCCGACCGTCGCCACGAGGGCTTCGTAGACTTTCGGGTTGCCGACGACGATGTTGCGGCCGAGCGCGTAGTCGGCGCCTGACGGCGTGCCGACACGGCCGCCGGCCTCCTGGATGAGCAGCACGCCCGCGGCCGTATCCCACGGCGACAAGCCGAATTCCCAGAATCCGTCCAAGCGGCCCGCGGCGACGTAAGCGAGATCGAGCGCCGCGGCGCCGGGCCTGCGTACGCCTGCGGCGACCGCCATCACCGCCTTCAGTATCGCGAGATAGTCGTCGACGTAGATCGACCCTGCGCGGAACGGAAAGCCGGTGCCGATCAGCGATCCTTCGAGCGTGCGTTGGGAGCTCACGCGGATCTTCTTGCCGTCGAGCTGGGCGCCCTCGCCGCGCGAAGCGGTGAAGAACTCCTGGCGCATCGGATCGTAGACGATCGCGTGCTGCAGCCGCTTCCTGTGCTCGACCGCGATCGAAACCGCGAACGTCGGGAAGCCGTGCAGGAAATTCGTCGTCCCGTCGAGCGGGTCGATGATCCAGAGGTATTCGCTGTCGCCGCTCGCGCCGGTTTCCTCGCCGAGGAACGCGTGGTCCGGGTGGCTGCGGCGAACCGTCGCGATGATCTCGGCTTCGGCCTTGCGGTCGACGTCGGTCACGAAATCGTTGCGCCCTTTGGTGTCGATCTTCAGCGAATCGAGGCGCGTGAGGCTGCGGGCGATCAGGTCGCCGGCGCGCCGGGCGGCGCGCATGCCGATATTGAGAAGTGGTTGCATAACGTAGCGCTAGAATACCAGAGCATGACCGCTCTCGTTCGCATCGTCCTCGTCGATCCCAGTCATCCGGGCAATGTCGGATCGGTCGCGCGCGCGATGAAGAACATGGGTCTTCTCGACCTCGTCCTGGTGCGGCCCCGGTCGTTCCCCCACGCCGACGCGGTCGCGCTCGCCGCGGGAGCGGACGACGTGCTCGCCGCGGCGCGCGTCACGGACACGGTCGCCGACGCGATCCGGGATTGCGCGTTCATCGCCGGAACGACGTCGCGGCCGCGCTCCTATAGCTGGGAGTTCTCGACGCCGCGCGACACGGCGGCGCGGATCGCGGAGTTGCCGGCCGCATCCCGCGCCGCGCTGCTGTTCGGCTCCGAGCGCTACGGCCTCGCGAACGAAGATCTGCAGTACTGCAACGTCCTCGTGCGCATACCCGCGAACCCCGAATATTGTTCGCTGAATCTCGCGATGTCGGTGCAGCTGCTCTCCTACGAGCTGTTCGTCGCGCGCGAGCGGCCGGCCACGCTGCGGCAATTCGAATCGCCGCTCGCCGACTCCGGCGAGGTCGAGCTCTTTTACGCGCATTTGGCCGAGGTCCTGGGGCAAATCGAATTCGAGGACCGCACGGGGTACTTGATGGAGCGTCTGCGCCGCCTGTTCAACCGCGCGCAGCTCGACCGCAACGAGCTGAACATCCTGCGCGGCATCTTGAGCGCCGTGCAGGGAAGGCGCCGCCGCGCGGCCCGGGACGGCGGCCGTTGAACCCGCCCGCGTATCTGGATTATGCGTCGACGACGCCCGTCGATCCGCGCGTTGCCGCCGCGATGGCGCGTTGCCTCACGGCGGACGGCGTGTTCGGCAACCCGAGCTCGACCGGCCATGTCTACGGCGCCGAGGCGCAGGCGGCGGTCGAGGCCGCGCGCGCGCAAACGGCCGCCGCGGTCGGGGCCGAACCGCGGGACGTGATTTGGACCTCGGGCGCGACCGAGGCGGACAACCTCGCGATTTTCGGGCTCGCGCAGCACGCGCAGGAACTGGGCCGACACCTCGTCACGGCGCGCACGGAGCACAAGGCCGTCCTCGACCCCTGCCGCGAACTCGAGCGCCGCGGCTGGCGCGTGACCTATCTGGAGCCGGGCCGCGACGGCATCCTGGACCCCGCGCAGGTCGCGGCTGCGCTCCGTCCCGACACCGTGCTGGTTTCGATCATGCACGTGAACAACGAGATCGGCGTCGTGCAGGACATCGCCGCAATCGCCGAGGTTTGCGCGCGGCACGGCCGCACGCGCCTGCACGTCGACGCCGCGCAGAGCGTCGGCAAATGCCGCGTCGACTTCGCCGGCTGCGGCGCCGATCTCATGTCGCTGTCGGCGCACAAGGCGTACGGACCGAAGGGTGTCGGCGCCTTGCTGGTCTCGCGCCGGCGCGGCGTGCAGATCGAGGCGCGGCAATTCGGCGGCGGCCAGGAGCGCGGGCTGCGCTCCGGCACGGTCGCGACCCATCAAGTGGTCGGCATGGGCGCGGCCTTCGGCATAGCGGCGGCCGAACAGGAGGCGGACGGCCGCCGTGCGGCGGCTTTGGCCGAACGCCTGCTCGCGGGGCTCGCCGCGCTCGAAGGCATCGCCCGCAACGGCGGCGGCGTGCGCGCCGTGCCGCAGATCGTCAACCTCTCGTTCGAGGGGGTCGAGGGCGAGAGTCTGCTCGCGGCCGTCGCCGCGGACATTGCCGTCTCGACCGGATCCGCGTGCGCGTCCGCCTCCAGCGAAGCCTCCTACGTGCTGCGTGCGCTCGGCCGCGACGAGCGCCTCGCCGAAAGCAGCCTGAGGTTCAGTCTCGGCCGGTTCACGACGGCCGCGGAAGTCGACCGCGCGGTCGCCGCGGTGACGGCCGCGGTCAGGCGGCTGCGCCGCATCGCAGGTGTATGCGCTACAACGAATTGACGCGGCGGTACTTCGACCGCGCGACGGCCGCCGGCGCTCTGACCGGGCCCGGCGTCGCGCGCGGCGAGGCCGGCAGCCGCGCGCAGGGCACCTGGGTGCGATTCGACATTCGGGTGGACGAGGGGCCGGCGGGCCGCCTCATCGCCGCCGCCCGGTTTCAGGCATTCGCCTGCCCGCATACGATCGCGGTCGCGGCCTGGGTCGCAGACCAGGCGGCCGGACGCACGCCGGCGCCGGCGCTGCCGCAGGATGTTCATGCACTGCAGCGACTGTTCGAAGTGCCCATCGAGAAACTCGGCCGCTTGCTCATTGTCGAAGATGCGTGGCGCGCGGCGATCAGGGCGCTTGATGAAGAAACCGAGAACTAGGCGCCGTGCGTTCGCAGCCGTGGCATGTTATGTATATCGGCGATCTCTTCACAGGGTCGCTCGGAGGGTGAAAATTCATGGCGATCGTGCTGACGGCGGCGGCGGCGGAGCGGGTGCGGACCCATTTGCACAAACGCGGTAGCGGACTCGGACTTCGTCTCGGCATCAAGAAGACCGGCTGCTCGGGGTTCGCGTATGTCGTCAATTACGCGGATGCGATCGGTCCCAACGACGCGGTCTTCGATGCCGACGGCATCAAGGTGATCGTCGATTCGGCGAGCCTGCCGCTGATCGACGGGACCATCGTCGATTTCGTCAAGCAGGGGCTCAACGAGGCCTTCAAGTTCCAGAACCCCAAAGCCAAGGGCGAATGCGGTTGCGGCGAGAGCTTCAGCGTCTGAGCGCCGCCAAGGACCCGTCCCCGCGCCTTTCCCGCCCCGGTTTTCCTAATTAATACAGACACTTCGGCGATCAAGCCGATTGCTAGACGGCATTCGCTCGGCTACACTTGGCGATCTTTGCCGGCCCTACGCGGGGCCGTGAGCTTTCGCAATTCACCTTGAGGTCATCATGCCCGTTGAGCGCACTCTATCCATCGTCAAACCCGACGGCGTCGCCCGTAATCTGATCGGCGAGGTCTATCGCCGCTTCGAACTGGCGGGCCTTCGCATCGTCGCCGCGCGCATGATGCACCTGTCCCAATCCCAGGCCGAGGCGTTCTACGGCGTGCATCGCGAGCGGCCGTTCTACAAGGATCTCGTGCGCTTCATGACCTCCGGGCCGGTCATGGTCCAGGTTCTCGAGGGTGAGAACGCGATCGCGAAGAACCGCGACGTCATGGGAGCCACCGACCCGAAGAAGGCGGCCCCGGGCACGATCCGCGCGGACCTGGCGAGCAGCATCGACGAGAACATCGCCCATGGCTCCGACGCGGCGGACACGGCCGCGCGCGAAATCGCGTTCTTCTTCAGCGACATCGAGGTCTGTCCGCGCACGCGCTGACGCGCGGCGCGGGTCGAACGCAACTACATGAATCAAGAGGCCGGCGAACGCGTCAATCTTCTCGGCCTGCCGCGCGCGGAGCTCGAGGCTTTCGTCGCCGCGCGTTTCGGCGCGAAGCCCTTTCGGGCGCGCCAGCTGATGAAGTGGATCTATCGCCGCGGCGCCGCCGATTTCGGCGAAATGAGCGATCTGGCGAAGGATTTCCGCGCCCAGCTCGCCGACGCGGCGATGATCACGGTGCCGCGCGTCGTCGCGAGCCAGCACTCGAGCGACGGTACGCGCAAGTGGATGCTCGCGATGGACGCCGTGCAGGGCATCGAGACGGTCTACATCCCGGAGCCGGATCGCGGCACGCTGTGCATCTCGTCCCAGGTCGGCTGCGCGATGGACTGCGCGTTCTGCGCGACCGCGCAACAGGGCTTCAACCGCAACCTGAGCGTCGCGGAGATCGTCGGCCAGGTTTGGTTCGCGCAGCGCGAGCTCGCGCGGCCGGAGGCACAAGGCCGGGCGATCACGAACATCGTATTCATGGGCATGGGCGAGCCGCTCGCCAATTACCGCAACGTCGTCCCGGCGATGCGCATCTTCACGGACGACTTGGGGTACGACCTGTCGCGGCGCCGCGTGACCTTGAGCACGTCGGGGCTCGTGCCGCAAATCTACAAGCTCGCCGAGGAATGCAACGTCGCGCTCGCGGTGTCCTTGCACGCTCCGAACGACGAACTGCGCAACGAGCTGGTGCCGATAAACCGCATTCATCCGATCGCCGAGCTCCTGGCCGCTTGCTGGCACTACATCGACCGGCAGAACGGCCGCAGCGTCACGTTCGAATACGTCATGCTGGACAAGATCAACGACCGGCCCGAACACGCGCGCGCGCTCGCGCGCCTGCTGCAGGGGAGGCCGGCGAAGCTCAATCTGATTCCGTTCAACCCGTTTCCGGGCACGCGCTACCGTAGGTCGACGGACGCGGCGATCTTGCGATTCCGCGACATGCTGAACGACGCGGGCGTCATCGCGACGATCCGCCGCACGCGCGGCGACGACATCGACGCGGCGTGCGGGCAGTTGGCGGGCAAGGTCAAGGACCGTACGCTCGTGCGCCTCGGCGCCAAGCGGCCGCCGCAGCCGGAGCGGCCGGCGGTGGCCCGATGAAGCGCGCCGCCGCGATACTCTGCGCGGCGCTCGCCTTGTCCGCGTGCGTGTCGAGCGAGGAGCTCGAGCCGGGCAAGACGCCCGCCGACGCCGCCGCGATCAACGTGCAGCTCGCGATCGCCTATATGCGCCTCGGCAAGCTGTCGATCGCGCAAAAATTCATCGAGCGCGCGCTGCGCCAGGATTCGCACAACGCGAGCGTGCAGGAGACCGCCGGCTTGGTCTACGAGCGGATCGGCGACGATGACAAGGCGCGGCACGCGTATGCCGAGGCCGCGAGCATCGGCAAGGACGATCCGAACATCCTGAACACCTACGCCGGCTATTTGTGCCGCACGCACCGGGCGGCGGAAGGCGAGAAGCTGTTTCAAAAGGTGATCGCCAGCCCTCTGTATCAAACGCCCGAAGTGGCGATGGTGAACGCCGGCGTCTGCCTGCGAGGCTCCGGAGACCTCATCGGCGCCGACCGCTATTTCCAGCGCGCCCTCGCGGTCCGTCCGAACATGCCGGAGGCCATGCTGGAATCGGGCGCCCTCGCGCTCGAGCGCAAGGATCCGCAGAATGCGGCGCAAATCGTGCAGCGCTATCTCGCGGTCAACCCGCCGACCGCCGAAATCCTGTGGCTCGGCTTGCGCGCGGAACGCGCGCTCGGCAGCGCGAGCGAGGCGGACGCCTACGGGCAACGGCTGCAGAAGGATTTTCCCGCGTCGCGTGAAGCGCGCGCGATGCGGGCCGGCATGTCGCGATGAACGGCGCGGCGGAACTTGGACCGCGCTTGCGGGCCGAGCGGGAGCGTCGGGGCATCAGCGTGCAAAAGGCCGCCGATGAACTGCGCCTCGACGCCTGGGCCATCGAAGCGCTCGAGACGGACCAATTCGACCGCCTGGGCGCCGCGGTCTTCGCGAAGGGACATTTGAAGCAATACGCGGCGCTGCTCGGCCTGCCGTTCGACGAGATCGCGGCCAGCTACGAGTCGCGCAAGCCGCGCGCGGCCGAACCCCCGGCCGCCGCGCCCGAGACGCGGGCGCGGCCGTTGCCGTCCCTCGCGCACCTCTTGCCGTGGCGCAGGTTCGCCGTCCCCGCGCTGCTCCTGGCGCTGATCGTAGGCGTGCTCCGGTGGAAGCCGTGGCACGCGGCGCCCGGCCCGCCGCCCGCCCGGCGGCCCCATGTCGAGGCGCCCGCGGCGCCCGCGGCGGCCGCGCCGGACGGCCCGGCCGCCGGCATGGCGCCTGCGGCCGCCGTTGCCCGGGCGCCCGCAACCGCCGCGCAGACGGTGCCGAAGCCGGCCGCGGTTCCGGCCGGGACCGTGCATTTGCGCCTGATGTTTACGGTCGATTCCTGGATCGACGTGCATGATGCCTTGGGTAAGCGCCTATACACCGGAGTCCGGAGCGCGAATACCGCTCTCGCCCTCACGGGGCAGGCGCCGGTTTCGGTGGTTTTGGGATTCGCGCGCGGCGTGCGCCTGGAAATCGACGGCCGCGCCGCCGAGATCGGGCCCACGCTCGTGAGCGGCAACGTTGCCCGCTTCGACGTCGGCGCCGACGGGGTCATGCGGCGCCACGCGGACCGTTCGCGGCCGCAAAATTGACGGAGAGCTCTTGAGCACGATCATAGAACCCCTGCGCGGCGTGCACGACATCCTGCCGGCGCAAGCCGCCGCATGGCAGTTCCTCGAGCGCACGACGCGCGAGGTATTCGCGGCCTATGGCTACGAGGAATTTCGTGTGCCGATCATCGAACAAACGCAGCTGTTCAAGCGCTCGATCGGCGATTTCACGGACATCGTCGAGAAGGAGATGTTCAGCTTCGTCGACCAGGGCGAGGATCACATCACGCTGCGGCCGGAAGCGACCGCGGGCATCGCGCGCGCGGTGATTTCGAACGGCCTGTTGCGCGCCGGCCGGCTGCGCGTCTGGTGCATGGGCCCGATGTTCCGGCGCGAACGGCCGCAGGCGGGTCGATACCGCCAGTTCCACCAGATCGACGCCGAGGCATTCGGCTTCGAGGGGCCGGACATCGACGCCGAGATGATCCTCTTGTCGGCGCGCCTGCTGCGGCGCTTGGGCCTCGACAGGATCAAGCTGCACGTGAATTCGCTCGGCACGCCGGCGTCGCGCGCGGCGTATCGCGAGCGCCTCATCGCCTATTTCAGCGACTTCGAGTCCGAACTCGACGAGGACAGCCGCCGGCGCCTGCACGGCAATCCCCTCAGGATATTGGACTCGAAGCATCCGGACACCCAGCGCATCGTCGCGGGCGCGCCGCATCTCGGGGATTCCCTCGACCCGGAGTCGAAACAGCACTTCGACACCCTGTGCGGCCACCTGCGGGCCGCCGGCATCGAGTATCATGTGGACCAGCGTCTGGTACGCGGACTGGATTACTACACGCGCACGGTTTTCGAGTGGATCACCGACTCGCTCGGATCGCAAAGCACGGTTTGCGCCGGCGGGCGCTACGACGGATTGGTCGCCCAGCTCGGCGGGACGCCGACGCCGGGGATCGGCTGGGCGATGGGTCAGGAGCGCATCGTCATGCTCCTGGAAAAGCAGGGAAAGATCGCCCCCGGCGACATGCCGCACGTATATTTGATCGCTAGCGGGGAACGAGCGGAGCGAGCGGGGTTCCAACTGGCGGAGCAGCTGCGCGAGGCGCGGCCCGACTTGAGATTGCAGGTCAACATGGGCGGCGGCAATTTCAAGACCCAGTTCAAGCGCGCGGACAAGAGCGGCGCACAATACGCGATCGTCCTCGGCGACGAAGAGATCGCGCGCGGCACGGTGAGTCTGAAGGATTTGCGGCGCGGACAGGCCCAGGAAGAGTGCGCGCTCGATCGAGTCGGCGAGCGCATCGGCATTTTGTTGGGCATCGGACAGGCGAACACGGGGTAGTCATGGCTGAAGATTATTTGACGGACGACGAACAAGTAGAGGTCGTCAAGCGTTGGTTGACCGAGAACGGTCCGTGGCTGCTCGCGGGCGCATTGCTGGGGGCGGCCTTGCTGTTCGGCTACCGGTTCTACGAGAGCCACCGCACGGCGCGTGCGCTCCAGGCCGCCGCGCAGTTCGACCAGATGACCGCGGCGCTCGGCGGCAACGATCGAGCCGGCGCGCGGCGCATCGCCGCGGAAATCGTCGACAAGTATGCGGGCGGGCCGTACGCCGATCATGCCGAGCTGACGCTCGCGCGCATGGACGTCGACGACGGCAAATTCGCGGCTGCGGCCGGCGAACTCAACAAGGTCATGGACCACTCGAAGGACGCGGAGCTGCGCAAGATCGCGCGCCTGCGGCTCGCCCGCGTGCAGATCGCGATGGCGAAGCCCGACGAGGCGATCAATACGCTCGCGGGCGGCGGCGATCCGGGAGCTTTCGCCGCGCTCTACCACGAGGTGCGCGGCGATGCGCTCTATGCGAAGAAGGATCGCAGCGGCGCGCTCGCGGAATATCAGCGCGCGCTCGCGGCGACCGATCCGTCCACCGGCGACACGGCGCTGCTCACGCTGAAGATCACGGATCTCGGCGCGGCTCCCGCGTCGCCTGGCCCGGCCGCGAAGCCGGCGGCGCCGCAGACGGCGGCTCCGTAATGCGCGCGTCGCTTGCCGCGGGACTCGCCGGGCTGCTGATTCTTGCCGGCTGCAGCAAGGACAAGGACGTCGAGCAGCCCGCGAAGCTCGTCGAGTTCCCGACGACCTTGGCGGTCAAGAAGCTTTGGAGCGTCGACGTCGGCGGCGGCAAACATCAGATGCTGCTCAGGCTCGGCTTGGGACCGTGCGTCGACGAGGGCGTCGTTTACGCAGCATCGCACAAAGGCGAGGTGATGGCGGTGAAGCTCGATACCGGCCGCACGGTTTGGCGCAAGCGCCTGCGCCTGCCGCTGTCCGGCGGTCCCGGCGCGGGTTTCGGCATCGTCGTCATCGGCTCGAGCAAGGGCGACATCGTCGCGCTGGACGAAGCCACGGGGCACGAGAAGTGGCGCACGCGCATGAACTCGGAGCTGCTGTCGGCGCCCGCGATCAGCGAACACATCGTGGTGCTGCGGTCCGTCGACGGCCACCTGCGCGGCCTCGACACCGAGACGGGCAAGGAAGTCTGGTCGATCGAGCAGCAGGTGCCGCGCCTCAGCCTGCGCGGCATCGCGACGCCCGTCATCGCGAAGGACGCGGTCGTCAGCGGCTTCGACAACGGCAAAGTCGTGGCGGTGAACTTGAAGAACGGCGACACCCTGTGGGATGCGACCTTGGGTGCGCCGCATGGCTCCACCGAGCTCGCCCGCCTGGTCGACGTCGATGACGCGGTCAAGATCGTCGGCGACAACGTGTATGCGACGGGATACCACGGGCGCACGGCGCAGATCGGCCTGGATTCGGGCCAAATCTGGTGGGCGCACGACATGTCGAGCGATCACGGGCTGGCGGCGGATGCGGACAACGTCTACGTCGCGGAAGCGGACGGCACGGTCGCCGCGCTGCGCGCGCGCGACGGGTCGGTCATCTGGCACAACGATCAGCTGAAGTGGCGGCGCTTGAGCGCGCCGGTGGTGACGGATACGGCGGTCGTCGTCGCCGACTATCAGGGCTATATGCACTGGCTCGACAAGGCGACCGGCAAGATCGTCGCGCGCACCCGAGACTCCAAATACCGCGTCTCGAACGCACCGGTGGCGGTCGCGGACACGGTCGTGGTCTTGAGCGACGGCGGCGAGCTCGCGGCCTTCCGCGCGGGCGCCAAGCCGGCCGGTTAAGAACCCGTCTTGCTGCCGGTAGTCGCGCTAATCGGTCGGCCGAATGTAGGGAAATCGACCCTGTTCAACGCCATGACCGGCACTCGCGACGCCTTGGTCGCCGATTTGCCGGGCCTGACGCGCGATCGGCAATACGGCTTCGCGCGCCGCACGGACGTACCCTGCATCGTCGTCGACACCGGCGGCATCCTCGAAACCGCCAATGAGATCGAGAGTCTGATGATCGCGCAGACCGAGCGCGCGATCGAGCAGGCGGACCGGCTCATCGTCGTCGTCGACGGGCGCGCGGGCCCGACGCCGCAGGACATGTTCGTCGCGCGTCTCGCGCGGCGCAGCGGCAAGCCGGTCGTTCTCGCGGTCAACAAGACCGAAGGATATGACCCGTCCGCCGCCGTCGCCGAATTCCACGAGCTCGCGCTTGGCGAGCCGCACCCGGTCGCGGCCGCGCACGACCAAGGCGTGGTATCCCTCCTCGAAGCGGTGCTCGCCGGGCTGCTGCCCGATGCGGGCGACGGCCCCGAGATCACGGGCATCAAGGTCGCGGTGATCGGACGGCCGAACGTCGGCAAGAGCACGTTGATCAACCGCATCCTCGGCGAGGAGAGGCTCGTCGCCTTCGACAAGCCCGGCACGACCCGCGACGCCGTCATGGTGCCGTTCGAACGCGACGGCGAACGCTACACCCTCATCGATACGGCCGGCGTGCGCAGGCGCGCGCGCGTCGAGGAGGCCGTCGAGAAATTCAGCGTGATCAAGACGCTGCAGGCGATCGAATCGGCGCACGTGGTCGTCGTCGTCGTCGATGCCCACGATTCGGTCGCGGAGCAGGATGCGAGCCTCTTGGGCACGGTCATCGAGCAGGGGCGCGCGCTCGTGATCGCGGTCAACAAGTGGGACAACATACCCACGGAACAGCGCGATCTGATCCGCCAGCAAATCGAACAGCGCATGAGCTTCGCCGATTTCGCGGCGCTGCATTTCATTTCCGCGCGCCACGGCAGCGGCGTCGGCGAGCTGTTCGCATCGGTGCGCCATGCCTATGCGGCGGCGATGCGGGAGATGTCGACGCCGGAATTGACGCGAGTGCTCGAGGCCGCGATCGAAAGCCATCAGCCGCCGCTCGTGCGCGGCCGGCGGATCAAGCTGCGCTACGCGCACCAAGGCGGGCGCAATCCGCCGATCGTCGTGATTCACGGCAATCAAACGCACGCCGTGCCGGACGCCTATCGGCGCTACTTGGTCAACGTTTACCGCAAGGCGTTCGATTTGACCGGCACGCCGGTGCGCGTCGTGTTCCGCGGCGAGGAAAATCCGTACGCCGGCAAGCGCAATCCCTTGACTCCGCGCCAGGTGCGCAAACGCAAGCGTCTGATCCAGCGAAATAAGCGCTAGACTAGGGCCGCGCTCAGGGAGATCTTTCGGGGAGGCTTCGTGCGGCCGTTGTTGCAGGCGCGATGGTTTCGCGTTTCGGCGTTGGTGGTTCTGCTCGTCGGTTTGTACGCGGCGGCGGGCTTCTGGCTGGTGCCGAGACTGTTGCGCTCGACGATCGTCGAGCAGACGAAGACGGCGCTCGGCCTCGAGGCGCGCGTCGGCGAAATCCGATTCAACCCGTTCCTGTTGGAACTGGACGTCAGGGATTTCGCGTTCGCGGACGGGTCCCGGCGGCCGATGGCGGGCTTCAGCCGGCTGTTCGTCGATTTCGAAATTTCCTCCCTATGGCATCGCGCCTACGTCTTCCAGGAAGTGGATATCGCGGGACCGTTCGCCCGGGCGGTCGTGGGCGCCGACGGACGGCTGAACTTGATGCACCTCAGGCCGAAGTCCACGGCGCCGGCGCCCGCGCCCGCGGAAAAAAGCGCGCCGCTGCCGCGCATCCAGATCGGCCTGTTCCACCTATCCGGCGGCAGCGCGAGCTACGAAGATCGCAGCCGGCCGGCGCATTTCACGACGCAACTGACGCCGATCGATCTCACGCTGCGCA
>Ga0316628_100002137_pt1 | contig 14470 bp, 12 predicted proteins | sample OWC_Aug_M2_C1_D5_FD_207648 | JGI IMG/M metagenome (GOLD analysis project Ga0316628, IMG submission 207648) | Wetland soil microbial communities from Old Woman Creek delta, Ohio, United States - OWC_Aug_M2_C1_D5_C | ecosystem: Environmental > Terrestrial > Soil > Wetlands | place: USA: Ohio... | reverse complement strand
CTTTTCAGATTGCGACCGCGGTGGAAAATGCGCGCCGCATCCATGCCGGAATCGAGATTGTCGAGGTCAGTTGCCTGAAGCAGGACGGGCTCGACGATTGGCTCGGCTGGCTGAGCCGGAAGCGCGCTGCGGCGCGCGTGGCCGCGGCTTCGGCGATTCAGACGTGACATGCGGATTCGCAGAGAGATCCGGGTTACGGGAATCGTGCAGGGCGTCGGTTTCCGGCCCTATGTTTTTCGCCTGGCCGCCGAACGCGGCCTGAGCGGCACGATCAGCAACACTCCCGCGGGCGTTACCATCGAAATTCAGGGGCCGGCCGAGTTGGTGGAAGAATTTTCCGCTCGGTTGCCAATCGAAGCGCCTCCTCTCGCTCGCATCATGAGCGTTGCGATTCAAAATCTTCCCTGCAATGGAGACGAGGAATTCCGGATTGTCAGCAGCCATACGGGAGAAGCGGTTCGCGCGCTGATCTCTCCGGATGTGGCCGTCTGCGGCGAATGCCTCGAGGAATTGTTTGACCCGGCCGACCGCAGATACCTCTACCCGTTCATTAATTGCACGAATTGCGGCCCGCGCTTTACGATTGTCCGGGACATCCCCTACGATCGCTCGCGCACTTCCATGGCTGTGTTTGCCATGTGCGAGGAGTGCCGCGCGGAATATGAAAATCCCCGCGACCGGCGTTTTCATGCGCAGCCAAACGCCTGCTGGAAATGCGGCCCGCAACTTGAGCTGTGGGACTCGCAAGGGCGGAAAGTGGAATGCTCCGATCCAATAACGCAAGCGGTTACGCGCCTGCGCAATGGGGAGGTCGTCGCGATAAAAGGGCTGGGCGGTTTTCACCTCGCGTCGGACGCCACAAATGCGGCAGCCGTGAAACTGCTTCGCGCGCGCAAGCATCGCTTCGGAAAACCCCTGGCCGTAATGGCGCCGGACCTGAACGCAGCGGAAACCTTCTGCGAAATGGATTCGCAAGCGAAAGCCGCGCTGAATTCGCGCCAGCGTCCCATTGTTCTGCTTCCCAAGAAGCCGGGCACGGCCATCGCTGACGCGGTCGCTCCCGGCCAACGCGATCTTGGCATTTTTCTTCCGTACACGCCGGCGCATCACTTACTTTTCGCGGCCGGGCAATTCCCCGCCCTGGTGATGACCAGCGGAAATCTGAGCGAGGAACCGATCGCCATCGACAATCGCGAGGCCGTCACGCGCTTGTCTGGAATCGCGGATGCTTATCTCCCGCACAATCGCGAGATTTTATTGCGCTGCGATGATTCGGTGGTCAAGCCCATCGCCGGGCGCGTCCGTCAATTTCGGCGTTCGCGCGGCTACGTTCCGGCGCCGCTGGAGTTGCACAAAGAGGTTCCTTCGATCCTTGCGGTTGGCGGCGAATTGAAAAATACGATCTGCCTGACGCGCGGCCGCACCGCATTCCTCAGCCAGCATATCGGCGATCTGGAAAACGCGGAGAGTCTTAGTTTCTTTCACGAAGCGGTGGAGCATTTGCAGAGAATTCTCGAGATCCACCCGGAAACCATCGCCTACGACCTGCATCCCGGCTATCTTTCGACGCAATGGGCGCTGGCGCAAAGCGGTGCGCGGATTGTCGACGTGCAGCACCACCACGCGCACATTGCAAGTTGCATGGCGGAAAACGGCGTCGAAGGAAACGTCATTGGTTTCGCGCTCGACGGAACCGGCTATGGCGACGATGGCGCCGTGTGGGGCGGCGAAGCGCTCGTCGCCGGCTACGCGAGCTTCGAGCGCGTTGGTCATTTTGAATATGTGCCCCTTCCTGGAGGCGCCGCGGCGATTCGCGAACCCTGGCGAATGGGCATCAGCTATCTGGCGCATACGTTCGGGAAAGATTTTCTTGGACTGGGAATTCCATTCACAAACAAAATTGCCCGGGGAAAAGCCGAAACGATACTGCGAATGATGGAACGCCGCGTGAATTCTCCCATGACTTCCAGCTGCGGGAGGCTGTTCGACGGCGTCGCGGCTATCATCGGATTACGCGAGGTGGTCGATTACGAAGCGCAGGCTGCCATGGAGTTGGAATCGGCCGCATGGGCAGCGCCGATGGATGCGGGCGCCTATCCATTCTCTCTGATCCGGCAGGGCAACATCTGGCAAATCGGCGTTCGCCCGTTGTTTGAGGCCATTGTCGAAGACTTGCGAAAAAACACGCCCGTGGAAACCATCTCCGTGAGATACCACAACGGCCTCGTGAAAATCCTTTCCCGCCTGGCCGAATCTTTGCGGGAAGATTTCTCCCTGGATCGCATCTGCCTGAGCGGCGGCACGTTTCAAAATGGCTATCTGCTGAGCACCCTGCTCCAGAAACTTGAGGCCAATGGATTTGAGGTATTCACGCAAGCGGAGGTTCCTGCCGGAGACGGTGGTTTGAGTCTCGGGCAGGCACTGGTGGCATCCTCCGTGACTTAGTTATAAGTCACCCCCGAAGCACACGAGTTCCCCTTCTTTCAGAGCCTGATTTCGGAATGTTCAAAAATCACACGAAAGCGTGAGGTTTATCACATACGCAGCGCCCCAGGGAGAGGATTCTCACGTTTAGATACTCCACACGCAATCGGCGCCGGCCGGAACTATTGCGTTCAGGGGGATGACGTGAATAAACCATTCTCTTCCGCTTCAACCTACGATGTTCTCCGCCAGCACGGCATCGATCGTAGAGACTTCCTGCAGTTTTGCGTTACGACCGCCGCAGCCATGGGGCTCGACGCCGCCATGCTGCCGCAAGTGGTCTCGGCACTGGAAACCAAGCCGCGCCTTCCTGTCATCTGGCTTCACGGCCTGGAATGCACCTGCTGCAGCGAATCGTTCATCCGTTCGTCTCATCCGATTGCGCAGGACATTATCCTCAACATGATCTCCCTGGACTACGACGACACGTTACAGGCCGCTGCGGGATTCCAGGTGGAAGAGATTCGTCAAAAACTGATCAAGGAGCATCCCGGCGGGTACCTCTTGGCCGTGGAGGGCAACGCGCCCACGGCCGACGGCGGCGTTTATTGCACCGTGGGCGGCGATACGTTCCTCAACGTGCTCACGGAAACGGCGGAACACGCCAAGGCCATCATCGCGTGGGGTTCCTGCGCTTCCAACGGCTGCGTGCAAGCGGCGCGCCCGAATCCCACCGGCGCAAAGCCCGTGCACCAGTTAATTTCCGGCAAGCCGATCATCAACGTGCCCGGCTGCCCGCCGATCGCCGAAGTCATGACCGGCGTCCTGACCTACATCCTTACGTTTGACGCCCTGCCGGAACTGGATCGCATCGGCCGTCCCAAAATGTTTTATGGCCAGCGCATTCATGACAAGTGTTACCGGCGGGCATTCTTCGACGCGGGCCAGTTCGTCGAGGCCTGGGATGACGAAGGCGCGCGCAAGGGCTGGTGCCTGTACAAAATGGGATGCCGCGGACCAACGACGTACAATTCTTGCTCCACTTTTAAATGGAACAACGGCGTTTCCTTCCCCATCGGTTCCGGCCACGGCTGCATTGGCTGCAGCGAGGCCAATTTCTGGGACAACGGACCCTTTTACCAGAGGCTTTCGAGCGTCGTGGTGCCCGGAATCGAAGCCACGCCTGACAAGATCGGCACAGTGCTGGGAGTGGCCACGGCCATAGGCGTCGGGGCGCACCTTACAGCCACGGTTGCTCACCGATTGTCCAAAAAGCCGCTGACGGATAAAGACCAGCCAACCGCCGACAAAAGCGAGTAGAGGTGATTCATGAGCACTCGAGTCGTTGTCGATCCCGTGACCCGCATTGAGGGGCATCTCCGCATCGAAGCCATTTTGGATGACAACAGCCATATCGGTGAGGCCATCTCCTCTGGGACCATGTGGCGCGGGATCGAGGTGATTTTGCGCGACCGCGATCCTCGCGACGCCTGGGCGTTTTGCGAACGCATCTGCGGCGTCTGCACCACTGTTCACGCGCTGGCTTCGGTGCGCTGCGTCGAAAATGCCCTGGGCATCCGCGTGCCGCAAAATGCCGAGATCATTCGCAACATCATGTTTCTCACCCAGATGGTGCAGGATCATGTGATCCATTTTTATCACTTGCACGCGCTCGACTGGGTCGACATCGTCTCCGCGCTCAAAGCCGATCCGGACAAGACCGCCGCGCTGGCGCAGAAAGTTTCTCCGTCATTTCCGCTGTCCAGCGCCGGCTATTTCCGCGACATCGCCACCACGCTGAAAAAATATGTCGACTCCGGCCAGCTGGGCATTTTTCAGAACGCCTACTGGGGGCACCCGGCCTACAAACTCCCGCCCGAAGCCAACCTCATGGCCGTGGCGCATTACCTCGAAGCGCTCAAGTGGCAGAAGGAGATCATCAAGATCCACACCATTTTCGGCGGCAAGAACCCGCACCCGAATTATCTGGTCGGCGGGATTGCCGCGGCCATTTCCATGCAGAGCGACAACGCCATCAACATGGAACGTCTGAACTACATCAAGGGTTTGATCGACGGGGCTACGCAAATCGTCGAGCAAATGTATATTCCGGATCTTCTGGCGATCGCTTCCTTCTACCCGGAATGGACGCAAGTTGGCGCGGGGTTGGGCAATTATCTTGTCTACGGCGATATCCCGCAAAACGGAATCAGCGACGTCTCGAAATTCCGCTTTCCGCGCGGCGCCATTCTCAACAAGAATCTGAGCGAGGTGCTGTCGGTTGATCCCACCGATACCAGCCAGGTGCAGGAAGAAATCGCGCATTCCTGGTACGAATACTCCGGCGGCAAGACATCTCTGCATCCCTGGGAGGGAGAGACATCCCCAAAGTACACCGGTCCCAAGCCGCCTTACAAACAGCTGGACGAAAACGCCCGCTACTCCTGGCTCAAGTCGCCGCGCTGGAAAGGCAACGCCATGGAAGTCGGGCCGCTGGCGCGAATGCTGGTCGGCTATGCAAGCGGCAAGACTGAGTTCAAGGATGTGGTCAACGACGCCCTGGGGGCGCTGAAACTTCCCGCCACGGCTCTGTTTTCCACGCTCGGGCGGACCGCCGCGCGCGGCCTGGAAACGCGTCTCGCGGTTCGGTGGCTACTGGATGAATATAATAATCTTGTCGCTAACCTGAAGGCGGGCGACTCTTCCACCGCGGACACATCCAAGTGGGATCCTTCCAGCTGGCCCGCGGAGACCAAAGGGTACGGCTTCACGGAAGCGCCGCGCGGCGCGCTGTGCCACTGGATCCACATCAAGGACGCCAAGATTGCCAACTACCAGATCGTGGTTCCTTCCACATGGAACGCTTCCCCGAAAGACGGCAAGGGGCAGCGCGGCGCGTATGAATCCGCACTGATTGGCACGCCCATGGCGGACCCGCAGAGGCCGCTGGAAATCTTGCGCACGATTCACTCGTTTGATCCGTGTCTCGCGTGTGCGTCGCACGTAATCAGCCCGGACGGCCGCAAGTTGTCCGAAGTCGTCATCGTTCCCTAGGAGGAAGCCATGGCGAACGTCGTTCGATTATTCGATCCGAAGGAACTCCAGGGCCATCCGGAAAAATTCTTCCGCCAGGCTTATGTCTGGGAACTTCCCGTGCGCCTTACGCACTGGGTCACCGGGATTTCGATTGTCGTGCTGTTCCTGACGGGTCTCTATATCGGCCATCCGATCCTCGCGCCCACGGGCGAGCCCGCACAGCATTTTGTGATGGGGCGAGTCCGCGAGGTGCATTTCGCGGCCGCCCTTATTTTCATCGTCAGCTTCCTGTTCCGCATTTACTGGTTCTGGGTCGGGAACAACTATGCCCGCTCGGGCTTCCCTTACATCTGGCGGGCCGCCTGGTGGCGCGAAATTATTGGGGAAGTGACTGAATATGTGAATCTCCGGCGTGGACGCGCCTATCTTGGCCACAACGCGCTGGGCGGCGCTTCGTACACTTTTTTCATCGTTCTACTGGGATGGTTCCAGATCTTCACGGGCCTGGCCCTGTATTCAGAAGTGAATCCCGGCGGCGTGCTGGACCATATGTTCGGCTGGGTAATTCCGTTGCTCGGCGGGTCCTACAAAACGCACATGTACCATCATCTTGCTGCGTGGGCGTTTCCCATTTTCGTGTTGATGCACATTTATGTGGTGCTGTACGACGCGGTCACGCTCGGCAACGGCCTGGTGGGTTCCATCGTATCCGGCCACAAATTCTACCAGCGGGAAGACGTGCAAGATGGCAAGTAGCCCCGGCGATTTTCCATCGAACCGCGCGCCCTTTCTTGTTCTGGGTTTGGGGAATACTTTGCTGGGGGATGACGGCCTGGGTCCCGCCCTGATCGAACGTTTCTTGCAGGAAGATCAAATCTGGAAGGATCAAATCGAGTTTCTCGACGGCGGCACGCAGGGGTTGGCATTGCTCGGCCATTTGAGCGGCCGCGAAGCCATTATCATCGTGGATGCGCTTGCCATGGGCGCGCCTGCGGGAGCCACGAAAATTTTGAATGTGTCCGAAGTTTTCCGGATGGGCGTCAACCGCGCCAATTCTTCCCATGAGGGCAATGCCGGCGAACTCCTCGCCATGGCCAAAGTTCTGAATGAACTCCCGGATCGCGTGTTTATCGTCGGCGTCGAACCTCAGAGCGTCGAGACAGGTTATGGTCTTTCCGAATCCGTCCGCAGCGCCCTGCCCATCGCGGCCGATCGAGTCAGGGAACTCCTCGCCGAGCTGAATGGCTCTTCCCTGCCGCGGATGAGACTTGAGATTTCCTCCGCGGATTAAGCCTCTCAAACCTTATGATGCCGCGTCGTTCCCGGGCTACTTCGGAGCGTATCTCCTAATTTCCAATCATTGAGAAGAGTCCGGCCGGTCCGTCTTGCCGCCGCACCGTCCGCCGCCATCGCTTCCCATTGCGCCTCCGCCGGGAGCATTGCCTGTTCTGACAAGCAATCCGCCCGGCGGGCCGCCGCCCTGGAGTCGCATCATGTCTGCGTCCACGATAGGAATCGATAGGTAGAACAAATCAGAGTCCATCAGTGGCTGGCGAGATAGGCATAATTCATGCGAGAATGCTCGCGTATGCTCCTGGCGTCCGCCGAACGTTCGGAAGTTTCCGAAGGGAGGGCTGCATGAGAACGATTGTTCCCATGATCCTTACGACCGCCGTTCTTTTGGTCTTCAGCGGGGCGGTGATGGCCCAAACCGGTGCCCCAAACTCCGGATCGTGGTCGGGAGTGATTATAAATAACAATTGCAGCGCGGACGAAGCCTTCGCCGAAGCCGCAAAATGCACCGAGAAGGATGTTCCCGGCGCCAAATTCGTGTTGTATGACGACACCACCCGGCAGATGTACCTCCTCGATCCTCAGGACCCCGCGAAGGGGCACCTGGGAGACAGCATGATTGCCGCCGGAACTCTCGACGGCAATACCATCCACCTCACTTCTTTGAAATTGCACACGGCCATTGGCCTGGAAGTTGGCCGGAAGGCCCCTGCATTTTCGGCGCGCGATCAGTTTAGCCGCGTGCAGAATCTGGAGACACTTAAAGGACCCAAGGGAACTGTTCTCCTCTTTTTCCGTTCCGCCGATTGGTGACCGTACTGCAAAGGGCAGCTGGTCGAGCTGCAAAACGCAAAAGCAAGATTCGAAGCGCAGGGCATCAAGATCGCCGGCATCAGCTATGACAGCGTGGAGATTCTGAAAAGCTTCGCTGATCGGCGCAAAATTGAATTCCCTTTGCTTTCCGACCCCGACTCCAAGACGCTGCGGGCCTACAAAGTCCTGAACACAGAGGCCACCGGACAGTACAAAGGCATGGCGCGGCCCGGGTATTTCTTCATCGATACCAAAGGGGTTATTCGGGAAAAGTTTTTCGAGGCGAAGTACCGGCAGCGATTTTCCGGAAACAACATTATCGGCAAGCTTTTTCCTGCGCTGGGCGATGAAGTCACGGACAAAGTCGATGCGCCGCATTTGACGATTGGCGTCGCGCAATCGGACCGGACCGGATTTCCAGGAGGTATGATCACTTTAACCGCCGAGGTGCAGCTACCTCCCGATGTGCACGTGTACTCACCCGGAATCAAAGGCTACAAGTCCATCGCCCTGACGATGGAACCCACGCCGGGGATTGCGATCAGCCCGGCAAAATATCCGCGCTCGAAGATTCTCTATCTCCCGGCGATCAAGGAACGCGTTCCCGTCTTCGAGGGGAAATTCCGCATCACGCAAGAGGTGAAAATAATTTCTGCCGCGGACTTCAGCAATTCCCTGGGATCGGACGGAAAGACATTCACGATGAACGGAAAGCTCGACTACCAGGCTTGCGACAGCAAGATTTGCTACCTGCCGACGTCGGTGCCGGTAAAGTGGCAACTGCAGGTTCTGCCGCTCGATCGCCAGCGGGCTCCGGAAGATATTCGGCACAAATAAGACGCCGGCATTTATTTTGACCTGTGCATTGCGGGAGGCAGCCGTGTCCGAAGTAGTTTACGTTTCCAAGTCTCGCATTGAGCGCAAGGTGGGCCCGCTTCGCATCGCCTACCTGCCCGGTGAATCGCAGCCGGTGATGTTTAGTGTCCACGGGGCCATCGCCGAGCACTACAAAGTGGACCCCTCGAAACTGGGAGAATCGCACGCCGCGACGATTGATTACGTAATCGCAGCGACCGCCGGTTGAATGCTCGGCACCTTCGGAGGCGCGCTGGAGGCGCGTCACATTGATGCGAGCAACGGGAAGCTCGTGGGAGAAGTGACCGGCGAAGTGGAAACCGAAGAAGGCGTCCTCGTGATCCGCAGAATCCACCTGGCCATGCGGCTCGTAGCCCCGGACGAATCTCTGGTAACCGTGGAGCGCGTGCACGGCATTTATGCCATGCGTTGCCCGCTGTATCGCACGTTGCACAAGACGATCCAGCTCACGTCTTCCATCACGCTCGAAAAACCACCCGTTTGATCCTAACTGTGGATTGAGAAATTCACTGGCGCAGAATCCGCTTGTCACCCTGCCGGGAAGTGACGCCGTCGCGGTCCAGTCTCAGAAGTAAAGGCAGCGTGACGCGCCGCGTGCTGCCGAGCATCTGGCGCAGATCGCTGACCGTCGCGGGGCCGCGCGCGCGAATAAAATCGCGGATCATCTCGGTGGCGCGCCGGACATGGGTCGCCGCCATTACGACTTCCTCGTTGATCTCAATCGCATCCCCCGATTTAATCAAGAAGCGCAAAGCCTGCTGTGAAACGGGATCGGGCGCGAGACGATCGCGCGAAGGAGGGTCAAACGGTTTCTCGTCCAGCGCGGCGCGCAGTAAAGAAGCGGCAGCCTGAAACTCTGTCGATAACGCTGGCCGGTGCGATGCCCGGCCAATCACCGCGCCGGTCTGCACGAATTCGCTCTTGCACAAATCCTTGATTAACTCGTCGAACAGATCGACAAGCGGAAGTTCCGCTTCGAGGACTGCGCGCAGGTCCGCCAGGGACATGCCGGCGTCCTCGGGGTGCGCGCGGTGCCGCGCGTCAATCGCATCGATTGCGCGCTGGCGCAGGTTCGTCCATTTCCTGGTGTCGGCGGCAAACTCTCCGGCGATTGTCACGTCGCCACTGGCAGCAAGGCGGGAAATTGCGGCGGATATTTCTTCGTCGCTGAAACGCGATTTCCGTAGCAGTTGGGATTTCCGGGTCGCGCCATCCCGCTGCAATTGCGAAAGGATATAAACCCGGACGTCTTCCGGAGCGCCAGCGCGCAGATTGAGAAAATTCGCCCGCGCCTCGCTGTGAAGATGCGCGCTGCTTGCATTCTCATCCAGGACAATGCCGCCGGCCAGCGTGTTCTGCTCGGCCCAATCGCGCACCACGAAGCGATCGCCGGCGAAAACGAATGCCGGCGCCTCCAAACGAAGTTGCGCCAGGGCGCGTTCGCCCGCGGACAATTTCTTGGCCGTAAAGAAGGCGACGCGCGCAGGCACGTCGCCGCTGCCGTGGTGAATTCTTATTCTCGCGTCTTGCTTTAACTGGCGTTTCGCTCTCGGCAAGATTTCCAGGGCTACGTCGAGAATCGTGCTCGGGCCGCCGAATTCGGCGAGCGTGACGACGTCACCCCGGTGAACACCTTCCTGCGCGATGACGTTTGGCAAATTGAGCGCTGTGCGCGTGCCCGGACCACTCGATTCCACATTGCGATTGTGAGACTGAATATTGCGAATGCGGGCCGCCTTTCCCGACGGCTGGATCGCAACAATTTGACCGCGCTGCAGCGCGCCGCCCGTTAAAGTTCCGGTCACGACGGTGCCAATCCCCTGCAGATTAAAAACACGGTCAACGGGAAGGCGTGGTTTTCCAATGTCGCGCGGCGGCGGCGTCCTGGCCAATTCGCGGGCGAGCGCGGATTTCAATTCTTCAAGGCCGCGCCCGTTGATTATGGATGTGGGAACAATCGGAGAATCGGAAAAGGGCGTGTCGCGCAGATTTTCGCGGACAGAAGCGATTCTGCCCGCTTCGTCCTCGGGCAGATCAATTTTTGTCAACGCGATCACGGCGCGCGTGACGCCCAGATACGTGAGAATCTGCAAGTGTTCGTCGGTCTGCGGCATCCAGCCGTCGTCTGCCGCAACGATCAAGAGCGCCAAATCGATCGAGCCGACCCCCGCGACCATATTCTTTACAAAATCTTCATGGCCCGGCACGTCCACGATTCCCACCAGGAATGAGGTTGGCGGATCCGCCGGAGATTTCAGTTCCAGATGCGCAAATCCAAGATCAATCGTGATCCCTCGCAATTTCTCTTCCGGCAGACGGTCCGGGTCCGTGCCAGTGAGCGCCTTGACCAGCGCGCTTTTGCCGTGATCCACATGGCCCGCGGTTGCCAAGATGAAATGTTGAACGCTGGACATTTTCTATTTTGGGGCTTGGGAGCAAAGACCGCGAATTGCTTTAATTACTTCCGAGTCCTGCCGCGGAAAGATCGTGCGCAAATCGAGTTTCAATATCCCTCGTCCGATATATCCGACAATAGGAATGGAATGCTGCCGCAGAAGCGCGGCCATTTCATCAGGTCCCAGCCGGCCGTGTGTGAGTTCGAGCGTGACGGATTCCAGCGCGGAGCGAGGCAAAGTGCCTCCTCCGACCTGCGCGAGACCACTACCTACGGTAACTTTTATGGGCAATCCGTTGAGCCCCCTGACGATATTCTCGGCGCGCGACCGCAACTTCTCCATGGGCGCATGCAACATTTCCAGGACAGGAATATCCACGCCGTCGGCAAGCCCTTCCCTTTCCTTCTGTTTTCCAGATTCGGATTTCGAGCTGAACATCCCGCCGCCGCTCATTCTCAAATACAGATCGGCGGTGGTCTCCAGCGCCGACAGAATCAATTTGTCGCAGCGCAGCGCGCGGAAGAATGGTTCGCGCTTGAGCGCCGCGATTTGCTTGGCCTTCCCCGCGACGATGCCCGCCTGCGGACCGCCCAGCAATTTGTCTCCACTGAAGCAGACCAAATCGACTCCGCTGCGGATCACATCGGCCGGCGTCGGTTCGTGCTCGAGGCCGGCAATCGTTTGCGTTTCGATGACCGCGCCGCTTCCGAGATCCTCGACGAACGGAATCCGTTTCCGTTGCGCGAGATTCGCAATCTGTTCCGTCGCCGGGGACTCGACGAATCCTCCCATATAGAAATTGCTGTGATGCACTTTCAAGATCATCGCGGTTTCGCGTGTAATGGCGCGCGCATAATCGCCGAGTGAAGTCTTGTTCGTGGTGCCGACTTCCCGAAGCCGCGCGCCGCTGGATTCCAGAATTTCCGGTATGCGAAAACCTCCGCCAATTTGGATCAGCTCGCCGCGGGAAATGATCACCTCATTCTTGGGAGCCTGCGTTCGTCCGGCCTTGCCGCGGGAACGGGCTCCGGAAACCGCCGCGCCGGACTCGCAGAAATGCCGCAGGATTAATACCAGGGCGGCGGCATTGTTATTCACTACCGTGGCGGCTTCCGCGCCGCATAGCAGCGCGAGGCATTGTTCCAGATAAGCAGCACGGCCGCTGCGCGCGCCGCCCGTCAGGCCGTATTCCAGGTTGTTATAGTTCGAGCCGATCTTTGACAAGGTTTCCATGACCGCCGCCCCGAGCGGCGCGCGCCCAAAATTCGTATGAACCAGGATGCCGGTTCCATTGATCACGGGCTGGATGCGGGATGCGCGCAACTCGCCGAGCGCGGCACGCAGGCGCGAGAGCACCCCATCGAAATTCAGCGCCGTCTTCTCTTTACGAATGAAATCGAGTTCCCTGCGCACCACGGCCAGAACGACGGGACGCGGCACTCCGGCGTCGCCCAGCGCCTGCAATATTTTGTCCACGGAGGGAATGGCGCGGAGAACGGACCGTTTCATCGACTGACCTTTATTTTTGGTTTCGCGGATCGCACGATGCGGCCAATGATGGCGGCGCAGGGAGTATCGAACCGTTTCAAAAGTTTCAAAACCTTGTCCACATTTTTTTGCGGCACGCTCAGCAGCAACCCGCCGCTCGTCTGCGCGTCCGTGAGCAGAGTTTTTTGAACATCGCTTACGCCATCCCATTCGGTGAAGGGATTGGCGTAGGCCAGGTTGTCACGGCTGCCGGCGGGAACGCAACCGGCGGCGATCAGGTCTAAAACTTCGCCATGTATCGCGGGCACGCGGTCCGCATAAATTTCAGCGCCAACATGGCTGGCGCGGCACATGGCGCCTAAATGTCCGAGGAGTCCAAATCCGGTCACGTCCACGGCGGACCGCAGGAGGCCTCTCTCGGCAAGCTCCGGCCCGGCATTGTTCAGCTTCGACATCATGGCGATCACTCTGCGCTCCAGCAAGCGGTTGGTCAGGTCGCGTTTGATCCCCGTGGTGATGATACCTGTGCCGAGAGGTTTCGTCAGGATCAGCAGGTCTCCCGCGCGGGCCTTCGCGTTGGTCAGCATATGCCGCGGCGAAACCATGCCTGTAACAGCAAGGCCGTAGATGGGTTCCGGGTTTCGAATGGTGTGGCCGCCGACCAGGTTGCACTTCGCTTCTTTAATTTTTGCGGCGCCTCCGCGAAGAATTCGTTGAATGACGTTCGGTGGAACCAAATCCACGGGCATTCCCATCAGGTTCAGCGCCGTCAGCGGCCGCCCGCCCATGGCATAGACGTCGGACATGGCGTTGGTTGCCGCGATCTGGCCGTAAGCATAAGGGTCGTCAACGATGGGCGTAAAAAAGTCGGTCGTTTGCACCAGCGCGCGGTCCCTATCGATTCGATACACCCCTGCGTCATCTCCGCTGGTGATGCCCACCAAGAGATTGCGGCTATTCAAAATTGGTAGCTGACGCAGAACCTGCTTCAGAGCCTGTTGGCTGAGTTTGGACGCTCAACCGGCGCAGGACGACAACGCGGTCAGCTTGAAAATCTCCTCGCGTGACACGGGTGGATACCTCCTTTCGACGAACCACGAAACGACGTCTTAAAACTTTAAAAAATTGGCGGAGAGGGTAGGAATCGAACCTACCCCCCGGCACAAAGTGCCGGGGCAGCGGTTTTGAAGACCGCGACGACCACCAGGTACGCTCCACTCTCCAGGCAAAGCATGAAGTCGGCTTTCTTAATGCGCCGAACGCCATCTGTCAGATTACTGTACGTCGAAAGACTGGCTCGAATGATACCTCAGAGTCGCTCGCCTTTCGGATTCGATCTCGCGCCGTTGAAATTGAAAACGTTTCCGGAAACGCCGCGCAGACAAAAAATGCGAACTGAAACTTGAGGACCGCTGATCAAGGCTGTGGCTAAGGAACACGCGTCAGCATTTTTTCAATCTCAACTGCCGCATAAATGATCGTGCTGAGCAAGATGCTCACTCCGAGATCACGGGCTGGCAGCGCCGTGGTCTTGAAGACCGCCTGCAGAAGCGGAACGTAGACCAAGCCGAGTTGCAGAACAATCGTCAGTGACACGGCGGCGAGCAGAGGCTTGTTCGACCACAAACCGATCCGAAATAGCGACCTGCGTTCGGATCGAATGGCCATCACGTGGGCCATCTGCGACAGGGTGAGCGTCGTAAACAGCATGGTCTGCCAGCCGGGATTATGGATTCGCCAATACCCGTAACCGACGCCCACGGATAGACACGCCATCAATATCCCCACCCAAAGGATGTGCCTGCCCATGCCGCGCCCAAGAATGTTTTCCTTGGGATCGTAGGGCGGGCGGCGCATGGTGTCGTATTCCTCCGGCTCCATGGCGAGGGCCAGAGCGGGAAGACCGTCGGTCACCAGATTCATCCAAAGAATTTGAAGCGGCAGCAACGGCAACGGCATCCCAAGAAAGGGAGCGATGAGCATGACCCAGATCTCGCCCGCATTCGTGGCCAGAATATACTTGATGAACTTGCGCACGTTGTCATAAATGACCCGGCCCTCTTCGACCGCGGCCACGATGGTTGCGAAGTTATCGTCCAGCAACACCATGTCAGCGGTCTCTTTGGCGACATCGCTGCCGGTGA